>Ga0187769_10000001_pt1 | contig 164953 bp, 148 predicted proteins | sample 0116_SJ02_MP02_1_FD_133140 | JGI IMG/M metagenome (GOLD analysis project Ga0187769, IMG submission 133140) | Tropical peat soil microbial communities from peatlands in Department of Meta, Colombia - 0116_SJ02_MP02_10_MG | ecosystem: Environmental > Terrestrial > Soil > Wetlands > Peat...
AGACTCAAAATCTCGTGGTGCTTAGCACCGTGTGGGTTCAAGTCCCTCCTCCAGCACCAATCCAGCGGTTTCTTTCCATCGGAGCTCGCCACCATAGCCGTCATTGGGTGTAGACTTGCGCTTCTTCATAAACCTCTTGGACTGGGAGCGCACGATGACCGACGAAATGATGGATCGGCTGACGATTCGCGAGATGGTCGAGAACTGGGTTGTATGGCGCGACGCCAACATGTGGGAGAAATTCCGCAGCCTCTGGCACGACGACGGCCGGATGATGGCCACGTGGACGCAGGGCACCGCCGACGAATTCATCGCCATGAGTAAAGCGGGCTTCGAAAAGGGCGTGCGCATCCTGCATTTCCTTGGTGGCAACAACGTCGAGGTGCGCGGCAATCGCGCGATCTCGCAAACGAAGATGACCATCTCGGCGCGCGCTAAAGTCCATGACGTCCTGTGCGACGTTGTCTGCACGGGGCGCTTCGTCGATTTCATGGAGAAGCGCGCGGGGCGCTGGGGATTCGTCCTGCGCCAGCCAATCTACGAAAAGGACCGCATGGACCCGGTCGATCCAGCGGCCAAACTCACTCTCGATCAAAAGCTTCTGGCGACGTTTCCGGAAGGCTACCGCCATCTCGCCTACCTGCAGACGCAGATTGGCTACAAAATCAAAATGGACATGCCCATCCTTACAGGGCCGGAGCTCGAAGCGCTCTACAAGCGCTGCGAATCGTGGCTTGCGGGCAATCCGCTGTAGGCGAATCGGCCGCTACTGCTTGGCCGCGGGATGATATTCCATCACGGCGTGGACCTGGATCTTTCCCTGGCGCACCAAGAACGCATCGATTCCTTCCATGGAGTCGGGTTTTCCGGGGTTCGAAACCCAGTGTTCGTAGGCGACGTCTCCCTGCACAGAAATCTTCAGATCGAATTGCGGCGTCGGACCGCTGTGGGTCGAGAGGAACGACTCGAACAGGTGCCGAAGCGCGTCCTTACCCTGCACCGCCTGGGTCGATGTGAGAAAGATCGCGTCGTCCGCGTAGTCGCTCATCGTGGCATCGAGATCGCGCTGGTTGAATACCGTCCAATGATGCTGCACGACCTGCTCGGGCGTCCTATCGCCGGGTCCGCTTTGGGGCTGTGCCGGCAGTGCGAAGGCAGCGGCGAGCGCCGCAAGCTTGAAAAAAGTTCTGAACATGGTAGCTCCCGTGATGTCGATCAGGAAAAACTGCCGGAGTATAACAGCGCAACTGCGGGAAACAAGCGAATGAGAGGGCGCCTACGTGCCGACGCGGAGGGAGCGGGTAAGGTTTTTCAGCGTGGCAATGGCTGAATACGCTGCGAGCTGCGACGTGCGCGGATTCTCTTTCGAGGGGACATTCTCGACCTTCACGGAGAGCTTGCCGAATTCCCCTTGAACGCGGATCTCGTGGACGTTCTCGTTTCCGCCCGGCACGGCAACAACCCTTACGCGCACCGGAGCCGAGGGATCGACGGCCAGACGCAGAGACGCAGCCACGTTGGACGTTGCCGGAAACGCGCGCGCTGCTTCTTCGGCCAGCCCCTCGAAAATCACCGTGTCTTCCTTCAAGTCTTCGAGGTGGATGCCATGCTCAACCACATACTTCGACCCGCGCAACGCGGCTACCGGCTTCCGACTTGTGAGGGTCGCGGACTCAATCCGGCCGATAGATGCCGACTTGATTCCATCGAGCCCAGCAATCGCTCCTGAAGGGACGTAAATCTTGCACCCTCTCCGATCGGCTTCGCGGAACCATTCCTGTCTGCCGAGCAGGCCGCCGACGCTCATGATCAGCATGTCGCGCCTGTGCGCAAGCGCCTGGGGCACAAATTCGGGAAGCGCTGCCTGGCTCGCCGCCTCGACCGCTAATTCACAGCGTTCGATCATTTCTTCGATCGAAACGACAGGCGGGCGGGTGGCAAGTTCCGAGGAGAGCACCATCGCCCGCTCACGGTCCTGATCCACGAGGGCCACGAGCTCGGCGTCCAGCTTCTTCTGGTCGAGAGCGGTCGCAATGACGCGGCCGATGGCTCCGACGCCCAGCAATCCGATCTTCAGCATCGGATGGGAGCCTTCACGCGAGCTCGAGCATGCGGTCGATCGCTCGCTTAGCGTTGCGCGCGATATCTTCCGGCACGCGAATCTGCGGCGTCAGCGTTTCGAGCGAGCGGATGATCTTGTCGAGCGTGATCGTCTTCATGAAAGCACAGACAGCGCTGGAGTTGACGGGATAGAAGGTCTTCTCGGGGAACTTCTTGTTGAGCTGGTGAAGAATTCCGAGCTCTGTTCCTACGGCAAATTCCGTGGCCGAAGACTCGCTGATGTGCCGCAGCATGCCTTCGGTCGAAAGGAAGAACGTGCGATCCTGCGGAATCGTTCCGTCCATCGCCTTGGCCATACAGGAACTCACGCAGCCACATTCGGGATGCAGGAGCAGCTCGATGTCGGGATGCTCTTCGAGAATTTCCGTGACCTGTTCAGGCCGGATCGTCTTGTGGACATGGCAGTAGCCAGGGTAAGCGACGATGTTGCTCCGACCCGTCTGGCGGGCCACCACGGTTGCTAGGAATTTATCCGGCAGAAAGAGAATGGGCTTGTCCGCGGGAATCGATGCGACCACCTTCGCCGCGTTTGCCGAAGTGCAGCAGTAGTCGCTTTCGGCTTTTACGGCAGCCGAAGTGTTGATGTAGGAGACTACGACGGCGCCGGGCAACTTCGCCTTCCACTTTCGGAGTTCTTCCGGAGTGATGGACGCCGCAAGGGAGCATCCCGCGCGCAGGTCGGGCAGGAGCACGGTCTTGTCGGGCAGAAGAATCGCAGCCGTCTCCGCCATGAAATGGACGCCGCAGAAAACGATCACATCTGCGTTGGTCTTTGCAGCCGCTTGCGAAAGCTTGAGGGAGTCCGCCACGGCATCAGCGACTTCCTGCACCTCGGGCCGCTGATAGTGGTGCGCGAGCAGGACGGCGTTGCGCTCCACGCAGAGCGCGCGCACCCTCTCCTGCTTCCGGCGGATTTCCGAGGCGGAGTCCGTCACCGCCTCAATCGGAGGAAGTGTGTAGCGCTCTTCAAAACCGACTTGTGTGGCTGTGCTGGCCATTGTGCGTCCTCTCTTTAGGGCGTTATGAAATCTTCTGGCTGATGTCGAGGGCCCGTGCGGAATGCGTAAGCGAGCCGATGGAAATCGCATCAACGCCGCTTGCCGCGTAGGCCTCGAGATTCGCCGCCGAAATTCCGCCGCTCGCTTCGACAAGCGTGTAATCCCAGAGCTGTTCGCGGCGCAGCATTCCGACAACCGCTTCGACTTGCGCGGCCTGCATGTTGTCGAGCATTACGAGGCACGGGTAGTCCTCTTCCGTCTCTTCCAGAAGGCGGCGAAACGTCTTGGCTGCGGCACGGGCCGCGACCTCGCTTCGCACTTCGACTTCTATGAACGCCGATTCTTCGCGGAATTTCCAGGCTCGCTCAATCGCGAGCGGCGCCGCATCCTCTTCTCGCCCGGCCAGCAGCGCAAGATGGTTGTTCTTGATCAGAATGGCGTCGCCAAGGCTCAAGCGGTGCGTGCCCGCACCTCCCAGATGCAGGGCGCGCTTATCGAGCAGGTCCCAGGCGGTCTTGCGAGTTCCCACGATTCGTACGGACGGGGAATGCTTCCGCGCGCGCTCCTGGAGGCAATGCGCGGCGGTCGCGATTCCGCTCATTCGCTGAAGCAGGTTCAAAGCCACGCGCTCAAGGGCCAGAAGCTTCGCTTGGGATCCCTCTGCCCGCAGCAGAACATCGCCGGGGCGAATACCATTGCCGTCGATCTTTTCCAGTGCGACTTCAATGCCGCGCTCCCGCAACATGAGCGAAACTTCGGCGAGGCCCGCGATAACGCCACCCTCGCCCGAAGAAATGACGGCCTCCGCTTTGCGGTCGCTTATCCCGAGCGCCCCAACCGTCAGGTCTCTGGAGGCACGATCGGCCTGAAAAAGGGCGTCGGAAAGCATGCTCACCGCTCGCAGGTATTCAGGATTGTCCAGGGTGAGACATGCGCCCCGAAAAAGGGCTCGTTCGAGCCGTTGCTGCCTTGTGACGTTCATCCCAAGTGTGGCCTTCACTTCAGTAGAATGCCGCGGGCGCGCAATTCCGATTTGGCTCGCGCAATCATGTTCGGACGCGAGGCTTCCACGGTGTGCAGGTGCACCCCGTCCGTCAGCGATGAGAGGAGCGACGCATGCGAATCGCGCACAAGCTTCAGGAAGTCTTCGATATCGGCGCGCGATTCAATCATCAGCGAGCCCCGGAGTTCGCCATAGATCGGATGCTCGACGATGACGTCCAACACCTTCACACCGTTGTCCACCAGAACTTGAAGTTCTTCCCTCGTTCTCTCCGGTGTGTGCCGGCAAGCGAGGATTTCACGGTGTGAATCGGTCTCTTTGTCAGGCAGGCGATACCCGCGTGGCGTAGCCAGAATTTCCTGGCCCCCAGCGCGAAGAATCGCCACGTCCTGCACCAGGCACTGTCGGCTGACGCGAAACTGCCTTGCCAGTTCGCCGCCTCGAACGGGCCCCCCGTGCGTGCGCATCCACTGCACGATGCGGCGGCGCCGGCGTTCGCCGGAATCCCCCGCGGGAAGGGAGGGACGTCCGTTTCTCGTGGATGTTGGCGACGGTTTCATAAGGAACTGTCTTGTCAGATATCTAGTCTACTGTCAAGGCGAGATGCCGCGCAACCCCTTCGGCGCGGGCCCTGGAAAACATGTCCGCTCGTACAGTTAACTCACGGGGTGCCCGGGTTCCGGTTTTCGCTCACCGGGAAGCGCTCGCTGGGCGATAGTGGACTCAGGCGGAGTTTAGAAGGGCGGCCGCTGATGGCACACACGGGACAAAGGCGAAGTGAGCGCGTGCTGCTGGACATCCCCCTTGTCATCCGCGGCGAGACGGCGGATCATCGCGACTTCCAGGAGGAGACGTTCACTGTAACCGTGAGCGCTCATGGCGCACTCTTGATGCTGGCGACAGAGGTGGCGCTCGGGCAGAAACTCACGCTCTTGAACCCGCAGAACTGGGATGAGAGAGAGAGCCGGGTCGCCTACATTGGACCCTCTCACGCCGGTTTAGCTCAAGTGGCAGTCGAGTTCCGCGAACCTGCTCCCGAATTCTGGCCCGTCGATCCGCAGCCATCCGGGTGGAAGGTTTCCTGACGTTCTGCTGTCTTGGCGGCAATCTTGCAAGTCTCGGGAGGCATCCCTACGCGGCAAGCTCAGCGAGCCAGGAGTCGAGGATCTTGGCCTGATCAGCCGGAGAATCGATGAACGCGACTCCCATGCCCATTCCTTCTTGGACGTAGATGATCTTGGCAGGTGATGCAAACGCGCCGCGATCTCGAGAAATGCGAAGATTAATCGGTGTGTCTTTTGGCAGAGTGTTCAGTATGTCAACGTAGCATCCCTTGCGGCTGAGTTCGGAGACGCGGCCTGACAGACGCACTCCACTTGCCGGATCCACGATTTCCACGGTGGCGATAAAGCTGTATCGCGGAACCGCCCGGCGTTCACGGTATTTGGCGCCGCTATCTACGGAGCTGGGAATGTCATTCATCCTCATCCGCCCCCGGCTCTTCGTCTGAGGCTCCCACAAGGCGAAATGCCGCACCAGTCTCGCGATTCCGTATGACGCGAAAACAGAAACATCCCGACGTATGTTTTCCAATTGCTTAAGTAGAGCGGGGATAGATTACTAATAGGTACATAGACCCGAGGGAGCCGCTTCGCACCTGCATGAGAGCCTGCACCACGAGTGGACGCTGCGGTCGTCCGGTCACGCGAACTATTCGGCGGCGAGAACCGGGTGCATCTACTGGGGTGCCAGAGTCGCTTTCAAAAAAACCTCGATTTTCGAACCCGAAGTACGCTCAAAAATACCAATCCGGCGATTGCTTTTGATTACAAGCAGCCTGGTAATAGAACGTTCTTTCCGGACCTTGAACGAGCGAATGCCAGTGTTGGGATTCGCCCGAACAATTCTTGCGGAAAATCAATCTCCGGATCTGCGATGGGAAAGGAAGGATGCTGGTGCGTCTGGGCTTTATCGTTGGATCGAAATGGGTTGCCACTTCGACCATGGTTCAGATAGCGGGCCTCTTGCGGTGGCGGACCGCCTGTTGAGGGGAAAGGCTTAAGTTCATGGAGCGCCGTTCATGGTTGGTGCTTTTCTCTCACTTGCAAATCCTCTCAAATCAGTTGATTCACCGTTTAGAAAGTTCTATTGTGCTTATTGAGAACAGCCAAAAGACGATTATCTCTGTCTGTAGACGTGCGGCGGGGCCATGACTCGTCCAGGGGAGCAGCTGAGGGAACTTCGCAACCGACTTGGCATCACTACGCGTGAGGTGGAGGAATTCAGCCGCACCATTGCGGAAGATCGTCAAATCGAAGAGTTTTACATCTCGAATGCGTGGCTAACGCAACTCGAGAACAAGAACTCAATTCCAAGCATCTACAAGCTTTATAGCCTCAGCGTAGTTTACCGCACGAAGTTCAGCGATCTCCTCAACGTTTTCGGGATCGACCTGGAAGCTACGTCGCGCTATCAGCTCGCCCTGCCGCTCCAAAACACGCATTTGGCGGAATTTGAGTCGCTTGATACTCAGAAATCCGTCACTTTCCCCGTGCGGTTCGACAAGAGTTTTGGCCTCGAAACGACGAGTTTAATTTCCCGTATGGTGGAAGTCTGGGGCGAAGTGCCCATCGCATTGATACAGAAGCTCGATGTGCGTCACTGCCAGTACGGATTTATCGGCTTGCAGGATTACACGATGTACCCGTTGCTGCGTCCCGGTTCTTTCGTGCAGATTGACAGCCAGCCAACGCGCCTCCAGACATCGGAGTGGCGGACAGAATTCGATCGGCCGATTTACTTCGTCGAGCTTCGAGAGGGATATGCCTGTTCCTGGTGCGAGGTGCGCGGCTCGCAGCTTACATTGATTCCCCATCCGCTTTCAGGGTGCACGATTCGCCAGTTCGCTTATCCCTCGGAGGCCGAGATTATCGGCCAGGTTACGGGTGTGGCGATGCGCTTGGTCCCGCCGGGGGACGGTTCAGACGAGCCTCCAAGATTGCCAAGGCGATCTTGAAGTTGGAAAAGAGGAAATCGGCCAGCAGCGGGTCGGTCTCGACGGGAACTGCCACGCGGTAAGGTTCCAGCTTCCTCCAGGCCGTTAGAAAGTCCGTCGCCCGTGTGTGCGTGGAGTCCATGTAGCCTTGCATCTGGTTGACCAGGTCTTGAAGGGAAGCCCCGACTAGAACCCGGAAGGCCTCGCGATGGCAATCCGCCAGGGCTTCACAGGCGACCTCCTGACCAAAGCGAGACGCCAAACCATCATGGTAATAAAGACCCGTGTTGTAATCCCGTGTTGAGGCCAGGTAGATCAGCCGGTCAAGAACGCGCGGAATCTCGGCGAGTGTGCGGCGGCGAAGGTCGTCGGTCGCCTGCTGCACGTCCATGCGTCTGGGCAACGAATTCAAAGTTGTTTGCCTAGATGTTATGCTGCGCCTGCAGAGTGATCGAGATATGACCCCGGATGCGCGGGCTTCAAGAATGCAAGTGATTTCTCCGAAACACTACACAACCGCGTAGCCGCAGAGGCGGTAGCTTCCACCATGCGGGGGACAGCATAGGGTCCGCGCAAGTACAACATGACCTGCAGCACCCGGCATGCGAAGAGCAATGCCGCGAAATCAAGTGCCAACCCGATTTCAGTCCGGAAACTCAACTGTGCATAGGACCGTGCCGCGCCCAGGTGAAAGCGCCGCAGACTCAGAATCTGTCCACGCACCTGACGCACCCACGAGAGTGCGATTCGTTTCCGCTCGCGCCGGAACATTTCCTGAATACGCGGGGACGTTTCTGCGCGAATGTATTCGCTGTCGCGCATCGCAAGGATTCGCCCGACTAATTCAGACGGCAGAAGATCCAGTTGCAGGGCGCTCAGCGCATGGCGTGCGTCCACTAGAGCCTGCGCCCCTCCTTCTGCTTTGCGGCCGCGCCGCGCCATCATGAGAAACACCGACGCGATGAGGAGGAGTCCGACCAAGATGAAGAAAATGAGCTGCGTCACGGGCGCACCGTCCCCACGAAGTAGGTCCTCATTGTTCCGAGGGTTCTTCGCACGCGCGTCACGAGTCTTTCGTAATCTCCTTCCAGTTTGATCGCCGATTCAGGCGCGGGATTCGGGTGAAAAGACCAAAGCGCAACCAGCCAAATGAGCGACGAGAAGTCGTAGGAGACAGGCTGGACGATTCTCCAAACCTCGGTGAACGGGGCATCTGCGTAAGAACGCACTGCAAGGCTAACCAAACTCGTTCCTATGTAAAGGCCATAGCCAAGGACCATCCCTCGCATATTCCTGCCGATTGGGATCCTGTAGTACGAAATGACTGCCATGATCGCAAAGATAAAGACCGCCTGAACCGTCCGCAGATCGCGTTCGAATTCCACCATCGTTCCGGAACCGGAGCCTTGAGGCGCCAGCAAGGGGTAGATAAGAGCTGAGCAGAAGATTACCGCGAAAACGACCAACCCTGTAATTCTGGCGACCTTCTCGGCCCCGGGGTATGGAGAAAGCACGTGCTTGAAGATCTCAAGGAGGATGCCGTATCCGACGATAAGGCTGATGAACTGCGCCACCCAGTACCAATTTCCATACAGAGGCGATCCGGAAGCGAAAAGGAAATAGCCCGGGACCCACGCGCACAGCACACACATGCAGTATGCGTAAAAAAATGAATATTTCGAGAGAAACTTACCCTGAAAACCTCGGAAGAGGATCGCGACTTCCAAAAAGATGCCAGCCCACCAAATGGTTGCAGACAGCATCAGTCTCGCACTCTTGACCGAAAGATAAACTATACCACAATCAATGAGGAGAGAAGTATAGCTTCTCTCCTCTCCGATTGTAGCGGCTAGAAAGCACTACATGCCTTAGTACCTTCGGTCCAGTGCAGTTGCTCTCGACCTTCGCAGGTTCTATGCCCGCTGGGGCTGCGGATCCTCCGGTTGGATCGCCGGGCCGTCAGCGGTCGTTAGGGACGACACCTTGGGGGGTATCGCCGGGCCGTCGGCGGTCGCCACGGGCGATACCTTGGGGGGTATTGCTGGCCCATCAGGAGTCGCCGCCCAAGTCGGTGCCAATCCCGCCAGGACCGCAAGCCCAACGGTCGCAACGAACAGAAGCCGAAGGGCTTTCATGAATTTCATAAGTTTTTCTCCTTTGAGTTGAGGTTATGACCTCTAGCCAAACTAAGCAGCGGTCGGGGGAATGCAATCGACCAATCCGAAACCGCTAAGATGGCAAAGCAGACAACGCTGTTGGGCGCCGCGAACCCGGCGCGTGCGAGGAGCTAACGGCTGACGTCCAGACCCGACTTTCGCCTGTCAGGGCGTTCGAAATACGAAAGCAGTATAGGTAGAGGGGATAACGAAGTTGGAAACTCTGCGGAAGTTACCTATGGAGTTTCCCGCCCCGTCGCGCTACTAAGGAATAGTTGGGGCGCGGCGCGAGCGGCGATCATGATGGAGAATAATCCCTTCCAACCTCAAGTTGGTTCACAGGCCCCTACCGAGTCGTTCCGGGAGAGCCTCCGCAGGCTAGATCGCCGGCAGTGGTGGCTCTGGTCCACTACTGTTATGGTTTTGATTCTGATGACGCTTGCAGTCGCGTCTTTCGCCTTCCCCGCCATTCTCAGCAAGGAACAGTCAACATACTCGTTTTACTTGAACCAGGCTGTCAGGGCGCTCGTGGGGATTGTCCTCGTGTTTGGCGTTTATCTCGTCTACCAGCAGACGATGATCATTCGGATGAGAAACCAACTGGCGGACCAAATTCAGTCGTTGGCAAAAGTGGAAAGCCTGACCAACGAGGTCTACAAACTTGCGGCACTGGATGCGCTCACGGGGCTCTACAACCGCCGTTCGGGTGAGCAACGCCTGGCGGAAGAAATCAGCCGCGCCACCCGCCACGAACGGCCCCTCACCCTTCTTCTTCTCGATCTCGACGGGTTGAAGCAAACCAACGATCGGCTGGGCCACGCTGCGGGCGACTTAATCCTCAAAGGATTTGCCGAGCGCCTGCAGAAAGCGATTCGCGGCTCGGACCTTGCCGTTCGCTTGGGCGGCGATGAATTCATGGTGATCCTCCCAGAATGCCGGATGGAAGAGGTTTGGCATGTCATCGCGCGCGTCGAAGGCCTTGTCGTAGAGTACGACGGCGAGAGGATCCCCTGCCGCTTCTCACGCGGCTGGACCGATTACAAGCCCGGTGAAGCCGCAGAAGAGCTGATCAAGCGCGCCGACGAAATCCTCTATGCCAACAAGCGCGCCGGTAAGGCGCAGGAGGGCTCCCCGCAACCGAATTCTCTCGCGCAGCCCGTCCTCTAGTTCCTCGCAAGGAAACCGCGTCACTCCGTAGGAAGAGCCTCCGACCAGCTCATCCCGCCGGTCCATCGGTCAATCTCCTGCGCACGACACTTTGCGGTATCATGGCGCTTGAAGCTTGTGCCCTTCCAGCCCGGCCAGACACGGACAACTCGCTGCTTGATTCTGAGGATCTCGCAGAGGTAAGGAGCCGGTCATGAAAGCACCCGCAGGACTAAGATCTTCGCGCGTACTCCTTTTGCTCACCCTCACGGGTTTGATAGCCGCAGTAACCTTCGGCGACACGCTGGAGCTGAAGAGCGGCCAAATCATCCAGGGCAAGTTCCTGGGCGGATCATCCATGAACGTCCGCTTTCAAGTGAACGGCCAGGAGCAGATATTCGCAACCAAGGATGTCTTGAACATCGGCTTCAGCGAAGTGAGTGACTCAGAGAGCGCTGCGCCTCCAGCAGCGCAGAACGTCACAGCGGCACTCTCGCCTGCCACTGCTCTTGCTGTTCCCGCAGCGCCTGCTGCGGCTGCACAGACCGTGACTATCCCTGCGGGGACCTCGCTGTTAGTGCGCATGATTGACAGCGTGGATTCCTCGGAAAACAAGGTTGGCGACCGCTTCCATGCCAGCCTGGAAAGCGCGCTTGTCGTCGGCGATACGGTTGTCGCGCCTAAGGGCGCGGACGTCTATGGAAAGCTGGCGCAGGCCAAGGAAGCAGGAAAAATCTCAGGGAGTTCGCAGTTGACGCTCGAGCTCACCGGCGTGCGTATCAACGGAAACATCGTGCCCGTCGATTCGACCACCTACGATGTGGCGGGCAAGGGACGCGGCAAGCAGAGCGCCGAACGCATCGGCGGAGCCGCAGTTGCAGGCGCGGTGATCGGCGCGATCGCGGGCGGAGGGAAAGGAGCCGCTATCGGAACCGTCGTTGGCGGTGGCGCCGGGACAGCCGTACAGGTGGTGACGAAAGGCGATCAGGTGCGCATCCCCAGCGAAACGCTGCTCGAATTCAAGCTTGAACAGGACGTTGTCGCCAAGATTGCAGGCTAACTGGGATTCTGAACGAAATTCAGGTCGTTTTCGGAGACGTTCCTGTCAGGAACATACGCCGAATTTCCTCTTGCGCCCCTCAAATAGTGACTCGTAACATACCCCCTGTTGCAGGAGTTGTTACGATGCCCAAAGAAAAGCCCAAGGTGAATATCGGCGAGGTTATTCGCTCCTATCGGAGCGACCGCGGCCTCTCGCAAGGCGATATCGAGCGCCGCACCGGCCTGCTGCGCTGCTATCTTTCCCGCGTCGAAAACGGCCACACCGTCCCTTCGCTTGAGACGCTGGCGAAGATCGCCGAGGCCATGGAGATCAGCCTCGCGGACTTTTTCCCCGGCACCGACACGCCGCAGGACCGCGAAACGCGCAAAATGCTCGGCGAGCTTTCCGATGAAGAGATTCGCTTTCTCGCTGAAATTCGCAGATACTCGACCACTCTTTCCGATGATGACAAGCGGCTGGTCCTGGCCATGATCCGCAAGATGGCCACGATTGTTCCGCCCGCGCGCGGCGGCAAAGCAGCGCCCGTTGCCCATCGCGCGGAATACTGAGACCTCCGTTCGTCGCAATTTTCATTCCCTGACAACAGGCAATGCCCTGACTAGCGCCCGCTCGCGCGGATTCGCTACAATAGAACGGAAATGACGCAGAAACGGCACAAGACCGTCGGCGTAAAGGTCGGCAAGGTCCAGGTGGGCGGAGGCGCGCCCGTAGTCGTGCAGTCCATGACCAACACCGACACAGCTGACGTGGCTGCCACCGCGAAGCAGTGCCTCGAACTCGCGCAGGCTGGATCGGAGCTGGTGCGCATTACGGTAAACGTCCCAGAGGCAGCCGCAGCGGTGCCGGAAATCAAGAAGCGCCTGCTCGATGCCGGCTGCGACGCGCCGGTGATCGGCGACTTCCACTACAACGGCCACGTGCTTCTGGTGAAGTATCCCGACTGCGCTCGCGCGCTCGACAAATACCGCATCAATCCCGGCAACGTCGGACACGGCCAGCGCCGCGACGAACAGTTCGCCACTATCTGCAAGATCGCGCGCGACAACGGCAAGCCGGTGCGCATCGGCGTCAATGGCGGCTCGCTCAATCAAGAGCTCGTCATGCGCAAGATGCAGGAAAACACGGACAAGGACCTCGGCAAAACCTCCGAGGAGATCATCAACGAGTGCATGGTGCTCTCCGCGCTCCAATCAACGGAACTCGCGCTCGAGTCCGGCCTGCGCAAGGACCAGATCATTATTTCTTGTAAGGTTTCGCGGCCGCAGGACCTCGTCGAAATTTATCGAGACCTCGCGCGCAAGACGGATCAGCCGCTGCATCTGGGCCTGACGGAAGCGGGCATGGGCGCGAAGGGATTGGTGTGGTCGGCGGCTTCGATGGGCATCCTGCTCAGCGAGGGCATCGGCAATACGATCCGCGTATCTCTCACGCCCCGGCCCGGCGGCGATCGCCGCGAGGAAGTTTATGCGGCCTGCGAGTTGCTTCAGTCGCTCGGCCTGCGCTCGTTTGCTCCGAGTGTTACGGCGTGCCCTGGCTGCGGCCGCACCACGAGCACCACGTTTCAGGAGCTGGCCGAAAGCATTCAGGGATACATACGGGACAAGATGCCGGAATGGAAGCGCGAGTACGAAGGCGTCGAAAACCTTAAGCTCGCCGTGATGGGCTGCATCGTCAACGGCCCCGGCGAATCGAAGGCCGCGAACATCGGCATCAGCCTGCCGGGCACGGGCGAATCGCCGCGCTGCCCCGTTTACATCGACGGCCAGAAATTCACCACCCTCGAAGGCACGTACGAGGAGCTCTCCACGGCATTCCAGGCACTCGTCAATGACTATGTCGCGACGAAATATGCCAAGCGCGAAACGCCTCTACCTGCCTCGGCCATCCCGCCTTCTGGCGATCACGTCACAGTCACAAAGCGCTCTCTCCGCGTAATCGCCTAGTTTCGAAAGCCACCGGACTCGTCATTCTGGGCGAGATGCGCCGGTTTCGTCTTTCCATTCGCAGCGTCGTCGGCCGCGAGTGGCCGGCGCACGCACCGAATGCGCCTGAACATAGCCGAAGAAAAGTTTACGCACGCACCCCCTTGCAATCGGAACTTTACGCACTAAGATAAATTCGGGGCACTGTCCGACTCGGGCCCCGAAAGGAGCTGTCTGTGTGGTCCTGAATTCCAATAGGAAACTCGCTCTACCCGGAACAGGGTATCGAGTAGAAATGGCTGTAACCTGTTGAAAGGAAAGAACCGGGACATCCGCTACCCGGAACTGGAAATGGGGGTAAATCTCACGCACAAGCGCTACTTCTTATGACGGAAAGCTCAGCCAACTCGACCGCAGCACCGACAAAGCCACCACGCGACTGGAAGCGCGGTTTCTGGAGCCTTATCGTCACGCAGTTTCAGACAGGCTTCAACGACAACGGGCTGAAGTTCCTCGTCACGTACATTGTGATCGGGATGAATCTGCCCCAGGCAGAACGCGACCGCCTAGTCCCGATTATTGGGCTGATGTTTGCCGTGCCCTTCATCTTGTTCTCGATGACTGGCGGCTATTTCGCAGATCGCTTCAGCAAACGAACATCCACCATCGGTACGAAACTTTTCGAAGTCGCCGTCATGGCGTTCTTCATCGTTAGCCTTGCGCTGCGGAACCTTCCGATGGAATGCGCGGGCGTGTTTCTGATCAGCACGGAGGGAGCGCTCTTTGGTCCGTCGAAATACGGCCTGCTGCCGGAGCTGCTGCCTGAACCGAAGCTCTCCTGGGGCAACGGGATCATCGAGCTGGGTACGTTTCTAGCGGCCATCGGCGGACAGATGGCTGCCGGTTCGCTCGCGCAGCATTACCACGGCCGCGAGACGGTGGCCGGTTTCCTTCTGCTCGGCTTTTCGTTTGCCGGGCTGGCAACGAGCCTTGGAATCTCGCGCGTTCCGGCCGCAAATCCGGCGAAGAACTTTCGTTGGAATCCCATCGGCGATCTCGGGGACCAGATGAAGACCGTACGCGCCGACCGAGTCCTCGGTTGGGCCGTGATCGGCAATACGTACCTGTTCTTTCTCGCGGCGCTTCTGCAAACGGTGATCGTGATTTACGGCCAGGATGTGCTGCGCATCGATGAAGTTCACACGACGTACCTCATTGCCGCGCTTGCTTTGGGCATCGGACTCGGCAGCGTCGCCGCGGGATACCTTTCGGGAGGGAAGATCGAGTACGGTCTGATCCCGCTCGGAGCCGTTGGCATGACTGTCTTCGCCGCGCTGCTATATGCGCCCGGCCACGCGCTGGTTGCCGTCGGAGTGCACCTGGCGCTACTGGGATTTTTCGGAGGGATGGTCGCCGTGCCGCTTGGGGCGTTGATTCAACATCGTCCGCGACCGGAACAGAAAGGCGGCGTCATCGCGGCCGCGAATCTTCTTTCGTTCATCGGGATCGGAATCGCATCGGGAGCGTACTACCTCTTCGCCGACGTGTTTCATCAGTCGCCGCGCGGCATGTTTCTCGATGGCGCCATTCTGACGCTGGTGGCGACCGTGTATGCGATCTGGCTGTTGCCGGATTCGCTGATCCGGTTCGTGCTCTGGGCGGCGACGCATACGATCTACCGCGTTCGCGTCGAGGGCCGCGAGAATATTCCCGAACGCGGCGGCGCGCTCTTCGTCGCAAACCACATGTCGTTCGTGGACGGCCTCTTGCTGATCGCATCTACGGACCGGCCGATTCGCTTCCTCGTTTACAAAGGCATCTACGATCTGCCTTACGTGAAGCCGTTCGCGAAGATGCTCGGCGTGATTCCGATCTCGTCTGAGCAACGCCCGCGCGAGATGATTCATTCCCTCCGGGCGGCGACGGAGGCAATCCGTGCCGGCGAAGTGGTCTGCATATTCGCCGAAGGCCAGATCACGCGCATCGGGCAGATGCTGCCGTTCCGGCGCGGCTTTGAACGGATCATGAAGGGCGTGGAAGCGCCGATCATCCCCGTGAATCTCGACGGCGTGTGGGGCAGCATCTTCAGTTTCGAGCGAGGGCGCTTTGTGTGGAAGCTGCCGCGCTCGATCCCGTATCCCGTCACGGTGAGCTTCGGCAAGCCGATGCCGCCGACGTCCACGCCGGCGGAAGTCCGCCGCGCTGTGCAGGAACTGCAGACGGAGGCCTATCGCCTTCGCAAGAGCCGCTTGCGCACGCTGCACCGGTCGCTCGTCCGCACGGCGCACCGCCATCCGTTCCGGTTCGCCATGGGAGACAAGCGACGCCCGCGAATGAAATGGGGCGGCGCGCTGCTGAGCGCGATCTTCCTGGCGCGCAGGCTGCGCCGCGCGTGGGCGGACCAGGAAATGGTCGGCGTGCTGCTTCCGCCTTCGGTTCCGGGGGCGCTTGTGAATTTTGCCGCGACGCTCGCCGGGAAAGTTCCCGTGAATCTGAACTACACGATCTCCGACGAGATGCTGGCCTCGTGCGCCGCGCAGTGCAAACTCAAGACGGTCATTACCACGAAGCTGTTGCTCGACAAGATTCCGCTGAAAGTTCCTGGCGAGACCATCTTCCTCGAAGAAGCGGCCGCGCGGCCGAGGCTCGGCGAGAGAATCGCAGCACTGGCTTTGTGGTTCCTGCCGGGCCGGGCGCTCGAACGGATATTGAGCGGAGGGAAGCCTAAATCGCTGGACGACCTTGCCACGGTAATTTTTTCGAGCGGCAGCACGGGCGAGCCCAAGGGCGTGATGCTGTCGCATTACAACATCGCCTCCAACATCGAGCAGATGGGCCAGACATTTCAATTTGACAACAAGGACTATCTGCTCGGCGTGCTGCCCTTCTTCCATTCATTCGGATTCACGGTGACATTGTGGCTTCCGTCCGTGCTGGGCGTCGGCGTCGTCTATCATCCGAGCCCGCTCGATCTGGCTGCTGTCAGCGAACTCGTGCGCGATTACCGCGTGACATTTCTTTTGGCCACCCCGACCTTTCTACAGGCCTACATGCGCCGGTGCTCACCCGAAGATTTCGGCAGCCTGGAGTTCGTTCTCGTTGGCGCGGAGAAATTGCCGGAGCGGCTGGCGCTTGCTTTCGAGGATCGTTTCGGTATCCGCCCGCTCGAAGGGTATGGCGCGACGGAGTGTGCGCCGGCTGTGGCCGTGAACACGCGCGATTTCCGCGCGCCCGGTTTCCGGCAGGTCGGAGCGAAGCGCGGAACGATTGGCCATCCTCTTCCCGGCATCAGCGTGCGCATCGTGGACCCCGACACGGGCGAGCCGGTTCCTCCGGGCACGCAGGGCCTGCTGCTCGTGCGCGGGCCCAACGTGATGCAGGGCTATCTCGGCAGGCCGGAGAAGACTGCGGAGGTTCTGCAAGGCGGCTGGTACTCGACAGGCGATATCGCCTCGCAAGATGAAGACGGCTTCCTCACCATCACAGACCGGCTGAACCGCTTCAGCAAGATCGGCGGCGAGATGGTGCCGCACATCAGGGTTGAGGAGGAGCTGCACGCGATCGCGGAGGCGACGGAGCAGAGATTCGTCGTTACGGGAGTGCCGGATGCGAAGAAAGGCGAGCGGCTCGTCGTGCTGCACCTGCTCAAGCCTGAAGAATTGAAAGCCGTGCTCGAAAAGCTCCCTCAGGCAGGCCTGCCGAACCTCTGGGCTCCACGGCCGAATCAGTTTTTTGCCGTCGAGGAGATTCCGCATCTGGGCACCGGCAAGCTCGACCTGCGGCGCATCCGGGAAATCGCCATCCAGTTCTCCACAGCAGAGAAGGAATAGCCGCAGAGACCCTGAGCCGGGCCCTCTCCTTGAAATGCGATCGATGCGCCGAATCGCATCTCACCAGCAGCCTGTAACCATTCAACGCGAGTTTTCGCCTCTCGCAGATTTACCCTTGCCTGTATCATCGCTCTCCTTTACAGTTCAAAGCGCTGGAGAACTTTCGGCATGCAGACCGATATCAAACACAATTCGATACCGAATCAAGCGGTGCCATTGCGCCGGGATTGTGGCCGAAAGGGCTTCAGTCCCGCGCAGTAAGCATCTCCTTTTCGTTCAACCGCTTGTAGGGCAATCAACCAAGAATCGGGTGGCGTAGTTTGCGGTTACTTCCTTGACAAAAGAACACCGCAAACGCTTGTTCCCCCGATTGATTTCGGCCAGTGGCGTTAGGCACGGCCACTTCTGGGCAGGCTGCGCCTTGCGCAGGCATGACGCAGCCGCTTGTTCCCCGGCGAATCAGATTCACTGAGCTCGCACGAGAATCTCGCGAGCGCAGAAGCGAAGCGCACTGCGCTTCTTAGAAAGGAGGACGCATGAGCGTTTGCTTGAAGAATGGAACACCTCCGTATGGGCCGCCGCTTTGTGAAACGTGTGTGTACGCGCATGTGAAGCGCGGCTATCGCGAAAGCGAGGTGCTCGTAATCTGCGTTGCCTCTGAGCCGGCGCATCGCGTGCCGTTTCCCATTCGCGAATGCTCCGTCTACCGCGACAAGACGCGTCCATCGGTCTACGAGATGGAAAAGATGGCGTTGACCATCACTCCCCGCGACACGATGCGCACAGGCTTCGCTCCCTCGGGCGAACCGGCGACTGCGCCCAGCGAGATCGAACTGAAACTCGTTGAGAGCGAATAAGTCATCGCCGGCGCGGATCAGATGGCGTGCTTGAAGAGGCGAATCAGAGCACGGTGTTTCGAATTGCAGTGAGTGCAAACCTTAATCCTGGGTGGCGAAGTTCACGGTTTCATCGACTGGTAAACGAACAAGGCCCGTGAGCGATTGTTCCCCCAGGCATTTTTCGCCGGTGGCGATGGCAGCGGTTACTTCGAATGGGAAGGGGCAGGTTCGATTCCTGCTCTCGAGAAATCGAGATAGCTCACTGGGAGAGCGTCTGGTGGCGCAAGCCACAACCGTTGCCGATGATTCCCCGGCGAGAGTTCTGTAGTGGCACGAAAGAGAGCCGTTCGTCCCGCCTGGGGGCGAGAGAGGAGGCACGACAATGGCACGACTGAACATTTTCAAGATTCCGTGGGGTCCGAAGACCCACGAAGGCGGTCCTGCGAAGACCATTTCGCCGGCGCTTCAGTTGCAGCGCTCCGTGATGGCGTGCCTGCTCTGGGAGGACCAGTTCTACGAGGACGGCGTGGAAATCGCCGGCCGGATTCAGGAGCTGGTGCCGAAAGTAAAGCCGGCGGTCGTGGCGGATCTCGCCGTGGAAGCGCGCGGCAAGATGAAGCTGCGGCACGCTCCGCTCCTGCTCGTGCGGGAGATGGCGCGGCAAAAGGAGCACCGCGCGCTGGTGGCGCAGACGCTCGCGAGCGTGATCCAGCGGGCGGACGAGCTTGCCGAGTTCGTTGCGATTTACTGGAAGGACGGCAAGGCTCCTCTTTCCGCGCAGGTGAAGAAGGGGCTGGCGCAGGCCTTCTGCAAGTTCAACGAATACCAGCTCGCGAAATACGCCCGCTCGGGGCCGATCCGGCTGCGCGACGTTCTGTTTCTGTGCCACGCAAAGCCGCATGACGCCGAACAGGCCGCGCTCTGGAAGCGGCTTATCGAAGGAAAGCTCGAAACTCCCGACACCTGGGAAGTAGCGCTTTCCTCGGGCGCGGACAAGCGCGAGGCCTGGGAGCGTTTGCTGCGAGAGCGCAAGCTCGGGGCGCTCGCGCTGCTTCGCAACCTGCGGAACATGAAGCAGGCGGACGTAAGCGAAGAGCTCGTGGTGGAGGCGCTCGAAGCCATGAGCGCTTCTCGCGTGCTTCCGTTTCGGTTTCTCGCGGCGGCGCGGTATGCGCCGCAGTGGGAAGAGCCGCTCGAGCGGGCGATGCTTTCCTCGCTCGCCGGGCAGCAGAAGCTTCCCGGGCGAACGGTGCTTCTCGTGGATGTTTCGGGCAGCATGACGTACGCCCTGTCGAACCGCTCGGAGATGCTCCGTACCGACGCGGCGTACGGGCTTGCCATTCTGCTCCGGGAAATCTGCGAAAAGGCGGCCGTGTTCACGTTCTCGGATGACCTTGCCGAGGTGCCCCCGCGGCGAGGTTTCGCGCTGCGCGACGCATTGGATGCTAGCCAGTCGCACAGCGGGACCTATCTCGGCAAGGCGCTCGAGAAGATTGCGGAGAAGTACGACCGAATCATCGTGATCACGGATGAGCAGGCGCATGATCGTGTGCCGGGACCGCGCGCATCCGGCTACATGATCAACGTTGCCAGCAACAAGAACGGCGTCGGCTACGGCGCGTGGACGCACATCGACGGATGGAGTGAAGCCGTTGTGGAGTACATCCGCGCAATGAAGCGGGCGTCAAACGAATGAACGGACCCGGGGCGCGAGATCCTGCTTCTCGAGAGCAGGAAGGAGCGCCCCGGCTCAACTCTTATCGTGCCTAGAACAGCCCGAGCTTGATGTGCAGGAACTTCTTCGGGTTCTGGCGGAAGTCACCGACGAGAAGGCGCAGGTCACCCGAGAGTCCGGTCACGTTGTCGTAGAATGCAGGGTCGCTGAAAAACTTCCCCATGGTGCCCTGATTGGAATTGAGCTTTGCCGTGGCGTCGCGGACGTTTGCAGAGGCGTCGCGCATATTGGCGAAGAGCGTGTCGTCGGTGGCGAGCTTGCCGAGCGTGCCTTTTCCTGCGCGCATGTCGGCGAGCAACGCGTTGCCCTTGTCCGCAAATGCGTTCGCGTTGTTGTACAGGCTTGGGTCATAAACGAGTTTCCCCACCGTCCCCTTTTGATCGCGCACGGCGGCCAGGACGTTGTCCGCGCTTCCCGCGGCGGAGTCCAATTTCTTGTACAACTCGTCGGATGTGACGAGCTTGCCGACGGTGCCCTGTCCTTCCTGAATCGAGGAAACCATGGAATCGAGCTTCGTAGCCGTGGCATCGAGATGGTTGTACAACGAGGCGTCCTTCAAGAGTTTGCCCAGCGAGCCTTGGCCTTTTTGCACCTCGTTGACGATGCCCCGGATGTCCTCCGTGAGAACACTGAGGTTTTCCATCACGTCGGCGCCGCGCTCGACAACCTGGCTCATCTGCGGCACTTCCGTTCCCGGAACCTCGCCGCCGGAAGGAACGGGCGTCCCTGTCAATCCGCGCCTGATGGTGACGTAGCGATCGCCGAGCAAGCCCTGCGTGATAAGCCTCGCATCGGAGTCGGTGCGGATCTGGGACTGGTAGCTCTTGTCGATCCTCAGCACGAGGGTGATGTTATGCATACGGTCGCGCGCATTCGGCGTGAGCGAAATCCGCTCGACGTTACCAATCTGCACGCCGTCGAGCTCCACGGGCGCACCCGAACCCAACCCTTCGACTTCGGGCAGGTACGTGACCACGCGGTATTTCGGGCCTAGAAATCTGGCGCCAGTGACGTAGAAAACTGCCATTGCGATCAGCGCCAGCCCCGCGAGAATGAACACGCCGACCCTGAGTTCCGCCCACGTCAATTGCTGTCGTTGTGGCATTGCACTCCTCCTCAGCGATTCTCGCTACTCTGCGGAAACGAGAAAATTCTTCAAATATGCGTCGGACGACCGCAGTAGTTCGTCCGCGGCGCCCTCAAAGTAGATCTGGCCGTCACGCAGGACCAGGACATTGGTCGGCGGCACCTCGGCGCGCGATCTGTCCGGGGCGAGCGGGACGACGCGGCCGCTCGCCTGGTCGAGACGGAAATTCGCAAGGCCGAATGCGTCCTGGACGCGATGCGTGGCCAGCAAGGACGTGACTTTTTGGAGGTCGCGCCCGCGAAGAATCAGCGTGATGATCGTTTGCGACGTGACCGGATCGAGGCCCGCTGTCGGCGAGTCGTAGAAAACGAGCGGGGGACGACCGGCCAGGGCGCGCGCGATGGAAACGCGTCTGCGCATTCCGCCTGAGAGTTCGGCGGGATACTTTTCGATCGCCTGTTCCATTTCGACGAACCGCAAAACTTCGCGCACGCGCGCTTCGATTTCCGCTTCGTCCATGTCTTCTTCCATCAGGCGGAACGCCACGTTTTCATTTACTGTCAGCGAATCGAAAAGAGCGCCTTCCTGGAAAACGAAGCCGATGTTCCGGCGGAATTCGAGCAAGTCTCTTTCGTGCATTTCGCCAACGTCGTGACCCATCACCCAGATTTGGCCGGCCTCGGGTCGCAGCAGACCGGCGGCAAGTTTCATGAGGACCGTCTTGCCCGCCCCGCTCTCGCCGAGAAGGACCTTCGTCTCTCCCGGCCATACTTCAAACGAGATGCCTCGCAGGATGTCGCCTTCACCGAAACCGATGTGGACGTCTTTGAACGCGATAAGCGGCTCGCCCGGCACCGTTGTCGTCGTATACCCTGCCAACGCCGGGCGCGAAGTCGTCATGACGGGATTATAGATGGAAACCCGTGCGATTCGCAGCGCGGTTCAATCTATTGCGGGCGAGGCTCGCGCTATTTGCGGAACACGTAGAGCAGAATCTTCGTCATGAAGAAGTTGACTACGAGAACGAGCACCGAGGAGATGACCACAGCCGAAGTCGTCGCGCGGCCGACGCCCTGAGTGCCGCCCTTCACGCGCAGCCCCTGATAGCATCCGATCGTCGCGATGATGAACGCAAAGATAAAGGGCTTCGCCAGGCCCTGGACGAGGTCGCCGAATTCGAGGGCATGAATCGCGCGCGTCCAGAACTGGACAGCTCCCAGCCGGAGAGTCGATGAGGCGACCAGAAAGCCGCCCAGCAGCCCGACGAAGTCCGAGACGGCCACGAGCAGGGGCAGCATGGCCACCATAGCTACCAAGCGCGGGGTAACGAGCTTGCGCAGCGGATCCGTCCCGAGCGCGCGCATGGCGTCCACCTGCTCGGTGACGATCATGGAGCCAAGTTCCGAGGCGATGCCGCTTGCATTTCGTCCGGCCACCAGAAGCGCCGTAATGGTGGGTCCGAGTTCCCGAACAAGGGCCAGCGCGACCACGTCTCCCGTTAGCGCCGTTTCCCCGAAGCGCTGAAACTGCGCCGCGGTCTGCAGCACCATGACGCCGCCGATAAAGAGCGACGCGAACGCGACAATCGGCAGCGAGTTCACGCCGATCGAGTTCATCTGCTCAATCGCGTCTGTCCAGTATTGCGGCGGCGTGAAGATGTTCAGCAGGGCCTGGAGGGACATCAGCGAGTAGTCCTGAACGGCAAAGATCTCCTGTTTAAGCGCGTTTGAGATAACTGACAGGATTGACGGGGATTCGCTGGCTTCGGGCATCGTGTGGGAAGCGACTGGCGTGCACTAGCCGCGTCTTCGAGAGCCTAACTTCCGGTGCGCAATGCGTCAAGGAACATCCACGCCTTTCAACACAAGCTCCGACTCAATGCGAAGAGCCGGCAGCCTTTACGCGCAAGTGAGCGTCCGGTAGAATTCTTTGTTTGTTCTTCCTCACGAGGCTTCACTGAACATGCTGAGATTTGTTACCGCCGGAGAGTCCCACGGACAGGCGCTGGTCGCCTGGATTTCCGGACTTCCCGCGGGCGTGTCAGTGGACCTCGAATTTGTGACGCGCGAGCTGCACCGTCGCCAGCTTGGTTACGGACGCGGAGGGCGGCAGCGGATCGAGAAGGACCAAGCAGACATCCTCGCGGGGGTGCGGCATGGCAAGACGATCGGCGCGCCGATCGCGATGCGCATCGAGAACCGCGACTGGAAGAATTGGGAGCAGGCACTGCCGGTGGAAGATTCGGAAGGCGCCGAAGACGCGCAGCGCCGCTTGACCGCGCCGCGGCCGGGGCATGCCGACCTGGCGGGTGCGCAGAAGTTCAATTTTCACGATGCACGGTACGTGCTCGAACGCGCTTCCGCCCGCGAAACCGCGGCGCGGGTGGCCGCGGGCGCGCTTGCGAAGCTTTTCCTGAGGGAATTTGGCGTTAATGTCCTGAGCCACACGATCGCCGTGGGCCATGTGCGGCTCGAGCGCGCTGCGACGTGGGAAGAAATCGTCGCCGTCTGCGACAATCTCGAATCGCCACTGCGCTGCGTGGATGCCGATACGGAAACCAAGATGAAGGCGGAAGTAGATCATGTGCTGCGCGCCGGGGATTCGGTCGGAGGCGTTTTCGAGGTCGTCGCGCGCGGCCTTCCTCCGGGACTTGGGACGCACGTGCAATGGGACGAAAAGCTCGACGCGAAACTCGCGCGGGCCGTAATGTCGATTCAAGCGGTGAAGGCCGTCGAAATCGGCACGGGTGTGACGAACTCGGGCAGCTATGGCTCGGAAGTGCAGGACGAAATCCGGTACGACGCTTCGCGGAAACGCTTCGATCGCTCGTCGAACCGTGCGGGCGGGCTCGAAGGCGGCATCACGAACGGGCAGGACGTGTTCGTGCGCGGCTACCTGAAGCCGATTTCCACGCTGCGGCGCGCGCTTCTGACGGCCGATCTGAACACAAAGGAAGCGGTGAAGGCGGCTTATGAGCGCTCGGATGTCTGCGTGGTGCCGGCGGGCGGCGTAGCGGGCGAAGCCATGGTGGCGTTCACACTTGCGGGTGCGTTTCTCGAGAAGTTCGGGGGGGATTCGCTCGAAGAGACACGCCGGAATTTCGACGGATACCAGCGGCAGCTGGACAACTTCTAGGACGCGACCAGAGCATGATCCATCCCATCGTCAAATACGGCGACCCGGTACTCGAGACCCCCACGAAGCTCGTGGAGAAATTCGACGAAGAACTGCACACGCTGGTCGCCGACATGTTCGAATCCATGTACGCGGCACAGGGAGTCGGCCTTGCGGCGCCGCAGATCGGCATCAGCCAGCGGCTCGCTGTGATTGACGTGACCAGCGGGAAAAACCCTGAAGGGAAGATCGTGTGCGTGAACCCGGAAATCACGCATACCGAAGGGGAGCAGCGCGAAGAGGAAGGCTGCCTTTCGGTTCCGGGTTTCCGCGGCCACGTGCTGCGGCCGCGATTCGTCACCGTGCGCGCGCAGGACGCGACGGGCAAAGAATTCGAGATGCGCGGCGAAGGATTGCTGGCGCGCGCGTTTTGCCACGAGATCGACCATCTGAACGGGGTTCTTTTCATTACTCATCTCAGCCTGCTCAAGCGCGACCTCATCAAGCGGAAAATACGCAAAATGAGAAAAGCCGGCGAATGGTAGGCGCGAAGTGCCGCTGCGAATCATCTTTTGCGGTACGGCCGCTTTCGCCGTCCCTACGCTGCGGCGTCTGACCGCCGAGGCCGATTTCCAAATTGCAGGCGTCGTCACGCAGCCGGACCGCCCGAAAGGACGAGGGCAGGAGATTCACGGCTCGCCTGTGAAAGATGCAGCCGCCACCTCAGGAATTCCCCTCTATCAGCCGGAAAAGATCAAGTCCGACGAGGCCTACGACTACTTCAAACGCGCTGCTCCGGATGCAGTCATCATCATCGCCTACGGGCAGATCATTTCGCCGCGGCTGGTCGCGATTCCGCGGCTCGGCTGGATTAACCTGCACGCATCGCTACTGCCGAAATATCGCGGCGCCGCGCCCATCAATTGGGCCATCGTGAATGGTGAAACGCGCACGGGCGTCACGACGATGCTGATTGACGCCGGCCTCGATACAGGGCCGACATTGCTGAAACACGAAACGGAAATCGGCGCGGACGAAACGGCTCCGGAGCTGGCCGCGCGGCTCGCGGAAGCGGGCCCGCCGCTCGTGGTGGAAACGCTGCGGCGTCTCGAGCGGGGCGAGATCGCGCCCAAGGCACAAGATAATTCGCAGGCGAGTCTTGCGCCGCCGCTCAAGAAGGACGACGGGCGCATTGACTGGTGGCTAAGTGCGCGGCAAATCTACAACCGGATTCGCGGATTTGCGCCGTGGCCGGGCGCGTTCACAACCTTCCGCGGAAAAAACTGCCAGATCTGGGGAAAGCCGCTGAAGCCGGTCGCGGCGGGCGGCGTGCCTGGCATCTTATTGCCGACGCAGGAAGACGGGCTGCTCGTGATCTGCGGCGGCAGTAGCGTGTTGCGCGTCGAGCATGTCCAGCTCGAGGGCCGCAAGCGGGTAACGGATGCCGAATTTGCGAACGGCGCGCGCATTCGGCCCGGCGAATGTTTCGGCAGCTAGAGCGATGGCCGTCACGCCGGCAAGAGAAATCGCGTTCGAAGTTCTGCGCCGCGTCGAGGGGGAGGGCGCGTATGCGAGCGACGTGCTGCACGCCGAGCTCGGCTCAAGCATCAAGGCGACGGATGCGGCCCTTGCGACGGAGATCACCCTCGGCGTTTTGCGCTGGCGGCGCTTACTCGATTTTCTCCTCGACCGGCACATGAAGAAGGCCGTCGAACGTCTCGATCTTCCCGTTGCGCTCGCGTTGCGGATGGGCGCCTACCAACTTCGTTTTCTCGAAAGAATCCCCGCGCGCGCGGCCGTGAATGAATCGGTGGAGCTGGTGAAGAACGCGCGAAAGAGTTCTGCGGCGGCGCTCGTCAACGCGGTCTTGCGGCGGTTCGCCGAAGAAAAGGGATCACCCGCGAAAAAGTTTCTGCCGGCAAACGTTCCCCTTGCCGACCGCCTAGGCATTCTGTATTCGCATCCGACGTGGATGGTCGCGCGCTGGCTTGCGCGGTTCGGAGAGGCGCGTACGACGGCGCTTCTCGAAGCAAACAATCGAGCGGCGCTTCTTTCCTGCGCGCTCCATAACGAAGGATCTCGCGATGACGTGTTTCGCGGCCTTGAAGAGGCCGGGCTGCGGATTAGGCCGGGACGTCTGCTGAAAAATGCGTTCGCCGTCGCGGGAGGAAGCGTGGCACGAACGCCCGCGTTTCTTGCGGGCGCGATCTCGATCCAGGACGAAGCTTCCCAGACCGTGGCGCTGCTGCTGGGCGTCCGGCCCGGCGATCGCGTCCTCGACCTCTGCGCTGCACCCGGCGGGAAAACGCACATGCTCGCTCGCGCCGCGGGGCTGAAGGGGTTGGTAATCGCAGCGGATCGCCACGCGCATCGGCTGAGCGCCATGCAATCGCAATTCGACCGCCTCGGTTTAAGAGGCGCGCACCTTGTCGAGCTGGACGCAACCGGCGAGCTGCCTTTCCGTGGAACTTTCGACAGGATTCTGGTGGACGCACCGTGCTCGGGAACAGGCACGCTCGCGCGGCATCCCGAGATTCGCTGGCGGCTGCGCCGGGACCAACTGGCGGAGTTTCACGCGTTGCAGGTCCGAATGCTGTGCATGGCGCTGCGGTACCTAGCCGGTCGCGGCCGGCTTGTTTATTCGACGTGCTCGATGGAGCCGGAAGAGAACGAAGATGTAGTTGCAGAAGTCCTGAGCCAGTCCCCAGAAGTGCAGTGCGTTCCCGCAAGCGAAGCGGCGAAGATGATCGCACGCTACCTCGCGGCCGGCGTTTCCGCGTCCGATATATTCGACGAAAACGGACAATTTCGCACTTTTCCAGGCGCGTCGCAGACGGACGGATTCTTCGCTGCAATCCTTCAGATGGCCTAGGCACAGAGGCACGGAGATGCGGAGAATCGAAATTAGGAAGTCAGAGAACCGTGCTAGGCTCGTGCGAGGGAGCATCGCCTTATGGTTCTGCGTGAGCGCCTGCAGTGGATCTTCCGGATGGCGCTGCTGCTGTTCATCCTGTCGTCCGTGGCGTTCCTAAGCGCCCTGACCGCGATGCGCTTCGCGATCCAGGGCCGCGAAGTGACGATGCCGGATGTGGTCGGAAAGCCGATAGGTCTGGCACGCCAGATTCTGGACGGGCGCCAGATCGGGACGAAGGTGGAGGACAGGATTTACAGCAGCCTCCCCATGGATGCGATCGTGCGGCAAAGCCCCCCGCCGAACACGCGCGTGAAGATCGGCCAGTTTGCCCACGTGGTTCTGAGCCTTGGCCCTCAGAGGGCGACGATTCCCCAGCTTGCGTCGGCGAGTCTGCGCGCGGCGCAAATCGAGCTCTTGCGTGACGGAATGCAACTGGGCGAAGTATCGAGCGCGCATCTTCCCGGACCTGCGGGCGACACGGTGATTCAGCAGGATCCCGCGCCGGGCACGACGGATGTGACGAGCCCGCATGTCAACCTACTCGTTTCTCTGGGCGCTCCACAGGCAGCCTACGTGATGCCAGACCTTGGCGGCCTTCCGCAGGCAGAAGCTGAGTCGAAGTTGGCAGCTGCGGGATTGAAGGCCGCTAAGGTAACGCCAGTCTCTGGATCGGGAGGGCAGGTTGGCAGTGTCCTCGGTCAGAATCCGGGGCACGGGCATCGTGTAGACCCCGGCACAGTCATCGAGTTGGAAATCGCGGAATAGCAAGGATTTTGGCCCCGGTTTCACGCTCCAGCCTGTGTTAGAATCCGGCTTCCCACCATGACTTACGCAAGAATCGAGATCGCGCCGTCCATACTGGCCGCCGACTTTGCGCGCCTGGGCGAGGAGGTTCGCGCCGTCGAGGGAGGCGGCGCGGACGTGATCCATGTGGACGTCATGGACGGCCATTTCGTGCCCAATATTTCCATCGGGATTCCGGTAGTGAAGTCCCTGCGCAAAGCAACCCGGCTGCCGCTCGACGTACATCTAATGATCGAGCAACCCGAAAAATACATCGAGGATTTCGTTCGGGCCGGCGCCGACCGGGTGCTGATCCACCAGGAAGCGACGGTCCACCTCGATCGTGCGCTTTCGATGATTCGGGAGGCCGGAGCACAGGCGGGGGCGGCCATCAATCCGGCGACGCCGGTCGCAGCACTCTCCGAAGTGCTCCACAAGGTGGATACGGTTCTCGTAATGTCCGTGAACCCCGGCTTCGGCGGGCAGGAATTCATCCCGGGGGCGACGGAAAAGATTCGGCAGTTGAATGAGTGGCGGGCGCGATATAATGGCGGCTTCCGGATCGAGGTTGACGGCGGGGTTGACCTCGAGAACGCGGCTGAGCTGGCTCAGGCCGGAACCAACACGTTCGTTGCGGGAACTTCGATATTCCACACGTCCGATCCTGCAGGCGCGACCCGCCAGATGCGCAAGCTTGCAATGGAAGCTCTCAAACAGCGGGTTTGAGGAGAAGTATCGTGGCTAGTGTCACCAAGAACGTGCGCTACTTGCTGGCGGCGATGCTCGCCCTCGCTCTCGCCGGTTCCTTCTCCTCTGCCGCGTATGGCCAGAAGAAACCCAAGATCATCAAGCAGAAGAAGACCACAACTGATCAGCAGAAGAACGATACAGATTCATCCGCCGAGCCGGATAAGGTCCTTTACGAGCGCGCGATGCAGGACATCAAGAAAACGAAGTACATTGACGCGCGACTCGCCCTCCAGACTCTAATCAATACCTACCCGGACAGCGAATATCTCGCCAAAGCCAAGCTCGCGACGGCGGACTCTTTCTTCAAAGAAGGCGGCACATCCAACCTCACCCAGTCCATCGAGGAATACAAGAATTTCATCGTCTTTTTCCCATTTCTTGACGAAGCCGCCTATGCGCAGATGCAGATAGGCATGGCGCACTACAAGATGATGGAAAAGTCCGACCGCGACTCAAGCCAGGCGGAGTCAGCCGAGGACGAATTTCAGACATTCCTTCTGCACTATCCCCAAAGCCCACTCGTTCCAAAGGCTGAACAGTATCTGCGAAACGTGCAGGAAGTGCTGGCCGACGGCGAGTTTCGCATCGCGCGCTTCTACTACACGAAGCCCGACTATCGGGCTTCGGCGGCGCGCCTGGTGGAAGTTACCAGCCGGTATCCGCTCTACAGCCAGAGTGACGAAGCGCTCTCGATGCTTGGCAATGTCTATATTCGCGCGAGGCAGATTTCTCCGAATGAAGATGACAAGAACCATTGGAGCGATCTCGCGATTCAGTGCTATAGCCGGCTCCTGCGAGATTACCCACTTTCGAAGTTTGCGCCCGAGGCTAAGGCGCAACTGAAGGCCATGAACGCGCCCGTACCAGCCGGCGATCCGAATGCCGTTGCGCGCATGGAGAAGCAGCAGGAATTCGAGAAGCACCATCACCCCAACGCTCTGCTCGACCTTCCCGTGGGCATTTTCCGGTCGAGTCCACCGGTGTACACAGCGGCGCGATGGGGAGTGCCTAACCTGAACCCGCCGGACGACTCGGTTTCCGCTACCGAGGTCCTGAAGCAAGGCGCTGCGGGGCCAACGTTCGGCGTCTTCGCTGCGAGCACTGCGGGAGGAAGCTCGGCTGCCGTCGAGACGGAATCAACGGACTCTTCATCGCCACCCGCCGGTGGCGATACAACTGCTGCTGGAGTCCAGGTCCTGAATGCGCCAACAGCAGTCTCTTCGATCGAAGCCCCCGCTGCGACGACAACTGCCCCGGACACGGCACCGCCAGCGGCGAACCCGCAGGACCAAGCTGCGGGCACCCAAGCCAGCCAGCCCACGAGTGGAAATGCTCCCCAGACCTCTTCTCAGCAGGCCTCCGACAAGGCCGATTCCAGCACAGAGTCCTCCAGCAAGAAGAAGAAAAAGGGCTTGCATAAGATCATCCCCTTTTAGGACCCCTGTTTACCCCCTGCTAACGACTGTAGCACCCTTGCTCGTTGACTTCGTTGACGCTCCGTTCCATGGGTGTTAGCAATAGAAGTATCGGGACGCGGGACTAGTACTGTCTATACGCGCCTTCGGGGGCTTCTGTGCCGAAGATTCTGGTTGCCGACGACAACACCAACATCCAAAAGATGGTCACGCTTGCCTTCGAGGAACGTGGCATTCAGGTGATTCCCGTGGGCAATGGAGAGGCCGCGGTCCGGCGCATCCCGGATCTGAAACCAGACCTCGTGCTCGCGGACATCTTCATGCCGGTTCGCAACGGCTACGAAGTCTGCGAATTCGTCAAGAAAGACGAGCGCTTCTCGCACGTTCCTGTCATTTTGCTGGTGGGCGCATTCGATCCTCTGGATGAAAAAGAGGCGCGGCGCGTGGGCGCGGATGGCGTCCTGAAGAAGCCTTTCGTTCCTCCCGACCCCCTGATCGCGATGGTCACTTCCGCGCTTGAAAAGAACCCGAAAGTGGCCGCTGAAATGGCCCGGGCCAAGGAAGCGGCCGTTGCGCCGCCACCCCCGGAGATTCCCGAGCTCACACCGCCAGCCATGGCGGCGCCCAAGCCGTTGCCTGAGTTTCCTGAGCCGACTGCCGAAGAGGCAGCCGCCATCTATGGGTTTGGCAAGGGCGTGCGCTCGTTGGGAGACGACATCTCCGCCGACGCAGCAGACGAACCCAAGGCTCCAGCGAGCCAGGACGAAGCTGGTGATGACGAGTTCGATTCCGCCGCGACTTCGCGCGACTGGCGGCGCAACGCGATGGACTTCGAGATTCCCGCGGACGCTGCCAACAAACCGGCGTTCGCCGCCGATGAAAGTCTCGAAACGTCGATGTTTCCGTCCGAACGCGACGTTCCTCCAAGGCATGTCCGCGTTCCAGAGCCAGTGGAAGAAGTGCCGGCGATGCAAGAGGCAGCGCCCGAGCATGTAGAGGAACCAGCTTCCGGCCAGTCATTCTTCGAGGCGCCGCCCGCCGAGAGCACGCCCGAATCCTCTTCGTTCTTTCAAGAGGCCGAACCGGCAGCTCCAGAGGTTTCTCACGTCGAGCCCGAGCCGCAGCCGAGCGTCTCCTCAAGCGAGACTCACTGGATGGACTCCGTTTCTCCCAGCGAAACGCCATATCCCGCGGGCGGGTGGATGACGGCACTCACCGAGCAACAGCCGGACGTAAAACCCGTCGAAGATTCCGCTCCGGCGCCTTTTTCTCCACCCGTGCCGGCTGAGGCACCAGAAGACGTGCAAGCGTCGCATCCTACGGCGCAGGAGCCCGAAGCAGCCCAAGGCGATTCATTCTTTGCGGATGAAGCTGGCCGCGAACCTGCGACATCCATCACGCCAGCGTGGGAAGCACCTCGCGAGGAAGCTTCTGATTTCTTCGAAAGTGCGTCACAAGGTTCCGACCCGGCGCTCGAAAATGAGCAGGTCGGGCCTACCGGTTCAATGCGCGATCCGATGCTCGTCGAACCTCCGGCAGTGCATGTGACTCCCGAGCCGTTGCTACTCGAAGAAGAGGAAGCCGCGCCGTCGAGCTATGACGTGCGTCCGGAGGAGGTCTCTCCGCTTCATTCATTCATTGCCCCGACCACGAGCGAGCCTGCTGCCGAGGAGCGCGCCGAAGAGTCGGCTTCGGAGAGCGCCGAATCCCAGACCCCATCTCTGGAGTCGCCGTCGGATTCGATTGACGAAAGGATCCCGACCGGTCCTCCGCCGAATCGCGAGGCGCTTGCCGAGATTCCGTTCCTGCGGCCTCCTGCGGACTTCCACACGGCCGCGCCGCCAGCGGCCGAGGCAAACAACAACGCGGTAGACGCCGTGGTGCAAAAGGTCCTTGAAAAGCTCGAGCCGCAGCTTCACGACCTGCTTTCCCAGGGCGTGCTCAAGCCCTTGGTGGAAAACCTGCTTCAGAGCGAACTCACCAAGAAAGAAAAGTGACGATCCGGCAAGGATCGTCATCCGGAGTGAGTAACGCGCGCTGGTGATCCCTCTTCGCCATCCGATGATTCCTCGCGCTTCGATTTGTTCTTCTTGCTAGCCCATTTCCTCGTGTATATCCTGTGCACCGCCAACTGGTGATTTCGGGGGGAGCGCTATGTTTCTTCGGAGAAGTGCGTTTCGATCTCTTTCGTTGTGCTGTGCCGGTTTCATCGTCGCAATCATCGCCGCGAGCTTGCTATGCGTGGCTACGCCTGCAACGGCCGCTTCCTGTGAAAGCCTGGCGTCGGTCTCGCTGCCTGACACGACAATCACATTGACGCAGGTTGTGCCTGCCGGCTCGTTCACGGTGCCGCCGGGAACTCCACCCGGGCCTCCGGGCCTTCCGCCTCCGTCTTTTCTGAAAGTGCCGGAGTTCTGCCGCGTGGCGGCCACGCTGAAGCCCACGCCGGATTCCGACATAAAGATTGAGGTTTGGCTGCCGGTGTCGGGCTGGAACGGAAAACTTCAGGCTGTCGGAGGCGGCGGCTGGGCTGGAACGATCAGCTACGGCGCGCTCGGTGAGGCCGTCGAGCGCGGCTACGCATCAAGCTCGACGGATACGGGGCACGTCGGCGCGAGGGGGAGCTTTGCGCTCGGCCACCCCGAAAAGCTCGTGGACTACGGGTACCGCTCCGAGCACGAAATGACCGTGAAGGCCAAAGCGATTATCGAGGCGTTTTACGGCAAGGCACCCGCGCGGTCCTACTGGAACGGCTGCTCGACGGGAGGCAAGCAGGGACTTACGGAAGCGCAGCGCTATCCGAGCGATTTCGACGGCATCATCGCTGGTGCGCCCGCAAACTACATGGTTCACCTTCAGGTTTCGGCTATTTGGATTGCACAGGCCATGCACAAGACGCCGGAGAGCGTCATCCCCAAGGACAAATTCGCTTTCATACACAACGCTGTCGTGGAGGCCTGCGACGCATTGGATGGCCTCAAAGACGGTCTGATCGACGATCCCAGGCGCTGCCATTTCGACCCGGCTGCGCTCCTGTGCAAGACAGGTGATGGCGCACAATGCCTCACCGCTCCGCAAGTCGAGGCCTTGAGAGCGATCTACTCGCCCGTAGTAAATCCGCGCACGAAGGAGGAAATCTTCCCGCGTCGCGAGCCGGGCAGCGAGCTTGCCTGGAGCTTTGATCTCGGCAACCAGATCGCGGTGGATTACTTCCGCTACGTTGTGTTCAAGAACGCGAACTGGGACTACATGACGCTGAATTTCGATAGCGATGTGGCGCTTGCCGACAAAGTGGACGGCGGCGTGAACAACGCCATTAATCCTAATCTCAAGCCTTTCTTTTCGCGGGGCGGGAAGCTCCTCATGTACCACGGCTGGGCCGATCAATTCATTGCTCCGGAGAACAGCATTAACTACTACACGAGCGTGCTGCAGGTCGTGGGAGACGCAGGGAGGGCGTCGAATTCAATTCGCCTTTTCATGGCTCCCGGCATGGAGCATTGCCGCGGCGGCGACGGTCCGAACCAGTTCGACGTGGTCAGCGCGATGGAGCAGTGGGTTGAGAAAGGGAAGGCGCCGGAGCAGATAATCGCTTCTCACGGCACTGCGGGTAAGGTGGACCGTACACGGCCGCTATGTCCTTATCCCAAGGTCGCGAAATACAAGGGCACGGGCAGCATCGACGAAGCCGCCAATTTCGTTTGTGCAGCGCCCTGAAGTGCGCCGCCTTCAGCGGATGTTATCTGCGGGGCGCGTGCTCAGCAGGTGTTCGTTCGTACTCGGCAAGCACTCGACTTCTGTAATGTCCTTGCTGTCGGCCAACCTGTAGACGAGCGTGTGAACCCAGTCGCCTTCCCAGTTCACCGGGTCGATCAACGTGAACTCGTCTTCGAGCGTCTTACCTCCATCCGTTAACTTGATCCGCTCGATGATGTGAAACTGGTCGCTCACGGGAACGCCCTCTGCGATCCAGTGGTGTTTCGGCTCCATGCTCACCGTGTCCACCACCAGCGTATCGCCTTCCCAGTGGCCGATCGAATCGCCGTTGTAACTCGGCACGACGATGTCCGGATCGGTATGCGGCCGCCCGTCGAGGTAGATCCATCGAACGCTGTTTTCGAACCCATGGATCATGACGATCATGGTCGGCAGTTGAATCAGCTGCATTGGCCAGACGCGCGTGACGACTCTCGGCATTCCCGGAGGCCAGCACTCGCCCGGATCGTCCTTGAACGCCTTGCCCTCCGAGATGGCCTTCTCCGACGCGTCGTAGAGGGCCTGCGCGGCGGGCTTAAGCTTGGGCATGGGCTTGAACTGGAAGCCGTGGCTCGCTCGCAGGTCGATGTCCCACACACCCGTAACGTCAAAGGGGGGCTTCGGGCGGGGTTTCTCCAGGTTGGCTTTTGCGAGAGCGCCGAGGTGGTCGGGGGCCTGCGGCCCTTTGCCGCCTGCTTCTTGTGCGCGAACAACCGCTGGCACCACGAGAATGGCCAGCGCGGCGACAAGAGACGCGCGCTTTAGAGGAATCGCACTTATCGTTGGTGAATCGGATTTCAAGCGCTACCCCCCAGACGCCTGCTCAAGCCCTTAGTAGCCCGCCGTCAGAACAGTGCCGTCGGACAACGTGACCCGCACCAGACGCCCGCCGTGGTCGCCGTTTTTCAGCGGATTGACGTCGATGGAGACTTTGTCGCCCGGCTTCAGAACGCTGCGCCGCCATCCATGGTTGACCATCGTATTCGGAGAGCCGCCTTCGACGCTCCATTCCGCTACGCCGCCTTTGCCGTCCGGTACGTCGATCAAAATGGCGCAGTGCGGGTTGGTCCAGTCGAATTCCTTGATTTCTCCCACCAGCGTGACGACCCTGTTGCCGTCGAACATGGCAGAGGAGTGATGGGCAAACGCGGCACCAGCCGTCGCGAGCAGGCTCAGACAAAGCACGCTAAGGAAACGGTTCTTGATGGCTTCCCCCGTCAGAAAACCCATTCTATGCCACGTTCCCATCCCTTTTGCAACATTCGGAGCAGCGAAACGTCTTAAACTGCTTCGATTGACGCCTTGCTCGCCTGCCCCGTATATTCGGTATTTCGCATCTGCACGAAGTTCAATTCCATAGGGAAAGCATGGCCACGGAAATCCCCAAGGCTTACGAGCCACAGGAAATCGAAGCGCACTGGGCCAAGGCCTGGTTCGAGGAGAAGCTCTTCCGCGCTGAAAATTCGGGCAATGGCCCGGCGTTTTCCATTGCTCTGCCGCCGCCCAACGTCACCGGCTCGATCCACATCGGCCACTTGCTGGAGCACACGCAGATCGACATGCTCGTGCGCTGGCACCGCATGATGGGCCATCGCACGCTTTGGCTTCCGGGAATGGACCACGCGGGAATTGCGACCCAGTTCGTGGTCGAGCGCGAGCTTGCCAAGCAGAAGATCCACCGCCAGGGCATTGGCCGCGAGGAGTTTGAGCGGCGCGTTTGGAAATGGAAAGAAGAAAGCGGCGGCGTCATCAAGGGCCAGATGATCCGCCTCGGCGCTTCCTGCGATTGGACGCGCGAGCATTTCACGCTCGAGCCGAAGCTCTACCACGCTGTTCTCGAGGCGTTTCTGCGGCTCTATCGCGAGGGGCTGATCTATCGCGGGCGTTACATGGTCAATTGGTGCCCGCGCTGCCAGACGGCGATCAGCGATTTGGAAGTGGTCCACACCGAGCGGCCGGGAAAACTCTGGCACATTCGTTATCCGCTCGCGGGATCGAAGGAATATCTCGTCGTCGCCACCACGCGGCCTGAAACGATGCTGGGCGATACAGCCGTCGCTGTGCATCCTGAAGACGATCGCTACCGCAGCTTCGTCGGCAAGAAGGTCACGCTGCCGTTGATGAACCGGGAGATCCCCGTTATCGCGGACACCTATGTGGACCGCGAGTTCGGCACTGGCGCGCTGAAGATCACCCCCGCGCACGATCCGAACGATTTCGAAGTCGGCAAGCGCCACAACCTGTCCGAAATCGATGTGATGACGAACGATGGCCACATGAACGAGGCCGCCGGGAAATATGCCGGACTCGGCCGATTCGAGGCCCGCAAGCGCATTGTCAGCGATCTCGAAGCTCTCGGTTTGATCGACAGGATCGAGGACATCACGCACTCCGTCGGCGTTTGCGACCGCTGCAAATCGGAAGTCGAGCCGCGGATTTCGACGCAGTGGTTCATGAAGATGAAACCGCTTGCCGAGCCTGCGAAAGAAGCCGTGGTCGGTGAGTTGATCGAAGTCGTGCCCGAAAATCAGCGGACGATCCTGCTGCAATGGCTCGACAACATCCGCGACTGGTGCATCTCCCGGCAGCTCTGGTGGGGCCATCGCATTCCCATCTGGCATTGCGCCGATTGCAAGGAAATGGTTCCGGCAGCGGATTCGCGTGTCGAAATCGTCGAAGGCCACGCGCGCGCCGCGAGCGTGCCCACGAAATGCCCAAAATGCGGCGGCGCGAAGCTGACGCAGGATACCGACGTGCTCGATACGTGGTTCAGCTCCGCGCTGTGGCCGTTCTCGACGCTCGGCTGGCCCGACGACACGGAAGACCTTCGGAAGTTTTATCCCACAAGCCTGCTCATCAGCGGCTACGACATCCTGTTCTTCTGGGATGCGCGGATGATCATGATGGGCCTGCACCTTACGGCAGGAGCGGAACCGAAGGATCGCGTGCCTTTCCGGCGCCTCTATTTGCATTCGCTCGTGCGCACCGCGGAAGGCGCGAAGATGTCCAAGACGAAAGGCACAGGCGTCGATCCGCTGCAATTGACCGAACAGTACGGCACGGACGCCCTGCGTTACATGCTCGCAAGCATGGCCGCGCCCGGCACGGACATCATCCTCAGCGAGGATCGCATCCTCGGCGGGCGCGCGTTCGCCAACAAAATCTGGAATGCTGCGCGGTTTCTTTTCGTCAATCTCGAGAAGGTCGAGGCAAGCGGGCTTACGCTCGAGGAATTGGCTGCGCCGGAAATTCGTGCGAAGGCGCCGTATCCGGTGAAAGGCGAGGGCGCGCTCGCACACCGCTGGATTTTCTCGCGTCTGGCGTCGGTAGCTTCGGAGGTGAACGACGCGCTTGAGAATTTCCGCTTTCACGAAGCGTGCCAGATAATTTATCAGTTTTTCTGGGGCGACTTCTGCGATTGGTACATCGAGTGGGTCAAACCGCAGCTCACATCATCCGACCGCGAGATCGCGCTTGCGGCCTGGCGGAACATTTTCTCGGCGCTCGATAATGCCCTTCGGCTGCTCCATCCGGTCATGCCGTTCCTCACCGAGGAGCTGTGGCATCGCCTGCCACAACACGCGAGCGCTCGCTCGATTGCCCTCGATCAGTTTCCCGAAGCGCGCGCTGGATGGGCTGACGCGGGCGCCGACGACTCCATGGCGCGCCTTCAGGAAATTGTGGTTGCCGCGCGCAATATTCGCGCCGAAATGAAAATCGATCCGCGCCATAAGGTCGCTGCGGATTTCTCCACGCGCGGCGCGCTCCTTCGTAGCCTAGTCGCAGAAAACCTCGATCCGCTCCTTCGCCTCGCGACGCTTTCCACCTTGCATGTCACCACCGAACATCTCGATCCCGCCGGCTCAGTTGTTCGCTCGACCGCAGCATTCGATCTGCGCATCGCCTTCGGCGACGCCGTCGACAAAGAGGCCGAAAAAGCGCGCTTGAAGAAGAAAATCGCCGAGCTGGAAAAGGATATCGCCGCGAAGCAAGCCCGCCTTGCCGACAAGAACTTCACCAGCAAGGCTCCAGGCCACGTTGTTGACGCCCTCCGCGCCACCTTGATGGAGCGCCAGCTCGAACACAAGAAACTCCTCGATCGCCTCCAGCAGCTCTCTTGACCGGGAATGAAGGAAAACGCGTGTCCACGGGATCCCTGCCTCCTTGCCTCTCTGCTTCCTTGCCGCTATCCTTCCAGCTTTCTCCCCATGGCTACCAAGCGATTGGCGAACCTTCCCGGCACCACGGACCGCCGGATTGACGCGCTTCTCACGCTGCTCGCCGAAAATTCGACCATCGTCATCAGCGGCGCGAAGATTGCCAAGGAGATCGGCGTCACGCGGCAGCAGGTTTGGCGCTGGATTCAGAAATTGCGCGAACTGGGCGTCCGCGTAAAGGGCCATCCGCGCTCGGGCTACCACATCGAGCGCGTGCCGGACATTCTCGTCCCGCAGATGATCAGCCATCGCCTCCTTGGCACGCCGTTCGCGCGGCGCATCTATCATTTCTTCAAAGTCGATTCCACGAACGCGGTCGCCATGCGCCTCGGCGAATCGGGCGAGCCTCACGGCACGATCGTGGTGGCAGAGGAGCAGACCGCTGGCCGGGGGCGCGCGGGACGCTCGTGGGTCTCAGAGAAGTCGGCGGGAATCTATTGCAGTATCTTATTGCGCCCGCCGATCCCTCCGGCGTACGCGCCGCTGCTCACGCTCGTCGCAGGCCTTGCCGCGCGCGATGCCACAGCCGAGGATCTCGACGTTCTCCCTGACATCCGCTGGCCGAACGACTTGCTCGTCGGCGGGCGGAAAGTGTGCGGCATTCTCACCGAGATGCACGCCGAACCCGACCGCGTGCACTATGCCGTCGTCGGTATCGGCATGAACGTGAATCAGGCGAAGATGCCCGCTGAATTGAGCGACATCGCGACGTCCCTGCGCATGGAGACGGGTAAGTTCCACTCGCGCCTCGAACTCCTGATTCGGTTGCTGCGACATCTCGACCGCTACTACAATCAATTCCTGGCGGAAGGCTCGCAACCAATTCTGCGGCGGTTCGCGGAGGTTTCGAGCTATTCCGAGGGGAAGCGCGTGCGGATCACGACGGCCACAGAGAGTTTTAGCGGCACAACGGCAGGCCTCGATGCAAGCGGCGTTCTGCGCGTGGCACGCGACGACGGCGGCTTGATCGAGCCTGTGCTCTCCGGCGATGTGGAGGATGCTTCCTGATGCTTCTGGCGCTCGATGCGGGCAATACGAACACGGTGCTGGGCGTCTTCCGCGGCAAAGAGCTTGTCGCGCACTGGCGATTGACGACCGCACGCGATCAAACCGTTGACGAGTACGGCATTCTCACCCGCGACCTTTTCACTCTGGGCGGCCTCGAGCCGCGCGAAATCGGCGGCGTCATCATTAGTTCCGTCGTTCCGCCATTGAACGCGACGCTTGCGGGGATGGCCGAACGCTACTTCGGCCACACGGCGCTCTTCGTTGAGCCGGGCGTGAAGACCGGCATGCCCATCCAGTACGACAACCCGCAGGAAGTGGGCGCAGACCGCATCGTGAACAGTGTCGCTGCATTCGACAAATACGGCGGCCCGTGCATCGTGGTTGATTTCGGCACGGCGATCAATTTCGATGCCGTTTCGGCACGCGGCGAATACCTGGGCGGCGTCCTCGCGCCGGGGATCGGGATCTCTGCAGATGCCCTCTTCGCCCGTGCGGCGCGGCTGTTTCGCGTCGAAATCAAGGATCCGGGAAAGATCATCGGCACAAATACAGGTGCTTCCATGCAGGCGGGCCTTTTCTACGGCTACACCGACCTTGTGGACGGCATTCTCGACCGCATGAAGAAAGTGATGGGAGCGAAAACGAAAGTGATCGCGACCGGCGGGCAGGCCAAGCTGATCGGCGGCGCGTCGCGCCACATCGAGAAAGTGGACGAGTTCCTCACGCTCGAAGGCCTGCGCATCATCTGGGACCGCAATCAAGCCGGCGCGCACCAGAAATTGGCCGGACGGGCCAGGGGCTAGCGCGGCATGGATACCGGCGCCCGTCCGGCTCGCGCCCCCTCGGAAGAACCTTTCAACTACTTCAACTATTTCACGGAAATCGAGGAGTACCTCTGGAGGAAGCGCGGCGCGCATTTGCTCGTTTCGCCGCTCGACTGGGCCATCGTCGAAACGTGGCAGAAAGCCGGGATTCCGCTCGCGGCGGTGCTCAAGGGAATCGACCGCGCGTTTGAGAGTTGGGCACGCTCGCGCCGCGCGGCGGGCGGGCGCCAGTTGAAAAGCCTGGCCTACTGCGTGGATGCGGTCCTCGATGCAGCCGCAGAGGCGCAGGAGGCCGCCGCGGGCACCGGTCCCGAGGTCGCTGCGGCGCGCGCATCGGCGGAGACATTCTCTCGCGAGGAGCTCAGAAAGTACCTTCAGCGCAACGCGGACCGCCTGCGCGCCGCAGCGCAGAAACATGGCGGGGCGCGGGGACAGCTGGCGCTGCGTTTCGAGGACATGGCTAGGCGGGTTGAGGAAATCCTGCCGATTCTCGATTCGCCCGGCGCGCTGGACCTGGAAGACCTCGAACGGCGGTTGACCATACTGGAAGAGAAGCTGACCGCGGCGCTTTCTGCCGATGCGGACGAAGAATCTCTGCTCGCGGTTCGCCGCGAAATGGATCGCTCCCTGGCGCCCTATCGCCGCAAAATGTCGGCAGAGCAACTTGCCCAGCTCGAGCGGCAATATACGCAGAAGCGCCTCTTTGAGCAGTTAGACGTGCCGCGATTGAGTCTTTTTTATCTCACGTAGGTCTCCGGCGCCGGTCTGCGCACTTTCCTCAATTGACTCGCCGGGCTCACCCCTGCTAAATCGCAACTTTTGCGCTGCCCAAGCCCTTATGTAAGCCTCGCGCCAACTATCGGTTGCGCTAATCGCCACTCGATTGGCGATTTGCATCGTGTGATAGCGTGGGAGTGAGGTGTGACGTTCGCCTCGGAAGGGAAGAGGTCAAAGACGCGTGAGGTGCTCGGAGAAAGTTTCGGGCGTCGGCAGTCTCCGATTCTCTAATCGCCAACTATGGTTATTAGAAGGACCTCAAACTCATTGAAAATGCGGGGAAGCCTGACATTCTAATCGCCAATTTTCCGGGGCCTCGCTAACTTTGGTGCAACGTGGACATCACCATCGAAAAACTAATCTATGGCGGCGAGGGCCTCGCGCACTACGACGGCTCGACGGTATTCGTCCCGTTTGTTCTGCCTGCCGAGCGCGTCGCTGCGGCCGCTGTTGAGCAGAAGAAGAAATTCGTTCGCGCCCGAGTCGAGCGCGTCTTGGAACCTTCTCCCGACCGCGCCCAGCCACGATGTCTCCATTTCGGCGTTTGCGGCGGATGCCATTACCAGCACATTCCTTACGACGCACAGCTCAGGTACAAGACAGAAATCTTGCGCGAAACGTTGCGGCGTATTGGACGCGTGGACTGGAAGGGAGAGATCGCGGTTCATGCGTCGCCACCCTGGGGCTATCGCAACCGCGCGCAGTGGAAAGTTCGTCAGCCTGCTGACGCAGCCGGCGCGGGACAGGGCATCGGATACTTCCGCGCGAACTCGACGGCTCTTTGCGCGGTCGAAGACTGCGCGATTCTTTCGCCACTGCTCCTCAGGACTCTGGGCGCGCTGCGCAATGCGTTGGTATCAGGCGTGCTTCCGCGAGAATTGCGCGAGATCGAAGCCTTCGCCGGTGCAAACGACTCGAAGCTGCTCTTGACAGCCACTTTTGCAGGCTTTCCTGCGCGCGCTCAGGAAGTTGCGGACAGGATTCGCGAGATGTTGCCCGAAACGGTAAGCCTGCTGTTCCATGACCCTGCTCGCGAGCGGATGGAGCTTGACGGTCCCGGCTTCGTCGAATGTGAAGCGGCAGGCCGGTCGTATCGCGTTGGACACTTATCATTTTTCCAGGTGAACCGATTCCTTCTCGACGATCTCGTGCGCGAAGTCGTCGGGACAGAAGAGGGCGGTCCACTTGCGCTCGATCTTTTCGCGGGCGTCGGGCTATTCTCGCTCCCCCTCGCGAAACGCTTCCAACGCGTTGTTGCCGTCGAATCGGATCCCCCCGCCGCTCGCGACCTGGAAGCGAACGCGACCGGAGCGCCCGCGATCGAATTCCGCACAGCCGACACGGAAGAATTCCTCGAAAAGTGCAAAGGAAAGCCCGAACTCGTCGTCCTTGACCCTCCGCGGGCGGGCTTGACCCCGGGCGCGATCAAGCATCTGGCGCGGATAGCTCCTGTGCGCATTACGTATGTTTCGTGCGAGCCTCCCACGCTCGCGCGGGACCTCGCCGCCCTGCTCCAGGCGGGATATGAAATCTCTGCCGTGCGTCTCTTCGATCTCTTTCCGCAGACATTTCACATGGAAACAATCGTGCGTCTTCGGCGGCGACCATGAAGCTACCGGCGGTGTGGATGGTTGCCGCGTTCGCGGCAGGCATTGCATTGTCGGAGGTATGGCCGCACGCACCGTGGCCGTGGATCGCTGCGGCAGCGCTCGGAATTCTTCTCGGCGCGGTTTTCGCCTGGCGAAAGCGGATAGTGGCGGCAGGAGCGGTTGCGCTCATCGTATGGGTCGTTCTTGGTGGATTGGCACTCGCCGTTGAGCGCGCGACGGTGCCGGCAAACCATGTTTCCCGGCTCCTTTCGGCTGGCCGCATCGAAACGAACGAGCCGCTGCGCTGGCGAGGGCGGCTGCGCGAAGACCCGGCGTCGCTTCCTTGGGGCCGCCGCTACGTGATTGACCTCGAGCAGGTTGAAACGGCCGGCTTGATACTGCCGGTGGTTGGCGGGTTGCGTGCGAATCTATACGGCGACGCGCATCTAGCGAGTGGCCCGGAGGGTCTGCGCGCCGGCGACCGCATCGAGGCTCTGATCAAGGCGCGCCGGCCGCGCAATTTCCTCGACCCCGGCTCATTCGACGCCAGGGGCTATCTCGCGGGGCAAGGAATCGACTTGACTGGCTCGCTGCGCAGCGGCGAGCTGCTGCAACTGATCGATCATCCGACGCCGACCCTCCGCCAGCGCCTTGTGCGAGCGCGCGGCAAACTGCTTGCCCGGCTCGAGACGATGCTCGCCGGGCAGCCGGATCGCGCGGCAGTTCTGCGTGCAATGCTGCTGGGCGACCGAAGCTTCGTGGATTCGGACGTTGTCACGGCGTTTCAGAAAACCGCGGCCTATCACGTCCTCGTTGTCGCGGGACTGCACGTGGGCGCCCTTGTTGTATTCCTCTTTTGGTTCTGCAGGTGGCTGCGATTCTCAATTGGCGCGACCACCCTGGTTACTCTCGCGGCCCTCGCTGCGTACGTCGGAGTGGTCGAGGACCGCCCGCCGATCTTTCGCGCCGCGTTGATGGCTGCGCTGTACCTCTGTTCACGTCCGCTGTTCCGGCGCATTGAGCTCGCAAACACAGTAGCGCTCGCGGCGCTCGTGATTCTTCTGGCCCGCCCTGCGTCTCTCGCGGATTCAAGCTTCCAGCTTTCCTTTCTGGCGGCCGGCGTCATTGCCGGGATTGCAATGCCCTGGATTGACCGCACGAGCGCGCCCTACCGCGCAGGCCTGCGCCATCTGGGAGACGTCACGCGCGACGGCGCGCAAGCGCCAAAGATCGCGCAGTTCCGTATCGAGATGAGGGGCGCCATTTCCCGGGTTGAATCGTGGTTTCCCGCGTGGCTAGCGCCGCGCGCGGATTCATTTCTGGTGTGGCCCATCCGCGCCGGCCTGAGGCTGTGGGAGATTGTGTTGCTGTCCGTTGTGATTCAGTGGGGCATGATTCCGCTGCTCGCGCTGGATTTTCATCGCGTGAGCCTGGTCGGACCGGTCAGCAACATCCCAGCCGTTATTCTCACGGGCTTTATCGTGCCGCTCCGATTTCTCGCGCTCGGCATGACGTTTATCTGGGGACGGCTCGCTCTGATTTTGGGGAAGGCGGTTGCCTTCTGCGCGGGGCTTCTGCTTGCGACAACTCGATGGTTCAGCGCGGCGCCTCATATGAGCTATCGGATCCCCGGCCCGCCAGTCTGGTTGATCGCAGTATTTCTGATTGCGCTCTTCTCCGTTGCCGCGGCCGCGCGCGCGGGTGCTGCTTGGCGAATGGATCGTACGGCGCGCCGCCAGCTTTCGGCGCCAATCGCCGCAGCGGAGTGGATTTCGGCTGTCGTCCTCGCCGCGCTGACCGTTCTCGTCGCATGGCATCCGTTTGCGCCGGCGCTCGAGCGCGGAAGGCTCGAAGTGAGCGTGCTCGATATCGGGCAGGGCGATTCGATCTTTACCGCATTTCCAGGTGGCCGCACGATGCTCATTGACGGCGGAGGCCTTGCGGGCTCGGAATGGGTCGGCGGGTATCGCTCGGGAGTGGATGTCGGTGAGGAAGTCGTCTCACCGTATCTTTGGTCACGCGGTCTGAAGCGTCTCGACGTAGTAGCGCTCACGCACGCGCACCATGACCACATGGATGGTTTGCGCAGCGTGCTCGAAAATTTCCGCGTCGGAGAATTATGGATCGGCCGCGATGAGGAAACCCTCGCCTTCAAGAGCTTCCTCGCGGAAGCGCGTTCCCTCGGTATCCCCATCATTCACCAAGCCGAAGGCGGAGTCTTCAATTGGGATGGCGTCCGCGGAGAAGTCCTCTGGCCTCCAGACGCGGGCCCTATGGCTGAAGCGTCAAACGACGATTCCCTCGTCCTGCGGCTTATGGACGGCTCGGTGCGGTTTCTCCTCGCCGGAGACATTCAGGAGCGCGTCGAAGAGAGGCTCGTCGCGGACCGCGCTCCTCTCGCCGCCGATTTTCTAAAGGTTCCGCATCACGGAAGCAAGACATCCTCGACGCCCGCGTTTCTCTCGGCCGTCGAGCCGCGCGTGGCCGTGATCTCCGTGGGCGAAGCCAACCCCTTTGGTCATCCGTCCGAGGATGTGATTGAGCGCTACGAGCGCGCAGGCGTCCGACTGCTCCGGACCGATCGCGACGGCGCCGTTACGGCGCTCACTGATGGCCGGAGTGTCGCAGTGCACGCCTTCGCTGACAAGGTGCCGCTTCTTACCGGGCCTTAGTTATCAGCGACTAGTTTCCCATCCCGTGGGCTGTCTGTAGGGGAGCGCGAGTTGCACTCCCTCGATCTGACGTATTCTGCCGTTTTGAATCTTGAAGAATTCCGCCACTTCGACGCTAAATGGCCTCATGGCGGACGGCGGCATAGGAATCTTCCCAATGCCTGGGACGTCCGCATCCTTCACTGTGCCCGGATGGTTGAACATGAAGAAACCGAACACGATTCCCATTTTCTCGTCGACGATCGTGGGCCGCCGAGGATCAACGGACTTGATGTACGCCCAGATCTTTGTGTTCATGTTGTCGCGGCATCCCATCGCAGCCGGATTGAAATTGCCGTGTCCCCAGCCTTCGTTGTAGGAGGGGTTGTTCGTGTCCTGAATCCCGTCGAGGATGCGGTTGCACTTCTCATCGAACGGAACATTGTCGGCTGATAGGTGAACAATCCCATCGAAATACGCATTCTCGGCCTTGAGCATGTTCTGGCGCGATGACCGCTCCGCGGCCGGGACAGGCTCGAGCCAGGCCTCGTTAGGATGACCGAACTTCTCGAGAGCGAGGGCGGGGTCCGCGCCTCGGCGGACGATCGTCTCGACCTCTGTGATCTTCTTGTTCACAACCTTTAGGCGGACGACTAGAATCGCGGGCGTGCCGTTCTCTCGGATGGTAACTTCCGTTCCGACCTGACCGGCCTGCGGATCGGCGAAGTAGATCTTGTACGTTCCCATCCCGCTGATCGTTCCCCACAGCGCGTCGCCAAGCTTTAGAGGAATTGTGTTTTCCGTGAACTTGACGTTGGCTGCGAGCGGCAGATTGGTCGAATCACGGCCTGCGAGAGCTGCGAGGTACTGGTCCATGAAGCCGGTGAGGCAGGCATAGTCGCACACCGTTGCCGCGCCCGTGCTGGCTGGCCTCCCGCAGATGCCACCGATCATTACTACAAGCGCAATCACCTTCAGAATTGTTGATTGCATTCCGCTCCCCCGTGTTCGAACTACCGAGTCTGGCGATTGTATGCGCGTGACTTCTCCTGTGTCGAGTCGTGACGGATGCCATTCCATCCAACTGACCTTGAGTACTATTGCAGGCGCTGGCCCGCGAGTTCATACTTTCATGCAGCGGAGACTATGGAAATCTCGCAAGAGAGCGCGGCTTTCGGACCAACGCAAGATGAGATTGACGAAGAAAGCCGGCGCATTCGGCGGCTTCGCATCCTCGTTCGCCTGACCCTCGACACGATCGCGGCGGGCGGCCTTTCCGCGGAAGAGGCGTCCGGCATGATCGCCGCCACGCGGCGCGCCGCCCTCGAAATGTTTCCCGGCAAAGAACGCGTCTTCGACCTCATCTACCGGCCGCAGTTCCAGCGTCTGATGCACGCCGTCTATCGCCTGCAATAGCCGCGTCAGTAACCGAACTTCGCCCGCACCCACGCACGCAGCCAGACGACTCCTAGCCCTGCAACCGTGCCGACCAGCGCTCTGTATTCCCTGTTGCGGCGGTACAGCGCCCAAGAAAATCGCTCCGCCTGATCTCGCGAAGAGTATGCGTGGTCCTTGGGCTCGCTGAAACGAGGGAAGAAGAGCGGGACACTCGCGGCGTATTGTTCGTAAGCGGCGCCGAATCGCTTGCGGAGGTCCTCTTCCTCGTTGCGCATCACAGCGTAGTAAAACGCCGCAAAGTACAGGCCGACCAGCAGGCCCGCCCACCAGGATTGCCCGGTGATCACGAATCCAGCAGCCAGAAACGCGCTGCCGAGATAGAGGGGGTTCCTCGTTCGCGAATAGACGCCGCTTGTAGCGAGCGCGCGATCCTTTTGCAGATGTCCCGAGGCGGCTGCACGCACAATCAGCCCGAATGCCGCGACGATGCCTCCGATGAGAACCGAGCGCGGCTCCGGTCTCGCGAGAATCCAGTAGATCACTGCGACCGGATAGCCCACGCGGACGCGCCATCGCATCCAAAATTTTCGCGGTTCGCTCATTCGCGCGGCTCCAGAAGCCGCCCGCCGCTGCCCTTTGAGCTGAGCCGAACCAGCGGAAACCGTGGGTCAGCCATTGGTCTCCCTGCGCACGCGTTCGATCAGGTCGCGCGTCGAGTGGTCTTTCGGATCCCCGACGATTGCGACGCGAATTCCGAGGAGCGCGGCGACATCCTTTTCGGGAACGGTTTCGGGAGTGTAATCAGTCCCTTTTGCGTGCACGTCGGGGTGGAATTCACGGAGCAGCGGCCGGACATCCAGCTCGTCGAAGATGACTACGTGATCGACAGCCGCAAGCGCGGCGACAAGCGCCGCGCGAGCGCGTTCCGTAAGGATCGGGCGGCCCTCGCCCTTGAGCTTCCTCGCGCTGGCGTCGGAGTTCACCCCCACGACGAGGACGTCGCCTTCCGCGCGTGCCGCCTGCAGGTAGCGGACGTGGCCGACGTGGAGGACGTCGAAGACGCCGTTGGCGAAGACAATGCGGCGGCCGGCGTGGCGATGTTCTTCGAGCACTTCGTGGAGGCCTTCGCGGGAGAGGATCTTTTCGCGCGTGTCCATTCGGCGCTATCGCTGGGCGGTCGCTTCGCGGCGCAGCGCGGATTCCAGTTCCGCGCGCGTTACCGTCGCGGTGCGCCTCTTCATCACCACAATGCCGCCCGCGTAGTTCGCGAGGTGTGCGGCTTCCAGACACGTCGCGCCCGCCGCCAGTGCGAGTGTGAATACGGCGATGACCGTGTCGCCCGCGCCCGTGACGTCCACCGGCGCGTCCGACCCGTAAATCGAAATATGGCGCATGGGCGGCGGGGTCTCTGAATCGCGCTCGAACACGGCCATGCCGTCCTTCCCGCGCGTGACCACGAGGCACGAAAGCCCCAGATCGTCGAGCAGCTTGCGGCCGAGCTCTTCGAGCTTGGCGGTGTTTGTGCCGATCCGCTCATGATAGGCGGCTTCGAGTTCCGGCTCATTGGGCGTCGCGGCCTTGATGCCGACGCCGCCGTATTCGAGCAAACGATAGCGCGAGTCGAGCGTAATGCACTTCGCGCGCAGCCCGCGCACGAGCGCCGGACTTGCCCCGCCGAAGCCGTAGTCCGAGACGAGTACGGCGCCCGCGCGGCGCGCCGCTTGGCGGGCTTTGCGAGCGAGCGATTCCTGGACTCGCTGGGGAAGTTCGCCCGTGGGTTCGCGATCCATGCGCAGCACCTGTTGTTCCGTCGTGTGCGTCCATCCGGCAAGGAACCGCGTCTTCGTCGCCGTCACCCAGTCGCGGACGCGCTGAATGCGCGAAACGTCCACGCGTTTGCGGCGGAAATATTCGAGCAGCGCGCGGCCGCCTTCGTCATCTCCCACAACCCCGACGGCCAAAACGCGCGCGCCCAGGTCTGCGAGGTTGTTCGCGGCATTGGCGGCGCCACCGGGAAAAGATTCGGTGCGCCGGTGGCGAAGGATCAGCACGGGCGCTTCGCGAGAAACCCGGGAGATTTCGCCGGAGACGAATTCGTCGAGGACAAAATCGCCGATGACGGCAATGGTCTGCCGCGAGAACGCACCGACAAGGTCGAGCAAGCGTGTCAGGTCAACGCTCGAGTCCGGGGTGCGGCCGGGCGCATGCTTCGCCGAGCGCTTCGCTTTCCTGCGGGCGGGGCTCAACAATATCTCCCTGTGCGTTTCTTATGAAATTGCCGCGCCGAAAGTATCACACCGGCGTCAAAGCCAGCAATCGCCCGCGCGAGGGCGGACCCTGTCACCGAGTGCGTTGCTCTCGGGATGAAGCGCGCCATTCCGCCGTTTGGACGATTTTGCTCCAGAACTCGCCTTCGCGATCGATTTGCAATGAAACACAGCAGAAATGGACTTTGCGGGCCGGCCAGCGAGCGTTCTGGAGATTGAAGATGTCCTTTTCGGTGCATATGAATTCGGCCGCGCCTACTTTGGATGCCTCGGCCTGGATTGCAGAGACGTCGTCTTGCGTGTAACGGTGATGATCCGGATAGAACTTCCATCCCGCAAGCTGAAAGCCCCAGCCGCGCAGATCGGCGAGAAACGCCTCCGGATTGCCGATGCCGCAGAAGGCAAACAGCTTCCTGCTGCGAATATCGCGCGCCTCCTCGCTCGGCATGTCGCCATTCCAGGTGCGGACGGAATCGAGTTGCGTCTGCGCGTAGAAGATTGGCGCATCGGAATCGCGGCAGATCGTGCTTTCAATCACGGGCTCCAATTTGCCGCGCGTGATGACGATGATGTCCGCACGCGCAAGCGCCGACCGCGGTTCGCGCAACCGTCCCGCCGGAAGGAGATGACCTCCGCCGAATGGATTCGTCGCGTCAATCAGCACGATGTCCACATCGCGTGCGAGCTGCAGATGCTGGAAGCCGTCATCGAGGATAAACCAGCGCACACCGCGATGTCTGAGATCGCGGCCGCGAGCGATGCGGTCCGCTCCCACGCCGAATTCAGCGCGACCGCCAAGCCGAGACTGCATTAGTCGCACTTCGTCGCTTGTCGAGCCTATTGCAGATGCCTCGCCACGATACCCCCGCGTCAGGATGCCCGGCTTGTTGCCCTCGCTTATCAGCTTTTGAGCGATCCAGAGGACCATCGGCGTCTTCCCCGTGCCACCGGTCGTTAGGTTGCCGATGCTGATGACGACCCCATCGAGCCTCCTCTGTGGAAGGAGGCCCGTCCGATACACCCGCGCGCGCAAGTGCGCCACCGCACCGTACGGAATTGTGAGCGGCCAGAGAAGCGCCTCTTTGAGCGTCACGCTGGGCGTCCTTGCTCGCCGAGCACGACAGCGATTCGGTCGAGCGTGCGCGTGGTCGCGCCGCGATTGCGCTCCGAAATCGCCAGCGCGGCCTTGCCCATGCGTTCACGCAGCGCGGCGTTCTCAATGAGCTGCACCCATACCTTGCCGAGCTGCTCGCCGCTCGCGACCTGGACTCCCGCCTGCGCAGAGAGAAACTGATCGGCCATGTCGCGAAAATTCTCCATCGACCGGCCAAAAACCGGCGGCTTCGAAAACCATGCCGGCTCGAGAATGTTGTGCCCGCCCGCGGGCACAAGCGATCCGCCGACGAATGCCGCGTCGGCAAGCGCGTATAGCCCCGCCAGCTCCCCGATGGAGTCGAGGACAAGCACGTCCGCGTCCTCACTCAATGGTTTTGTGAGATCCAGACAACTGCGGCGAACCACGTTCCATCCGCCTTCCGCTGCAACACTTGCAGCGGCGTCGAAGCGGTCCGGCTTGCGCGGCGCGAGAATCAGCAGGGTGCGGCGCCACTTTCGCTGCACGATGTCATAGCCCGCGAGAACGGCCGCCTCTTCTCCCTCAACGACGCTCCCCGCAACGAGCACGGGCCAGCGCTCCTGCCGGCGAATTTCGCCCTCCAACCATGCGCCAAGCTGGGTCGAGCCGGGCGGAGCGGCGTCGTATTTCAGATTTCCTGTCACCACGATGCGCTCTTCGGGTGCGTCCATTTCGCGAAGGCGCTTGGCGTCGTCGCCGGTCTGCGCAAGAAACAGTTCCGCATCTCTCAGAACGCGCGTGTAAAACGGCCCAACCATGAACTCCCAGCGCTTGAAGCGCGCAAACGAGCGTTCGGAAATGCGCGCATTCGCGAAAACCACCGGCACGGCTTCCCGCCGCGCCTCGCGCAAGAAGTTGGGCCAGACTTCCGTCTCCATGATGATGACGAGCGCGGGCCGAATCGCGCGCAGGGCACGCCGCACGGGGACGACCCAGTCGAGCGGGAAGTAGAAAAGTCCGTCCGCGCACTGCAAGCGCTCGCGCGCCAGCCGCTGGCCCGTTTCCGTCGTGGTTGAAACGAAAACGTTGCGCCCTGGGAAGCGATGCTTTAAGCCCTCTACGAGTGGCTTTGCTCCCAAAACCTCGCCGACTGAGACCGCATGAATCCAAATTGCCGATCGCTGTGCACCAATACGACTCGCAATATCCGGCGGTACCCTGCCCATTCGTTCCGCGAGCGCTCCAGCGCGATCGCCGCGCCGCCACGCCCGCAGCGCGTAGTAGGGCGCGAGAACAAGCATGCCTGCTGCGGTAATGATTCGATAGAGGAAGTACATGGGAAGGTGAAGCCGGATTATAGCCTGATACCGCGGTTTTGCGAGGATGCCGGAGAGACGAAGCCTTCAGGCCCGCGCCTTCCTCATATTCTTCGGCCAGATGCCGCTCTTCCCCGGCGAAAGGATTCCGTTTGGGTCCACGGCGTCCTTGATGGTTTCGTGCAGGCGGCGCAGCGCATGATTGTTGTAGGAGTAGACTCCCGAAACTGCGTCCATGAAAGCGACATGCGTGCGGTATTCACCCCACCCGTGCTCCGCCGCCACTTCGACGAGACGCCTGAAAACCTTCCGGCTTTCCTGGTTTTTCTGCACGTCTTGCGCGATGGGAAGGCCGAAAAGAAGAACGAACGAGTGAGGAAAAAAGCACCACGGAAGGGTGACGAATTGATTGTTGGGCGCCACACCCATGTCTGCATAGACTTGGCCGAACGCCTTCAGGAACGCGAAGATGGCCTCGGCATCCATGGGGATGATCGGCGAAAAGTCCATGTGACCGTGCCCGCCAGCAATCAGTCCAAACACGGAAAGGTTAGGAATGCCCAGAGCGACGCGCGGCGCGTCGTCGGTTTCCTTCAGCTCCAGCGGAAAGCGATAGGACCTGCCCTCCTTGAAGGTCGCGCCGGGAATCTGCGAAAACTTCTCTTTCGTATATTCCCACTGCGCGTCAATCACCGTCTGCGGTCCCCAGAAATGCATCTCCATGGCCCAATGGGGAAGGTTCTTCTGTTGCGCGAGGCGGTCCATCTCCGCCACCGACGGTCCGCCCGGCATATCCAGCACCGTGCCTCCCTGTGACACGCGATAATTGAGCAAAGGGCTGTCGAGCACCATCGTCCCGCGCACAATACCCAAGTCAATCAAGTACGACAGGGTTTCCACGAACGGAATCAAATCATCGTGTTTCGGCACCATCACTGTGGCGTCGCGATACGCCTCCGGCTCGGGCATCAGCCAAATCCCCATCTTCGTGACCACGCCGAAATTCGACTGCGAAAACACGCCGTCCACGTAGGGCCCGAAGCCGTACTTGTATTGCTGCCATGTTTTCGAGCCGGGCAGCGCGCCCATGCCGGTGCGCATTACGTCACCGTTGGCAAGTACGACTTCCATGCCGCAGACCGACGCGAAATGGTCGCGCATCGGCGTCCTGCCCCCTCCGCGCTCGAGCGAATTACCGACGGGGCTGCCCCACCCTGGATCGGGTGGATCGATCCACACCTTCAGCTTGTGCTCCTGAATGTACTGGTAGAGATCGAAGTAGCTGACGCCCGGCTCGACCAGCGCGTAGTGGTTCTTGTCGTTCACCTCGAGGACGCGGTTCATGCGCTTCAAGTCGAGCACGACGCTGCCGGAAAGGGCTGGCGACGATCCGCCGTAGGCTAGATTTTTCCCGGTGGAGATGGTCCAGAGCGGGATCTTGTGATTGTTGGCGATCCTGACGATCGCCTGCACTTGCTCGACTTCAGCAGGAGCGACGGCAGCGGAGGGAACGTGATCCTCTTCTTCGTGCCAGAAAGGAGAGAAGGAGTCGCGATAGAGGTCCACATCCTCGTCGGACGTGAAAACCCATTCCTTGCCAACGACTTTTTCGAATTGCTCGAGCGCTGCGGAGAAATCGCTCGCGCTCAGCCCCGGAGGGACTCTCATGGTTCGCCCGCGCGAGCTGCTCGGCCCATCTTCATGCGGTCGTCTTCCTCATGCGCTTGGGCCAGATGCCGTTTTTCCCCGGAGAAAGAATGCCGTTGGGATCGACGGCATCCTTGATCGTTTCGTGAAGATGCAACAGCGCGTGGTTGTTGAAGGAGTACGTGTTTGCGATGTCGCCCATGAACGTGGTGTGCGTGCGATATTCGCCCCAGCCGCGCGCCGCGCATTCCTGTATCAGCCGCCTGTAAATGGCTCGGGTTTGCCGGTTCTTTTGGATGTCGCGGACGATCGGGAACAGGTAAATGTTCACGAGCGCTCGCCCGAAGTACCAGAAAACGGGAAAAGAAGCGGCCGCACCGCCCGGAGAGCCCAGGTCGCGGTATACCTTCTCGAACAGCTTCTGTGATTCGAGGACCGCCTCGCCGGTCATGGGAATGATGGGAGAGAAACCGAGGTGCCCCACCGCGTGCGAGCCGATGACCCCGAACATCTGCAAACTGGGTATCCCGTACGGGACAGGGTCCGCAATTTTGGCTATTTCTTCGTCGCTCAGCGGAAAGCGGTACGATGGGCCGTCCTCAAATCGGACCCCCTGAATCACGGAGAACTTTTCCTTCACGTACTCCCATTGCGCCGCGACCACTTTGGCGGGCCCGTAGAAAGGCAGGGGCACGCTCCAGTAGGCGATGTTATGCCGCGCGCCGTACTCCTCGAGATCTTTGACCGAGCCGCCCGCGCGAATCGCGGTCAATTCCGGATTGGCGGGGACGTACGCGAGCGGGCTTGTCACCTGCGTCGTGGCCTGTACTGTTCCGGAGGCCACCAGATTCGCGAAGATCTCGATCATGGGGTACAGGTCGTCGTGTTTCGGCACCATCACCGTTCCGGAAATGCACGCCTCCGGTTCCGGGAGCAGCCAGACGCCCATTTTTGTGACCACGCCGAAATTCGACTGCGAGAACATGCCGTCCACATACGGGCCGAAGCCGTACTTGTATTGCTGCCACGTCTTCGAGCCGGGCAGCGCGCCCATTCCTGTTCGGATTATTTCGCCGTTGGCGAGCACGACTTCCATGCCGCAGACGGCAGCGAAGTGATCGTGCAGTGGAGTTCTGCCGCCTCCACGCTCAAGCGAATTGCCCATCGGGCTGCCCCACCCCGGATCGGGAGGATCAATCCACACCCTGAGATTCCGCTCCCGGATGTAGCGGTAGAGATCGAAATAGCTGACGCCCGGCTCGACCAGCGCGTAGTGGTTCTTGTCGTTCACCTCGAGCACGCGGTTCATTCGCTTCAGGTCGAGGACCACGCTGCCGCTCAGAAGCGGCGCGGAACCGCCGTAGCCGAGGTTCTTTCCGGTGGAGACGGTCCACAGCGGAATCTTGTAGCGGTTCGCGATCCGAAGCACCGCCTGCACCTGTTCGACGCCGTCCGGCGCGACCGCGCCCGAAGGAATCGGCTCTTCCTCTTCGTGCCAGACGGGCGAATAGGCGTCGCGGTACGTGTCAATGTCGTCGTCGGAGGTAAAGACCCAGTCCTTGCCGACGGCTTGTTCGAATTGTTCGAGCGCCGCGGAAAAATCGCTGGAAGTTACGCCAGGAGGAGTTCGCATGTCAGTTCGGCTTGTTGTTGCGCGTGAGGTATGCGGCGATTGCGTCGAGATCGGCGTCGCTGATTTCCGTTTTCCGGAACGTTGGCATGAACAGCACGCCATGTCGGACGAAGGTCTTGATCGTCGGGGCGGTCAGATCCGTGCGCTCTTCCAGCACAGCCGGGTTCTGGCCGCGCTGCCTCAGAGAATCCGTCCCCGGCTTTCCGACTCCGGTGCCGTGGCACGGGAAGCACCACTTGTCGTACACCTTGTGGCCCCTCTCGATCTGCGAATCGTCGGGCGCAGCAAACGCCGCGACCGCAAAGATCAGGCCCGCCACTAGAAGAGTCATCGCCCTTGCTTTTCTCATGCCTGTTCCTTTCTAAGGTGTTTCGGCCAGACGCCGCATCTTCCCGGCGAAAGGATCCCGTTCGGATCCACCGCGTCTTTCACAGTCTCGTGAAACCGGCGCAGGGCGTGATTGTTGAAGGAATAGACGTTCGCCACGGTGTCCATGAAGGCCGTATGCGTGCGGTATTCACCCCAGCCGTGCTCGGCCGCCGCCTTTACCAGTCCCCGGAAAATCTCGCGGTTTCTCCTGTTTTTCTCGACGTCGTGATAGATGGGGAAACCGCACAGAATCACGAACGACCGCGGGAAAAACGACGACGGGAAAACGAAGATCTGGCTGATGGTCGGCACGCCCATATCGTGGTACGCCTGTCCGAATACCTTTTGCGCTTCGAAGACCGCCTCGCCGGTCATCGGGATGATCGGCGAAAACCACATGTGCCCTTCGCTGCGTCCCATCAAGCCGAAGATCGAGAGGCTGGGTATTCCAAACTGGCGCTTGGGCGCGTCTTCGACTTGTTTGGGATCGAGGGGAAGACGATAGGTCTTGCCGTCTACGAACTTGACGCCAGGAATTGCCCTATATTTTTCCTTCGCGTACTCCCACTGCGCTGCGACCACTTTCGCGGACCCGTAGAAGTACATCTCGCAGTTCCAATACGGCAGGTCCTTCTCCGCCCCGATTTTCTCGAGTTGCTCGATCGTAGGCCCGCCGGGGTTCATCAGCAGCGCAGATCCGCCCGCGCCTCCCGCGGTTTGCCCGGCCGCCTGCGACATCAGCAGCGGGCTTCCGATAGTCGTCGTCCCCTGCACGATGCTGGAGTTCATCAGGTAGCTCAGCGTTTCGACCAGCGGGATCAGGTCGTCGTGCTTCGGCACCAGCACGTTTCCTGATGTGAACGCTTCGGGCTCAGGTAGCAGCCAGAATCCCATCTTTGTGACTACGCCGAAATTGCCCTGCGAAAACATACCGTCTAGGTACGGGCCGAACCCGTAGCGGTACTGCTGCCAGGTTTTGGAGCCGGGAAGCGCACCCATCCCTGTCCGGACGACATCGCCATTCGCGAGCACGACTTCCATGCCGCAGTGCGAGTCGAAGTGATCGCGCATCGGCGTGTATCCGCCGCCGCGATCGAGAGCGTTGCCCATCAGGCTGCCCCACCCGGGATCGGGAACGTCGATCCACACCTTCAGTCCGCGATCCTGAATGTACCTGTAGAGATCGAAGTAGCTGACCCCGGGCTCAACGAGCGCGTAGTGGTTCTTCTCATTGACTTCGAGCACCCGGTCCATGCGCTTCAAATCGAGAACCACGCTGCCATTCAGCAGCGGCGCGGCTCCGCCGTATCCGAGGTTCTTGCCTGTTGAAATCGTCCACAGCGGAATCTTGTACGTGTTGGCGATGCGGACGACCTTCTGCACTTCTTCGGTGCCGTTTGGCGCGACCGCTGCGGAAGGAATCGGTTCGATGTCTTCGTGCCAGAAGGGCGAATAGGAGTCGCGATAGAGGTCCGTGTCCTCTTCCGACGAGAACACCCATTCCTGCCCGACCGCTTCACCGAACTGTTTCAGTGCGTCGGAGAAATCTTTGCTATTTATGCCGGGTGGAAGCCGCATTACATGTCCCTTTGCCTGTGCGGGATGCGAATCTTTGCTATGCCGGTCGAACTGGAGCGATAACCCAGGAAACGAGATGATCGGGATCATCTCCGCGCTTCGCCTGCGGCGCGACGATCGTTGCGCCCGCCGACGGAAAACGCTTGCCTGCAAATCGAGTCACAATGTCGGCGGCGCGGCCTCCCCAATCCGCGCCATTGTCGCTGAGTGTGACTGCGTGGCGCAGCATTTCCCGGGGCCCGGAAACCGTATGCTCGAGGCCGCCGCCCGGCAAGAACCGATGATCGGCGCGGAATACCACGCGCATTCCGCGATCGCGCGCGAGCAAATCGAGACAGAACAAAGACTCCCTCGTAGTAAGCCCCGCGATGGACGCCGGCCCTTTTTCCCATCGCAAATCGAGATCGTTGAACCACAGGTCGGTGATGTCGCCCTTGATTCCGCGGACCGGAAGGCCCAGCAGTTTCGCCTCGCTCGCAAACGCCCGCGAGGCCGGATATCGCGCGTCGAAGACGACTCTATAAAACGTCGCCCGCGCCGTCTCCCCGGCCAACGCTGAGATTGTGGAAGAAAAAGCAGCGTGCCCCGCCACCGGCAGCGCCAGCGCTGTAATTCCCATCTGCAGAAATTCTCTTCGGCTCGCCATTCGAAAATCCCCCGTGTGCGCGAAGCGATACACCACCGGGCGCGCATGTGTCAAGCGCAGATTCGGCGTCTCCCGAATTTGCATCGCGCGCGTTTGCAGCGCCAAACTGCGATATAGTGACGGTCGGCCCAAACGCACACAACGTCTCTCACTCCCTTTGCATCGGAAAAGCAGCGTATGAAGCGAGCCATCCTGCTGGTTGCAGCCGTCCTTCTTGCGAGTTTCTTGGTTCGCGCCCAAGCGAACTCCTCTCAAAGTGCGGCCTCGCCCTCTGCAGTTCGCAACAACGATTCTTTGCCGCGCGATACTCATGAGGGACTGACGGTCTCCGCAGATTCCTATGCGGATGTGGCTCGCGCCAAAGAGAAGTTCGGCAAGGCCAATCCAGTCGCTGTGGGTATTCTCCCGGTCGAAGTATTTCTGCGGAACGATACGACGGAGGCCGTCCGCATCGACATGAGCTCAGTCCAGTTGACCGTGCGCTTCTCCAACGGCGGCTTGCAGAATCTCGACTGGCTTGATGTCAAGGACGTGGCAAGCGCCGTCGCGCATCCGAATGGTCCACCGGCGCCTCGGGCGCGCCGGTTTCCCATCGGCGTACCCTCGGCGACAGACTCGAAGACAGAGAAAACGGCAGAGATTCTGAAGCCTCTTGCGCTCGACGCCGACGTTATCCCGCCGCTGGGGATGATTCACGGCTTCCTGTTCTTCGACTTGAATCGCGAAATGAACCTGGCTGAAAAAGCCAGCTTGTACATCCCCAATCTGACCCGCATCCCGGCCAACAAGCCGCTCATGTTCTTCGAGGTCCGTCTGTCAGGGAATGCCGCGCAGTGATTGGCAGGCAGCGTGCACCTAAATCCGTCTTATTTGCTTCTAACTTTATGCACGCGTATCATGGCGGCCTCATGCGGATACGGAACAAAAGCGGATATCGCGCTGTTCTAGCCCTTCTAGTACTGGGACTCGCTTGCACGGCTTCGGCTGGCAATGGTCCCGAAATATTCCCTCTGAGTGACATTCAGCCGGGCATGAAGGGCGTTGCCTACACGATTTTCGAGGGCGATCAGGTTGAAAAAATCGATCTGGAAGTGATCGGCGTGCTGCACAACGCCGTCGGTCCGAAGCAGGACGTGATCCTTGTGCGACTCTTGGGCGAAAAAGCCCAGCAGACCGGCGTCGTCGCGGGCATGAGCGGGAGCCCGGTCTATTTCGACGGCAGGCTCGCGGGCGCGCTCGCACTCAAGCTCGGCACCTTCACGAAGGAAGCGATCGCCGGAGTGACCCCCATTGCGGACATGCGAGAAATTGAGCAGTCCTCGATCTCTTCGTCCGCGCCCAAAGCCGTCGCAGTTTCACGCGTTCCCCTTCCAGAAGAGTTTGCGCGAAACGTCTCCGTGGGTGCGGGGCAATTCCTGGTCCCTATTGATACGCCCCTCGTCGCCGCAGGCGTTTACCCGGAAACTCTCGCTCGCTTCGGCAAGGAGTTCTCTTCCTGGGGCATGATGGCGATGGCGGGCGGCACGGTTCCATCGACGCCTTCGGACGCGCAGCTGAAGCCCGGCGACATGGTGGGAGTCGATCTTGTCCGCGGCGATCTTTCAATCAGCGCGGGCTGCACAGTCACGAGTATCGACGCCGATAGCATCCTGGCTTGCGGCCATCCCCTGTTTGGCTTCGGTTCGGTCGAGATGCCGCTCTCCCGCGCGCATGTCGTAATGACACTCGCTTCCTCGCAATCATCGACGAAAATCATCACGACCAGCGGAACCATCGGCACGCTGACAGAGGACCGCGAAACTGCCGTGATGGGCAAGCTTGGTCCCGGCCCGCGCATGATTCCGGTTGATCTCACGCTAGACACTGCCGCCGGCGTGAAGAAGTACCACTTCGAGGTAATTCGCAGCCTGCAACTCGCGCCGATTCTTGTCGCGACAGCCACCTACAACGGCATTATCGGCAGCCCTGTGTACGGCGAGGGGTCGACGCTGCAACTCGATGGAAGAATCGAGTTGAATGGCCATACACCTGTCGTCGTAGACGACCTTTTTGCGCCGACGGATCAGCCGACGCCCTCTGCCTTCTTCATCGCAACCGAGATCCAGTCGGCATTCGCGCGCATCTATTCGAACCCCTACGAGCCGCCTCAAATCGAGAAGGTAGATCTGCACGTGAAGTCGCTTGCGGAGCGGCGCTGGGCGACGATTGATAACGCCTGGGTTGAAAAGAGCGAAGTGCATCCCGGCGAGACCGTCCCTGTAAAGGTGCTTCTCCATCCTTATCGCGGCGCCCCCGTCATCCAGGAAGTGTCCGTGACTGTTCCCCCCCAGGCCGTACGCGGCACGCTTCAGCTCGTTGTCAGCGATGCTGAATTCCTGAACCGCAATGTGCAGTCTTTGGCGGTGAGCTCGCAGGGGCAGCTCCCCGGCCTCGAGGAACTGATAAAGCTGATCAATCGCGAGCGCCGCAATGACCGTCTCTACGCCACGCTTCTTCAGCCCACGCCGACCATGCTTGTAGAAGACAAGGAAATGCCCAACGTGCCCGCCTCGACCATCAGCGTGCTCGACCAGCGCCAGAACCCCGCAAATGCCCGGCTGCTGTGGCAATCCACTGTCGGCGAATGGTCGGTCGAGATGCACCAGGTGATTGCGGGCGAGCGCATGTTGACGATCACCGTGAAGTGAACCCCAACTCCAGAGAAGAGGACTAAGAACATGAAGCGCCGAGGGAGTTTGGTGTGCGTGTTGATGATCTCAGCGGTTCTGCCCGCAGTCGCGCGCGCCGAGCACACCCGCTACTGGCGCGAAACGGACTCCTCCGACTTTGAGAAGGGCACTGCAAAGGGCGTGGCGATTCGCAGCGACGGCAAACTCACACCCGCGCCGAAATTCGAGTCTTTCGCAGACCCCAATCTTGCCTATCTCTGGGCGCTGCGCCTTGATTCGCGCGGCCGCCTCTATGCGGCCGGTGGCTCCGACGCTCGTGTCCTGCGGTTTGATGATTCGGGCAAAGCGACCACAGTTTTCGAGTCGTCCGAGCTTGTGGCGCAGACAATAGCGTTTGACTCCAAGGACAACCTCTACGTCGCGACGTCGCCGGACGGCAAGGTCTATCGAGTAACCTCCGATGGCACGAAAAGCGTTTTCTTCGAGCCCAAGACAAAATACATTTGGTCTCTCGCATTCGATTCGCAGGGAGATCTGTTCGTCGCCACGGGAGACGCTGGACAAGTCTTCGTCGTGACTCCGGACGGCAAGGGCCAGCTCTTTTATCAATCCAAGGAGCGCCACGCGCGGTCGCTCACGTTCGATTCCAACGGAAATCTCCTGGTCGGGACGGAGCCGGATGGGCTGGTCCTGCGCTTGAAGGTCGTTCGCAAGGGCGCAACAGCTGTTCCCGAAGCCGCCGAGCCTTTCGTCGTGTATGAGACCAGCAAGACCGAAGTGACTTCCCTTATCACCGATGCCGGCGGAAACCTCTACGCGGCTTCCATTGGCGAGAAGGCGCCTGCGCCAGTTGCACCGCGGTTCCTTCCCGGCGCAACACCGCAGCCTCCCATCACGGTGACTGTTCCCGCTGGCGGAGCCACGCCGCAAGTCCCGGCGCAGGTCCCGCAAGCACCTGCGCCGATGTCGTTTCCCTCCGTGTCTATTGCGGGGGGCGCGGAAGTCGTGAAGATCGCGCCGGACGGTTCGCCGGAAACGCTTTGGACTTCTCACGACGACCTCATTTTCGCTCTTGGATTCTCTGCTACCGGAAGACTCCTGCTGGGTACGGGAAACAGCGGCAGCCTCATCGAGGTGCAAAGCGACGGGGTCTTTGCGACCGTCGCAAAGATGGCATCGGCGCAGGTAATGGGTTTCGCGCCCAAACCAGACGGAAGCGTGTTCGTAGCGACCGCAAATCCAGGCAAGGTCTTCACGCTCGGCCCCGGATACGAAACGAGCGGCAGCTTCGAGTCGGATCCATTCGATGCTAAGATTTTTTCGCGTTGGGGGCGTCTGACCTGGTGGGGTGAAAACGGCGCCACGGATGGCAAGGTCGCCTTCTACGTTCGTTCCGGTAACACATCGAACCCCGAGGAGAACTGGAGCGCGTGGGCCGGCCCGTACAAAAATCCAGCGGGCGAAACCGCTGAATGTCCGCCAGCGCGATTTGCCCAGTGGAAGGCCGTCTTCCTCGGCGGCGGACAAGCGAAGCCTCCCAGCGTTTCCTGGGTCAGCCTCGCCTATCTTCCGAAGAACGTTCCGCCCGTCATCGACGATATCGCCATTCAGGATCCCGGCATTCGCGTCGTCGGATATCCTTCCGCAGCGGCCGGCCAGGGACTCTCTGCCCCCGTGCCGCTTCGGAATCCGCGCAGTCCGGGAAGTAATCCTTCCTTCGGCGCCGCGCGAACAGAGTCCCCTGCAAAGACCCCCCCAATGGAAGCTCCTATGCAGGGCATAGAACAGAAGGGCTATCAAAGCATTCTGTGGAGTGCGCACGACGACAACGATGACGATCTCATCTTCACGATCTTCTTTCGAGGTGAGAATGAGCAGAATTGGCGCTTGCTGAAAGACAACGTCACTCAGACGTATTACACCTGGGATAGTACATCGATGCCGGACGGCGCGTATTACGTGAAGATCGTCGCTTCCGATTCTCCTTCCAATCCTGCGAAGGAGGCGCTTTCATCCGAGCGCACGAGCGGGCGTTTCGAAATTGTGAACACACCGCCGCGCATCGAGAATCTGAAGGCTGGCTCCGGTGTGCTGAACACGAAGGCGTCTTTCGACGCGATCAGCTCCTCGAGCGTAATCGCGCACGCCCAGTACAGCATTGATTCAGGGGATTGGCAGACCATCTTCCCCACCGGTCTGCTTTCGGACTCTCCCAAGGAGAGCTATTTCATGGAGCTGCCCGGGCTCCCCTTGGGCGAGCACACGCTTGCGGTTCAGGTGACCGACCGCTTCGACAACACGGCGGCAGCGAAGATCACGTTCATCGTTTCGCAGCGCGCATCGGAATAACCGCACACTGCATTCCTAATTGCTCCAGTTTCGCGCCGAGGCCAGAGGCTCGAACCGCTCAACCACCGCTCCGACTCCCATAAGCCCGCGCCGGTCCGGGCGCTGCTCCACGTGTACGACGCGGGCGCTGCAGCGCACAGCCTCCGGGCTGCGTCCGGTCAATTCGTGTGGAAGCGTGAAGTACATTTCCAGCGGCTCGCCGTCCCTCAATCTCTCCGGCGTCAGAAAGTAGATCCCGCGTTCGGATAAATTCAGCGCCTCGCCTTCCACCATGGTCGAAAGGGCAGGAGCCGTCGCCTGCGGTCCGCGCCTCAAATGGCCGGCTGTGCCGTAGTCTTCTTGCCGCGTTGCTCCGTTTGAAACGACTCGATAGCGCAAAGGAACGGCGCATATCTTCCGAGGCGAAAGACGGCGTTCTCTGCCGGTCATCGTGTCCTCCAACTAAGCGGCGGTGTGTCTAATGAAGTATTTCCGGAAGGGGTTTTTCGAGAATTGCACCCGGTTCACAACGAGTCAAGGATTCTAATGTTTCTGGACCACAGGATGCCTTGCAACACAAACAGGTGTTCCGTTGCGGGTCATGCGGACACGCCACCGGGGAGGATGGTGGCTGCGTGTTCTGGAAGCCTGTGCTACTGGTCCTCTGATCGCCAATCGGAAGGCGGGAACGCGATCTTCCAGAAGTCCGGCGCGGGGGATTCAAACTCAAGCGGCGTGTGGTATCCCTCGGGCATCTGTCGTGGCGGACGCGCGACCTTACAGGCGATCTGTTCTCGCGTGGCCCCATGTTCCAGGACAACGTGCGTATCCAGAGGCAGGTTCTGGTTCATGACCACGAGCGCGCCTCTGGGGCTGACGCTTACGGTGGCCGCATCGAGCGTCGTATTTCTTCCTTGCAGGGCCACATGGATGCTTGCTCGAACGCGCAGCAGAACGCGTTGCGTTCGCCGCCGCGAATCCTCGCCGATCTTCGCCTGCATCGAGACCGGCTGGATCGGAAGCTTCCCCGTTACGGGTGGTTTTGCATAGGTCGTGCCTGGTTTTGCCGTTGCTGAAGGGGACTGCTTGGCAGGAGGAATCTTCAAGCTTTGTATTTTCACAGGTCCATACCCCAGAAGTTCATGTCGGCCGCGACGAATTCCACACCGAGGTCCCAACCGTCGGGCCGTTGTCCCCCTTGCCAGACGACCACGGCGTCTGCTGCTTGACGCGTCGAGAGGTTCGTCAGGCGGAGGCGTTCTTTTAAGTTGATTTCCCGGGGACTCACCAAAAGGCAGCCATACGTGTTGACGACGCGCGTGAAGCCCGCTTCAAACCGCAGTGGTCCTCCACTTCCTTGCCATTCAATGGATACGGGAACGCGGGAGTTCATGCGAGGCCCGCGGCGCTTATGTCTCGTGCGTATGTCGCGAGGAAGGTCTTTCGCAAACGGCATCCTGTCCGAATCTCCCGGGGTCGAGGCGAAACGCGTGTTTCGAATGGCCGCGTTTCGAGGCTTCACCACGCCCGAATGCATGCTAGGAAGCCGCGAAGGAGGGGTCAATGGTACGGTGAAACAGGGGTCCGCGCTGTACGCGGGGACAAGCGAAAGGACTGGAGAAGCTTGCGGAGTTGGAATGGCGCCCTAGTCTGCAGAAACGGAGGAATCCGCGAGGCGGGGCTTCGCAATCCCGGCAAGCCTGCCGAAGCGCCGCTCCATCCAGCCCTGGAACGTGTCCATGTATGTGTAAAAGACCGGAGTCAGGTAAAGCGTGATGAGCTGAGAGAAAACGAGACCGCCGACAACCGCGAGGCCCAGCGGACGCCGCGAGTTTGCCGTTGTCCCCGTGCCCATGGCAATCGGGAGCGTTCCCATCAGCGCCGCCATCGTTGTCATCATGATTGGCCGGAAGCGCACCAAACAGCCCTCGTACACAGCCTTGGCAGCGGTCGTATGACCCTCGCGTTCTCGCGATATGGCAAAGTCCACCATCATAATCGCGTTCTTTTTCACGATGCCGATCAGCATGATCACGCCGACGAAGCCATAGAGATCCAGGCTGTAGCCGAAAATTTGCAGCGTCAGGAGCGCGCCGAACGCCGCGGAAGGCAGGCCCGAAAGAATCGTCAACGGGTGGATGAAGCTTTCATACAAGATACCGAGAACGATGTAGATCACCAGAATGGCAATCGCGAGAAGAATTCCCAGGCCGGTCAGTGACGATTGGAACGCCTGCGCGGCTCCCTGAAACTGCGTCGAAATGGTCGGTGGAAGCAATCCCGTGAGGTTGTCGATCTGATCCACAGCCTGGCCGATGGCCATGCCGGGCCTCAGATTAAACGAAATCGTCACGGACGGAAGCTGCCCTAGGTGATTCACGGTCAAAGGTCCGAGGCTCGTCCCCAAATTCGCAACGGCGCTCAGCGGCACCAGGTTACCGGTGCCGGAACGGACGTACAGCATCGAGAGCGCTGCCGGATCACGCTGATACTGATCCTCCAGCTCCATGATGACCCAGTACTCGTCATTGGAAGCATAGATTGTGGAGACCTGGCGTTGCCCGTAGGCCGTGTAAAGTGCGTCCTCGACCTGCTCGGCCGTAACGCCGAGCGCAGAGGCCTTGTCGCGATCGAGCTTCACGTCCACCTGCGGGTTCGCGATCTGCAGGTCGCTCGTCACATCCTGAATCGTCGAAAGGCCCTGCATCCGCTGTTCGAAACTGGTGGCCACGCGATACAGCTCTGCCGTGTCCGGGCTTTGCAACGTCAATTGATACGGGCTCTCGGTAACGTCTCCACCAATCTGAATCGGAGGAGGGTTCCTCAAGAACGCCATGATCCCGGGGACTGATCCGAGCTTCATCCGCAGCTCTTGCATCACTTCGTTGATGTCGGGATGGTGCGCGAAGAGCGGCGCCGTCGTGCGAAGAATGCCGCCGATCACCGGCACCCCCCCGTATTCTTGCTCCAAAGCCATCATCGTCCTGCTTGGCACCTCCGGCCGCTCGGAAGGCGGCTTCAGGTGCATGAATACGAAACCCGAGTTGCCGCCGCCAGTGCCTACCAAACCAACAGTGGAAAAGAAGCCGGCCCGATTGGGGTCAGCGAGAAAGATCTTGTTCAACGCTTCCTGGTGGTCCTTCATCGCGTCGAAAGAGATTCCTTGGGCCGCCCGCGTGTAGCCTTGCAACATGGAAGCATCGACTTCCGGGAGGAATCCCTTAGGAATGACGGTAAACTGCCACGCCGTGATCAGCAAGATGATCCCGGACACCGCCATGACGAATACGCGGTGCCGCAGAGCCCACTGCAAGGAGACGTCGTACTGCTTGAGCATCCGGTCGAAAAACCGCTCGAGCGCCATGTAGACCCGGCCGTGCCGTTGATCGTGCTGTGGCCGCAGGAACCGGCTGCACAGCATCGGCGTCAGCGTCAGGGAAACGAATCCCGAAACCATTACGGACATCATGATTACGACAGCGAATTCGTGCAGCAGCCGCCCGATGATTCCGCTCATGAAGAACACGGGAAGGAACACCGCCGCCAGCGAGAGCGTCATGGAGATAATCGTGAACCCGATCTCCCGCGACCCCCTCAGCGCCGCTTCAAAGGGTGCTTCGCCCGCTTCCATGTGGCGCACGATGTTTTCCAGCATGACGATCGCGTCGTCCACGACAAACCCGACCGAAAGCGTCATGGCCATGAGCGAAAGGTTGTCCACGGTGTAGTCGAGCAGGTACATCACGGCGAACGTCCCGACCAGTGACATCGGCAAGGCAATGCTCGGAATGACTGTCGCCGAGAGGTTCCTCAGGAAGAGGAAGATCACCAGCACAACCATGCAGATCGCGACGAACAGCGTGAACTTCACATCGTTCACCGAATCCCGGATCGCCGCCGAGCGATCGTACACCTCGATCATGTTTACTGACGGAGGAATGATCTGCCGGAACTGTGGAAGCACTTGCTTCACTCCGTCCACTACCTGCACCGTGTTCGTGCCGGGCTGCCTTTGGACGGCCAGAATAATGGCGTGCTCGTCGTTGTACGAATTCGTGACCTTGTCGTTCTGCACGCCGTCGACTACGTTCCCCAGTTCCTCCAGCCGCACGGGAGATCCGTTTCGATAGGCGACGATGAGCGGCCGGTAGAGCGACGCGCGCATCAGTTGCCCTGTCGCCTGCACCGTGTATGCCTTGTGCTCGCCATAAAGCGTGCCCGTCGGCAGGTTCACATTCGCGTTCTGGACGGCGGCGGTCACTTCGTCGATTCCGATCTGTCGCGCGGCCAGGGCCTGAGGATCGAGCTTGATTCTCACCGCGTACTTTTGAGAACCGAAGATATTGACCTGCGCCACTCCCTTGACCATGGAAATACGCTGGGCGAGCAGCGTCTCGGCGTACTGGTCCACGACTTGCGGCGCAAGAGTCGCGGAGCTTAGCGCCAGGAAATAGACGGGCTGATCGGCCGGATTTACCTTTTGAAATGTCGGGGGGCTCGGCATGTTAGGAGGCAGTTGTCCCTGCACGCGAGAGATTGCCGCCTGCACATCCTGCGCGGCAGCATCAATATTGCGGCTGAGATCGAACTGCAAAGTGATGGAGCTGCTGCCTAGCTGGCTCGTCGACGTCATCGAATTGATGCCGGCAATCGTCGAAAACTGCTTTTCGAGCGGTGTTGCTACGGCTGCCGCCATCGTGTCGGGGTTTGCTCCGGGCAGGTTTGCGGAAACCGAGATTGTTGGAAAGTCGATCGTCGGCAGGTCGCTGACGGCAAGCGACCGGTAGGCAATCATGCCAAAGATGAGAATCGCCGCCATCACAAGCGTCGTCATGATCGGGCGGCGAATGAATAGCTCGGAAACGTGCATATGATGTTCTCTAGCTCTGCGGAACCGGGTTGGTGATTTGCACCTTCATGCCGGGAATCAGCCGCAGTTGCCCGTCGGTGACTACCGTTTCACCAGGCTGAACTCCGCTGAGGATCACAGATTCTGTTCCTACGGTGCGCCCTACCTTCACCGCGCGCTGGTCGACGCTCGAATCAGACTTCACGACCCAGACGAGGTCGCCCCGCTGCCCCGTTTGCACCGCTTGCGTCGGCACCACCGTGGCGTTCTCATCCTCGGCAAGGCGCAGCAGCACGGTCGAAAACTGCCCGGGCCACAGCCGGTTGTCGGAATTCTCGAACGTCCCCTTCAGTTTGATGGTCCCCGTCGTGGTGTCCACTGTGTTATCCACGAACGTGAGGTAGCCAGTCTCGGGCTTCGTATCGCCGTAAGGCGTCGCTTCCACGCGCAGATGCCCCTGCTTCATGAACTTGTCGACCGGTCCCAGATACTGCTCCGGAATCGAAAAGTCGATGTAGATGGGGTTCACCTGGTTGATGACGATCAGCACCGGCACGTCGTTTTGCTTCACGATATTTCCCGGGTAGACCTGCAGCGCTCCCGTGCGTCCATCCGTAGGCGAATAAATCTTGCAGTAGCTCACTTGCAGATCAGCCGCCTCGGCCGCTGCCTCATCCGCACGGACCGCCGCCAACTGAGCCGCGGCGTTGGCCTCCATCTGGTCGAGCTGTTCCTTCGGAGTAACGCCGGCCTTGTAGAGCTCCTCGTACCGGCGCGCCTGTGTCTCAGTCAGTTCCGCTTGCGCTTTGTCGCGCGCGAGATTGGCCTGCGCCTGCGCCAGCGCAGCCTCGAACGGCCGCGCGTCCAGCGTGAAAAGGAGATCGCCCTTCTTGACGAACTGTCCCTCTTTGATATGCACCTCTTCCAATACCGCGTTCACTTGGGCCTTGATGGAAACCGAGGAATAAGCGTCTGCTGACCCGATAGCCGTCAATTCGATGGGGACGGTCTTGACCTCGGCTTTGGCAACCGTCACCGGCGCTGTATATAGGGGTGCGGTATGAACAGTCTTCGTGCATCCGCCGATCGTAATCGCCATGAGCATAGAAACGAGAACGACCGTTCGGTAGGTCTGGGTCCTATTCATCTCTGATCGTATCCTTGAACTTCCGGGCCTTGCTCGCTCTCCCCCATTTGCCGTCGGGCCCCCAACCCGATCGGTGCGTCTACTTCAATAATACCTTCCCGCGGCGAAGACTTCACCGCCTCATTCCACTCGCGCTTTGCTCTACGCTAACCGAGACCAGGGGAATTCGGTTTCGGCGGGTTCTCTGCGGAAGCTTGTCGCCGCGTCTGCTCTAACTTGATTAGACGCATATGGATGCGTCAGGTTTCACGAAGCGTCGGTACCTGCGGCTGCGCGGTCGAGAAACCAGAGGACGCGGCCCGCCGGCCGAATCCTTCCTGCTGGGTACTGGCTGGGCTTCGACGCCGGCTCAGCTGCGAGGGCCTGAATGATCTCGCGTTTGTCCGCACCCGCAACCAGGAAGAGCGTGTTTCGGCCTTGGCTAAGGACCGCCGGGGTCAGAGTGAGGCGCCTGGGAGGCTGCGCAGGAGCTTCCACCGCCGCGACCCACCGCCTTTTTTCCTCAAGTGCGGGCGAATTGGGAAAAAGAGAAGCAATGTGCCCCTCGACCCCCAACCCGAGAAGCTGAACGTCGAATGCAGGCGGCTCCGAGCCGAAAAACGCTCGCAGCTCGGATTCATAGGCCTCGGCGGCCTTCTCGGGCCCTGATCGATCCGTCGGCATCGGATGCACGTTGGCCGCCGGAATCGGAACGTGTGCTATCAGCGCCTCGCGTGCCATCCGGTAGTTGCTCAGCAGGTCGTCGTGAGGGACATACCGCTCGTCGCCCCAGAATAAGTGCACGCGATTCCACGGCGTGCTCACGCCATGCTCTTCTGCATGAGCCCACAGCGCGTAAAGCTTGGCCGGCGTTCGCCCGCCTGAGAGTGCGATGGCGAACCGGCCCCGCTGCCTGACCGCATCTCGGAGCGCGTGCAATAGCTCCTCTAAAGCGCCGCGGCTCAACGCATCGAGATCGGGAAATACTCGCGTGTCCATTTCCATCGGAAAAGGTCCAGTTCGTTGCAGTGCAACTCGGGCGATCGGCAATGGAATGATTCGCCGGTGCTATTCCTTTGCGGCAGTCTTTACGGCGTGTCCGCCAAATTCATGGCGCATCATGGCCAGCAGCTTGTTGGCAAAGGGCTCCGTGTCCTGCGAGCGGAAGCGCGCGTCGAGCGCCCCGGAAATCACCGGCAAAGGAACGCCCAGCTCAATCCCTTCGATAGCGGTCCATCGCCCCTCGCCGGAGTCAGTCACGTACGCTCCTATGCCTTCGAGCGAAGGATTCTTCGCCAGCGCGTCCACAGTCAGATCCAGCAGCCAGGAGCGGATCACGCTTCCGAATTGCCAGATTTTCGAGATTTGCAGCAGATCGAGCCCGAACTCCTTCTTGTGCCGCAGCAGATCGAGCCCTTCCGCGTAGGCCTGCATGATTCCGTATTCGATTCCGTTGTGGACCATCTTCACGAAATGCCCCGACCCCGCCGGCCCAACCCTTCCCCAGCCTTTGTCGGGCGCCGGCGCAAGAGTCTGAAAAACCGGCGCGAGCCGCTTCACGATGTCCGCATCGCCGCCGATCATCAGGCTGTAGCCTTCCGTCAGGCCCCAAACGCCGCCGCTCGTGCCCGAATCCACAAAGTTGATCTTCTTCTGCGCGAGCGCCGCCGCGCGCCGCACAGAATCCCTGTAGTAGGAATTTCCGCCGTCAATGATCGTGTCGCCGGCCGCGAGGTGCGGCGTAAGCAGGTCGATCGTCTGATCTACCGGCGCGCCCGACGGAACCATCAGCCACACGGCGCGCGGCGGCTTGAGCTGCGCGACCAGCTTTTCGATGGAGTCGATTCCCGCCGCGCCCTTATCCACCACGCGCTGCACGGCGGCCGCGTCACGGTCGAATCCAACCACGCGGTGGCCGCCGCGAACCAGCCGTTCCGTCATGAATGCGCCCATCTTCCCCAGGCCGATCATTCCAAGTTCCATTGCCATCGCCTCCGCTGGTCGTCATTCTGAGTTCGCCGCAGGCGAACGAAGCTTGCCTGCCAGTCAGGCAGGAATCCCTCTTTGCTTTTTCCGGGGCACTTCTTGCCCTGCCGCAATTGCTCTTGGTGTGCTGCCTACTGCCCGTCCGGCGTCACTCCCAATTTCCCCAGGTCGGCTCGAAGCTGTGCGACATTTTGAAAATGAACCGTGTGCATTCCCAGTTCGTGTGCGCATTCGAGGTTCAGTCCGCGATCGTCAATCAAGACGCATTCGGCGGGGTCGCGCTGCGTGATCTTGAGCACCAGGCTGTAGATTTCCCTGTCCGGCTTGCGTACGCCTAGATAGCACGAGCTGTAGAACGCCTCGAAATAGTCGCGCAGATGAAAACGGCGGATGCGGTACGCGTTGATTTCAATCGATTCGTTGTTGAGCGCCGCGTGCCTGTAATGCTTTGTTTTCACCAGCTGCCCCAGAAATTCGAGCGGCTCCGGCAGCGGTTGCGACTGGTCAAACATGAACTGCTTGAACTCCTCGGGCGTGAATGGGCGCGTCCGGTAAAAGACCGTCCGGCGCACGTATTCATCGAGGGTCGTCTCCCCGCATTCGAAGGCGTTCAGCATCAGCTCGTGGCGATCCTCGAAATCCGCCCAGTCGAGGTGAAACTTCTCGACCGCCTTCTTTCGCGATTCGCGGTCCCATCCGTTCGTCAGGATCACCCCGCCGTTGTCCCAGAACAGCAGTTTCGCTTCCGCCATGAAGCCTCTTGTAGCACAAACGGAAAACCCGGGTGTCCATTATCCTCATCCAGCTTTCATCGCAGAAGCGGAATTCTCCGCGGGACCGGAGCCCTCTCGGGGTCTATTGCATTACTATGAGTCGGGCATATGAAAGCAAAGAGAATTTCTGCTCCTCTATCCGTCTTCACCATCGGCCATTCCACTCGCCCGATCGAGCAATTCATCGAAATTCTGAAGGCGCATGGCGTCGCGCAGGTCATTGACATCCGCACAATCCCGAAATCGCGCCACAATCCGCAGTTCAATTCCGACGCGCTCGCCGCATCGCTCCGCTCCGCGCGCATCCGGTACGTGCATCTGAAAGATCTCGGAGGGCTGCGTCGCGCGCGGCCTGACTCAATCAACCTCGGCTGGCGCAACGCGAGCTTTCGCGGCTTTGCGGACTACATGCAGACTCCCGAATTCGCGCAAGCGCTCGAACGCGCGATCGATCTCTCCAGAGACCGGCCGAGCGCACTGATGTGCGCCGAGGCAGTCCCCTGGCGCTGTCATCGTTCGCTTGTCGCCGACGCCCTCTTGGTTCGCGGCATTCGCGTCCTGGAAATCGTCAGCGCCGCCGAACCAAAGGAGCACAAGCTCACTCCCTTCGCCCGCGTCCGCGGCACGAAGATAACGTATCCGAGCGAGCAGCCATCGCTCCTAAATCCAAGTTGACCCCAACGATTGGCATCGTGCTTGCTTCGGATTAGTCTCATGAGGACACCTTCTCCCATGATGAAAACATTGGTCCTTGGATTCTTCCTCTTTTCAGCCAGCGCCGCCTTCGCGCAATCCTGCCCAACGGAAGACTCCAATGGTCCGCACGATGCGAGCGAGCCCTCAATGCTGCACGGAATTCTCGTTCATCACGATGAACTCCGGATATGGATTGGGCTGAAGCTGAGCAGTCCCGCGTGCGGCGAAACCGAGATTCAACTGACGTTTGATACATCGGAAGCGTGGCGGAAAGCTGACTCCGTGCGGTCCTGCGGCGTCACAGCCACCGGAGTGCTCTTTCTCAGTCCGACAGGTTATTACTCCACGCGCATGGCCATGCAGAACCCGAAACTCAAGCCCGATGATTCATGCCATCCAGCCCCTGTCGATCCGGACCTCTCAAACATCCCTGTTCCAGCCGGTCTTCAAGCGTATCGTGTGTCCATCACAATAGACACTCGTGGAAAGGGCCACACAACTGCCGCTATTTGGGCTGACCCGGATGCGCGCGAATCCCTAACACCCTGGCAGGCATACACTCATTTCTCGCTGAATGGTGGAGGCGACGTTCTCTGGTTCGGCTGCCGAGACGGTTTTGAGCCGGGCGATGTGACTCAAGCCCCCGAATCTTCAGAAGCTCTCAGGAGCCAGAGTTCGGACCTCGGCGTCGGGCTTCAGGTGGACTCGGTAAATACGGTCTCATTCGTCTGCCGCAGAAGCCCGCCGCCCAAATAGTTCCCGCGGCTGGGTTAGGGGCGGTGGTCGGCTAATGTGGCGGTGGGGCCTCGCCTCGAACTGCCGATGGCTTCTGCATGACGAACGCCAGTGGAATCAGGCACGCGACCACCAGGGCCAGAATCGCCACCACGTCCTTGAACGCGAGCGCGGCTGCTTGCTGCTGCATCAGCATGGTCACCCGCGCATACGCCTGCCGACTCGCCTCTGCCGCGCTGATTCCCTGACTGTGGAGCGTCGCGGTAATCCCTTCGACCATCTCGCGGAACCTCGGATTGCCGTTCTGCATGTTCGCCGCGAGATAGCTCTGTCGGCGCTGCGTGTCCCGCGTCACGAGCGTGCTGACCACGGCGATCCCGATGCTCCCGCCGACATTGCGCACGAAATTCATCATGCTCGAGATTTGGTTGTTCTTCTCTCGCGGCATGCCCGCGTAGCACAGTACGTTCGACGGAATGAAAATGAACGCAAGCCCTGCCACCTGGTACGCGCGCAACAGCGCCGCCGTACGGAAGTCCATGCCCAGGCTCAGGTGCGTGGCCATGTTGTAGAGACCCAGCGACGTCGCCGCAAAGCCGCAGCCCAGCAGAATTCTCGGATCCATCCGCCCGGAGAGCGCACCGGCCATCGGCATTGTGACCATCATCAGGAAACCAGCGCCCGCCAGGGCTTCTCCTGCCATCACCGCCGGATATCCCATCAGGTTTTCCAGAAACTCCGGCAGCAACACGGTGGTTCCATAGAGCACCGACCCGAGTATGACCATAGAGAACATCGCCGTCGCGAAATTGCGCCTCTTCAGAAGCCTTAGCTCCACGATCGGGTGCGGATGCCGCCATTCCCACCAGATCCAGATCGCCAGTACGATGCCCGCGGCGATGCATCCCGCCGTGATCCAGTGCGACGCGAACCAGTCCTCCTCCTGTCCCTTGTCGAGCGTCATCTGCAGGCATCCCACGCCGAGCGCCACGAGCCCAAGACCCACGTAGTCAATGGCGGCTTCCTTCTTTTGGGCTTGTATAGCGCGCAAGTACGGCGGGTCTTCGACGAACCGGTGCGTCATGTAAAGCGACACGAGGCTGATGGGCACGTTGATATAGAAAATCCACCGCCAGCTGTAATTGTCCGTGATCCAGCCGCCGATGGTGGGGCCGATGGCCGGTGCGAGAACCACGGCCATCGCATACATCGAAAACGCCATCCCGCGCTTTTCGGGCGCGAATGTGTCCGCGAGGATCGATTGCTCGCTCGGTTGCAGCCCGCCTCCGCCCACGCCCTGAAATACGCGGAACAGCACCAGCATCCCCAGGCTCGGAGCCAGCCCGCAGAGGAAGCTGCTGCCCGCAAACATCGCCACGCAGGACATGTAATAGCGCTTGCGGCCGATACGCGTCGCAAGCCAGGCGCTGATGGGCAGGACGATGCCGTTCGAGACGAGATAGCTCGTCAGCACCCAGGTGGACTCATCGGTGCTTGCCCCGAATGAGCCGGCGATGTGCGGCAGGGCAATGTTGGCGATGGAAGTGTCGAGCACTTCCATGAACGTCGCGAGCGTCACCGTGAACGCGACCAGCCACGGGTTGTAGCGTGGCCGCCAGGCGCTATGGTCCATCACCGCGGCTGTAGCGGTTGCCATGGATTTTTAATTGTAATCGGTCACGATTCTAAATAATATACGTGCATGTATGTATCAGCAGTAGGTTGCACGAGGGGGCGCGCTTGATCCGGGCTCGCGCGCTCCCTCGTGAAACTCCCGCCTTCGCAAGGCCGGCGCGGCAGGTTTCCAGGCAAAAGGCGCGCACGGAGATCACTCGTCGCCGCCTCCTTGCTGCCGCGACCGAAGTTTTTGCCCGCGACGGCTTCGAAGCCTCTCGCCTGGAAGACATCGCCTCTCGTGCGGGCTACACCCGCGGTGCTTTCTACGCCAACTTCCAGAGTAAGGAAGACATTTTCTTTGCGCTGCTCGAACAATGGGTCACGGAGCGCATTGCAGACCTGAACGCCGTTCTCCGGCGGTCCCGCGATCCGGAAGACCTTTTTCGCAATTTGCGTCGTCACTATGCCGAAATGACCAGAGATCGCACTCTGTCGCTCCTCTCGGTCGAATTTAAGCTCTTTGCTATCCGTCATCCGAGAACGCACCAAAATCTCCTCGCGCGCCACAGGCGCCTTCGATCCATTCGAGCGAAGTTCGTGCGCCGTGTTGCGAAATTGCTCGGCCGCACGCTTCCTGTTTCGTGCGTCGCAGTAGCCACAGGGCTCGGCGCTCTTGCGAACGGTCTTGTCATGGAGCATTCGCTCGACTCAGAAGGTTTCACCGAGCATGACATCGAATACCTGCTAGGGTTGCACTTCGACGCCATCTTCGGAACGAAAACCGCCCGTTAAGCCGCCGCCCTTCGCCTTCTCGTACCATCCTGAATTTTGTGGCAGAGTAGTGCTCCATGTCCGCGTCGAGGAATTCCGCTCTTTCCGGCCGCGTCGCGTTCACGTATCCCTCTTTTCGGTTCTACATTTGGGCGCGATTCTTCATTGTCCTCGCCACGGAGATGCAATCCGTGGCGGTCGGCTGGCAGGTCTATGAAATCACGCGGCGCCCGCTCGATCTCGGCTTCGTCGGTCTCGCGCAGTTTCTCCCCGGAATCGTCTTGTTTTTGCTCGCAGGGTACATCGCCGACCGTTACGACCGGCGCAAGGTGCTGATGTTCGGCTACGTGGGATTCGGCGTTTGCTCGGCTTTGTTGCTCAGTGCCACAGTGAGCGGCACGCGATCCGTAAACTGGATCTACGCAATCATGGTGCTGGTCGGGGTCGTCCGTTCGCTGAATACCCCCGCGAGCCGCGCAATCCTTCCTCTTCTCGTTCCAGCGGAGCACTTTCAGAACGGCGTCGTCTGGAACGGAATCGCTTTCCAGACGGCCAACATCCTTGGTCCGGCAGCCGGCGGCCTGGCGTACACGGTGTTCCACGGCGCAGCTGCCGTCTATGCGATGGCACTCGCAGCCGCGCTGGGCGCCGCGCTTTCCATGGCGCGGATTACATTCATACGCCCGCAGCGCCGCGGCGACATGAGCCAGAGCGCCTTCCTCGCCGGATTCCGCTACATCTGGAACCACCAGATCATTCTCGGCTCGATTTCGCTCGACATGTTCGCCGTGCTGCTCGGCGGGGCCGTTGCGCTCCTTCCGGTTTACGCGAAGGACGTTCTGCGCACCGGCCCGTGGGGGCTGGGCCTGCTGCGCTGCGCTCCGGCGATTGGGGCAGGCTTGACGGCTGCCGTCCTCGCCTATCGTCCGCTGCGTCGCAAGACGGGAATCACGCTGTTCGTCTGTGTCGCGGGATTCGGCCTGTTCACGATCCTTTTTGGAGTTTCACGCAACATGGCGCTCTCGATTTTTGCGCTGATTCTGGTGGGCGCGACGGACATGGTGAGCGTGGTCATCCGCGCGGTCCTCGTGCAGCTCACGACGCCCGACGAAATGCGCGGACGCGTCGTCGCCGTGGACATGATTTTCATCGGGACGTCCAACGAGCTCGGCGCGTTCGAATCGGGAGCGACGGCGCAGTTGTTTGGCACGGTTCCGGCCGTGGTGATTGGCGGAGTGGGGACGCTGGTCGTGACGGCGCTATGCGCGCTGCTTTTTCCTCAACTGCGCCGCGCCGACGAACTCGCGTCCAGGGAAGCGGAAAGCGCAGCGCGCTGACCCCACGCCTTCGCGCAATTACTTGTCGCCTGCTCCGGCCTTCTTCTCCGCCGGAGGCACTACGACCGTCTCTCCATAGACGCTCGCCGGTCTCCAGCTGCGAACCGTCGTCCCGCCGCTGATCCGCGTCTGCATAAAAGTCGTATAGAAGTTGTACGGGTGAACCTTTTCGGGCGCTCCCACATCATCAAGCTTCTTTCGAAGCTCCGGGGGAATCATGAAATCGAGCGACCCGAGGTTGTCCTCGAGCTGCGCTACCTTCGTGCTGCCGAGAATCGTGGACGTGATGCCCGGCGCCGTGGCGCACCAGTTCAGGGCGACCTGCGCCGGCGACCGGCCCAATTGCTTCGCGACTCCGATCAGCACGTCGTGCACGCGCCAGTTGTGCTCCGTGAACTTGTCGAAGATCAGATTCTCGCCGGCCAGGCGCCCTTCGCCGCGGCCCTTGAGTCCGGCTTCGCGCTTGTACTTTCCGCTCAGCAGGCCGCCCGCAAGCGGGCTCCAGGGGCATACGCCGATGCCCAGCTCCTGCGCCGCGGGAATGTGCTCGCGTTCGATGTTGCGTTCCGCGAGCGAGTATTCCAGCTGCAGCGTGGCGATGCGCTCCTTGCCTTCTTTCTCAGCGAGTGTCTGCATGCGCGCGAAGTACCACGCGGGCGTGTCGGAAAGGCCGAAATAACGAATTTTCCCCTCATGCACCAGATCGGTGAGCGTGTTGAGGACTTCCTCGATCGGCGTGATTGTGTCCCATGAGTGCAAGTAATAGAGATCAACGTAATCCGTCTTCAGGCGGCGCAGCGAGCCTTCGAGCGCGCGATAGATGTTCTTGCGACCGTTGCCGCCGGCGTTCGGGTTTCCCTGGCCGCCGTTGAATGTGAACTTCGTCGCGATCACGACCTTGTCGCGCAGCTTTGCTTCGCCGACGAATTTCCCCACCAGCTCCTCGCTGTGGCCGTTGGTGTAGCCGTCGGCCGTATCCAGGAAGTTTCCGCTTGCTTGGATGTAACGGTCGAACATCTCCTTCGAGACTTTCTCTTCAGCGCCAAAGCCCCATTGCGTTCCGAAGGTCATCGTGCCCAGGCAGAGCGGGCTGACGCGAAGCCCTGTGCGTCCGAGCGTCGTGTATTCGTTCATTTTCATGCGCTTCCTCCCGTACGAGGCATACGATGCTGCCACAAACCGCCGCGATTCGAATAACGAAATTCCGAAGAACGAGTCGCCGCTATTGCCGAAAGCTGAGAGAGAATCCTTGCGTGGCCTGACCCGGGGAAATGAGACTTTGCAAAGCGAACGGACAGATCAGTGCGTCGCAGGAGGAGGCGGCGGCTTAGGCGTTTGATCCGGAGGCGGCGTGCCGGGCGGAGGTGGAAGCAGGCGCACGGAAACACGGAAGCGCTTGTAATCGGAGTATAGAACCGTCATACGAATGTGAACGCCGCCCGTCTTGAAGTTAAGAACATCATCGGCGTGCGTGTACGTGGGAAACCAGAAGTGTCCCTCGATGTTTTCGCGGTAGGTTTCAAAGCGCGGAAACACATTCTCATTATTGCCCTTGTGAATGTCCGGCACCGCTTTCCCGTAGGTCTTGACGATTTCCAGATCTCTATCGTCCACCCAGATGCGCCCCTGAAAATACCGCTGATTCTTTTCGATCGTCTTCGGCGCAACATCGAAAATGTACGTGCCGATTTCATCGAGCTGCTGGCGGCCAACGTATGTGATGTTGTACTTGGGCAAGTCCTCGGTGACGAGGACGAAAGGCTGCACGTTGCGCAGGTCGTCGAAATCTTCCTTGGAGAGCATGATGCGCTCGAGCGTGGGCTGAGGAGCATATGTGACCTCCTCGTAGCGCTTGCCGGAAGGTGTGAAGGTGACGTCGCTCGTCAGGCGGTATTCGCCGTCAACCCGCCCGCCATCGTCAATCGTCTGCACGACGAATGTCTGGACGTACGTAAAGTTCTCGCGCTCCACACGGAACTCGGCCTCGCGCGCGGCGAACTGCTGAATGATCTGCTCCACGGGAATGCTGGGAGGGTCTTTCGTAATCGGCGATGTCGCATGCGGCGTGCTCGGCCGCCTCTCTGTCGCCGGCTCAGGAGGACGAACGGGCGGATTATAGAGTTGCGGCTCAGGCTTGGGGGCGGCCGGTCCAAGCGGCCCTTCCTCCTGTGCTGTCAGCGGCAGAGAGCAAGACAGGCTCCCAATAATCAATAGCGCGGTCGCCAAGGCCCCCGTGCGGAACCCTGTGACCCTCTTTGCAGAAGTAAGTCGCACTTTTCCTAGGCTCATCGTCGCCTTCGACCCATCCGACAATATAGGAACTTGGCCACGGCGCAAAGGGTTGCTTCCTTCCGGCCCCATTCCGCCGCGCAGAGTCATTTTTCCGGCGCCTCGCCTCGGCGCAGCTTCCACGCGATTTGGCGAAAAATCCCCAGCCAGATGACCGCATCGCGCGCGGGCAGGTTTAGCCTGCGGACGAGACGCCGGATGCGCTCCTCGGCGTCGGAGACGCGCCGCAGATCGAGAAAGCCGCTCAGGCGAAGCGATTCGAGCAGCATCGTCGTGATGCGTTCAATTTCCGCGGCCGTCGCAGGCGCCAGCTTTTCGGGCACGCGCGCGGTTTTCGCGTCGCGCGCGAGCGCGTAGAGGCAAACGGCAACAGCTTGGCCCAGGTTCATCGAGATGTTTTTCTCGTGCGTCGGGATGTGGATCAGCCAGTGGCAATGGCTGAGGTCTTCATTCGTCAGGCCGAATTTCTCCGAGCCGAAAAGCAGAGCGACGCCCTGTGTGCGGAGACGCTTGCGGATCAGGCGCGCGCCGTCTTCGAGCATGCGGAGCGGCTGATGCAGATGCCGGCGGCGCACTGCAGTCGTACCGACGACAAGATGGCAGTCGGCCACGGCTTCCGCGACGCTTTTATACTGCTCTGTGCGAGCGAGCACTTCGGACGCGCCGACGGCGGAGCGGGCTTCGCGAAATGCCGGCTGAAATGGATTCACGACGCGCAGCTGCGAGAAGCCGAAGTTGCTCATCGCGCGCGCGGCGGCGCCGATGTTCAGCGGATTGCGCGTGGAAACGAGCACGACGCGGAGACAATCGAGTTGAGTGGGAGCTGTCACGCGGCGATATTCTACGGCACGGCCCGCACGCCGTCGGAAAAGAAAAAGGGCGACCCGAAGCTTCGGCTCGCCCTTTGCAATTCAGTTCAGTGGCAGCGAACTGCGCCCACTTATGACGATCCGACGAGGATCGTCACCCTGAGCGACCAGCGGGAGCCGAAGGGTCCGTACCCATCCGCCGCTACGCCCACTTATCAATCGAAACGCTCGTCCGATACTGCATGTTCGCGATCTGATGGTACGGGTTCGTCTGGCCGCCGACGACGACGAAGTTGAACATCTCCGCACGCGCAAACCGCGGGATCATCGTGCCCGGCGCGATCGTTTGCCCGCGCGGAGGCGCGCTGAAGAGCATCGTCCGGATGTCGTCAACGTTCACCAGCGTGTTCTTCTGCAGCCAGTCGGCAAGATCTTCTTTTGTCTTGTACCCGAGATCGCCGAGGCCGTTGGCCACGAGCGGATCCACCAGCACGAGCGCGCCGTAAAGATTCGCAAACGGCGTCGTGTTCCAGCTGATCGCCTCGTGGAAATGCGGCACGGGCTTCAAGCCCAATCCCTTGCCGCCCTGGCCCTGCGAGATGCTGAAGCCGAAGAAGAAACTGGCCACGCTCTCTTCCTTCTTGAAGCCCCTCTGCACGTGGAACGGAGTCCACGGGCTGTCCTTCTCATTTTCCGGAATAATCAGGTTGCTGTAGTTGATCACGTTGCCCTGCGAGCCCATGTACGTCTGCCCGCAAACCCCGCCGTCGCAGAAGTTGCGCGACATGATCGTCCACGCACGTCCGATGGCGGAGTTGGCCTGATTGAACGGCCCCATCGCGCCGATGCCGTAGTTCATATTCAGTTTGTCGCGCACCGGCCCGTTGATGATCACCGCGGATGCGAGAGAGTTCGTCGAGCTGAAGAGCGCCGAAATTCCCGTCGAAGCGATGGCGAGAAGCGTCGGGAAATAATCAGGCGTCGCCCCGGCCATGACCGCATTGACGGCCGCGTGCTTCACCGTGTATTCCCACTCCGGAAACGCTCCCTTCGCGGGCGACATCTTGCCGAGCACTTCGTCCGGCTTGTGGCTCGTGCCCTTGAGCATCGCGTCCACTTTTTCCTGCGTAGGCAGGATGATGGGCAGGTAGTCCGTCATGCCGTTGTCGAGGTAATACTGTTGCAGGTTGTCCGCCGTATCCGTGAACACCGGATCGCCAACGGAGGGCGTTATCGTGCCGGACTTGCTCTCTTCCGCCGTCAGCGGATTCGTGAGCGCACCGATAACTTCTTTCATCAGCGGCTTGCCGGTGACGGGATCATTCCCTTCGAGGTAGGCGTACATCTCCGCTTCGGTCTTGCCCCAAACGGGATGTGGAGTGAAGCAGATGCGTTCGAGCGGCATGCCCCTCTTGGCCGCGTTCGATTTCGCGAGGTCCTTGAACGCAATCGTGACCATGGGAGCGGTCGGAATGCCCATCTTCTCGATTTCCATGCAGTGACCGACGGTCGCTGGTGTGCACGTGCTTCAATGCCCAATGGCCATGATGACTGCCTGGCCCTTCTCCTTGATCTCCGCGCGAAGTTTGGGATCGTCGTCGCCGTAGCCGCCCGCCTTCAGGCGGTACACGGTTGTCACGCTGGGCATGTTCTTCTTGAACCAGATTGCGATCTGATTGAGGAAAAGGTCGGCGCTCGGGAAGCCGTCCGAAACGAGATATACAGTCTTGTTCTCGAGCGAGGCCGGCCTTGGGGCCATCGGAATCAGCGTAATCGGGGGAGGATTACCTCTCGGATTGAGCGCTTCGATCTTCGCAGGCCCCGCCGCCTTCAAGGTCTTCGTCTTGGTGGGCTGCGCCTCCACAGCAGAAGCGCCCGCCAAAATCGCCGGAGACGCACCGAGCAGTGACAATATCTTTCGCCGATTCATCTTCATTGTTTCATCCTCCCCATGTTCACCACGCCTGGCGAAGCTCACCGGAGGTTTGACTTGTTACGAGCCCATTGCCAGAAAGTCGGTGGAAGGGCGGGGTTTTAACCCCGCCGCAAGCCTCGCTTCTTTCAGGGGTTTCAACCCCTGAAGCCTCGGCTGAGTCCTTCCATCAAGCTGCGTGCTTACTTCCCGCAGTGAGCCTATCTTAGTCCCCCTGAACCTGCGGAGAAACACATTCTTCTGGACGTGTGGCCGCGTAGCAAGGTTTCGCGCGCCGGGGAACCGAAGCCCCAAGACAAAACTAAGCGAACCGCAGCAGAAAAGCCGTCAGCTCATTGGGGAGATCGAGCATCACGTCGTGGCCGCAGGCCATCGTGTGCGTCTTCCAGCCCTTCGCTTTCGCGCGTTCGTGGGACGCCGGAAAGGGCGAGCCTTCCCGGAAGCCCGTGGCCAGCACGTGTGTCGCGTTTCGAATCCGGGCAAGTCCGCCCGTCAGCTTGATGCGCTGCTCGAAGCATGGAAGCGATTGCGGCGTGCATTGTGCATCCATCCACGCAGCGTCTCGATCGTTGACGCGGAAGACTTCGGCGGGAATCGGCGCCACCTTCCACCCTTCCCCCGTAGCCTTCACCTGCTCGTGCGTGGCCTGTACCTGCTCCTTCGACACATGATCGAAAAGGCACTCGCCGTCTTCCAGAACGAATGCATCGAGATAGATGAGCGCGTGAATGCGCTCGGGAATTCGATCAGCCACACCGCTAATTACGCAACCCGCGTACGAATGTCCGCAAAGGATGACGTCGGAAAGCTCCTCCCACCGGATGAGGTTCAGGACATCGGAAATATGTGTCTCGAGGTTGATGCGCGGCGACGCAAGGTGGGAGCGCTCGCCCACGCCGGTGAGTGTTGGAGTGAAGACCTCGTGCCCCACGGCTTGGAGCGCCTTGCGGACCCGCTTCCAGCACCAGCTTCCGTGCCACGCGCCGTGAACGAGGACGTATGTCGCCATGCGCGCGGGAGTCTAACACATGTATCGCTCTTACCTGCGCCGGCTTGGCTTGACACGCCCGGAACAGCGTGGAACTATTCGCGCGTTAGCAAGGAGTGTGCACCGTGGCGACACAATTGGCTTCCACTTACGCCGATCTCGGACTTTTCATCGGCGGCGAATGGGTTTCGGGCGGCGGGCGCAAGACATCCCCGGTGATCAATCCGGCGACGGAAGAAGTGATCGGACAGCTTCCTCACGCGACCGCGGCCGACCTCGACCGCGCCCTCGCGGCTGCCGATCAGGGCTTTCGCGTTTGGCGCGGCGTTTTTCCGGACCAGCGCGGCAAGATCCTGAAGCGCGCGGCGGAACTGATGCGCGAGCGCGCCGAGGAGATCGCGCGCGCTGCGACCACAGAGGCAGGCAAGTCCATTCACGAGACGCGCATCGAAGTGCAGATGTCCGCGAACATTTTCGAGTGGTTTGCCGAGGAGGGGCGCCGCGCCTATGGGCGCGTCCTGCCGCAGCGCTCGCCGGGGACGCGATTGGCCGTTGTAAAGGAGCCCGTCGGGCCGGTCGCGGCGTTTGCGCCGTGGAATTTCCCGATCGGCAACCCCGCGCGCAAGATCGGCGCGGCGCTGGGCGCGGGCTGCTCATGCATCCTGAAGCCGGCGGAAGAAACGCCCGCATCGGGGCTTGCCGTTGCGCGATGCCTTGCGGACGCCGGCCTGCCGCCGGGCGTCCTTTCGGTTGTGTATGGCGTGCCGGACGAGATCTCGCGGCACCTGCTCGCGTCGCCCATCATCCGCAAAATTTCGTTCACCGGTTCGATTCCCGTCGGCAAGCACTTGATGAAGCTCGCCGCAGAAGGCATGAAGCGCACCACGATGGAGCTTGGCGGCCACGCCCCCGTGCTCGTCTTCGAGGACGTGGACGTCGAGAAAGTGCTCGACATGTGCGCCACGGCAAAGTACCGCAACGCTGGTCAGGTCTGCGTCTCGCCGACGCGCTTCTATGCGCACGAGAAGATTTACAACCATTTCGTGGAAGGGTTTGCAAAGCGCGCGAAGAATTGGCCCGTCGGCGACGGCCTCGACGAAAAGAACAAAATGGGCCCGCTTATCCATTCTCGGCGCTTTGCTGCCATCGAGGCGTTTGTCGAAGATGCAAGGAACTCCGGCGCGCGCGTCAATGCGGGCGGCGCGCGTCTGCGCAGTCCCGGCTATTTCTATGCGCCGACAGTTCTGTCGGATGTGCCGAACAATGCGCGGATCATGAACGAAGAGCCGTTCGGCCCCGTCGCGGTGATCAACTCCTTCTCCGATTACGACAGCGTGATTCAGCAGGCGAATCGGCTGCCCTACGGCCTTGCGGCCTTCGCGTTCACGAATTCGGCGCATCGCGCGAAGCTCGTGGGCGAGCAGCTCGAAGCGGGCATGGTCGGCGTGAACACGTTTCAGATTTCCGTGCCCGAATCGCCGTTCGGCGGCGTGAAAGAAAGCGGCCACGGCTCCGAAGAAGGCATCGAAGGGCTGGAAGCTTGCCTCGTCACCAAGTTCATTAGCGAAGCGTAGCGATAGGGAGAACGGACATGCCTCGAAGGCTTGGGACCGCCGCGAGCGTGGCGGCATTGCTGCTGTGCTCGGCCAGTTTCCATTTCAATGTGAAAGCGGACGCCTCAAAGGCAGCGCCCGCGGCCGATGAAGCCTCGTGCGACTATTCTTGCCTCACGAGCTTCGTGGATCGCTATCTCGATGCTCTCGTGGCGCACGACCCCGCTAAGATTCCCGTCACCGATCACGTCAAGTTCACCGAGAACACCATTCCGCTCAAACTCGGTGACGCGCTCTGGGGCACGATCAGCGGCATGGGAACCTACAAGCTCTACTTCGCTGATCCGCACGATGGACAGGCAGGATTCGAAGGCACGATCCGGGAAAACGGCACTCCCGCGATCATCCTGCTCCGCTTGAAGGTGGTTGACCACAAGATCAGCGAGGTCGAAACCCTCGTCCATCGCACTGCCGCGGACGCGGAAGCCCTTGAAAAGCGTGGAAGCCCGGATCCGGTCTGGCTCCAGCCTGTCGAGGGTTCGCAAAAGACGCCGCGCGACGAAATGGTGAAAGCCGCGAACCTTTATTTCGAGGGCATCATTCATTCCTCAGGCGACATGGTGCCTTTTGATCCAAGGTGCAACCGCATCCTCGACGGCTACCAGGACACCAACAACCCCACGGCCAAGGGATGGTTCGACATGGGCTCGTTCCGGCCGGATGCCATGGGAATCCGGGAGAACATGAATACTGGAATCTGGACCTACATCAAGTCCGTCGATCCGCGCCGCTTCCTTGTGGTGGACGAAAAGATGGGCATCGTGCTCGGCCTGCTCATGTTCAATCATCCCGGAAACGTGAAGTGGGCGGACGTTAAGGGCGTGGGTAGGGTTCCCATGCCGGCGGTTGCGCTCAGGCCGTCTAGCGTCGAGGCAGGCGAATTCTTCAAGATCGAGGGCGGAAAGATTCGCCAGATCGAAGGTGTCACGATCGCCCTCCCCTACCGCTCCCGCACCGGTTGGGAAGAGTCGGGAAAGTAAGGATCGCCCTTCTGACGCGAGGGAAAGACTCCCCACTAGGTCCGCGCGCTAACTACCTCGTGCTGGCTGCCATCCCAGCAAAATGAGGATCCGAATTTCCTAAATCCTCCCAAACAGGTTAGTGGTACAGGCGTTCGTAGAACCACAGCCCCGCTACCAACACCGTCAAAATTCCGGCCGCGTAGGAGAAAATCTTCAGAACAACTTCCAGCCGCTTAAGTTGGTGGATGACCTTGTCGTACTCCTCCTTCGTCGAACGCTCCGCTTCCGAAGCGAAAATCGTATCTTGCTCGCGCGTTACGAAAATCGACCGGTGAATGGACAGCGCAATCAGAATTACCGTCACCACCGCCCAGATTGCGACCATTGTTGGCAGCATGAATGTGTCTCTCCTCCAGCCCCCTATATACCATCGCTCGAGCGAATCCGCGATGACGTAGAGCGCATTGAAGTGTGTCCTGCGTTACAGATAACAACAATCTCGAGAAGACACTGAACGTCCCTCGGGACGAGCGTGACCGGTCAGACGCGGCGGCGCTAGAATGCCTCCACGCTCCGTACGTCCACGACTCCCCACAGCATTGAGCGATCTCGCTCGGCGTGGTTGCTATCAAGCCCCGCCGGCGGCTCCGCGAAGCTTCGCGAAACAGCGATAGCCTCCCTGGCGGCCGCGCGACGTACGGCCCGCATGAGACGCGAACGGTAAGCGGGCTGCGCACCATCCAGAATATTCGAAAGTGCGAAGCCGTCGAAGAACCGGGCAGGGCAAGATTCCAGCCAGGACGCCGCATCCGCCAAAACGAATCGGATGTTCGTTCCTCTGCGCCCGGGGTCGTCATTGGTTTCGCCGAGAAACAGCGCCCGAGCGTAGGGATTCGCAGCGTTTGGATGCCGAGCGAATCCTCTTTCCAGCCGTTTCCGGAGCACCGCGCCGAATCTTGACGGTAAGAACGAGAGGAATTGCGATGCGTACACGGCGCGCAGGATGACGGGAGACATTAGGGTGTCGAAGCCTGCACGGAAGCGCCGCGTGTCCAGATGCTTCTTCCAAAACGCCACCTGTTCGCCGACATCGGAGAGAGCCAGGAAGGAGCGCACGACTTTTTCGCGCCAGCCCACAAGCGGCATGAAAGCTCGGGCGAAATTCATCGCCCGTTCAGCGTCGCCCGTCTCCGCCAGCCCGCCGCCGACGCGCCGCTCGGCATAGGCAAGCTGGGCTGGATTGATGTCGCAAGCAACCACTTCGTGCTCACCGGCGAGTCGGAGCGCAGTGGCTCCGGCGGATGCGATGCAAAATACGCGGCCTTTCCCATGGAACGCGGCTTGCTCGATCTCCGCGTCTTCATACATGCGCCCGAAGAGCAACCGATGCGGGCCGCTCGATGAGCCGAGGCGTCCTGCCTCCCACGCTGTTTGCGGTTTCACAGTCGGCCTCCGGGAATGGCCCCGCACACCCAGACCAGCACGAGAAAGGCGATATTTTTGACGACCATGCCGGCGGGCTCGTGGATGATGCGCCGGGCCCACAGGAGTCCGTTCGCATTGAGCACGATGAGCAGCGCTGTCTGCACGATCGCGCACGTGCCCGGGGCAACTCCCGTCATTACCCATACGGCCAGCGCAATTTCCGCGACGCCGAGCGCTTTAAGGAAAGCCGCTCCGAACCGCGGGCCCAGCTTTGGCACGGCCGTGACGACTTCGACTTGTGATTGAACCCGGCCGAGGATCTTGCACCACAATCCCTCGTACAGCCAAACGGCCGCAACGCTGGCGCGTATCAGGGCTAGCGGCGGAAAGATGATTGCGGCACTGTGCACGCAAGTCCTCTTGGAGGGGCGCCGCCGCGGGCTGCGAGAGATTCCGCGGCGGGCTGCATGGCCGGATTCCCGGATAGAATTGCGGCAGAGACGCCGCGCAGGATGTGGCCGTGAAGCTGGCGCATCAGGAGTGCTTCCAGCGGACGCCAAATGTTGCGCGGACGCAAATACGCCCGGTAATTGGTAGTCAGTGCCACGTCGGTTGCATTGCCACAGGCGTAGATTTTGTATGAACCGCTCAGCGCGAGAATGCAGCCCTCGATCCCAAGACGCTGCTCAATGGCGTCGAATCGGAGGAGATGCGGTCGTTCGACAGCGGTGATGAGCTTGACCAAGCCTCCTCGCCTGTAAACGCAGCGAACTTCCGTTCCAGGGCGTGCTTTGTTGCCTTCGGTTCGGACTGGGCACGGCAACAAGGTTCGAAGAAGGAACGGCGGGCGCCCCGGAACCTCCTCATAGAACATGATGTATCTCCAGACTGCTTCCGGGCTCGCGTCGAAGTGAGCGCGCGTCGAGACGGCTTCGCTCACCCCCTCGCGCGCAAACAGCGAACTGACTAGGCGATACAATCCGAGTGCGCCCTTCCTGCGCTCGGATGCCGTCGGCATCCGTTCCGCCATCGGCATTGCCGCGCTACGGACGTTGATCATTCCACCCTCGTTCGCCGGAAGGTCGCCACAGACTGGCGCCGCGCAACTAGGCCGATCAGGACTCTTCACCCGCGGCCCGTCGAATCCAGGATGCACCGGTCAAATGCACCGCTCTTCAAGTGTGTCCTGAACGGCCGGCTCCTCCACTAAGAAATGCTCACCTGATACTGCTCAGGAGGACGCTCCCCTTTGCGATACCACCCCGGCCAATACCTTGGCGTTTACGGTGCCGGCCAACGCGCCGGCGAGACCTCCGATGAAGGCCGGTATCACATAGATGTTCGACAGCATCACGGAATCAAACCAGTGCCCTAGCACGGCAGGGCCGAGCCACGCGCCGAGCCAGGCGACGATCCACTGGCCGATAAACCCATCGAGTCCGTTGAACAAGCGATAGCGGAAACCCCAATGGACCACCGCGGCAGCAATCGCGCTTAGGATCAACAGAACCAGGAAAGAAGGAAAAGCCATTCCGATCAATGGAGCGCTCATGGAAACCTCCTCTGGATGGTTGGACAATCTCAATCTAAAGTTCAAAAAAGATTAGCCGTAAATCGCAGACTCTTCTTCAGAGCCGGCGCCGGATTCTTGCGCCTCTCCACACATCTCGTGTTGGAAAATCCTTGATTGTTTCAGAGTTCCTTCCAAGCACCCAAACCTTGCATCGCTCGACTTCAGGGCCTTTATGGGAGCGGATCATACCATGGGCAGTTCCGTGCCGGTTCTAATGGCCTGCGCCAGCGGCCCGTGGATGATATGATGCCCGGCAGCATCACCAGCGCGCAAAGCCCGAGCCACCTGCATGGGGAGCCTCGCAATGCGGAAACTTTTGCAATGTGGAGCGCATAGAAGCGCGTGCGCAGCCTTATTGCTTTGCGCCGCGACAGCGCTCGCGTGTTCCGGCACGGCGCGCGCGCAATATGTTTCGACTCCACCGCCGCGCGGATTTCCTGCCGGTCCCCCGGCAAAGATTCTGACCTTTACGGCCGAGCCGAGCTCGATTCAGCCGGGGCAGAGTGTGAAACTCACGTGGGCGGTCGTGAATGCGGATCGCATTGAAGTCGAGCCGGAAATCGGCGTGGTGGCGACGCGCGATAGCTGCACGGTGACCCCAGCGAAGTCGATCGTGTACACCCTCAAAGCTATCGGGCGCGGCGGCACGGACAAAAAGACCCTCACGGTCATCGTAGCGGGCACAGGGCCGCCTGTTGCGCCTGCCGACTCGGACGCCGACCCGCTCGCAAAGAAGCCGGTCCCGCGCGCGGCGGATGGTCATCCCGACCTTGCCGGGATTTACATCGGTGGTTTCGACATTCGTCCGACGGGGCCCATTGTGCCGAAGCCCGGCGCGGAAAAGTACAAGGTGTTCATGGACGTCGGCGGCAGCGACCTCGGCGAGCACTGCCTGCCGACAGGCGTGCCGAACGCGACGGGAACTCCCTATCCGCTGCAAATCATCCAAACTCCGGGCCAGGTCGTGATTCTGTATGAAGCCGACCACCTCTTTCGCGTGATTCCCACGGACGGCCGCCCGCATCCTTCCGACATGGATCCGACATGGATGGGGAATTCCGTCGGACATTGGGAGGGTGACACGCTCGTCGTGGATGTGGCCGGGTTCAACGACAAGACCTACATAGGCGGCTACCGCCACACGACGGCGTACCACGTCGTGGAGAGATACACGCGAACGGCGTACGACAAGATCGCCTACGAAGCCACCATCGAGGATCCCAATATTTTCGCGGCGCCTTGGAAGGAAGCTGGCACGCTGCGCCTCCATCCCGAATGGGAAATTCAGGAATACATTTGCGAAGAGAACAACCAAAACTATAACGAGCTTTTCAAGCCTGACAAGAAGTGACACAGGCATTCAACAGTGCTGCTTTCACGATCCACCAGGAAACCCCGGCCCATGTCCAAACTGGCTCAGCTTTTCGTCGCAATGCTTTCTGCCTTGACCTGCGCGGCCATACCCGGCGCAATGGCGCAGTCGTCGGGTCGTCTCGGCGGATCAGGCGATGATTGGCCCTTTTACGGTCATGACGCGGGGGGTACGCGCTACTCGCCTCTCAAACAGATCACTCGCGAGAACGTTGCGAAGCTCAAAGTCGCTTGGGTTTTTCACACTGGAGACATCTCTGACGGCACTGGTGGCAGGAAGAGAAGCGGCCTCGAAACGACTCCGGTCTTCGTGGATGGCATTCTTTATCTGACGAGCGGCTTTAACCGTGTCTTTGCTGTAGACGCCGAAACTGGAAGGCAGTTGTGGGTCTACGATCCAAAGATTGACCTCGCTGGAAACTACGGCGACGGGCTGATCAATCGGGGCGTTGCGGTGTGGCTCGATCCGCTGCAAGCGAAAGATAAACCGTGCCACAGGCGAGTATTCGAAGCGACTCTGGATGCGCGGCTGATCGCGCTCGACGGTGCGACGGGCCAACCCTGCCCCGGCTTCGGCGACCGTGGGCAAGTCAGCCTCCGCGACGTGGCGCGCTACATCCCTGGGCAATATCACATGACTTCCCCGCCGGCCGTAATCGGCGATGTCGTTGTAGTAGGCTCCGCCATTGACGACAACTCGCGCGTGGAAATGCCGAGCGGGGTGGTACGAGGCTTCGACGCCAGAACCGGAGCGCTGCTATGGAAATGGGAGCCGTTGCCGCCGAACCAATCGCCGGACAGCGGAAAAATGTGGCGCACCGGAGCTGGAAACGCATGGGCTCCCATGGTTGTCGATCCCGGGCGCGACCTCGTTTTTGTGCCGACGGGAAGCGCAAGCCCGGATTATTACGGCGGACTCCGTCCGGGCGATGACAAATGGGCGGATTCGGTCGTTGCCCTGCGCGGGAAGACCGGCGAATTCGTCTGGGGATTTCAGCTCGTGCATCACGATCTTTGGGACTACGATTCGGGGTCGCCGCCTCTGCTGGCCACGTTGCGGCACGACGGAAGGACCGTGCCCGTCGTGATCCAGGGCAACAAGACCGGCTTTCTCTTCGTGTTGAATCGCGATACAGGCCAGCCGGTGTTCCCCGTCGAAGAACGCGCGGTGCCGCAAAGCGATGTCCCAGGCGAAGCCACTTCGCTCACGCAGCCTTTTCCCATGGCGCCCCCGGCCCTCTCAGTACAGAAGCTAACGGTCGATGACGCATGGGGCCTCACTCAACAAGATCGCGACTTTTGCCGCGAACGTCTCGAGAGCCTTCGAGATGACGGTCCTTTCACTCCGCCGAGCTTGAAGGGCTCGCTCGTCGTTCCCGGGAATGTCGGCGGAATGAATTGGAGTGGTTATGCGCTCGATGTCAAGCGCAGCCTTCTGCTCGTCAACACGAATAATCTGCCAGCCAAGGTGCGCCTGATCCCAGCCGCCAAATTCTGGGGCGAAGCAGCCAAACCCGCGGAGGACGGGGAGTACACGCCCCAGTTCGGCGCCCCGTTCGGCCTGTTTCGCACGTTCCTGTTTGCGAAAGCGCACCATTTGCCATGCGCGCCTCCGCCTTGGGGAACCCTTTCCGCGGTGGACATGACCACAGGCACGATTCGGTGGCAAGTCCCACTTGGCTCGATGGCCCCCAACGACCCGGCGGTGCCGCAAGGAGCGCCAAGCCTTGGCGGCCCGATCGTCACCGCCGGAGGCCTGGTGTTCATCGCGGGCACCATGATCGATCGGGCGATTCGCGCCTTCGATGTCGAAACGGGAAAAGAGCTCTGGAAGTACGAGCTTCCCGCGAGCGGCGGCGCCACGCCGATTACCTACCGCACGCCCAGAAGCAAGAAGCAATTTGTCGTTGTTGCTGCCGGAGGACACCGCGGCGTCGCAGAGGAACCTCAAAACGACTCAATTGTCGCTTTCACATTGCCATAAGCTGCCGCGATGCGTCGTGCTTCGTCTGGTTTGACTCTCTGAAATCGTACGGCCCGCGCGCATTCTGAAACACCTCGACCACGATTTCCACACGCACGTTGACACTCTTGCCGCCGGGATGATAGGAGTCACAAGGTACGGGGAATCTTCAGGGAAACGTCCTGACGTTTCGAACGACCTCTCAAAGGAATAAGGAGTTAGGCCATGACCACGAAGTTTCCGGACTCATTTGACTATGCCGGAATGAACGCGCCGATGCGCACCGAGTGCGACATCTACGATTTGATCGTAGAAGGGAATCTGCCGAAGGAGATCAACGGCACGTGGTATCGCACGATCCCAGACCCGCAATACCCGCCGATGCTCGGCCACGATACATATCTGAGCGGCGACGGCATGATTAGCGCGTTCAAATTCGAGGACGGCCACGTGGATTTCAAGATGAGGTACATCATGACCGACCGCCTGAAGGCCGAGCGAAAGGCGCGCCGCGGGCTTTTCGGGCTGTATCGGAATCCCTTCACGGACGATCCCAGCGTCCGTGGCGTCAACCGCTGCGTCAACAACACGACGCCGATTTTCCACGGCGGCAGGCTGCTGGCTCTGAAAGAAGACGGCTTGGCGATGGAACTCGATCCGGAGACGCTGGAAACCATCGGCGTCTTTAACTACCGCGGAAAGCTCAAGAGCCAGACCATGACCGCGCACACGCGCCTCGATGAGGATACGAGCGAGCTCTACTTTTTCGGTTACGAAGCAAACGGCCTCGTGACGCGCGATGTCTCCTACTGCGTCGCGGACAAGGAAGGACAGCTCAAGAGCGAGGAATGGTTCCAGGTTCCCTATGTTTCGCTGATGCACGACTTCGCGGTGACGAAAGAGCACGCCATCTTTCCCGTTTTCCCGACGACCGCCAACCTCGATCGCCTCAAAGCCGGCGGCGTTCACTGGGTTTGCGAGTCGGACAAAGACACCTATATCGGAATCATGCCGCGCGACGGTCACGTCAACCAGATGCGCTGGTTCAAGCATCCCGCGTGTTCCGCGTTTCACTTCATGAACGCGTACACCGAGGGCAAGTTCGTCCACCTGGATTTTGGAATCAATAAGTACGCTCCGTTCCCGTTCATGCTGGAGGCCTCGCACCTCCATCCAACACCCCAGGACATGGCTTATGGCCGCGTGGTGCGCTGGACGTTCGACATGTCGAAGCCCGGAGAGAAATTCGAGGAGTACAAACTCGCGCCTTCCGGCGACTTTCCGCGCATCGCGATGAAAGACCACATGAAGGACTATTCCGTCGGCTACTACGAGCGGTTCGATCCCGAGGCCGGCGCGCCGCTGACCGCAGGCCCCGTCGGCGCCGGGTTCAACACGCTGAGCCGGCTCGAGGTGAAGAGCGGCAAAGTGACCTCATGGCACTCGAAGCGGCCCGTGACGGTTCAGGAGGAGGTCCACATTCCTTCGCGCACTCCGGGCCACGAAGGCTACCTCGCTTTGATTGCCGACTTGCACGACACGACGCTTTCAGACCTGCTCGTATTCGAAGCGGAGCACATCGAGAAGGGGCCGATCGCGACAGTCCATCTGCCGCTGCGCCTCCGCAATCAGGTGCACGGCAACTGGGTGACGGCGGAAGAGCTTCGATAGTGAAGGAAATTAGAGCTGCAACGGCAGTATGGAGAACTACGCCGTAAGCAGGCTTAACTGACCTTAAATGGCGCGAAAAGCGCGCCTTTCGACGCTGAAGCCGTGACTTCGCATTCGCGGTCCCTTATCGAAGGATCCGGATGACGCGACAATCGAATTTCTATGGCTGGAAGCTGCTCGCCGTCTTCTGGATCATCCTCTTCGCCAACTTTGCGTTTCCCCTCTACGGCGCGAGCGTCGTCAACACCTACATGGCCGAGGCCCTGCACTGGGACCGCACGCGTCTCGGCACAGTGTATTCGATCTACCAGCTGATGATCGGCGTGCCCGCGCCGCTGATCTCCATTCTGATTGCGAAGAAAGGCGCGCGGTTCACGACGGCGATCGGCTGCTGGATCGTCGTAGCTGGCGCGCTGCTGATGTCGTCCGTCGTGCACACGAGCTGGCAGACCTGCATCTTCTACAGCTTCACGATGGGCCTCGGCGCGATGACCGGCGGAATCCTGGTCGCGCAGACGGGCGTCAATCGCTGGTTCAACCGCTACAAAGGACTGGCCATCACGATCGTTCATACCGGCACGACGTTCGGAGGATTTGTTGCGGCGCGGCTCGTGGATAAGGTGATTCGCGTCTCCGGCGGCAACTGGCGCGCGGGTTGGTGGCTGATGGCCGGACTGAGCACGATTTGCGCGATACTTGCCGTTTTGTTCGTGCGCGAGCGGCCCTCCGACCTGGGTCAGTTTCCGGACGGCGCTACTGAGGAAGAGGCCGCGGCATTCTCGGCCCGCGCGGAATCGCGCGAGCGCGTGCACAAAACCGCCGAAGACTGGACGCTCTCCGACGCGCTGCGAACGCCCGCGATATGGCTCATCCTTGTTTCGCTTCTCGGATTCAGCGCGGGGTATCCGCTCTATATTGCGCACGGCAACGCCCACCTGCGCGATCTGGGTTACACCCCGGCGCAGGCGGCGTCTTCGATTTCGATCATGCTGTTGTGCTCGCTGTTCGGCACGCTGTTTTTCGCGGCGGTGTCGGACGTTCTCGAGCCGCGGCTGATCTGGGCGGTTGCATCTCTGGTTTTTGCGGCCGGAATGTTGCTGGCGGTGCACGCGAGCGGAGCCTTCGGGTTGTATCTCTACGCCATTGTGATGGGCAGCGCGTTCGGCGTCTGTTTTTCCGCGATGATGGTCCTGCCTGCGAACTACTACGGCGTGAAGGGCTACGCTCCAGTCATTTCGTTCATGATGGTGATCGGGACAACGGCCGGCGCTCTGGGCGCCACGATTGCCGGCGTCGTGTTCGATCGCGTGCACAGCTATACGCCGACGTTCTACTGCGTCGCAGGACTTTCTATTCTGGCGGCGGTTGTTCTGCTGCTCATGAAGCCGGCGCGGAAGTCCGCTGGGGGCCTCTCTGTCCCCGCTGCGGGGCACGCCTGAAGATCTTGCCGGTGCGAAATTCCGCCTGTATCTTCGTTCCTCGCGAAAGGTGTCATCGGAATGGGCCGGCTGCTGGCGGGACAAGTCGCGATAGTAACGGGCGCGGGGAGAGGCATCGGCCGAGGAATCGCGCTGCGCCTTGCGGCCGAGGGCGCGGCCGTCGCCGTCACATCGCGCACACAGGCGCAACTTGATAAGGTAGCTGGCGAAATCGAGGCCGCGGGTGGACGAGCCTTCGCCGCCGCTGGCGATGTGACGAATCGCGGAGACGTTGTGCGCGTCGTGCGCGCGGCGGAAGAGAAGCTGGGCCCTGTAACGCTGCTGGTGAACAACGCGGGGCTCGCGGGGCCGTACGGGCCGGTCGGCGTGGTCGATCCTGAGAAATGGTGGGCGGCGCAGAAGGTTCACATCCTTGCGCCGTTTCTGTTTATGTCCGCCGTGCTCCCCGGTATGATCGAGCGCCGCGCCGGGCGGATCATCGTCATTTCATCGCCGCGCGGCACGAAGCTCACGGCGAATCTTTCGGCCTACAGCCTCGGCAAGACGGCGCAAAACCAGCTCGCGGCGCTGGTCGCGAACGAAGTGAAGGAGCAGGGCGTGAAGGTGTTCGCGCTCGATCCCGGTTCGATCATGACGGAAATGGCGGACGAAACGATGAATTCGCCGGACGCGCAGCGCTGGGTTCCGCAGATGGTCGAGGCGCTGCACGACCTGAAGGGCAAGCAAGCGCCGATGCAGGGAATTGACTGGTGCACGGACCGCTGCGTGGCGTTCGCTTCCGGGCGCTATGACGCGCTCTCGGGCCGCTACATCGACCGGACCGATGACCCTGCGGAGCTCCTGCGAAAAGCAACGGACCGGCAAATGCCAAATTAATACTTTCCGACGGAGAAGGTTGCCCTGATGAGAAAAATCGACATCTTCACGCATATCTGGCCGAAGGCGTTTCACGAAGCGCTGTTGAAGCAGACCGGGCAGATGAAGGACATGCACCGCCGCAGCGAAGCGATTCCGATGATGACGGACCCCGACCGCCGCTTTCGCGTGATGGACATGTTCGAGGGATACCAGCAGATTCTTTCGCTCGCCTCGCCGCCCGTGGAGGCGGCCGGAGGGCCGAAGGTCGCGCGCGAGCTTTCGCGCATCGGCAGCGACGGCATGGCCGAGCTCTGCCGGAAATATCCCGACCGTTTTCCGAGCTTCATCGCATCCATCGCGATGAATGACGCGGAAGGCGCGGTGGAAGAAGCGCGGCGCGCGGTGAAGGAACTCGGCGCGTGCGGCTTCCAGATTTTCTCCAACGTCAACGGCAAGCCGCTCGACGGCGCCGAGTTCCGCCACATCTTCCGCGGTATGGTGGAACTGGGCAAGCCGATCTGGATTCATCCCGCGCGCACCGCAAAGTTTCCTGATTACCAGACGGAAGAGCTTTCTCAGTACGAAATCTGGTGGACGTTCGGATGGCCCTACGAATCGAGCGTGGCGCAGGCGCGCATTGTTTTCTCGAAGATGTTCGACGAAATGCCGGACATGAAGATCATCATCCATCACGCAGGCGGCATGACGCCGTTTTTCGAGGGCCGCGTCGGCCCCGGATGGGACATGCTCGGCTCGCGCACCTCACATACGGATTACAAGCCCCTGTTGAAAGAGCTCAAGCACCGCCCGCTCGACTATTTCAAGATGTTCTACGTGGATACGGCGACGTTCGGCTCGAAAGCGGCGCTCGAATGTGCGCTGAGCTTCTATGGCGTGGAGCACGTGCTGTTTGCGTCCGATGCGCCTTTCGATCCCGAGGGCGGGCCGATGTACATCCGCGAGACGATCCGCTGCATTGACGCGCTCGACATTTCCGAGGAAGACCGCGAGAAGATTTACTACAAGAATGCGTGCAGACTATTGGGAATCGCCTAGAGAAAAGCCAATCCCAAACCATTCACGCCTCTACTGCGGTGGTTCCGCAGGCATGGGAGACTCCGAGGCTTTGGGAGCGGCAGAGATTGATTTGAGAAACTCCGGCACGAGAACAACGTGATAGTCGCGAGGTACCTGAAACACTGCATCGTCGATTGGCGCGGTAGAGATGTCCGTGGCCTCCATGCTCATTTCCATGATGGGGGCATTGGGATCGAAGCCTTTCGGCAGATCTTCCCCCTGATTCTGCATGGCTTGAAAAGCCTGGGCGAGCGCGGGCGTGTAAAACTCCGCGTGTGTTTTGAGCGTGACGGACTTGCTTTTGGAGAGTTCTTCGAGAACTTCCGTAAAGCCGCGACCTCCCGGCAGACTGGAAAGCAGCTTTTGCATGGAGCCGCCCGGAATCATTATTAAGGACTCCGCACTTGATTCCATGTGTGCGCTGACAAACTCTTGGAGCGCCGGAATGCGCTGGATTTCAGGCGCTGTCGCTGTCCACAGTTGTATGACCATCCTCATCATGGGTATCGGTGCGCTAGCTTGCGTCGCGCCGGCTGTCGGCGATGCTCCCCCAGGAGGGGGCATCTCGATGGCTAGCGTGAGCTCGGTTTCTTCTACTTGAACACCCAGGATTGTGTCCGTCCGGCCCGTTTTTCGGGAGGAGAAGCTCGTCTTCATGGCATCGAGAATCTTCTGGGCCTCGGGTGGCATGGAGGGCGTGTCCGCAGCCTGCATGGCCGCCAGCACTTCATCCGCGTAGTCCTTCAAGTAGACAGTGGTGAATTGCTTGTGCGCTGGATCTATCAATGTGATCTGTTGCTTTGCGAAATCCACCAGGCTCGCGAACGGACCCATGGTGCTGTAGCCTTTGGTTTGCTTGATCTGAATGACTTTGGCATCTGAAAGGAATGACTTCATTTGGTTCGATACGGCTTGGGCCACTGGCGGTGGCGCTCCGCGTCCTAGCTTGAGATCGTTCTTGTAGTGAATTGTGACGTCGGCACGAACAGCGGGCACAACGAGGAACGCTACAACCGGGAGTACAGCTACTCGTGGGAAACGCATAAAAGACCTCCTCGCAAGCATTGCGCGACGGGGCCTATACTACGGGCACATATTACATAAATTGTTATTCAGGAGCACGCGAATTTCCGACAGCTATCGGAATCCATTCATTGGGACAGTGCGCCGCACGGATCGGACCTTGTTGGAAGTTGGCCTCAGGGGCTGAAGCCCTTTCTTCGTAGCTTGGGAGCGACGGGGTTCCCTCGGCTTCGCTCGGGACAGGTGAAACCCCGCCCTTCCATCTATGCCCGTCCGGAAGCTCTTATTGTTTCAGGAGCTTCTCGATGGCCGCGATCACTTCGGGGGAATCGGGTTTGACGGGCGGCTCGAAGCGCTGCACCACCTTGCCGTTGCGATCCACGAGGAACTTCGTGAAGTTCCACTTAATGTCGCCCGCGAGGGCAAGATTCGCATCTTTCGTTAGATAAGAGTAAAGCGGCGTCTGGTCGTCGCCCTTCACGGAGACTTTTCCGTACACCGGGAAGGTGACGCTGTACTTCGTCTGGCAGAAGGTCTTGATCTCTTCGTTCGTCCCCGGCTCCTGCCCGCCGAAATTGTTGGCCGGGAAGCCGATGATCAGGAAGCCCTGGTCCTTGTACTTCTCGTAGATGGATTCGAGCGCCGAGTATTGCGGCGTGAAACCGCACCTGCTCGCGACGTTGACCACGAGGACGACTTTGCCTTTGTAGTCGGCGAGCGGCGCTGCCTTGCCGTCGAGCAACGGCAGCGTGAAATCGTAGATGGTGGATGCTGCAAACGAAGCTGCTGCGGTCATAAGGACTAGCGCCCCCGCAAGAAAATAGCCCGGAAACTCGGCCTGCCACAATTTCTTCATTTTCTGCCTCCGCGACGGCAGACAGGATATGTTCCGCGCGCGCGGCGGTCAAGTTGGCTCGTGCGCACCGACTGCCCGGGTGACCGGCGTCCCACTTCGTGATGAGATAGAATGGATTTATGGTGGAGGATCGCTTCTATCGAGCGGTGATGACGATCGGCGGGGGGACGCTGCTCGGCCGGCTCGCGTTCACGTTCCTTCTGATTTGCGCGATCGGCGTAGGCGCGGCGGGCGGACTGCTGTTCGTTTATTCGAGCGACCTGCCGGAAATTCACGCGCTCGAAGACTACCGGCCGATCGTCGAGACCGAACTCTACGCCGATGACGGCCAGATGATCGGCTCCTTCGCGCTGCAGCGACGATTTCTTCTCACCTACAACCAGATTCCGAAGGTCCTGAAAGCGGCGATTCTATCCACCGAAGATCAGCACTTCGAAGAGCACTGGGGCGTGGACTTCACGCGCGTGGTCGGCGCGGCATGGCACGACATCCTGCACGGCCGTAAGGCGGAGGGCGCGAGCACGCTGACCATGCAGCTTGCGGGCGGGCTTTTCCTCGACCGTTCCGACCGCCGGTTCCGCCGGAAGATTCAGGAGGCGATTCTCGCGCTTCAGATCGAGCGGCACTACACAAAAGACCAAATCTTCACGATGTACTGCAATCAGATTTATCTCGGCTCGGGCAACTACGGGTTCGAGGCCGCGTCCGAATACTACTTCAGCAAGCCTGTGGGGCAGCTGACACTCGCCGAGGCCGCCACGCTCGCCGCGATCATTCGCGGGCCGATCTATTCGCCGACCACGCATCCGGACCGCGCCCTTGCGCGCCGCAATCTGGTGCTTTCGCTCATGGCCAACGATCGCAAGATCACGAAGGAGCAGGCCGAAGCCGCGATGAAGGAGCCGCTCGGGCTGCACATCCAGTTCCTGCGCAATGATCTCGCGCCCTACTTCGTCGAGGAAATTCGCCAGTACCTCGAGCATACCTACGGGACGGAAGCGGTACACCAGCAGGGGTTGCGGGTCTATACGACTCTGAATGTGCAGATGCAGAGAGCGGCGAACCAGGCCGTCCGCGACGGGCTGCACGCCTATGACCGCCGGCACGGCTGGCGCGGCAATCTGACGAACATCCTGCGCGACCACATCGCCGCGCTAGATGTCTATCAGAATGACGAATGGAAAGGCGCGATCGCGAAAGGCGACTACGTCACGGGCCTGGTCACGTCCGTGCAGCCGAGCTTCGCATGGATCAAAATCGGCGCGCTGCATGCAATGCTCACGCCCTCAGACTTTTCGTGGACAGGGCAGAAATCGCCCGGCGCTATTCTGAAGCCCGGTGATCTGGTCACGGTAAGCATCAAGGACATTTCAGGAACGACGGCGTCCGTGCAGCTGGAACAGGAGCCTTCGGCGCAGGCGGCGCTGCTGGCCATCGACAATTCGACCGGCGAGATCAAGGCCATGGTTGGAGGCTACGACTTCGACACCTCGAAATTCAACCGCGCGACGCAGGCGATGCGGCAGACCGGCAGCTCGTTCAAGGTTTACGTCTATGCCGAGGCTTTCGCGCAGGGCGCTTCGCCCTTCGATACGGTGGTGGACGAGCCAGTGACGTACACGACCGGCGGCCAGGATTACACGCCGCACAACTACGACGAAAAATTCGAAGGGCGCATCACATTGCGCCGCGCCCTCGCCGATTCGCGCAATATACCGGCGGTGCGGCTGCTCGATCGCGTGGGGATCGAGAACGCGATCGAACTCGCGCGGAAATTCGGCATTGAAAGCCCGCTGCCGCCGGTGCTTCCGATCGCGCTCGGCGCCGCGAGCCTCACGCTTTTGGAGCACACTTCGGCATTCAGCGTGTTTCCCGACGACGGCATTCACATTGAGCCGCACTACATCCGGCGTGTGACTTCCTACGACGGAGCGGTGCTTGAGGAGCCGCGCCCGAACGTCACCGATGTGATTCCGCCGGACGTGGCGCGGACGATGGTTGGGGTGCTCGAAGACGTCGTGCAGTTCGGCACGGGCGTGCGCGCAAAGGAGCTGGGGCGTCCGTCCGGCGGTAAGACGGGCACGACGAACGATTTCACCGACGCGTGGTACATCGGATTCACGCCGCAGATCACGGCGGGAGTCTGGGTCGGCAACGACAGCCCGAGCGTGTCGCTCGGCGTGAAGGAGACCGGCGCGCGCGCCGCGCTGCCGATCTGGCTGGAGTTCATGCAGCAGGGCATGCAGGGCATGCCGGTGGAGAGTTTCCCCAACGTTGTCCCGCTCGAGAAGCTGGCAGGCGCGCATCAGGTGCAGGTGGATACGCCCGATACGGCTCCGCCTGCGGACGCTGCCGAGCAGGGGCTAACGGAGAACGCCGCCCCGGCCCAGACCGATAAGCCCGCTGCCTCAGCCCCCGCCGCTGTCGCTGCCCACTAGCCTGCTATTTCTTGCGGAAGGGATCCCAGCCGCCGGATTCGAGTGGCGTCGCGCGGCCATCCTCGCCGACGAGCAGGACCCGGCTGCCTCGGTCGATTCTCCCGATTGCGTGTATGCCTCGATAGCCGGGGGCATTTTGCAGCCGCTTCAGGTGTTCGGGCGGCACAGTAAACAGAAGTTCGTAGTCGTCTCCGCCATTGAGGGCCATTTGGAGTGGATCGAGCCGTAGCCGCGCGAGCAGTTGAGCCGGGGCCTTTGCTGCCGGCAGGTCCTTCGCGTAGACGCGAGCTCCCACGCGGCTTGCAGCACATAGACGGCCCAAGTCGGTCGAGAGGCCGTCGGAGATGTCCATCATGGACGAGGCCACGCGGTTTCGCGCCAGCCATGCGCCCAGTTCCACTTGAATTTTCGGGTAGAGGTGCTGTTCCAGCAGCGGCCCCAGTCCGCGCTTCCTTCCCAGGCTTTTGCGCACAAGCTCGAGCCCCAATTGCGCTTGCCCCAGACGTCCGGTCACGCAGATAACGTCGCCCGGCCGCGCGCCCGAACGGGGCACCGCTAGGCCCGGGGCAATCTCCCCGAGGACGGTGATGCTGATCGAAACCGAGGCCGACTTCTTGGTATCGCCCCCAATCAGCCGGATTCCCAGCGCCCGCGACGCCCTCGCCATACCTTTCAGGAAGCCGTCCAGCCAGCCGCCGGTCTTGGACAACGGCAGGGCAAGCGTCAGCAGGAAGAAGCGCGGCGTGGCACCCATCGCTGCCAGGTCAGAGACGGCGCGGGCAAGCGACTTGTAGCCCACGGAGTCGGGTGGGTGGGCTTTTCCGAGGAAGTGGACGCCTTCAAGGAAGGCGTCGCAGCTCAAGACCCAGTCTTGGCGGCCCGGCACGAGGACAGCCCCGTCGTTCCCGATCCCTCGCCGCACCCATCCCCTGCCGCCAGAGCCTCGCTTTCGCAAGCCGATTTCGGACGGGACGGCCCGGGCAATCCTTTCGATCAGCTTGGTTTCCGCGTCCACCCTGTCCCTCTGTACAGTTGTTCCGCGCCCGAACAATGCGGTAGCATTTCCGGAGCCAGCTCCCAAAGTATAGAGTGCCGGGAATCGAGAAGCGAGCCCGGTATGCCTATGCAAATTGGAAGTTTAGGGTTGACGCCTCGAGACTCGGTCATTACAATTCCGGGGTCTCGAACCAGGGCTCTCGGTTCAGGCACTCGAGGGGCGTTGTTCTGAAGTTGGCGGCGAGCCGCGGCGCGATGTGCGCCATCCCAGTCCGGCCACCGCGGGAATCAGTCGATCGAAACTAGGATTATGAGGGGCAAGTCTTACACGTTCTTTATTGCTTCCAACGCCTCGGGCGGGATGAGACGTGTGTCCGTGCCCGCGCACGTGCTGCATCTGCTCGCGATTTTCGCCATCGTCGGCGGAATTACGATCGCTGCGGGCGTCGGCTCCTATTCGCGCATGCTCTGGAAGGCGGCGAACTACAATTCCCTGCGCCGCGAGCAGGACAACCTCAAGCAGCAGTACGTCGAACTCCAGAGCCAGGTGAAGGACACCAACCAGCGCCTGAACTCCCTGCAATCCCTTGCGGGTGAAGTGGCCATGGCTTACGGCATTACGCGCTTCCGCCAGACGCCCTTCGGCCTGACGGATGACGCCCCGGCGGGCATGTCCGATGCGGAATTCCAGCAGTCGGTCGACGAGTTCGGCTACCTCGCGAAGAACGCCACGGCCGTCACGATGTCGAGCGGGGGAATGAGGCTTCTGCCGGAGACGCAACTGAGCGCTCTGGGCATCGTGCCCACGCTATGGCCGGTAGTCGGAGAGATTACCGGACACTTCGGCGAACGGCTTGATCCGTTCAGCGGTGAAGGCGCATTCCATGCGGGGCTGGACATTGCCTCCCACTATGGCGACGAAATTCGCGCTACCGCGGATGGCGACGTCGAGGCGGTTGATCGCCGGCCGGGCTACGGCAGGCTGATCATCATTGACCACGGCTTTGGCGTGACCACGTGGTACGGCCACCTTTCCGGCTTCAATGTTCAGCCGGGCATGCACGTGAAGAGCGGCGACGTGATCGGCTACGAAGGTGACAGCGGCCGCTCGACGGGTCCTCACCTCCACTACGAAGTCCGGATTTACAACACCCCGGTTAACCCTTGGCGTTACCTGCACAGCGCGTCCTCCACGAGGCAGCCCTCGACGGGCGACTGAGCTCCTCGTCTGGCGGCAGTTCCCTTCCTCAGGTAGTCCAAAGTTTCAAAGATTCCACATCTAGGGCTAGTTTGTGCGAGGTGTTGGGGCGACCGTTTCAGGCGCAGCGGATTCGCGCGGCTTTCGGCGGATCCAGAATGAGCCGATCGTCAGCGCCAATGCAAGGGGCAGGAATAGCAGAGAATCGCGCATCAGCGTGAGTGGGCCGACATGCTCGCCGGGCCCAAAGCATCCGCAACTGATCGTCAGGCCGCGTTCATACGCGGAGAACATCGCAGTGATGAACACGCCGATTGCGAGAGTCGAGATCAGCGAAGAAAGGCGCAGGGCGATTCCGCTTAGCAGCCACAGCCCGAGGAAAAGCTCGAAGGGCGGTATGAAGTGGGCCAGGGGGCTTACAGCCCACGGCGGGAGCATCTGATATGAGTCCACGCCCATGGCAAAAAGCGCCAGGGACGTCTTGATGGAGGCCAAGCCCCAGGACATCCCGCCCTGCGGCTTCATCTTCTGGTAAGCGGCGATGAGAAAGATCACGCCGAGCGCGATCCGCCCGACGAGCAACAGATTCCGTCCCAGCTTGCTGCGTCCATTCTCGTTCATATGTTTAATGTCACGGAGTGCTGAGGAGCTACGAGCTCAAGAGAGAATCGAAAAACTGCTTGAGAATCGGCCATGAAACGACGCCCGTTCCCGCCGGCAGCTTTTGGCCTTTGCGCGAAATGACGTATGTCGGCGTGGATTGCACCGGGATTTGCAGGCCGATCGCGCGATCCTGCTCGATATAGGAATCGAGCGCGCAGCCGGGTCCCTGCGCCGCGGAAGTCGGCGTCGAGCGGTCCTCACATCCCTGCATCAGTTTCTCAATACGCTTGAAATCAGCAGCAGGGACAGCGTCTTCGACGTATTTCGCGATATTTCCGTCTGCTCCCCAGGCGTCCTGGTGGTCATAGAGCGCAGCTTCCACGTTGCCGAACTGGCCCACGCGCGCGGCTGCATTGGCCCAGCGCGCCGCCTCGTAGCCGTACCGGTGCATCGGCAGAGGGAAATCGTGGTGGATCAGATAAACCTTTCCGGATGCGACATACTCGTTGATCAGCGGGCGAAGCGTTTGCTCGAACAGGTTGCGGCAGGATGGGCACTGGTAGTCCGTGAACACTTCCATTGTGATCGGCGCGTTCTTTGAGCCATAGGTTTTCACGGGCGGGCCAAATGCTGGTGAAACTGTCGAGGTCGTCGTGCCGGTAGTGCGAAGATGATTGGAAGCAGTTGGCGAGGTTTTGGGCGCTGCCGCGTTTGCCTGTGGGAAGGCGGGGCGCGCAAGACCTAGCGCCAGTAGAGCGATCGCCAGAAACTCAGCTGCGGCTCCTAGGGTCCCACAGGTCTTTCGCCGCATCACACCGCCTTCTGAAGTGTCAATCTGACGACTCAAGTTTTCCCCCGTCCGATTCAGAATAAGCGCGCCCATTGTAACGCGAATCCATCTCACGCCGAATCCTTCGGTTGCGGCGCATTCCCGTTCGCGCAACTTGCACTCAGGTACGATGCGAGGCAGGGGATATTGGTTCGCAGGGGCGACAAGCCGTGGGAGTTTTGTTGAAAAGGCCCGCCAATCCGCCCTGTTGGGCTATAAATCTTTCATTTACAATGCCATACAGACGCACAAGAAACTTGACAATACTACACTCAATGTGTATTCTAGCGGCGTCGCAACCAGACCAGCCTACAGACTGGGCAATTCGGACCTGACAGGAGCGGATTTCGATGAGCAAGATTATTGGAATTGACCTCGGCACGACCAACTCGGTTGTCGCCGTCATGCAGGGCGGCGAGCCGGTCGTCATCCCGAACCAGGAAGGCGCGCGCACCACGCCTTCCGTTGTTGCCATCACTAAGAGCGGGGAGCGCCTCGTTGGCCAGGTGGCCAAACGGCAGGCGATCACGAACCCTGAGAACACCGTCTATTCGATCAAGCGCTTCATGGGCCGCCGCTACGACGAAGTGGGCGAAGAAGCGAAGCGCGTTCCGTACAAAGTAGTCAAGGGACCGCACGACGACGCGCGCGTCGAAATTTCCGGCAAAACCTACAGCCCGCCAGAAATCTCCGCCATGATTCTTCAGAAGCTCAAGGCAGCCGCGGAAGACTTCCTCGGTGAGAAGGTGACGAAGGCCGTCATCACTGTTCCCGCATACTTCAACGACAGCCAGCGCCAGGCCACGAAACAGGCCGGTGAGATCGCCGGTCTGGAAGTTCTGCGCATTATCAATGAGCCGACTGCGGCGGCGCTCGCCTACGGTCTCGACAAGAAGAAGGACGAAACGATCGCCGTTTATGACCTGGGCGGCGGCACCTTCGACATTTCCGACCTGGAAGTCGGCGAGGGCGTCGTCGAAGTGAAATCCACAAACGGCGACACGCACCTGGGCGGCGACGACATTGACCAGCGCGTGGTCGAGTGGATGATCGCCGAATTCAAGCGCGACCAGGGCATTGATGTCAGCAAGGATCGCATGGCCATTCAGCGGCTTAAGGAAGCAGCGGAGAAGGCCAAGATCGAGCTCTCGCAATTGCAAGAGACGGAAATCAACCTCCCGTTTTTGACGGCAGACGCGTCAGGGCCGAAGCACATGCAGCTGAAGCTGACCCGCGCGAAGCTCGAGCAGTTGATGGAAGACCTGCTACAGCGCACCGTCGGGCCTGTGAAGCAGGCGCTCAGCGACGCCAACCTGACCCCTGACAAGATCGACGAAGTCGTGCTCGTCGGCGGATCAACGCGGATCCCGCGCGTGATTGACATCGTGAAGGGCCTCTTCAACGGCAAGGAACCTCATAAGGGCGTCAATCCGGATGAAGTGGTCGCGGTCGGCGCCGCGATTCAGGGCGGTGTGCTCGGCGGCGAAGTGAAGGACATTCTGCTGCTCGACGTGACGCCGCTTTCGCTTGGCGTTGAAACTCTCGGCGGCGTGATGACCGTGCTTATCCCACGCAATACGACGATCCCGACGCGCAAGTCCGAAGTCTTCTCAACGGCGGCGGACAATCAGACGTCGGTCGAGATCCACGTGTTGCAGGGTGAGCGGCCGGTGGCAAGCGGCAACCGTTCGCTCGGGAAATTCCATCTGATCGGGATTCCTCCCGCGCCGCGCGGTTTGCCGCAGATCGAGGTGACGTTCGACATCGATGCGAACGGCATCCTCAACGTCTCCGCGAAAGACACGGCGACGAACAAGGAGCAGAAGATCACCATCACCGCTTCGACCGGCCTCAGCAAGGAAGAGGCGGAGCGCATGAAGAAGGAAGCCGATTCGCATGCGGCGGAGGACAAGGAGCGGCTCGCGGAAGTCGAGGCGCGCAACCGGCTCGACAGCCTCGTCTATCAGACCGAAAAGCTGATCAAGGAGAACCGCGAGAAGCTTGCCGAGCCTGACGTCAAGGCGGCGGAGGAAGCCATCGAGGAAGCGCGGCGGGCTTTGGCCGAAGGCGGCGTCCAGAAGCTGAACGCGGCCGCGGAGAGCTTGACCAAGGCTTCGCACCGCATCGCCGAGTCGCTGTACAAGGCGCAGCAAGCCGGCGGAGCACAACCCGGCCCGACCGGAACAACGGGCGCTGCGGGCAGCGCTCCGGGCGGCGATGGTTCACACCCCGGACAAGGCGAAGTGGTGGACGCCGAGTTCGTGGACGTGGACGAGTCGAAGAAGCCGAATTGACGTGGACGTCTCCGCGTCCACGTCATTCTGAGGGCCGCGTTATGGCCCGAAGAATCTCTCTTTGGCCTGGACTTTCGTGAAGAGGGATTCTTCGTCCGCCTCCGGCGGACTCAGAATGACGGCCGTACGTGTTCGCGGGACGTAGCAAATGCCAACCACAACCAACAAGACCGATTACTACGAACTGCTCGGGGTCCCGCGCAAGGCATCGGTGAAAGACATTCGGGCGGCCTATCGCAAGCTCGCCCGCAAATATCATCCGGATCTGAACCCCGGCGACAAATCCGCTGAAGAAAAGTTCAAGCAGGTTCAGGAGGCCTACGAAGTCCTCTCCGACACGAAGAAGCGCCAGATGTACGACCAGTTTGGGTTCAACGTGCCGGGGCCGGGCGGAGGTCCGCCTCCGGGAGCGGGCTACGGCGGTGTCTCCCCGGAGGACATCCACTTCGATTTCGGGGGATTCGACTTCGGCGGCGCGCAGGCCGGCGGCAGCGAGAGCTTCCGCGATCTGTTCAGCCAGTTTTTCCGCGGAGCGAGCGCGGCGCAGGCCCCGGAAAAAGAGCCGGGCACCGATCTCGAGTATCAGATTGACATCACATTTGCCGAGGCGATGCGCGGCACGATCAAGAAACTGAGCTTCACGCGCCTCGATGTCTGCAACGTCTGCCACGGCGCCGGCACGCAGCCGGGCGACGAGAAGGTTTGCCCGACGTGCGGCGGCTCGGGCCGCGTGACGCAGACGGGCGGCAAGATGCGCTTCCAGATCACCTGCTCGCGCTGCGGCGGCAGCGGACGCCTGCGCACCATATGCCGCAACTGCGGCGGCGAAGGGCGCGTGCAGCGCACCGAAACGCTTGATGTGCGCATTCCACCCGGAGCACACACCGGTTCACGCGTGCGCGTCGCGGGTCGCGGCAACGCGGGAGTGATGGGCGGCCCGCCGGGCGATCTCTATATCGTTATGAATGTTCACCCGCACCCGTTCTTTCAGCGCCACGGAGACGATCTGCACACGGTTGTGCCCATCACGGTGATGGAAGCTTCGCTAGGCGCGAAAGTCGAGGTGCCCACGATCGACGGCCGCGCGCAGGTGCGTATTCCGCCGGGCACCGACAGCGGGAAGCGGCTGCGGCTGCGCGAAAAAGGCGCGCCTTCGTCGCGTCATCCGGGCAAGCGTGGCGACCAGATCGTCGAAGTGCAGGTGGTCGTGCCGAAGCCGGAAGACGAGCGCGTACGCAACCTGCTGAAGGAACTCGACAAGATCGAACACGAAGACCCGCGGCGCGAGATTTTCTCGCGCGCGACGGTGTAAGAGAGGCGGCCATGGCGGCGCGTCCCAGAAAAAAAGCGAAAGCCGGGTACATGATCAGCGCGGTCGCGGAGTTGTACCGGCTCCACCCGCAGACGCTGCGTCTGTACGAACGCGTTGGGCTGCTGAAGCCGTCGCGTTCGCAGGGCAACACGCGGCTCTACACGGATGCGGACCTCGAGCGCCTAGAAGTAATTCTCAATCTGACGCGCGAGCTGGGCGTTAATCTCGCGGGCATCGAGATCATACTCAACATGCGCGACAAAATGGCGGGGATGCAGTCGCAGATGGAGGAGTTCATCAAGTTCGTGCGCAACGAAGTAGCGCGCGATTTAGTTACAGGCGAGTATCGCCGCCCGCGCAGCACGAGCGCCATTGTCCGCGCCGCCCCGCGGCACGCAATCCGCGTAGAAAAGTGACGATGCGACGAGCATCGTCATCCTGAGGCCGACGGTCTGAGTCGGACGAAGGATCTCTCCTCAATTTTGCAACTCCCCTAAATTTAGAAATCCCTCGGCTCCCGTTGGCCGCTCCGGATTCCGATCCTCTTCGGATCGGAAGTTTCCACAGACTGCGAATTTTTCACAGGCTTCGGTCCGCTTGCGCCTCGCGCGCAGCGCACGTATTCTTCTTTCATGGCGCGAGCGGATTGCCCCACATGCGGAGGCAGCGGCTGGAAAATCGTCGAGCGAACCACGCTCGGCGCGCGAGCGCTCTCCACTGATAGGCCCGGAAGCACGGCAACCGGCGAGCCTAAAATGGTCTGGGCGATTCCCTGCGACTGCACCTCGGGCGACCGGACCGACCGCGCGCTCGCGAAGGCTCGCGTCCCCGAACGCTACCGCCACTGCGACTTCGAGAACTTCGATGCAGACCTGCAATACGATCACGCATCGCCTAACGAAGCGGAGGCATGGAGGAGAAGCCTTACCCAGGCGAAGCTCGTCGTTCAGAAGTTCGCCAAAGATTTTCCGTTCGTGGATGATGAGGGGCACGGCCTCCTCCTCATGGGCACGTGCGGCGTGGGCAAGACGCACCTCGCCGTCGCGGCGCTGAAGGAAATCGTCCTGCGAGGGCACACCGGGCTGTTCTACGACTACCGCGAGCTGCTCAAGGAAATTCAGGACAGCTACAACGTCGAAAGCCAGGCCACCGAAATGAGCGTCCTCGAGCCGGTGCTCAAGGCGGAGATTCTCGTGCTCGATGACGCCGGCTCGAGCAAGCCTTCGCTCTGGGCGCTCGAAACCGTCGGGCATATCCTCAACACGCGCTACAACGAGAAGCGCGTCACGCTGCTCACAACCAACTTCCTCGACGCGGATTCAACCGCCGGCTCGCCTGCTCCCGCCACGAGCCCTCGCGTGGTGGGGATGCGCGCGCCCGCGATTGAAGATTCGCTCACCGACCGTGTCGGCAAGCGCATCCGCTCGCGCCTCTACGAGATGTGCCGCACGGTTGAAATCTTCGCCCCCGATTACCGCAAGGAGATCCGCAACATCAGCCGCTTCCGCGCCTAGGCGCATTCGCGCCTCTCTGGTTCTGCCGCGATTCAACCACATATATCCTTTCTAACTGTATAAAAAGATATGGGATATGCGATTTGATTCATTCCCGGCGTCTGAGTAGAATCAGACCCAGAATTCTCCGACCGCCGGGTCCTACAGGAGAGAAATCCCAAGGCCCGGAGGCGATGTCCCCAGGCTTCGTTGCGAAGCTTTGGGACTGAGGGCACGGGTGGAAACACTCGCGCCTCCCGTTTGGAAAGGGGAATGCCCGATGCACGGCGAATGCATTCGGCGTGTCGCCCAAGTCCAAACGCGGACTTGGGCTTTTTTGTGACAATCCGACTAGGATTGTCATCCTGAGGGAGCAACGCGACCGAAGGATCTCTCTTCGGCCACGCGACTCCGCAAACGAGAACGGAAGCTGACACACGACGGATGCCACTGACAGACAAATTCGGCCGGCAAATCACCGACCTGCGTGTTTCAGTCACGGACCGCTGCAACTTCCGTTGCGTGTATTGCCGCTCGGCCAATCCCGAAAATCACGTGGCCGAACACATGCTGCTCGATTGGCACGAATACGAGCGGCTGGTGCGCATTCTCGTGGGCATGGGGATTCGGAAGGTGCGCGTTACGGGCGGCGAGCCTCTGGTTCGCGCGGGCGTCGAAGACTTCATCGCGCACCTGAAGGCCCTTGGCGTCCGCGACGTTTCCATGACGACCAACGGCCACCTGCTCGCCGAGCGCTGCGATCGGCTCGTGGCCGCGGGCATGGACCGCATCAACATCAGCCTCGATTCGCTCGATCGCGAAAAGTTCGAGCGCATCACGCGCACGAAGTCATTCGACAAAGTGATCGCGGGCATCGACGCGGCGCAGGCTTCCAAGTTGCGGCCCGTCAAAGTAAACGCGGTGCTCGTCCGCGGCATCAATGATGATGAGGTGGAGGCGTTCGCGGAGTTCGCGCGCGAACGCGACCTGATCATGCGCTTCATCGAGTTCATGCCGCTCGACGCCGACCGCACCTGGACGCGCGACATCGTCGTCACCGGCGCGGAAGTGCATCGCCGGATTTCAGCTCGCTGGCCGCTCGTGCCCGTGGTGCATGAGCGCAGCGAAACGGCGCGCAAGTTCCGTTTCGCCGACGACCGCGGGGAGATCGGGCTGATCTCTCCCGTCTCGCAGCCGTTCTGCGGATTCTGCTCGCGCATACGGCTGACTGCCGACGGGAAGCTGCGCACGTGCCTTTTCAGCAAGGAGGACCACGATTTGAAGTCCCTCCTGCGCGGCGGCGCGACGGACCGCGAAATCGGCGATGAAATCGTCTCCCTTGTCGCGGAGAAAGAAAAAGGGCACCGCATCAACGAGCCCGGCTTTGTCCCGCCCTCGCGCACGATGGTTTTTATAGGCGGATGACGATGTGGCAGACGACGAATCCAAATTGACGATCCGACCAGGATCGTCATCCCGAGGGAACAACGTGACCGAGGGATCTGCTGTTTGCACTGCTGAGGCCTGAAGAATGGCGGACGACGAATCCAAATTGTTCTCGCTCGCCGAAGCCGAGCGGCTGCGCGCACAGCTCGAGCCTGTCCTCGTCGAATCCATGGAATCGCGCCGCAAGCTCGCCGAGCTTGACGACAAGCTGAGCGAGCTTGCCACGCGCATCGCGCGCGCCGGCGGCATGCTCGTTCCATATGACGACGCGGCAAACCTGCGCCTCGCACGCAACCGGCAGGAAGAAGATTTGCGCGCTCTGCTCGAGCGAATTCATTCCACCGGCTGTGTCGTCAAGGATCTCGACATCGGCCTGCTCGATTTCCCGGCGCGGATGAACGGCGAGGAAGTCTATCTCTGCTGGCGGCTCGGCGAGGATCGCATCCGCTTCTATCATCGCCAGGACGAAGGTTTCGCGGGGCGCAAGCCGATTGATCCGCGCGACGCGGGATACAACAGTCCCGTCCAATAGCCGCGATTGCGGCGATCCCTCGCTGCTCACGAAAGCCTTCCTTGCGCGTCCACATCATGCAATGATCCCGTCTGCTTCGTCCCGTTAAGGAGGCCGCTTTCTTGAGACCCATGCGAATTCTTCTCGCCGCTGTGTTGGCCACAATCTGTCTCGTCGTGGGGCATCCGGGTCTGCCGGCCGCTCCCCAGGCGGCGAGCCAGCCGGACCAGACCTGGATTGCGAAGAGCAACGCGTACACGAATCTGCTCCTCGATGTGCTGAAGAAGCACGCGCCGGAATCTGCCTCCGAACAGGGCCTTGCCGAGTATGACGAGAAAATCTCCCAGCCCACAAAGCAGGATACCGACGCCGCGATTGCCGAAACCAAGGTCGTGCAGGTAAAGCTCACGCGCGCCCTGGCATTCGAGCACGACAAGAACGTCGAGGAGGACCTCAAGATCCTTCTGCACAGCATCGACCTTGGTCTGCGGCAGCACGATTTCATGGAGGCGCACCGCGTGACCTACAACAACGCGAGCGAGGACGTGTTTCAAGGGCTGCGCGTTCTGCTCGACGATCAGGTCATGCCGGAGCGCCGCAAGGCCGCGTTGGTGCGCCTGCGCAAATACGCGGGCGTGGAGCCGGGCTCCACACCCTTTGCAGAAATCCTGAAGCAGCGCGCCGAAGAGCAGATGGCCAAACCCGGCATCATTTTCCCGGCGAAGGTGGGGATCGAAACGGAGCTGGCCCGCAATCAGAATTATCTCGAGGGCATCCCGGCGCTGTTCAAGCAATACGGCCTGACCGGATGGGAAGAGCCCTTCGCGAAGCTGGAAACCGAGCTGACCGACTACGATGCCTGGATAAAATCCGCGGTTCTGCCGAAGGCTCGCGCCGATTTCCGCCTGCCTCCGGAAGAATATGCGCTCGATCTGGAGAGCTACGGTATTGATATTCCGATTGCCGAGCTTACGCGCATGGCGCACCGCGAATTCAGCGTTTACCAGGCGCAGATGCAGCAGATCGCCGCGCAGATCGCCCACGATCGCGGATGGCGCGACACCGACTACCGCTCCGTGTGCCAGAGGCTAAGGCAGGATCAAATCACGGGCGACGCGATTCTCCCGTTGTACAAAAAGCGCCTCGGAGAGATCGAGGCGATCATCGTGAAGCATAATCTCGTCACCCTTCCCTCGCGCCCGGCGCGCATTCGCATCGCCACTGCCGCGGAGAGCGCGCAGGAGCCTGCGCCGCACATGGTCGCTCCGCCGCTCCTGAACAATCACGGAGAGCAGGGCGAATTCGTGCTGCCGTTGAACTTGCCGCCCACCGAGGGCGTCAAAAAGCCCGAGAAGATAGACGATTTCACCTACGGCGCTGCTTCGTGGACCATCATCGCGCACGAAGCGCGCCCCGGCCACGAGCTTCAATTCGATTCGATGGTCGAGCACGGCGTGTCGCAGGCACGCGCGCTTTATGCCTTCAACAGCACGAACGTGGAGGGCTGGGGCCTCTACGCCGAGTACATCACGCTGCCTTACATGCCGCTCGACGGCCAGCTGATTTCGCTGCAGTTCCGCTTGCAGCGCGCGGCTCGCGCGTTTCTCGATCCTGAATTGCAGTCGGGCAAGATCAAGCCTGAAGACGCGATGCGCGTGCTCACCGAAGACGTCAACCTGAGCGTGCCATTCGCCAAGCAGGAAGTCGAGCGCTACACGTATCGCGCGCCCGGCCAGGCCAACTCCTATTTCTATGGTTTCACGCGGTTACTCCAGCTTCGCAAGGATACGGAAGCCGCGCTCGGGAGGGATTTCAACCAGAAGAAGTTCCACGATTTCATCCTCGCGCAGGGCCTGCTCCCGCCGGACATGATCCGCGCGGCCGTTTTCGAGGAGTTCATCCCTTCGCAAAGGGGGAATTAAGATTCGTGTAGTGCCGGCGTCTCAAGCGGCTGCACCAGCTTCGAGTCTCCAGCCTCTAGCCTCCAGAAGTTTACACACACCTGCGCTTGACACGCCCTCTCCCATCTAGAACCATGGACGCATGGTCGAACAGACCGGAGTCGGGACGCAGCCATCGGCCCTCCTAGGGGCACGCAGCGGTGTGACCACACGCTGCCGTAGTCGCAAGTCCAGCCTCCAAATTCTAGCCTCTGGCTTCCAGAATCTACCCGGAACAGGGTCGCGAGTAGAATTCGCTGTAACTCATTCAAAACAAAGGATCGGGGTCCGTTCTACCCGGAACTGGATTGGGGGTGTCCGCGCATGACTGCGACCCCCGAAAACCGGCTGAAGAATTCGGCGAGCCCGTACCTGCGCTCGGCGGCGCACCAGCCCGTGGACTGGCACGAGTGGGGCGAGGAGGCATTCGCCAAGGCGCGCACGGAGGGGAAGCCTGTCCTGCTCGACATCGGCGCGGTATGGTGCCATTGGTGCCACGTGATTGACCGCGAGAGCTACGAGAACCCTGAAATCGCGGCGATGATCAACCAGCTCTACATCCCCGTGAAGGTGGACCGCGACGAGCGCCCCGACGTGGACTCGCGCTATCAGGTTGCCGTCAGCGCGCTTTCCGGGCAGGGCGGCTGGCCGCTCACAGCGTTTCTCACGCCGGAGGGCAAGCCGTTTTTCGGCGGCACGTACTTTCCGCCCGAAGATCAGCTGGGCCGCCCTGGCTTCAAGCGCGTGCTGCTTGCGATTGCGGACGCGTTCAAGACGCAGCGCGAAAAAGTGGACAATTCCGCGAAGGCTCTGGAAGAGGCCGTCGCAAAGGCGGAAGTTTTCCGCGACGCGCGCGGCGCGTTTGATGCGCGCGTCGTGGACGCCGTCGTGGAAGCCTCGGTGATGCAATTCGACGCGACGCACGGCGGCTTCGGCCACGCGCCGAAATTTCCCCATTCGTCCGTGATTGACCTGCTGCTCGAGCGCATGAAATGGCCCGGAGGCGAGCGTCTCCGGCCCATCGCGGAAAAGACGCTGGATGGGATGGCCGCGGGCGGATTTCACGATCAGATCGGCGGCGGATTCCATCGTTACTCGGTGGACGAGCGCTGGTGCGTCCCGCATTTCGAGAAAATGTCCTACGACAATTCCGAACTCCTGAAGAACTATCTGCACGGCTACCAGGCGCTTGGGCTGCCGCGGTACAAGCAAGTCGCAGAAGGAACCGTCGCGTGGGTCGGCGAAGTGCTCTCCGATCAGGCGCGCGGCGGCTTCTATTCGAGCCAGGATGCCGATCAGACGCTCGATGACGACGGCGACTACTTTACCTGGACGCAGGCGGAACTGCGCGCCGCGCTTTCGCCGGATGAGGCGCGCGTCGCCGAGCTTTACTACGACGTCGGCCCTCACGGCGAGATGCACCACAATCCGGAGAAAAACGTTCTCTGGATCGCCACACCAATCGAGACCATCGGCCGCGAACTGAAACTGAGCGAAGGCGAAGCAGGGCTGCTTCTCGCGCGGGCGAAAGGCAAGATGCTCGCCGTGCGGCGCGAGCGCCGGCCCACGCCTGCCGTGGACGAAACGATCTACGTCGGCTGGAATTCGATGTTCGTCTCCGCGTATCTCGAAGCGGCGCGCGTTCTCGACCGCGCCGATTGCCGCGAATTCGCGCTGAGGACGCTGGATCGCATTCTCAGCGAAGCCTGGGAGCAGGATCGAGGCTTTCTGCACCGCGTCGGCGGGCCGCGCCTCGAAGGCACGCTCGACGACCAGGTTTTCGCCGCGGGTGCGCTGCTGGATGCCTGGGAGACGACGCTCGACCGGCGCTATTTTGATCTCGCCGAGCGCGCGATGCGCCTCGCGATCGAGCGTTTCGGCGATTCCGATGGCGGCGGCTTCTTCGATCGCGCGAAAGATGCCGCGCCGATGGGCGGTCTCGAGGTTCGCCGCAAGCCGCTCCAGGACTCGCCCACGCCGGGAGCGAACTCGGTTGCGGCGATGGTGCTCGACCGGATCGCAGCGTTCACGGGCGAGCCGCTCTACCGCGACTGGGCCGAGATGACACTGGAGGCGTTCGCCGGGCCGGTTTCGCAGTACGGAATCTTCGCCGGGACGTATGCGCTCGCGGCTCTCCTGCACGCCCGGCATCCGTTGCAGGTTGTGGTGACGGGCAAGGCAGGCGACCCGAAGGCAGCGGAACTCGAAAGGACCGCACATGCGGTCTATCGCTTTGGCAAAGCAGTCTTGCGCGTCACGCCCGAACGGCTCGTCTTGAACGCGCTGCCCGTCGCGCTGCGCGAGACCATTCCTCACATGGACGCCGCTCTAGCCCAGGCCTTCGTGTGCGTTGAAACGACCTGCTTCCCGCCGCTTACCGAACCCGCAAAGCTCTCGGCTCTTCTCAGCGAAGTTGCCACCGGTGGGTCGAGCGCGGCAGGCGCCTCGCACTGAGGCAAAACGATTGACGCCTACCACCGTGGATGACATAATTTCTGGCTCGTTTGTCCCAGGATGTGCTTGCAGGCGCGGCAAATTCGACGGAAGACACTTCCGAAAACAATCAGGAGCGGGACCGCAGCGCGTTTCCCCAACGATGGAAATTGTCCACCAGCTTGGTGAGTTGTTCCTCGGAGCTGTGCCCACCATCATCATCGTTCTTCTTTTCTATTTCTTCCTGAACTGGGCGTTCTTCAAACCAATCCAGAAGGCGATGGCGGAGCGCGAGGCTCGCATCGAGGGCGCGCGAGCGGAAGCCGCATCGGTCGAAGCCGCGGCCAAACAGGAACTCGACAGCTATAACGAAGCGATGAAGAAGGCGCGCGCTGAAATCTACGGCGAGCAGGAAATGGCGCGGCAGAAGGCGCTCGAAGAGCGCGCGAAGCTCCTGAAGACACTGCGTGGCCGCGCGCAGGAAGAGGTGGACGCGGCCAAAAAGCGAATCGCCGCGGAGCTTGCCGCCGCGCGCGCGGAGGTCGAGCGCGAGACTCCCGCGCTCGCCAACAACATCGCGCGCGTTATTCTGGAGCGGCCTTCACCGGGAGGTGCAGCCCGATGATGAGCCGCGCGCAATCTCTCGGGCGAATCATCGCATCTCTTGGACTGCTTTCTCTGCTCTTTGCCATCCCGGCGATGGCGCAGGAGAGCGAGTCTCCTGCCGATACGACCACAGGATGGGTATTCCGCTGGCTGAACTTCGCGATTGTTCTCGCGCTAATCGTCTATTTCTTTCGATGGCTTGGCCCTTATTTTAGGAAGCACTCGGAAGAAATCTCGTCGAAGATCGCGGAAGGGGCGCGCGCGAGAGAAGCAGCGGAGCAGCAGCGCCGCGGGGTGCAGGCCAAGATGGCGGGAATTCAGACGGAAGTCTCCGCGATGCGTGAGGCTGCGAAGCGCGGAGCTTTAGCCGAAGCGGAGCGCTTGAAAGCGCTCGCGCGAACAGAGGCCGAAGCAATCGAGCGGGCCGCACAGGCGGAAATCGCAGCGGCCGAGCGCGCCGCGCGGATCGAGCTGAAGCTGCTGGCCGCGCGGATCGCAGTGGAGCGCGCGGAGTCCGTGCTGCGGCAGGAGCTGACGCCGCAGGACGAGGCGGCGCTCTTCAAAGGTTTTGTCGCCGAGCTCGAAGGGAGCCCGAATTGATCGGCGCGGTTGCAACGCGCTACGCAGCGGCGCTCGCCGGCGTGGCTCTCGAACAGAAGAGCGCGGACCGCGTGAAGAGCGACCTCGGCGCCTTCGTGGACGCGTTTTCCGTGTCGGCGGACCTCAGAAATCTTCTGGAAAGTCCGGCGGTGAGCCGCGAGGCCAAGCAGAGCGTGGTCGAAAAGCTCGCGGCGCGCATGGACCTTGCGCCGGCGGTGCGCAATTTCGTGTATCTCCTGGTGGATCATCGGCGGACGGAGATGCTGCGTGAAATCCAGGAAGCGTTCCACGTGGAACTCAACGCGAAGCTCGGAATCGCCGAGGCGGTAGTGACCTCCGCGCGCGAATTGAGCGCTGAAGAGAAGAGGCAACTGACCTCGGCGCTCGAGCGGCGCACGGGCAAGAAGATCGAGGCGCGATTCCGGGAGGACAAGTCGCTCGTGGGGGGCACCGTCGTGCGCGTCGGCTCGACCGTTTACGACGGCTCGGTGCGCGAACAATTGAATCGGCTGCGCGAGCAGCTGGAAGCGGAATAGGAGCAGGGATGGCGAATATCAAGGCGGATGAGATCACAAAGATTCTGCGCGAGCAGATCGAGAACTATCAGCAGACGGTCGCGGTCGAAGAGGTCGGCTCGGTCATCTCGGTCGGCGACGGCATCGCGCGCATTCATGGACTGGACCGGTGCATGGCGGGCGAAATGCTGGCATTCCCGCACGACGTTTTCGGAATCGCGCTCAACCTCGAGGAGGACCAGGTCGGCACGGTTCTGCTCGGCGACTATACCGAAATCCGCGAAGGCGACACGGTGAAGCGCACGAACCGCATCATGTCCGTGCCGGTCGGCGAATCGCTCGTGGGGCGCGTGGTGAACCCGCTCGGCCAGCCGCTCGACGGCAAAGGGCCGGTGGTGACCGACAAGCGCAATCCGCTCGAGCGTCTCGCGCCGGGCGTTGTGGATCGCCAGCCGGTGCGCGAGCCGCTGCAAACCGGAATCAAGGCCATCGACTCGATGATCCCGATCGGGCGCGGGCAGCGCGAGCTGATCATCGGCGACCGCCAGACGGGCAAGACCGCCATCATCCTCGACACAATCCTGAATCAAAAGGGCGGCGACATGATCTGCATATACTGCGCGATCGGGCAAAAGCGCTCGACGATCGCGCAGGTGATCAAGACGCTCTCCGACTATGGCGCGCTCGACTACAGCATCGTCGTTGCGGCATCGGCCACTGAGCCCGCCACGATGCAGTACATCGCGCCGTTCGCGGCCGCGGCGATGGGCGAGTATTTCCGCGATTCAAAGCGCCACGCGGTCTGCTTCTACGACGATCTTTCAAAGCATGCGCAGTCCTACCGGGAAATTTCGCTCCTGCTGCGGCGCCCGCCGGGCCGCGAGGCGTTTCCGGGGGACGTTTTCTTCCTGCACTCGCGCCTGCTGGAGCGCGCTGCGAAATTGAACGACAAGCTCGGTGCGGGCTCGCTCACCGCGCTGCCCGTGATTGAGACGCAGGCGGGCGACGTCTCCGCGTACATTCCGACAAACGTTATCTCCATCACCGACGGGCAGATTTACCTCGAAGCCGACCTTTTCAACTCCGGCATCCGCCCGGCAATCAACGCGGGCATTTCCGTGAGCCGCGTCGGCGGCAACGCGCAGACCAAGGCGATGAAGCAGGTGGCCGGGACTCTGCGTCTCGACATGGCGCAGTACCGCGACCTCGCCGCGTTCGCGCAGTTCGGCACGGAGCAGCTCGACAAGGCCACGCAGGCGCAGCTCGCTCGAGGCGAACGGCTGGTGGAGGTGCTGAAGCAGGATCAATTCCAGCCGCTGCCGGTGGAAAACCAGGTGCTGATCATCTTCGCGGGCGCGAACCGAATCCTCGACGATCTGGAAGTCGCCGATGTGCGCCGCTTCGAGCACGATCTCTTCCCGTTTATCGAAACGAATTACCCCAATGTGCTGAAGACGCTGCGCGAGAAGAAGGCGATCGACGATTCACTGAAGGCCGAAGCGCTGAAGGCGCTCGGAGCGTTCAAGGAGCGGTTCAAGGCCGGAGCGCTAGCCGCGGACTGAGCTGACCCTCGATGCCCACACTGATTGATTATCGCCGCCGCATCCGCTCCGTGAAGAGCACGCAGCAGATCACGCGCGCGATGAAGTTCGTTGCGGCGGCCAAGCTGCGGCGCGCTCAGGAAGGCGTGTTTTCGGCGCGGCCCTACGCGCGCGAAATTCTGCGCGTGCTGCGGTCGGCGGCGGCGCGCATGGAGTCGACGGCGCATCCGCTGCTCGAACGCAGACCGGAAGAGAAAGTGCTCGTCGTCGTGCTGACGAGCGACCGCTCGCTGTGCGGCGCGTTCAACGCCAACGCCACCCGCCGCGCGACCGCCTTTCTGCGACAGAATTCTTCGAAGAAGCTTCAAGTAATCGCGATCGGAAAGAAGGGGCGCAGCACTTTAAAGAGGGAAGGCTGGACGATCGTCCGTGAATACACAAACGTCACCGACAACGTGAATTTTCTGAAGGCGAAAGAAATCGCGGAAAAGATTGCCGAGCTGTACGCGTCGCGCGAAGTGGATGCGGTCTACACCGTGTACAACGAGTTCAAGAATGTCATGGTGCAGCGGCTGCGCACCGAGAAGCTTCTTCCGATTGACCCGACCGTGATCGAGACCGGATCCGTCGCCGCCGTTGAAAGAGAAGCGGGGCGTGAAGAGGAGCTGCCGCACGACATGGCGCCCAGCGGCAGGCTGCTGGTGGATTACATCTATGAAGAGCCGGTCGCAGAGCTTTTTAGCGCGCTGGTGCCGCGTTACCTGGAGGGTGAAGTATTTCGCATTCTGCTCGAATCTTCCGCAGCCGAATGGGCCGCGCGCATGACGGCAATGGACTCGGCCACGCGAAATGCTTCCGAGCTGATTGACAAAGTAACGCTGGAGATGAATAAGGTCCGCCAGGCGGGGATCACCAAGGAGTTGATCGAGATCGTCAGCGGGGCGGCGTCGGCAACAGGCTCGTGATTAGTAATTGGTGAGTAGTGATTAGTGAAGATAGAGAAGTTCACAGAGCTTACGGTTTGGCAGAAGGCTCATGAACTGACGCTGCTGGTGTACAGACTTAGCGATGCCTTCCCCGACAGGGAGCGCTTCGGGATTGTGGCCCAGATTCGGCGTTCGGCGGCGTCTGTGCCTGCGAACATTGCTGAGGGATTTGGGCGGCGTACCACGCGGGAACTGTTGCGGTCTTTGCAGATCGCGCGCGGGGAGATAGAGGAGACGCGGTATTTCTCAATGTTGAGCCGGGATTTGGGTCATCTGGCCCCGGACGGTTTCAGGCAGCTCACAGAAGGATGCGACACAGTCGGGAAGCTGGTCAATGCGCTGATGACGTCACTGAACAGGCGCATAGGTGATTCCGGGAAGCACTAATCACCAGTCACCAATCACTACTCACGGATTTCAAAGGGAGCTGAAATGGCAGCTGAGAACAGGAAAATCGGACAAGTCGTGGAAATCATCGGGCCGGTCGTGGACGTGCAGTTTGCCGGCGGGCATCTGCCGCTGATCCACAACGCCGTGCGCATCACGAGCGAGGGGTTCGATGTGCCTGCGCCGATTGATATCATCGGCGAAGTGCAGCAGCACCTGGGCGAAGGGCGCGTCCGATGCGTTGCGATGAAGCCGACCGAAGGGCTCGTGCGCGGCATGAAGGCGGAAGACCTTGGCCAGCCGATTTCTGTGCCAGTGGGCCGCGGAACGCTCGGGCGCGTGCTGAATGTACTGGGCGAGCCGGTGGACAACCTCGGACCCGTCAAAGCCGAGAAGCGCTATCCGATTCATCGGCCGGCGCCGTCGCTCGAAGACCAGTCCACGACGCTCGAAATGTTTGAGACCGGAATCAAGGTCGTGGACCTGATCGAGCCATATCTTAAAGGCGGCAAGATTGGGCTGTTCGGGGGCGCGGGCGTCGGCAAGACCGTGCTCATTCAGGAATTGATTCACAACGTCGCCATGAAGCACGGCGGCGTGTCCGTGTTTTCGGGCGTGGGCGAGCGCACCCGCGAGGGGAACGACCTGTGGCTCGAATTCCAGGAGTCGCACGTCATCGAGCCGGGCAATTCCGAGAAATCGCGCTGCGCGCTCATCTACGGCCAAATGACGGAGCCGCCCGGCGCGCGTTTGCGCGTTGGCCTCACGGGTCTCACCGTCGCGGAATACTTCCGCGACGAAGAGCACCTCGATGTGCTCCTCTTCATCGACAACATTTTCCGGTTCGTCCAGGCGGGATCGGAAGTGTCCGCGCTTCTGGGCCGCATGCCTTCAGCGGTGGGCTACCAGCCGAACCTGAACACGGAAATCGGGGAGCTTCAGGAGCGGATCACTTCGACGAAGCACGGCTCGATCACGTCCGTGCAGGCGATTTACGTGCCCGCGGACGATTACACCGATCCGGCGCCGGCCGCGACGTTCACGCACCTTGATGCCACGACGAACCTCAGCCGGCAGATCGTCGAGCGCGGCATCTACCCCGCCGTTGATCCGCTCGCGAGCTATTCGCGCATTCTCGATCCGCGCATCCTCGGACAGGAGCATTACACGGTGGCGCGCTCGGTGAAGTCCGTGCTCCAGCGCTACAAGGAGCTGCAGGACATCATCGCGATTCTAGGCATCGAGGAACTTTCGGACGAGGACAAGCAGACCGTGGCGCGGGCGCGCAAGGTGGAGAAATTCCTCTCGCAGCCGTTCTTCGTCGCGCAGCAGTTCAGCGGCCTCGAAGGAAAATACGTAAAGATCGAAGACACGATTAAAGGCTTCAAGGAGATCGTCGAGGGCAAGCACGACGATCTTCCCGAGCAGGCGTTCTACATGGTCGGGACAATCGAAGAGGCGCAAGAGAGGGCGCAGAGGATTGCGGCGGTGGCATAGCTCCGCTGCGCTTCAGGGACAGATAAATGTTACCCGAGGCAATTGAGCTGCAAGTGGTGACGCCGGCGCGGCACATCATGCAGGATACCGTGCAAGCGGTCGAAATTCCGGGCAAGGAAGGCTACATCGGCGTGCTGCCCGGCCACGCGCCGCTGCTCACGGAGCTCGGCATCGGCATCATGAGCTATCGCAAGGGCACGGACACGCGCTATCTGACGGTCATCGGGGGCTACGCCGAAGTGCTGCCCGACCGCGTTATCGTGCTCGCAGAGATCTCGGAGCGCGCTGAGGAGATTGACATCGAGCGCAGCCGCGCCGCTTTAGAGCGCGCCCGCGCGGAGCTGGCAAGAACGACCTCCGGAAACGAGGATTGGCAGCGCGCCACATTTGCTCTGGACCGTTCCATGGTTCGGATGCAGGCCGCTGCGAAGTTGAGCACAATCACCGGGCCCCCGAAGTAGAGCTGTTCCCACTCATTGCACACCGTGCCTCTTTGCGCAGCCTTGAATCCCGCACGTTTCCACAGCATCAAAATAGTCAGTAAGATGGAGCGCAAGGCTCCCCTCTTTCCACCGGGGCTGGAATAATTCAGATGGCGGAAATCACGATTTACGGCACGCAGTGGTGCGGCGATTGCCGGCGCGCGAAGCAGTTTCTGCGCGAGCGCGGCGTCGCGTTCCGCGAAATCAACATTGACGAAACACCGGGCGCCGAAGAGCTTGTCCTGCGCGTGAACAACGGCGTGCGGAAGGTGCCTACGATCGAAGTGGAAGGCCGCTATTTCGCATGCAGCCCGTTTGATCCCTACCAGCTTTCCTCAGAGTTGAAGATTCCGCTGAATTCCTAGTGCGACGGTTCGGAATTCTGCCCGGTTCTTAAGAGCAGATCACTCTCTGCGTCTTGCGCCCGCGCACACTGCGGGAACAAAACTGCACAGGACTCGCTCTGGATGACGACCCGCTAGTAGTGACCTAATTGAGGCCGACGCCGCGGGTCATAACGGCGGAGACGCGGAGGTCGGGTGTGAGCGCGACGAGATCGGCATCGGCTCCGACGGCGATGATGCCTTTTTTGCCCGCGAGGCCGACGCGGCGGGCAGGCAGGACGGTCACCATGCGGACGGCTTCGACAAGCGGCACGCCGAGCGCGACGACGTTGCGCAGCGCGCGGTCGAGCGTGAGCGTGCTCCCCGCAAGCTTGCCCTCTTCATTCCGCGCGACTCCGTCTTTGACATTCACTTCGAAATTCCCCAAACGATAATTGCCGTCGGGCATTCCGGTGGCGGCGATGCCGTCGCTGACCAGCAGCACCGTATCGAATCCCTTCGTGCCGATCAGAACCTGAATCGCGGGCCCGGCGACGTGCACCAGATCGGCGATTACTTCGGCGGTGACTTCCGGGTCGGTCATGATCGCGCCGATGATGCCAGGATCGCGGTGCGTGAATGGACGCATGGCGTTGTAGGTGTGCACGGCGTGGCGAGCGCCGGCGTGGATGGCCGCGCGCGCCTGGTCATAGTCAGCGTCGGTGTGGCCGAGCGCGACGACGATCTTCGCGGCAAGGGCGGGAGGAATCAGATCCATTGCGCCGGGCAGTTCGGGAGCGATGGTCAGAATCTTCACGCGCCCTTCGGCGGCTTTCAGGAGCTTGTCCAGAGTCTCAACGGAAGGCCGCGCAATGGCGTCCGGCGGATGAACGCCGCGCCGAGCCTTGCTGATGAAAGGCCCCTCGAGATGGATGCCGAGAATTTCAGCCGAAGGACGATTGTTTTCAGCTGACTCTTCCGGCTTTTCGTGCTTGGCGATGTAGCGGGCGATTCCTTCAAGGCTGTGGCAGGTGTCTTCGATGGGCGCTGTCACGGTGGTGGCGACGACGGATGTTGTGCCGTGGCGCGCGACGGTCGCGGTGATGCGGTCCAGCGCCCGCGCGTTCGCCTCCATGAAGTCGTGGCCGCCCGCGCCGTGGATGTGGACGTCCACAAAGCCGGGAACGACGGTCATGCCCGAGGCGACGTAATCGGTCGCGCCCTCAGGAGTGCGAATCGTGTCGCGATGGCCGAGCGCGGCGATGCGGCTTTCTTCGACGACGATGATGCCGTCGCTGATCTCTTCGTCCGGCGTCAGGATGCGGCTTGCGTGGATGACGGTGGCTGGCATGGGCGCTCGCGCTACAGAACTACAAAACCGGAACTCCAGCGGCTAAAGCCGAACTGCCTTTGTCGGCGTTATGTCGTGGCTAAAGCCACGACCCACAAAGATTCTCGCACTCTCACGAGGGCGCTCGAATCGCCATCCAGAATGCTACCGGAATCGGGTCGTGAAAACACAGGCGACCTTGCATCCGGTTGCGTGTCCGCTACAATCTACTCTCGCAACATTCACGGGAGGAAACGGCATGGCATACGACAAGCGCTGGGTGGCGCAGAAGCGGCAGCGCCGGCGCCGCAAGGCCGCCAAGGCGAAAGTGAAACTCTACGAGCAGGGCAAGATCCCTCACGAGAAACTTCCCAGCCTCGCAAAGAGATTCTTGAGCCGCAAACTGCGCGCCCTCAGCAAGGCCGAGTAGCATCCTGAAAAAACAACGGGCGTCCCGACCACTCGGGACGCCCGTTTGGATCGTTGGCTGCGATCCCCGCCAGGGACGCAGCGTGGCGGTCTATCTAGTTCCCGGAAGCCTGCGCGTGCGTGGTGGCAACCTTCGGCACGCTCAGGTAACCGGTGATCTTGTCCTTGCCCACGGAGTTCACGGTGAACTCAAGCGGGGCGCGGCTGCCGTGCGTGAAGAAGTAGATCGGCTCGTTCGCCGAGCGGTTCCTCTTCTCGTAGCGGAGGTCGTCCACGTAGATGGCCACCGTGTAGAGGTTCTTCTTCTCGTTGACGCCGCGGAGCTCAACCATCAGATCGCCCACCTTTTCGCGGGTGTTCTTCTTGTCGATGGTGAACTCGTAATAATCGCGCTCGCCCAGGCGACGGAGCTCTTCGACTTCGTCGTGGTTCTTCGCGATCAGGGTCCCGAATTCACCGCGCGTCATGGTCAGGTTGTTCTTCGTGGCTTCGAGGTCGCTGCGAACGCCGGTGACGTCCGTGCCAAGCTTGTTGAGGTCGTCAACGCTGGCCTTCGTCGCGAGCTGGCCGTTCATGTTGGTCTGGAGATCGGTCAGCTGCTTGGAGTCGTCGTCCTTGATCTTCTTGGCCTGCGCGCGCGCCCGGGCCAGCTCCGTCTCCGTCAGGTTCATTTTGTCGGTGACGACGCTGAGCTCGCCCTGGAGCTGCGCGTTGGTATCTTCGGCTTTCGCCAGCCGCTGGCCCAAAATGTCTTCATTCTGTTTGAACTGCTGCGTCTGCGTCGCGAGAGTCTGTTCAAGACTGTGCGAACGCGTGGACGCCGTCCAGCCGGCTCCCAGAGCAATCAGGGAGACCACAGCCAGCCCTACCACGACGATGCCGATCCAGCGCGGCGTGGCTCCTTCCTGTACGACTTCCTGTCTTTCCTCGAGCATGTTTTATATCCTCCGTGGAAACCCCTTGCTGGCAGGGGTAAATGCACAGGGGGGGCCAAACCCGGCAAGCGGGCAAAGTGGCTATAAGCTACTGATTTATATGGATGGTACGGGAGTTTGGTAAGGACGAGATGCGACCGTAGGCGGGCGCTACCCTGCAAATTTTACGTGGCAGGAATGTTTTCTTCGCAGTAATGATTCCGCAACGATTTTGACTAGTTTCGAGCAGGATAGCGCGATTCGGGACGCTTCGCTTAGAGTGACGACGATTCACTCCGTGTCGTTCAGAATCAACGGGTGACCGTCATGTCGCGCAGCGCAGCAATGCGATCCGCCAGCGGCGGATGCGTGCTAAACAAGCCGGTCAGAAACTGCCGCGCGTTCAGCGGAGCAACAATGCAAAGGGCAGAAGTGGACGGCGGAATATTCATGGGGATTCGCTTGTTGTAGGCGCCGAGCTTTTCGAGCGCACGAATCAAGCCGTAGGGATGGCCGACCATTTTTGCGCCCGAAGCGTCCGCCTGATACTCGCGCTGGCGCGAGATGCCCAATTGCAGGAACAGAGCGGCAAATGGCGCAAGGATAAGTGTGAGAAGCGCCGTCAATCCGCCGCCGCGATCACGATCATTGCCTCCGCCCCAGCCACCCAGAATCATTCCCCATCGTCCCATGTATGCAAGCCAACTGATTGCGCCGGCGATGGTGGCGGCAATCGAGGAAGTGAGGATGTCGTAGTTGCGGACGTGCGAGAGCTCGTGCGCGATTACGCCTTCCAGCTCTTCGTCATCCAACAACTGCATGAGCCCTTGCGTGACCGCGACCGAGGCGTGGCTCGGATTGCGGCCCGTGGCGAAGGCGTTGGGCGCGGCCTGCGGAATCATGTAGAGCTTCGGCATCGGCAGATTGGCTTTGCCCGCGAGACGCTCCATCACGGCGTAGAGGCGCGGCGATTGCTCGCGGCTGATGGGCACGGCCCCGCTCGACATCAAGGCAATCTTGTCCGAGTAGAAATAGGCAACGCCATTCATGATGATGGCAATCACAAGCGCAATCGTCATGCCGCCGCGGCCGCCGAATGTCTGCCCGATGAAGAGCAGCAACAGCGTCAAGGCTGTAAGCAAGAGTGTGGTCTTAATCGTTTTCATGGCCTATGTTCCTCGCGCATTTCAGGCAGCGCCCGCCTTTACCGTTTCGGAGTGGAACTTCATCTCGCCCGTTTTCGCATCGGCGTCCACGACCACTTCATCGCCCGGCTTAACTTCGCCGTCGAGAATCTTCAGCGCCAGCGGATCCTGAATCAGGCGCTGGATAGCGCGCTTCATCGGGCGAGCGCCATACGCCGGATCGTACCCTTCGCGGAAGAGCAGCGCCTTTGCGGCAGCGGTGAGCCTGAGCGTCACCTGTCTTTCGGCGACACGCTTCACGAACGAACTCATCTGCAGATCCACAATCTTTTCGATCTGCTCCTTGCCGAGCGGGCTGAACATCACGATGTCGTCAATGCGGTTCAGAAACTCGGGGCGGAACGTCGGCCGCAAGGCGGCCATGGCCTCTTCGCGCGCCTTCTTCGGGTCCTTGGCGGCCAGCTCGAAAATAGCTGTAGAGCCGACATTCGAGGTCATGATGACGACCGAGTTGCGAAAATCCACCGTCCGGCCCTTTCCATCCGTTAGACGTCCATCTTCGAGAATTTGTAGCAAGACGTTGAAGACGTCCGGGTGCGCCTTCTCGATTTCATCGAGCAGCACTACGGAGTATGGACGGCGGCGCACCTGTTCGGTCAGCTGGCCGCCCTCTTCGTATCCGACGTACCCGGGAGGCGCGCCGATCATCCGCGCGACGGAGTGCTTCTCCATGTATTCCGACATGTCGAGGCGAATAATGGCGCGCTCGTCGTCGAACAAGAATTCGGCGAGCGCCCGCGCGAGTTCCGTCTTGCCGACGCCGGTCGGTCCCATGAACAGGAACGAGCCGATAGGGCGATGCGGATCGCTCAGGCCGGAACGGCTGCGGCGGATGGCATTCGACACGCTCGCGAGCGCGGGATCCTGCCCGACGACGCGCTGGCGCAGCCGCTCTTCCATGTGCACGAGCTTCTGCACTTCGCCTTCGAGCAGGCGGCCGACGGGAATGCCCGTCCACTTGCTCACGATCCTGGCGATCTCTTCCTCGCCGACCTCTTCCTTCAGCATCGGATGGTCTTTTTGCAACTCCGTGAGGCGGTCCTGCGCGGCCTTCAATTCCTTTTCGGCGGCGGACAGCTTGCCGTAGCGGATCTCGGCGACGCGCGAAAGGTCGCCCGCGCGCTCGTACCGCTGCTCTTCAGCCTTTAACTGTTCGATGGCCTCTTTTTGCTTGCGGATACGCGTGATGGCGTCCTTTTCCGTCTGCCAGTGCGCCTTCAGGGCACTCGATTGCTCGCGCAGCCCGCCTAATTCCTTTTCGATTTGCTTCAGCCGCTCGCGCGAATGTTCGTCGGATTCCTTGCGCAGGGCCTGGCGCTCGATTTCGAGCTGCATGATGCGCCGCTCGATTTCGTCGATTTCGGCCGGGAGCGAGTCGATTTCCATGCGGAGGCCGGCGGCGGCTTCATCCACAAGGTCGATGGCCTTGTCCGGGAGGAAGCGGTCGGTGATGTAGCGCTGAGAGAGCATGGCGGCGGCGACAATGGCGGCGTCTTTGATTCGGACGCCGTGGTGTACTTCATACCGCTCTTTCAGGCCGCGCAGAATGGCGATCGTGTCTTCGACGGACGGCTCGCCAATCATGACGGGCTGGAAGCGCCGCTCGAGAGCGGGATCCTTTTCGATGTACTTGCGGTATTCGTTGAGCGTGGTCGCGCCGATGGCTCGCAGCTCGCCGCGAGCGAGCGCGGGCTTCAGCATGTTCGAGGCGTCCATCGAGCCTTCGGCCGCTCCCGCGCCGACCAGCGTGTGCAGCTCGTCGATGAACAATATGATCTGGCCTTCCGACTCGCTGACTTCCTTCAGCACTGCTTTCAGGCGGTCTTCGAATTCCCCACGGTATTTTGCGCCGGCTACGAGGGCCGCAAGATCGAGAGCAACGATTCGCTTGGGCTTCAGAACTTCCGGGACGTCGCCCGCGACAATTCTCCCGGCAAGACCTTCGACGATGGCGGTCTTGCCGACGCCGGGCTCGCCGATCAGGACGGGATTGTTCTTAGTGCGCCGGGCAAGGATCTGCATCACGCGGCGGATTTCTTCATCGCGGCCAATGACAGGATCGAGCTTTCCGCGGCGGGCAAGCTCCGTAAGGTCACGCGCGTATTGTTCAATCGCGCGATAAGTCGCCTCGGGGTTCTGGGAAGTAACGCGATGGCTGCCGCGAATCGTGGCCATCGCCTGGAGAATGGCATCGTGGCTCGCGCCATGCCGCGCGAGGATCTGCCCAGCAGGATCGCGGTCGGTGGCTGCGATGCCGAGCAAGATGTGCTCGGTTGAGACGTACTCGTCCTTCAATCGCCCCGCTTCATCAAAGGCTTTTTCCAGGACCGCATTGGAAGCCTTGCTGAGGAACTGTTCGGAGACGCCGGAAACTTTGGGCAGGCGTTCAATCTGCTTTTCGACTTCGCCGGCAAGCGATGTAGGCGATACACCCAGCTTTTCGAGCAGGGGCGGCACTACGCCATCGCCCTGCGCGATGAGCGCCCAGAGCAGGTGCAGCGGCTCGATCTGCTGCTGGCCGGAGCGGCCGCCCATCTCCTGCGCTGCCTGGAGCGCTTCCTGGGCCTTCACTGTGAATTTGTTGAATCGCAGCATGGCGAAATTCTCTCACTTTCCCATTGAGACAAAAAGAGGGCCGGGTCAAACGCTCGCCCGGCCCCATGGTTACTTCGATCTCGTTCAGTTGTTGCCGTTGGTGACGTTTACCTTCACCTGCTTCGGCTTCGACTCCGCTCGCTTCGGCAGCGTAACGGTCAACACGCCGTTCTTGTACTCCGCCTTGATGGCCTCGCTGTTCACCGTGTTCGGCAATCCGAAGCTCCGGTTGAACGAGCCATACGTCCGCTCGATTCGGAGGTAGTTGTCTTCGTTCACCTTCTGCTCGAACTTCCGCTCACCGCGAATCGTGAGCATATTGTTCTCGACGCGGACATCGAGATCTTTTTCGCTGATTTCCGGCAGGTCCGCCTTCAAGACTAGTTCGTTCTCGGTCTCGTAGATATCCACTGCCGGCGCCCACGCGGTCAGTGCCGAGGTATCGGCACGCCCGGGGAAGGTCGACTCAAACATGCGGTTGAACTGCTCCTGCAAGCCGGAGAAGTTCCTAAATGGATCCCACCTTGTAATCGCACTCATTGTCTTGCTCCTCGTAGGAATCTTTAGCGCCTTATTAGCGCGACAGAACAATAAAATATGAGCGTATCTCTGTCAAGTATTTTCTTTGGATTTCTCCGCTCAAGGCCCTTTCGGTGTGAATTATTCTATGACCTTAAGAATCAGGCACTTAAGGTAGTGAGTTTCAGGCATCGTTAGGAGGATCGGGTGATCCCTGGCTTGAGTTCTTCTCTCGACGACGACCACATTGCGGCGCGCATCGTTGGCGGCCTCTGCGATGAGCTGAAGGAAGAGCGCCTCGGATATGTGGTAGGAGCAGGAGCAGGTGATCAGGAAGCCTCCCGGTTGGAGGAGTTTTAGGGCCCGCAGGTTGATCTCTTTGTAGCCCCGCTGGGCCGCGGGGACGCTGTCACGGTTCTTTGCAAAGGCGGGCGGGTCGAGGATGATCATCTGAAAGCGCCGTCCGGCCTCGTCATACTCCTTAAGAATGTCGAAGGCGTTGCCCTCGCGGAATTGCACATTAGCGATGGCGTTCAAATCCTGATTCCGGCGCGCGATCTGGATCGCTGCAGGCGCCATCTCGACCGCTTCCAGTTGCGTGCAGCGGTCTGCGACCGTCAGCGCGAACCCGCCCTGGTAGCTGAAGCAATCCAGGACCTCACCGAAGGCGTAGCGCCGTGCGGTCCAGTGGTTTTCCCGCTGATCAAGGAACGATCCTGTCTTCTGGCCTTTCAGGAGATCGTAAAGGAACGAAACGTTGCTCTCCTGCACCTGCACTTCGGCAGGCACATCGCCGTGGAGCACACCGACGCGCTGATCGAGGCCTTCGAGCATGCGCACCTTCGGGTCATTTCGCTCAACAATCCCTTTTGGAGAGAAGAGCTCTACGAGGATTTCGACGATCGTGGCTTTGAGACGCTCGGTAGCCTGGCTCAGAGTTTGGATGACAATGTAGCCGTCATACCGATCGACGATGAGCGAGGGCAACAAGTCCGCTTCGCTGTAGACGACGCGGAAGGCCTCCGAGTGCTCGACCACGCGCTCCCGATAAGCAGACGCGCGGCGTAGACGTTCCGTCAAGAAGGCGCGGTCAATGGGGACATCTTCACGGGTGAGAAGGCGGATGGAAATCTGGGATTTGTCGCTGTAGAAGGCGCGGCCCTGGTAGCGGCCGCGTTCGTCGGTCAAGCGGACGATGGCGCCGGCCTCGGCCTGGGCGGAGCGCACGTCGCTGCGATATACCCACAGGTGCCCGGCGCGCAGGCGTTCGATGCCCCGCGGGCTAATGATGACGGATCCTTCGGGACCGATGCCGGAGTCTGCCACGTCTCTATCTCGAAGAGCGCAGTTCTCTTAGCACACTTGCCGGACTTCCGCCACTGCTGCCGGTGGGACCTCCTAGCTCCCTTGGACACCCATCTTGCGCTTGCGATGCAGCTTAATGGCGGAAGAGCGCAGAGTTTCGGGGACGTTCTTGTTTGAGGTGAGCTTCACGAGGTCTGTGGCGTTCAGACGAGGGAAGAGATGCAGGGAAACGTCGAGCGGAGTTTTCGGATTGTTGACGAGGTTTTTGACGATCGTGTAGTTCTTCATGAAAACGCGGCTGAGGGAAATTGATCGCAGGATTTCGCCCGTCAGGTTGGTCATCGAAGCGAAACTCTCGACTTCCGTGTCGGTCAGGCGGGGGGATTGCAGCACGCAGCGCTGGACGAGTTTGTTCGGGTCGCGGATCAGCATCATGCGTTCGGTGCGCCCGCCCTTGAGCGCAAGTGTGAGGCGCTGGACGACGTTCATATGCGCGACCTTTTGCATCAAAGTCTCGCGTTTCACGGGGTCGGGCTCGATCTCCGCCGCGGCGTCTTCGATCTCTCTCATCGCCATGGCGCCCTTCTGCATTTCACCGAGAAGATCTTTTTGCTCAGCGGTTGAGACAGGAGAGGCTGAGACAGCGATGACGAGTTGCGGGTCAGAGATGAACCGTTCCAGGTTGTCGAGCAACGACTGAATTCCCTGGCTCGTAAGATGAGCGGCCACGCGCGTAACCTGCGCCGTTGGACATGCGGCGTTCTTGGCGAGGGCGTCGGCGACGCCCGGCTTTTCTGCCAGGTTGTCCACGCAATAGGTGAAGAGGCGCGAATCGGCGTCGTCTCGCGCCGCGGCTGCGAGAAAGGATGCGAGGGGCTGCGTTAGCAGGACGTTCTGCGCGCGCTCGGCGATGGCGGGGTCGGCATCCGCGGCCAGCACTGCCAGCAGCTCCGCGCGGTCTTCCTGGCTCAAGGGAACGCCGCCGGAGCAGATTGCGAGCTTCTGCTCCGGGCGCACCTGTCCGGCGCGGACTTGAGCACGAAGTTCGGAGCTAATAAGGCTCTCCTGTCGGCGGGGTCACATTGCCGCTAGGCGGGTTTGCCTGCTGTTGCGGTGAAGCGGCGGGTTGCGAGTTAATGACGGGCGCGTGCCCGTGCAGCCTCGCCTTGATGGCCGCTCCGTAGCGTACGTATGCGAACGACAGCCCGGCAATGAGAAGAACGATGACACCGATTGCGACCGCGAGTGGCCGCCAATTTCGAGGCATATCGGCCGGCTGCTGCACCGCCGTCTGCGAATTCCCGTTGCTTTGCCGGTCGAGCGAGTATTCCGCCACCAAGCCGTCTTCATCGAGTCCCAGGTAGCGCGCGATCGAGCGGATGAAGCCGCGATTGAACACGCCGCCGGGAAGCCGTTCCCATTGGTCCTTCTCCATGGCTTCGAGGAAGCGGGTGCTGATGCGGGTGGCGGCGGAGACTTCTTCGAGGGAAACGCCGCGCATCTCGCGCTCGCGTTTCAGGTGTTCACCGAAAGGCGTCGAAGACATTCTTGAAAAATATAGGCGCGGGTGAAGGGTGTGTCAATGCTGGCCAGTAGCGGCTCGAGGCGGCGCGAGATTGGCCTTTCGGCAATGCCGCCGGAATGTCCATTGCAGCAAGAGAAAACCGTTCACTATAATGCAAATGTTGCCTTCCGAATCCCAAGACGCGACCCTCCGCAGCCCCTCCGACCGTCTGCGCAGGGCTAGTGACTCCAAGCCGTTTGAAGGCGTGGAGCGGCGCCATAGTCCCGGCGCGCCCGTCGCGCCCAGCGAGGGCGGAGAAGTCAACGTGTTCCACGAACTGGGCAAGGCTCTCACGTCCTCCTTACAGCTAGATCAGGTACTGCGCACCATCATGGAAAAGATCAATGAGGTGCTGCGCCCTGATACGTGGTCGCTTCTGCTGATGGACGTGGAGAAGCAGGAGCTCTACTTCCAGATCGCGACGGGCGAGGGCGCTGAAGCACTCAAGGACGTGCGCATCAAGGTCGGGCAAGGGCTTGCGGGCTGGGTGGCTCAGTCGGGCGAGGCCGTCGTGGTGCCCGACACAACCAAGGATTCGCGCTTCTTCGGGCAGGTGGATGAGCGGACGAAAGTGGCGACGCGTTCCATCGTGGCCGTGCCCGTGCGTTTCCGCGAACAATGCCTCGGCGTCATCGAGCTGATCAATTGCATCGGGCCGGAAGGATTCAGCCAGCGGGACCTCGCTCTGCTCGAAGCGCTCGCGGACTACGCCGCCATCGCCATCGAGAATGCGCGGCACGTGCAGCGAATTCACGAGCTGACGATTACCGACGACTGCACCAGCCTCTACAATGCGCGGCACTTGAATTTCATGCTCGACACGGAAATCTACCGGTCGCATCGCTATGCTTTCGAGTTTTCTCTGATCTTCATTGACCTCGACCATTTCAAGAGCGTCAACGATACCCACGGGCACCTGATCGGCTCCAAGCTGCTCGCGGAGATCGGCGAAGCGATCAAGGAGAAATGCCGGCTGATCGACCTCGCGTTCCGCTATGGAGGAGACGAATTCGTCGTGCTGCTCCCGCAAACTTCCAAGGAAAACGCGCTCGGCGTGGCTCGCCGCCTGCACAAGTTGATACGCGATACGAAGTGGCTGAAGGACACGGGGCTGGATGTCCATATCACGTCCAGCGTCGGTGTGGCTTCTTATCCCACAGACTCGCGCACGAAGGCCGAACTCCTGCACCTTGCGGATGAAGCGATGTACCTGGTCAAGAACACGTCCCGCGACAGCGTCGCCGCCGCGGGTATGGGCATACTTCCTGCGAGCTGAAGCACCCGGCTGAGCCCGGTTGTCCTCCGCAAACCCCTACCCTATACTCGGCTTCTAATCACAGAAGGAGGAGGTTTTCTTGCGCAATCAGGAGGCAGCCCGCTACGCGCGTTGGGCTGCGATGATCGCCGGCGGGATCGCCCTGGTTGTCGTCTGCGTGTATGCAGCGCGCGCCTTTCGCCAGGCGCGCGCCCTTCGCAACGCGCCCGCAGCGGTTCCCGTCACCGTTGAGAAGCAGTCGGCGCAGTTTTCCTTCTCCAAAGTCGAACAGGACCGCACGATCTTCACTGTCCGCGCCTCGCGTGCCACGCAATATCGTGACCAGGATCGCAGCTTGCTCGAAGATGTCTGGATCACGCTGTACGGCCGGGATGGGACCCGTAACGACAACATTCACGCCCGGAAGTGCACCTATGAACCAAGCACGGGAGACATTCGTTGCGAGGGCCAAGTTCAAATAGACATCGCAAGCGCCAAACCTCCCTCGGGCGGCGCGGCTGAGCAGACGCTCGCGGTGAAGACAAGCGATGTCTCTTTCAATCGGGAAACGGGCGAGGCTGCGACCTCTGCGCCGGTGGATTTCAGCTTTGCCGGCGGGCAGGGACACGGTGTCGGCGTTTCTTACAGCACGCGCGATTCGATTGTGCGGGTGGAGCACTCTGTCGAGTTCCAGATGAGCGCGTCGGAGCGCACAGGCGGCCTTCCGGTGAGCGCCGCTGGGAGCAGTCTCGAGATTCGCCGCGGCGACCGCACGGTCGTTCTTCATGGTCCGGCTACCGTGCGCGAGGGCCCGCGCGAGCTTTCTGCGGACCAAGTTTCGGTCGTGCTCGATGAAGACAACCATGCGCGCCGGGCCATCGTCCAGGGCCATCCTCAGATTCACACGGTCGAGGGCGCCGGGAAGATCGACGTTTCGGCCAATCAGATGGAAGCGTTGTTGAGCCCTGCAGGCTGGATAGAACGAATTATCGCGGACGGCAACGTGACCGGCGTTCGCCAGATGGCGGCGCGTATTGACCATTTCTCGGCGGAGCATGTCGAGTTCACCATGCTCGCCGCACGCAATCTCCTTCAGGACATGACGGCGAGCGGCGGCGTTGCGGCCGATTCGCAGCAGGGCGGAGGTTCGCGCGTGCTGAAGACCGATGCACTTCACGTCGTGTTTTCGCCCGGAGCGGGTGGCAATCAGCCATCCGCGAAGATGGATCAGCAGCAGATCGAAAGCGTCGAAAGCCTCGCACCTGCGACGATCGAATCGAGGAGCGCCAGCGATACAACCACTCTCAGCGCCCAGAAGTTCGTCGCGCAAATGGGTGCGAACCAGCGCCTCGAGAAACTCTTCGGACATGCGGGCGTGGAAGTCCGGAGGCAGATCGGCAGCGCCGCCCCGCAGGCGGTCTCGGCCGGAGAAATGGTTGCGACGTTCGGCGCGGGCGGCGACTGGGACACGCTCGAAGAAAGCGGCAATGTGCGTTTTCAACAGGCCGATCGCCAAGCGACCGCCGCGCATGCAAAGATCATTCGCGCGACGGACTTGATCACGCTCGATGGCTCGCCGGTGCTTTCCGACTCCATGAGCCGCACAACCGTGGCGAGCGCCGTGATCAACCAGAAATCCGGCGAGATTCGCGGCGTCGGCGGTGTCATCTCCACGTACACCTCATCGAACCAGAACGACGCGGTGGGCCTCGGCACTGGCGCGGCGCACATTTCGGCGGATTCCCTCGCTGGTTCGGCCAACTCCGGCCATGTGACCTACCGCGGGCATGCGAGGCTGTGGCAGGGGGAATCGGTCCTCCAATGCGACCAGATCGAGCTTTGGCGCGACGAAAAGAAGTTGCAGGCCACAGGGCACGTATCGGCGATTTTCCCTCAGGAGTCGAGCCCGTTCATGCCCGTCGCGAGCAAGGCCTCCGCCCCCGCCTCCGAACAGCCGCAAGGCCCGACGCTTTGGCGGATATTCGCTCCGACGCTGACCTACTGGAGCGATCAGGGAAAGGCGCATCTGGAAGGAGGGGTCAGCGCCAAGTCTGACCAGGGCTCGCTCGATTCGCGAACGTTGGACGTTTTCCTCAAGTCCGACGGGACACCGGCGCCCTCGGGAAAGACCCAGGCCGGCGGCGGCCAGTTGAACCGCGTCCTGGCTGAGGGCGATGTCGTCGTCACCCAAGGTGGCCGGCGCGGAATGGCCGACCAGGCGGAATACACCGCCGCTGACGGAAAGTTCGTGCTTTCAGGGGGTTTACCAACCATTACAGACGATTCTAGCAACACAACGACGGGCCAATCGTTGACCTTCTATGTAGCGAATGATACGATCCTCGTTGATTCGCAAGAAGGTTCGCGCACGCTGACCAAGCACCGGGTTGAGAAATGAACCGGCATGTTGAAACTCCAGGCCGCCGATCTGAGGAAGTCGTATCGAGGGCGCACGGTCGTTGACGACGTAAGCCTGGAAGTTCAACAAGGCGAGGTAGTTGGGCTGCTCGGTCCGAACGGCGCAGGAAAGACCACGACGTTCTACATCCTGGTCGGACTCGCGCGTCCGGATTACGGGCGCGTCTTACTGGACGGCGAGGACATCACCGACCTGCCCATGTACCTGCGGGCCCGCGGCGGCATTAGCTACCTGCCTCAAGAGCCTTCGGTTTTTCGGAAGTTAACTGTCGAAGAGAACTTGCTCGCCGTGTTGGAGACGCTGTCTCTGACACCCGAGCAGCGTCGGGACCGCATCGAGGAGCTACTGTCGCAGATGGGACTCGAAGGGGTACGGTACAGCCAGGCGCATGTGCTGTCGGGCGGCGAACGCAGACGGCTCGAAATTGCGCGCTCGCTAGTGCTCTCTCCCTCGTTTGTCCTACTCGATGAGCCCTTCGCCGGGATCGATCCCCTGACCGTGGTAGACATTCAAAAGATCATCGCGGACCTTAGCGGCGCCGGGATCGGCGTCCTTGTTACCGACCACAACGTGCGCGACACGCTGGCGGTCACGAATCGCGCCTACATCATCAGCGACGGCAAGATTCTCGCCGCCGGCACTCCCGCAGAACTTTCCGCCAATGCGAACGTTCGCCGCATCTATCTAGGAGAGAGTTTCAAGCTGAACTGAGCTATGAGCTTCCTGGCCCCCAAACTGAACCTCCGCATCGCCCAGAGGCAGATTCTTACTCCGGGCCTGGTGCAGATGGTCAGCGTGCTGGCGCTGAACCGGCTCGAATTGCGGGAGATGATCAACCAGGAGATCATGGCGAATCCTGTTCTCGAGGAACTCGGCGAGGAGAGCGCCACGCCCGAAAACTATACGGACGAGGCGTTCCTCAAGAAGGAGACCGAGAACGTTCCGGAAACGGAAGCGGCCAACCCATTCGACGAATTCGACTTCGGCTCATTCTTTACGCAGTATTTGGACACGGGCGCGGAACGCGCTGCCAGCAGCGAGCGTGAAGAAATCGAGAAGCCTTCTTTCGACAAGTTTCTTTCTTCCCCTGCAAGCCTTGCAGACCATCTCGAATGGCAACTCAGCGTGAGCATCTGCACGGAAACGGTTCGCACGATTGCAGAAGCGATCATCGGCAACCTCGACGAGAACGGCTATCTGACCGCCACGCTGGAGGAGATCGCGCAATCCGGCAACTACTCGATGGAGGATATCGAAGAGGCGCTGACGATGGTGCAGGAATTCGATCCGCCGGGCGTGGCCGCGCGCGATCTGCCTGAATGCCTGCTGCTCCAGATCAAGGTCGTTGATCCGCAAAACACGCTCGCACAGCAGATTATTGCCGAGCATCTGAAGCTCTTGCAGAACAATCAGCTGAAAGAAGTCGCGCGCGCTCTCAATCGGCCCGTCGAGCTCGTGAAGCGCGCGGTGGACGTGATCAAGCGGCTCGATCCGAAACCCGGTCTGCGCTACAACAAGACCGAGCCGCGCCTGGTCGAACCGGACGTTCAGTTCCGCAAGGTGGACGGCGAATGGCAGGTCTTCATGAACGACGACGATCTGCCGCAACTGCGCCTGAACCCGACCTATCGGCGTTTGCTGGCTCGCGATGCCGCCGACCGCGATGTGCGCAACTACGTGAAGGAGCGGTTCACCGCCGCGATTCAGCTGATGAAGAACATCGAGCAGCGCAAACACACGATTCTGCGCGTATGCCACTCGATCCTGCGCCGCCAGGGCGACTACCTCGACTACGGTCCCGACCACTTGAAGCCGATGATGATCAAGGAAGTGGCCGAAGAGGTCGGCGTGCATCCTTCAACGGTCAGCCGGGCCGTGGCCAACAAGTACGTTCACACGCCGCAGGGCGTCCTCGAGCTTCGCAGCTTCTTCTCGGAATCCGTCAACGGGCCGCAGGGCAGCGAAATGTCCCTGCTGTCGCTCAAGCGGCGCGTCAAGCAGATGATTGAAGAGGAAGATACGGCGCACCCGCTCACGGACGAGCAGATTACGAAGAAGCTCGGCGAAGAAGGAATTCAAGTAACGCGCCGTACCGTTGCGAAGTATCGCGAAGATCTGCGCATTCCCAGCACGCACCGCCGCCGGGTGAAAGTCTAGTCACCCGCCGCCGTGAAGCGCCCCGCCCGGAAACGCCCCGCTCGCAAAACCGGCACCCAGCAGCTTGTGATTGTCACGGGCCTGTCCGGCTCCGGCAAGGGCTCAGTCCTCAATGCTTTTGAGGACCTCGGCTTCTATTGCGTGGATAACCTTCCCGTCGCCTTAATTCCCACGTTCAGCGAGCTGTACCAGGAAGGAAGAGGCGAAGTCGAGCGTGCCGCACTGCTGGTGGACGCCCGGGAAGGCAAGCAGATCGACGAGTTTCCCAGAATCTACCGACAACTGAGAAGCCAGCAGCCGGCCACGCTCGTTTTCGTCGAGGCGAGCGACGTCGCGCTCCTCCGCCGCTTCAGCGAGACGCGCCGCCCCCATCCGCTGAGCAACGGCGGCGCCGTCATTGACGGAATCCGCGCGGAGCGGAAGCGCATGGCGCCGATTCGCCGCCTGGCTGATGTGGTCATCGACACGACGAAGTTTACGGTTCACGAGCTACGGCAGTGGATCATCGAACGCTTCCAAAAAGCGGGCCGGCAGCCCCTGCTTGTCTCCGTGGTCAGCTTCGGTTTTCGCTATGGGATTCCCACAGAGGCCGACCTGGTGTTCGACGTCCGCTTTCTGCCGAACCCGCATTTCATTCCGCGCCTGCGTCCGTTCAGCGGCAAAGACCCGCGCGTCGCGCGCTACATCCGTTCGTTTCCGCAGACAGGGCAGTTCTTGCGCCGTATCGAGAGTCTGCTGGGATACTTGATTCCGCACTACATCCGCGAGGGCAAAAGCTATCTGACTATCGCGCTGGGGTGCACCGGCGGGCGGCACCGTTCCGTGATGCTCGCGGAAGTGATTCGCAAGGATCTCCAACGCCGAGGGTATGCGGCGAAGGTCGTGCACCGCGACCTCGAGAAGTCCGTTTCCTGATCTCGCGCGCGTTTCTCGATTACATCTTGCAAGATATGCGCGCGATGCATAGGCTAGTCAGGTTCCGTGCAGCCCGAAAAGGGCACCCGACACGATGGATGGCGCTCCCCGCTTGAAAGAACGCGAAGAGATTCGACGGCTGTTACGGTACCTCCGTCCCTACACGGCGCCGCTTGCGCTTGGGATTCTCCTCATCGCCTTTATGGCAGCTGTCGAATTCCTCGTGGCGCTTGCCCTCAAGCCTGCCTTCGACGTGGTTTTGAATCCGCAATCCACCGTCCAGGCGTTGGTTCTCTTCAAGGTCCCGTACACCCAGTGGACGATCGACCTGCACTCATTCGTTCCGCACCACATTCACAACGTGCGGACGGTGTTCGCGGTTGCGCTCGTATTTCTGGTTTTCGTAAAGGGCATCGCGGAGTTTTTCGGAAGTATGCTCGTCCAGTATGTGGGCCTGGCTGGCGTGACGGACCTTCGCAATGACGCATATGCAAAGGTGGTTCAGCAGCCGGTCGGCTTTTTTCAACACAACCCTGTCGGGCGTGTGATTTCCGCGGTCATCGCCGACGTGGAGCAGATGCGCAGCGCGTTTTCCGACTGGCTGGCGGATTTCTTCCGGCAGATTTTCAGTCTTGTCGCCTTCGTTTGCGTTTTGCTCTACATCGACTGGCACATGGCCGTTGGAGCCGCGGTGCTCGTTCCGCTTGTTGTGTTGCCGGTCCGCAAGCTTGGCCGGAGGATTCGCAGGTCTTCCGAAAAGAGCCGCTCATTCCTTGCCGACCTGAGCCAGATTCTGCAGGAAACCATCAGCGGGAACCGCGTCGTGAAAGCGTTTGGAATGGAGCGGTTTGAGATCGGCAAGTTTCGCGAGGCGGCACGCAAGCTGTTGCGGGAGAACCTGCGGTGGATTCGAGCCTGGACGGTTACTTCGCCGCTTATGGACATGCTGGGAGCCGTCGTAGTCGCGGCACTCCTGATCTTTGCGCGCGGCGAAATCAAGGCCGGGCGGCTTACGGTCGGGGCCTTCATAGCATTTGCCTATGCGCTCTTCAAAAGCTACGAGCCGGTCAAGCGGATCGGCAACATCTACCAACTGTTTCTGCAAGCGATAGGAACCTCCGCTCAGGTATTTGCCTACATCGCCATGCCGGAAGAGGTGATGGAGGCGCCCGGCGCGAAAATTCTGCCCAGATTCTCGAGCTCGATTGAATTCGACGATGCAAGTTTCAGCTACGAGGGCGGACCGCTGATCCTAAAGGGCGTGGATATGAAAGTTCCCGCGGGCGCGGTGGTGGCGATTGTGGGATCGAGCGGCGCGGGCAAGACCACGCTCGTTAACCTACTGCCGCGTTTCTATACGGTCACGTCCGGCGCAGTGCGGATCGACGGGTACGATGTCCGCGATCTGACGCTCCGCTCGCTGCGGGAGCAGATGGCCATCGTCACGCAGGAAACGATTCTCTTCAACGACACGGTTCGCAGTAATCTGTGCTACGGGCGGCCGGACATGGCCGAAGAGAAAATCGTTGCCGCCGCCCAGGCGGCCCTGGCGCACGATTTCATCATGCAGATGCCTCACGGCTATCAAACGCTGATCGGGGAGCGCGGGCAGCGCCTTTCGGGCGGCCAACGGCAACGCCTCGCCATTGCCCGCGCGCTGCTCAAGGACGCGCCAATTTTAATCCTGGACGAAGCCACCTCCGAGCTCGATTCCGAATCCGAAATGCTCGTGCAGAGCGCGCTCAATAATCTGATTGCGGGCCGCACGGTATTCGTCATCGCGCACCGCCTCTCGACGATTCGCCGCGCGGACGTGATCGCCGTGCTCGACGACGGCACGATTCGCGAGCGCGGCACCCACGAAGAGCTTCTCGCGCGCGGCGGAATCTACGCCCGCCTCTACGACATGCAATTCCGCGACGCCGAACCCGTGTCGCGCGGGGCAGGCCTGGAATGAGTTCCCGCGCAAAGGCGGCCGGCGCACCGTCGCCCTCCCCGGCTTCACCCGGGAAAGGCCTCAAGTCCATGACCGGGTACGCGCAGTCTCAGGCCGCCGAGAATGGGTTCAGCCTGCGCGTTTCCGTTCGGAGCGTGAATCACCGCTTCCTCGATCTGCACCTGCGCGTACCGGAAGGGTTCGAACCGCTTGAGCCATCCATGCGCAAGATTGTTCGGGAGCGCGTCCGGCGGGGGCACCTCGACGTTGCGCTGCGCTACGAGCTGGCCGGTCCAGCTTCGGTCGGAATCAATCAGGAGGTCGCGGCCGCCTATTTGCAGGCCGTCGACGCGCTGCAAAAGCAATTCAACATTCAGACGGAACCCGACCTTGCTTCGATCCTCCGCCTCCCCGGCGTGATCGGCCCGCCCGGCGCCACGCTTGACGAAGAGATTGCAGGGATCGAGTCCACCGTCACGCGATGCCTGAACGAAGCCCTCGACAAGCTGGATCGCATGCGCGAACAGGAGGCGGATGCGCTGCGGACGGAAATGTCCAGCCGTTTATCCAGCATCACAATCCTTGCCGGGAAAGTCGCAGTCCTTGCGGAGCGCGCTCGCCCTGCATTTGCCAAGCGGCTTGAGGCGCGATTGAAAGAACTCCTCGGCGAAGCGCAGCTCGATCCGGCGCGCCTGGCGCAGGAAGCGGCGCTGGCCGCCGAACGCAGCGATATCTCCGAGGAACTCACGCGGCTCACCAGCCACGTGCAGCAGTTCGAATCGCTGCTCGAGGGCGCGTCGGACGTCGGCAAGAAGCTCGATTTCCTGCTCCAGGAAATGCAGCGCGAGACGAATACGCTGCTTTCGAAAACTCCGGGCAACGAAGGCGAGGGCCTGGAAATCACGGCGCTCGGGCTCGAGATCAAGTCCGAGATCGAAAAACTTCGCGAACAGGTACAGAACATCGAATGAGCCGCGGCGAGCCATTGGTCCTGATCGTCTCCGGGCCATCCGGCTCGGGGAAATCCACGCTGGTGCAGAAGATTCTGGCGCTGCCGGGAACGATGCTGGCAGTTTCGTGCACCACGCGCCCACCGCGCAAGACGGAGAACGAAGGCAAGTGGTACAATTTCGTCTCCGAAGTGGAATTCCAACAGATGGTGGCGCGCGGCGAATTCCTCGAATACGCACAGGTCTTCGGAAAAAGCTGGTATGGGACACCGCGCAGGTGGCTCGATGAGGCGCTCTCGCAGAAGAAAGACCTCGTGCTCGAAATCGACGTGCAGGGCGCCCTCCAGGTGAAACAGAAACTGCCGGGAGCGGTCGCGATTTTCATCCTGCCGCCTTCGCGTGCTGATCTGGAGAAACGAATCCGGGAGCGCGGCCAGGATTCGGAAGAGGAAATTCATCGCCGTCTGGAGCGTGCGCGCCAGGAGATGCTGAGCTACAGCAGCTACGATTTCGCCGTTATCAACGACGACCTGGACCGCGCGGGGCAGGAAGTCCAGGCGATTGCACAAGGGTCGCGCTGCCGCGTGGCGCGGCAGGAAAACAGGATTCGGGAAATTCTGAAATCATTTGGAGGCTGACGCTTCATGGCCGTTTTCAAACAGGCACCGGACAGCAAGTTTGCGTATGTGGTTGTCGTGGCGCGCCGCGCGCGGCAGTTGATGGTTGGCGGGCGCCCGCTGGTTGACAATCCGAGGTCACGCAAGACCTCGCGCATCGCCGAAGAGGAATTGCAGCAGGGGTTGCTCGAATACGAAATGCCCGAATTCGCGGAAGAGTCGGAAGACCGGGACGGGAAGCGCCGCAAGTAGGCTTTCGCATCGCGGAGGCCTGCGGCAGAGTCAAATAATCATGAAGATCGCACTGGGCGTGACGGGCGGAGTGGCGGCTTACAAGGCAGCGGAGCTTGTCCGCCGCCTTCAGCAGGAGAAGCTCGACGTGCAGGTCGTCATGACCCGCGCCGCGCAGGAATTCATCACGCCGCTGACGTTTGCCGCGCTCACGGGAAAGAAAGTCATTACTGATATGTTCGGCGCGGAGGGCGCGGCGCCCGCGAACGTCGAAAGCGCGATCGAACATATCGCAGTTGCGCAGCGGATAGATCTTCTGCTCGTTGCTCCTGCAACGGCCGATATCCTCGGGCACTTCGCGCACGGAATCGCGGGCGATTTCCTTACGACACTCTATCTCGCGACGAAAGCTCCCGTGGTCGTAGCCCCGGCGATGAACGTGAACATGTGGGAGCATCCGGCGACGCAGGAAAACCTCGCGACACTGCGCGCCCGCGGCGTCCATGTGGTTGATCCGGACGAAGGCTATCTTGCATGCGGCATGACCGGCGCGGGGCGATTGGCTGCAACGGAAATGATTGTAGAGAAAGTGTGCAGCGTTTTGGGTCTGCGCCGCGATCTCGAGGGACAAGTGATTCTCGTCACCGCCGGCCCGACGCGCGAAGACATCGACCCCGTTCGATTCCTGACTAACCGCTCGTCTGGCAAGATGGGCTACGCGCTTGCCGAAGCGGCCGTCCGCCGCGGCGCGCATGTTGTCTTGGTCAGCGGCCCGACCGATTTGCCGGTCCCCGAAGGCGTGGATTGGGTGCCCGTGCGGTCAACCGAAGAGATGCGCAGCGCGGTGCAAGAGCGTTCCGGCGGTGCAAGCATCGTCATCATGGCTGCTGCGGTTTCGGACTACCGTCCTGTTTCAGTGCAGACGCAGAAGCTCAAGCGCGGCGAAGAGCGTTTGGTGCTGGAATTAGAACCGACGCCCGACATCCTCGCAGAGATGGGGCGCGAAAAGGGCAGCCGCGTAATCGTCGGCTTTGCAGCCGAAACGGATCGTCTCGCCGAGAATGCCCGCGAAAAGCTCGCGCGCAAAGGCGCAGACATGATCGTCGCGAACGACGTCACGCAGGAAGGCGCCGGCTTCGACACCGATACGAATATCGTCACACTCTTCTTGCGGGATGGCCGCGAGATTCCTCTCCCCAAGCTCTCGAAGTTCGACGTAGCCAACCGTATCCTCGACCACGCACTTCAGCTTCTCAAGCACTAGCGTCTTGTGAATTTTCGCGCCGTCCCCGATAATCTGGAACCTCGTGGACCACACGAACCGCTCCCGTGCCGAGGCGTGGCTCCGCTACGCGGATGATCTCCACCTCGGCCCCTTCTATCGCGACCGCGTTGGCCAGCCGATAACGGAAAGCGCGCCGACCGAAACGGTTTCGCTTCCTGCAGCGGCGTCCGCATCTCGCCCTGACCCTGGGCCCGCTTCGGCTCGTAAGCCGGCCGCAGGCTTCGTGCCGCAGGTCACCGGGCCGTCGCTTTTCGAGGAACGCATCGAGGGCGACACACTCGACCGCATCCGCACAGACATCGGGCCGAACTGCACCCGCTGCAAGCTGCACAAATCACGGACGAACATCGTCTTCGGCGTGGGGAATCCGAAGGCGCAGCTCGTTTTCGTCGGAGAAGGTCCCGGTCACGACGAAGATGTGCAGGGCGAGCCGTTCGTCGGCCGCGCAGGCAAACTGCTGACGCAGATGATTGAGGCCATGGGCCTTCGCCGCGAGGACATTTACATCTGCAACGTCGTGAAGTGCCGCCCGCCCGAGAACCGCCTGCCGGAAAGAGACGAAATCGCGACGTGCTCGCCCTATCTCCTACGCCAGCTTGGAGTCATCCGGCCGAAAGTGATCTGCTGCCTCGGCGCATGCTCGGCGCAGACGCTGCTCGAAACCAATCAGGGCATCTCGCGCTTTCGCGGTGAATGGTTCGACTGGCGCGGCGCGAAGCTGATCGCCACGTATCATCCCGCGTACCTGCTGCGCAATCCGAACGCAAAAGGTGAAGTTTGGAAGGATTTGCAGAAGGTGATGGCCGTTCTCGGCCTCCAGCCTAGACGGCGATAATCCACGCCGGCTGCTACACTAGGGCGCTGCCATGCCGCGCTACTGCGAAGTCGCCCTTCCCGTCCCGTTGCGCTCGACGTTCACATACGCCGTTCCCGGTTCGCTTGATGGCGAGCCGCTCGTCGGCCGGCGCATGGTGGTGCCGTTCCGCAAGCGCGCGATGATCGGCTTGGGCCTGGCCGAATCCGACAAACCGCCCGATGTTGCGCAGTTGAAGGAAGTCGCCGAGCTGATGGACGCTGTGCCGGCGCTTCCTCCGAAGCTCATCGAGCTGGGCCAGTGGATCAGCCGCTACTATCTTGCTCCCATCGGCGAGACGTTCCGCGCCATGCTTCCGCCCGAGATCGAGCTGCGCCACGACCGCGAATACTCGCTCACCGACGCGGGCCACTCATTTCTCGCAGAGCTTGCCGCTGCCGGCGAACGAACGGATTCGGAAAGCGCCGAATTCGACCTTCTCCGCTTTCTCGATCAGACGCATTCTCATGGCGCACGCCGCAAGAAAGTGAACGAGGGGGTCGCGGAGAATCTCGTCCGCCGCAGCTGCCTTGCAGCGCGCGAAATAGTGCGCCGCAAGAAGGCGCGCACTCAGAAAATCGTCGCATGGAACGCGGAGGCCGGAACACATCAGGGCACGGCTTCAGCCGTGCCGAAAGGCGGGACAAAATCGGGGGCTTTAGCTCCTGAAGTGGTGGAAAGAATCCGCGAAGTGCTCACCGCCACGCGCGGTCCACTTCCTTTGCCTCTGCTTCTGCAAAAGGCTAACGTGTCGCGCGCCGCCGTCCTGCGCCTTGAAAAGGCCGGTTGCATCCATACGTGGGATGAGGCGCTCACTCCCGGCGAAGACCCATGGGACACGGACTTCACGCCGCCGGCGAACACCTTGAACCCCGAACAAAAGTCCGCGCTTGAAGAAATCTGGCGGTGGATTGTGAAGGGGGAATTCGCGGCGAGCCTGCTTCACGGGGTGACGGGAAGCGGGAAGACCGAAGTGTATCTGGGCGCCATCGAGGCGGCGCTCTCGCGGGGTAAGTCGGCAATCGTCCTCGTCCCGGAAATCGCGCTCACGCTGTGGGTCGGGCGCCTGGTGCGCGCGCGGTTCGGCGCAGGCGTCGCCGTGCTGCACAGCGGTCTGCCGGATATCGAGCGCGCGCGCGAATGGTGGCGGGCGCGCCGCGGCGAAGCGCGTGTCGTGGTGGGCACGCGCTCCGCCGTATTCGCACCGCTTGAAAACCTCGGCCTCCTTATCGTGGACGAAGAGCAGGAGTCGAGCTACAAGCAGGAGGAAACGCCGCGCTACAACGGTCGCGACACAGCTGTCTATCGCGCGCGCCTTGAGGGCGCGGTTGTTCTGCTGGGCTCAGCGACGCCGTCGCTCGAATCATTCCACAACGCGCGCGCCGGAAAATATCGGCTTCTGCGCCTCACGTCCCGCGTCGAAAACCGGCCGCTCGCCGAGGTCCGCATCGTGGATCTGCGCGAGGAGTTCCGCCGCGAGCATCGCGCCGCGCCGATCTCGGAATCGTTGCGCGCGGCCATCGCACTGCGCCTCGAAGACCGCACGCAGGCGATGGTGCTCATCAATCGCCGCGGCTATTCGTGGTCTCTGCTGTGCCGCAGCTGCGGCGCTCTTGTTCAATGCAAGAATTGCAGTATCGCGCTCACTTTTCACAAGAGCCGGCAGCGCCTCGAATGCCATTACTGCGGCTACTCGATCCGCCCGCCGAAGCATTGTCCGCAGTGCAAAGGCGAGTATATGTATTTCGTCGGTGACGGCTCTGAGCGCGTCGAGGAATATCTGCGCGAAAGGTTTCCGGCGGCGCGCATCGCGCGGCTCGACCGCGATACGGTACGTACGAAGCGCGAATACCAGCATGTGCTCGGTGCGTTCGCGAAGGGCGAAATTGACGTTCTCGTCGGGACGCAGATGGTCGCCAAGGGCCACGACTTTGAGCGTGTCACGCTGGTCGGCGTGGTTGCCGCCGACCTGGCTCTCAGCCGTCCGGATTTTCGCGCTGCTGAGCGCACGTTTCAGTTGCTCACGCAAGTCGCTGGACGCGCGGGGCGCGGCGAGCTTGCAGGAGAAGTTCTCGTCGAGACCTACTATCCCGATCACTACGCCATTCAATTCGCCGCGCACCAGGACTACGTCTCGTTCTATGAGAAGGAGGCGCACTTCCGTCGCATCCTGCACTATCCGCCCTTCACTGCGCTCGCAAGCGTCTTGGTGCGCGACCGCAAAGTTGAGAACGCCATCCGCTGGTCGCGCGCGCTGGCAGCCTACTTCGCGCAGTTCGAAGAGCAGGGAGTGAAGATTCTCGGGCCCGCCGCAGCGCCTCTCGCCCGCCTGCGCAGCGACTACCGCTTTCAATTTGTCCTCAAGTCGCCGCATCGCACGGCTCTCGGTAAGGTCCTTGCTGGCGCGATGGACTTCTGCGCAGCGAAAGAAATCCCGCAGACCGCTGTCATCGCCGACGTCGATCCGACGAGCCTTTCGTAGCGCTTCGCGCACCGGGAACACTCCCGAATCGCTTCTGTGCCTTAGCGATCGGTGGCACAATGCCGCTAGTGACACGTCCCCCACTGCGAATTGTCTTGGCCGGCGGCTCCGGACAGGTCGGAACAATCCTAGCCCGCTACTTTCAGGGCAAGGGTGACAGCATCGTGGTTCTAGCGAGAAATCCCGCTCCTGCTCCTTGGCGTGTCTTCAAATGGGACGCGACGTCCCTCGGGCCTTGGATTGGGGAGATTGAGGGCGCCGACCTGGTTATCAACCTTGCGGGCAGGAGCGTGAACTGCCGCTACACAGAGTCCAACCGCCGCGAAATCAAGGAGTCTCGAACGCTCTCAACCCACATCCTCGGCGAAGCGATTAGCCGAGCAAAGCTGCCTCCTCGAGTCTGGATGAACGCGAGCACAGCCACGATCTATCGCCACGTTTTTGACTGCGCCATGGATGAGGCCAGTGGAGAGCTCGGAGGGAGTGAACCCGGCGTTCCGTCGACGTGGCGATTCAGCATTGATGTCGCAACAAGCTGGGAGGAAGCATTCTTCTCTTCTGCTGCGCCCGCGACGCGCAAGATTGCTCTTCGGAGCGCCATGGTTATGAGCCCTGACCGCGGGGGTGTATTCGACGCCTTACTTAGGCTTGTCCGTTTTGGCCTTGGCGGGAAATCAGGCTCAGGGAAACAGTTCGTTTCGTGGATTCACGATAGGGATTTCATTACGTCGATCGAATATCTTCTCGGTCATGATGATTTCGATGGCCCAGTCAACATCGCTTCGCCCAATCCGCTTCCTAACTCCGAATTCATGGCAGGTCTGCGCAAGGCTTGGGGAACTCGCGTGGGCTTGCCTGCATCGGAATGGATGCTCGAGGTTGGTGCGATCTTTCTCCGCACGGAGACGGAGCTAATCCTTAAGAGCCGGCGCGTCGTGCCGGGCCGATTGCTGGCTCATGGGTTCAAATTCAGATTTCCGAATTGGGAGGCGGCTGCGCAGGACCTGGTGGCACGTTGGAAGCAAAGTTCAACGATTACATAAGCCGCATCCGAGTTACGGATTCGCGGCGGGCCACGCCGTGATGCAAAGCAGAAAGATCGCCAGAGCGGCGACGGCCCACGCGCGTCGGGGCCGGTCGAGCAGTTGCCATTGGTCCAGCACGGGCGGATGCCGGAACCGCAGCGTAAGCACGAGCAAAAGGACTCCCCATAGCGCCCAGCCATGCCAGCAGTAAATTCCGATGCCAAGCAGTGCCAGGGCGACGCCCAGCGAAATCCTCCGGTGATTCTCGCTCGCGACGCAATACAGGATGTGCCCTCCGTCGAGCTGCCACGCAGGGAGCAGATTAAGCCCTGTCACGAAGATGCCCACCCATGCCGCCGCTCCCACCGGCGACAAAAGCATCCAGCGCGGATCGATGTGCGGATGAAACAGCGCGACGAAAAGCTTCACGAGCGGAACGTTGCCGTAAAGGAGCACTGCGTTTTCTTGTACGCCCGGCACCAGCTTCGATGTTGCGACGGCATACGCCAGCGCCGGCACAGCGAGCACGAATCCCGCGACAGGCCCTGCAAGCCCGACATCGAAAAGCGCGCGTCGCGTGGTGATCGGCGACCGGATGCGGATGAACGCGCCAAAGGTGCCGAAGAGCGTCGGTGCGGGAATGAAATACGGATAGCTCACGTCAATGCCGTAAATCCTGCACGCAATGTAGTGGCCCATTTCGTGTGCCAGCAGGATCGCAAGGAGCGTGAAGGAGAACGGAATCCCCAGCGCGAGCAGCTGCGGATGCTCGAAGGGAATAGCCATCATGGTAAAGGGATTCTCTTCGCCCGAAAACGGCGCGCGGTCCGCTGCGTACGAACGCGCGAACTCCGAGCCGACGGCGAGAGTCGAAACCACGGTGAGGAGAAACAGAATTAGCGCGGGCCAGAGCGGCCGCCGCGGTCGCGCACGTGCAGGCTCGCCGATCGGCCGAAAATCCACGTCGAGGATTTCGATCGGAATGTTGCCGTGGCCGTTGCCGCCGTTGGCGTCGTGGCTCATGCGGATAGGATGAGCCATGCTCCCGAATGGGTCGCTTGCTTCACTGGAAACATTTCAGGGGCACCAAGACCCGCGAGTTCTCATTCCGCGTGAGGCTGGTATGGCGTCACTGCTTGGCGGCGGCAGCCGGGAGCGCCTGAAGTTCCTTGCCGGGCTTGAAGCGCACGGCCTTCCCCGGGGGGATATTCACCTGCTGCCCGGTGCGCGGGTTGCGCCCGATGCCGGTCTTGCGCGGCTTGACGTTGAACACCCCGAAGCGCCGCAGCTCGATGCGCTGTCCGCGGCCGAGCGCATTCTTCATGGCCTCGAAGACGGTCTCGACCGCCTGCTCGGCCTTGGTCCGGCTAATATTCTTGTTCTTCTCTAAGATGGCGTTTACGATGTCCAGCTTGATCACAACACCCTCCAGCTCGCTCCGGCTTAGGCGGAAACCTATGCTAGACAGGGGGTTGCGGGTTGTCAAGCAGCACACCGTGTAATAAACTGCGCCACTCCTGAGGAGGGACGATGTCCGACCGAAAGAGACCTGCTCCAGCCGCCGCGATGATCCACGAACTCATCGCCAACCGCTGGAGTCCGCGCGCGTTCGAAAACCGAGCCATCGAGCCCGAAAAGCTGCGCAGCCTCTTCGAGGCGGCGCGCTGGGCGGCATCGTCCTACAACGCCCAGCCGTGGTATTTCATCGTCGGCACGAAAGACGACCCGGAGAACTACAAGAAAGTTCTCGAGTGTTTCGTGGAATTCAACCAGAACTGGGCGAAGAGCGCCCCCGTAGTTGGGTTGAGCGTGGCTGCGCACAAGATGCCGCACGACGGCTCGCAGAATCGCCACGCATTCCACGATGTCGGCCAGGCCGCCGCGATTCTTGCGCTCCAGGCAACAGCCTTGGGCTTTCAGGTCCACCAGATGGCCGGCATCCTTCCAGACAAGGCGCGCCAGACGTTCGACATTCCCGCGGACTATGAAGCCGTCGCCGGCTTCGCCATCGGCTATCCGGGCGACCCGATGACATTGCCCGAAGGCCGCTTGCGCGACAACGAAACCGGCGTGCGCCAGCGCAGGCCGGCATCTTCGTTCGTTTTCACGGGGAAATGGGGCAGCGTTTCGCCAATTGTGAAGTAGCGCAGCCGCCCCGAGATGCTAGGCCTAAAACCCGCCGTACTGCAACCCCACACCGCCTCGCGCGCCCAAGCCTTGCGTGCAAAGTGGACGGTTGATATTCTCCGGGGCGTTCTGGCATGGGAGTGCAAATAAGGGGAGGCACGCAATGAAAACCCGAACGTTGCAAATTCTGTTTGTGTGCGCGCTCGCGGCAGCGCTGCTGGTGATTTCGCGGTCCGCATTTTCTTCAAATGGCGACAAGCCGAAAGACTTGGCGGCGGAAACACAGGCCCTCAAGGCCCAGGTCGCCGCGCTCGAACAGAAGGCCCAGGGCGCGCAGGACTATATCGACATCTGCAATCTCCAGGCTGCCTACGGCTATTACGTTGACAAGACGCAGTGGGATCAGGCTGCCGATCTGTTCACCAAGGACAGCACGCTCGAGATCGGGCTGCGCGGCGTCTATGTCGGACAGGACCACGTGCGCGCGTATCTCCACAAGCTTCCTACGCTCGGCTACGGGCTTCTGTTCAACCATATGCAACTGCAGCCGGTCGTGACCATTGGTCCCGGCGGGAAGACCGCCAAGGGGCGCTGGCGCGCCATCATTCAGGTCGGCCAGCTCAACAAGCGCGCTCAGTGGGGAGAAGCGACCTACGAGAACGAATACGTGAAAGAGGACGGCGTGTGGAAGATAAAGAAACTCCACGCCTACTTCACCTACTACGTGGATTACTACAAGGGCTGGGACAAGGGCGGCGATCCGCCTCCCGCTGCTATCCCCGATCTGCCGCCTGACCAGCCTCCGACTGAAGCGTACAAGCTATACCCGGACGTTTACATTCCGCCCTATCACTACAAGAACCCCGTCACGGGAAAGTGACGAGGCGACGAGCATCGCCATCCTGAGGCGGGTGCTTTCAGCCCGCCGGAGGATCTCTCTGCGCGATGAGCCGAGGGATCTCTCCTTCGGTGGAGTTAAGGGATCCCTCTTCACGCTTTTGGCGCACGTGCGGCATCAATCGAGATTCCCCCGGCGCCCAGAGTCGCCAGAATCAGCAGCCCGCCCATGATTGCCAGGTTTTTCTCGAAGTGGACCATGACGTCGAACCGATCCGTCCCTTGCATCGCCCAGAAGTTGTGAAAGAGAAGTGTGGTCGGAATGAGGTAAAGAAACAGGATCCAGGAGGTGAGCCTCGTGAACAGTCCCAGCAGAATGGCGAGCCCGCCCACCAGCTCGATAATGAGTGCGATGCCCAGTGCGACGGCAGGAAGGGGCAAATGCTTTGCTGCAACCATTCCCTCCTCCATCGAGAAGCCCGTAATCTTGAGGACGCCACCGGAGATGAAGACCACGCTAATCAGGATTCGACCGAGCAAGGGCACCACACCGCCGGAAGAATTGGCCATGCGCGTTCTCCTTTAGTAGGAACTGCTATAGACGTGCTTTGCGAGACCCCAAACCAGCAGCAACCTATCACAGAAGTGCCCGGCAATGGGAGAGCGCCGGCCGCCCGTCAGGCGAGATCGAAGAGGAGGATTTCAGACGGCTCGCGCGCTTCCACGCGCACTTCCTTCTCGCCGGAAATGGCCGCGCCGTCCCCGGCTTCGAGGTCCTTGCCGTTGACTCGCACGCCGCCCCGCGCGATCTGCACCCACGCATGGCGCCCGTCCGCCAGCGCATGGGTCGCTTCATTGCCCTTCTCGAGCCGCGCAATGTACAAGTTCGCGTCCTGTCGGATGGTGATCGGCGCCTGCGGCCCGGCCACGAGTTGAAACTTGCCGCGCAGTTCCTCGTCGGAATATTTGACCTGCTCGTATGCCGGATCAAGTCCCCGGCGTTCGGGCAGGATCCAGATTTGCAGCAGATGGACTGGTTCCTTGGACGAGTGGTTGAACTCGCTGTGCATCACGCCGCGCCCGGCGCTCATGTGTTGCAGCTCGCCCGGACGAATCACACCGCTGCCGCCTGTGCTGTCGCGGTGTGCCAGCGCGCCCTCGAGAATCCACGTGAGGATCTCCATGTCGCGGTGCGGATGCGTCGGGAACCCGCCGCCGGGCGCGATCACATCCTCGTTGATCACGCGCAGCGAGCGGAATTGCGTGTGTTCCGGGTCGAAGTACTGGTCGAAGGAAAACGTAAATCGCGAATCGAGCCACGAAAGCTTGTTGTGGCCGCGTTCTTCGTTCGGTCGGATTTCAATCATGGTCGCAGCTCCTCGGGAAGCAGATTGGATGCCGCTCCGTTCGAATGGATTCTACGGAAGCCTACGGCTTCTGTGTCGGCCGCAGAACTACTTCGCTGATAAAGCTTTGCGGCGCCTGCGTGAGGATGGTTTCAACCGCATGGGCCACGTCGTCGGGCTGGAGCATCTTGCTCGTGTCGCGGCCGGTGTGCGGAGAAAAGTCCGTGGCCACCGATCCGGGGCAGACGGCACTCACGCGGATGCCATGCGGTCGGAGGTCCTCGGCCATACACTGCGTAAGGCCGAGCAGCCCCCACTTCGACGCGCAATAGATCGCCCCTCCCGCGAAAGCGTTCTTCCCGGCGAGCGACGCGATGTTGATGATGTGTCCCCCGCCCCGCCGGATCATTCCCGGCGCCACCGCCTTCGAAAGCAGGAACACCGCCTTCAAATTGGTGTCTAACACAGCATCCCAATTGGCTTCGCTTGCTTCGTGCACAGGCGCGAAGTATCCGATTCCGGCGTTGTTCACGAGAATCTCGATGGGGCCGAGCGAACGTTCCGTTTTTTCGATGAGCGAAGAGATGTCGCCGGCACGTGTGACGTCAGCGAGAATCGCTGCGACCTGCGCGCCTCCAGCCCGGAGTTCTTGTGCCGCGCCTTCGAGCCGTTTCGCGTCACGCGCACAGAGGCCAACCTTCGCGCCCATCCTTGCCAGGCTGCGAGCGACGGCCAGTCCGATTCCTCGGCTGGCTCCGGTGACCAGTGCGACCTTGCCTTCCACTTGTTTTGCTGGGCTCATGGATAAACTCCCGCGAGGCGACACGCAGACTCGATTCGCCATCGTACCATGCAGGTCTGGGCGCCGAGAGAGGCGCAGATTGACGCACAACAGACACGATCGAATGGATTTAGGCTTGCGCGACTTTGGCGCTTTCCCTATAATCCCGTCGGCTTCTGTGCGTTATTCTGTTTTTGCGCGGGAGTCGTGGTTCTGCGAACGACCGCTCACCCGAATTGGCGCTGGCCAGGAGGCAGGGAACTGATCATGCGAAAGCATCTGAGTGCGGTGACAATTGCTCTCACGGCAATCCTGTTGACGTCTCTGCCCGCCGCGGCGCAAGGCACGCAGCAAGGCGGGCAACCTGGCTATACGCTACCCGAATACAACTCCTTCCAGGCGGCCCAGACGGAAAAAGATCCCGCGGTTCGCGTGAAGATGCTCGATTCATTCGTGACGTCATACCCGAATTCAACGCTCATGCAGTACGTGGATCAGCTCTACTACCAGACCTTCTACCAGCTGAAGAATTTTGGCAAGGCGATCGAATACGCGGACAAACTCGTCGCACTCGACGACAAGGCCGATCTCACAAGGCGCGTGCAGGCGATCCAGGATCGAGTCCAGCTTTTTAGTCTCGCTTTCAAAGCCGACGCGCCTGACGCGCATGACCAGCTCACCAAGGAACGGGATGCGGCGCTCCAGGGCCTGAAGATGCTTCCCGACCTCAAGAAGGCCAATCCGAACGTAACGGATGATCAGATAAAGACCATCACCGCGGCCCTCCAAAACGCGGTGGTGACGGCGGACCTGGCTCTTAAGGATTACCCGTCAGCCATAGACATGCTCAAGGCTCAGCTTGCCGCTAATTCGAGCGACCCGGTCGCCACTCTTCGCCTGGGGCTTGCCTATCTTCAGATGACGCCACCTCAGCCGCTCGACGGCTTCTGGTCGCTCGCTCGCGCAATCGACTTGAAGGCCCCGGATTCCGAGAGGACCAAATCCTACCTTCGTTCGAGAATCCTCGCCTACGAACAGCCCGGATGCGACAGCCAGGTGGACGCGCAGCTCAGCGAGCTTTTGCAGCTCGCAGCCAATGCGCCGGACAGGCCGTCAACGTATACGATTCCCAGTCATGACGATCTCGCGAAAGTCAGCCAGGCCAGCACGATTATTTCGGTTATCGGCGATCTGAGCGCCGGCGGAGACAAGGCCAAAATGACATGGCTGGCGATATGCGGCGCCGAGTTCCCCGAGGTCGTCGGGAAGATCATCGACGCGCAGAAAACGGAAGACACAGTCGATTTCAAGGTCTTTACGAGCTCCAATTCCGACGAGATGGCAGCCGCCACTTCCGCAAATATGGCTTTCTCCGTGCCGATCGTCGCGAAGCCGGCTGCCGCGGCCCCCGCCGGTGGGGTTGCGCCTGCCGAGGTGACCGCACAGCCTGACGTTGTTCGCCTCGCCAAGGACGACGAAATCCGCTTCTCCGGCATGGTCGCGAGCTACGATCCCTCGCCTTTCCTGCTGCACTGGGATCAGGTGAAAGTGGACCCGAGCATTATTCCTGCGGACAAGTCCTCACCGGCCAAGCGCCCCGTGCACAAACCTGCGCCGAAGAGCCCCGGAAACTAGAGAGTTTCATTCAGAAACGAATGGCCGGCCCGGAAACGGGCCGGCCATTTTCGTTTTGGGAGAGCCTGGCTCGCTCTGTTATGTGGTTAGCGGTGGCGGGAATGACCCAGCTTGTACTCGCCCACCTTGCGGCTCAGCGTGTTGCGGTGAATCCCTAGAACTTTTGCGGCCTGGCACTGATTTCCCTTGGCATGCTCGAGCGCACACTTGATGAACTTCTTCTCGAACTCCGCCACTGCCTCCTCGAGCAGGATGCCCCGCTCGACCATCATTCCAACCAGGGATTCGAGTTGCTCTCTCAAATCTGCTCGCTCCGCTCTGGGCTCAGTCGAGTGCGTGGCCGGTGATGCGCTTGTACGCGTCGCGATACTTTTCCCGCGTGCTTTCCACAACATCCGGCGGCAGCGCCGGGGCCGGCGGCTGCTTATTCCAGCCAATCTTCTCCAAATAATCGCGCACGTACTGCTTGTCGAAGGAAGGTTGTGGCCTGCCGGGCGAATACTGGTCCGCGGGCCAAAACCGAGAGGAATCCGGCGTCAGCGCCTCGTCAATCCAGACAAGATGCTCGCCGATCATGCCGAATTCGAATTTCGTGTCCGCGATGATGATGCCGCGCGAAGCCGCGTGGTCCACCGCCCGCTTGTAGATCTTCAGGCTTACCTCGCGGACGCGCTCTGCCAGCGGCCCTCCGATCCGCGCGGCGACCTGGTCGAACGAAATGTTTTCGTCGTGTCCTGTAGTGGCCTTTGTCGAGGGCGTAAAGATCGGCTCCGGCAGGCGGTCTGATTCGCGCAGCCCCGCTGGCAGCGGAATGCTGCAAATCGCGCCCGTCTTTTGATAATCCTTCCAGCCCGAACCGGAAATATAGCCGCGCACGACGCACTCGACGGGCAGCGGTTCGGTCCGGCGGACAATCATGGCGCGGCCCTTCAGCTCGTCGGCGTAGGGAGAAACCTCCGGCGGGAAGAACTTCGACGCGATCAGGTGGTTCAGGACGATGTCTTCGAGCTCGTTGAACCAGAAGACCGAAAGCTGCGTCAGCACCCTTCCCTTATCCGGGATCGGTGTAGGAAGCACGACGTCGAAAGCCGACAAACGGTCTGTTGCGACGATCAGCAGCAAGTCGCCGACCTCGTAGATATCGCGAACCTTGCCGCGTCCTCGCAGCTTCAAGGTTGGAAAATCTGTTTGCGAAACAACTGCTGTCATTTGCGGAGAGGCCACGCGCTTTCTATCCTCGCGTTTCGGGAGGCGGGTATTCTAGCGCAGGGCGAGTCGTTGTCAACTCGTAAGAGTTCGCGCTGCAGATCGCAGTTTCAAATGCAGAAGGGAGTTCAGTGGTTCTTTAACCCTGTAGAAAAGGAATTTCCTCTGCGTTGCCCGCTGTAGCGCTCTTTTAAGCGGCGTTGCTCGCGGCGCTCGCGGCTTTGGGTTCCGCGGCAGCGTCATCTTCCCACTTCACGGAGACAAGTTTCGAAACTCCCGGCTCCTGCATCGTCACGCCGTAGAGCACGGAGCCCATTTCCATGGTCTTGCGGTTGTGCGTGACGACGATGAACTGCGTCTGCGCGCACATTTCCGCGAGCATCTTCGTGAAGCGCCCCACATTCGCCTCGTCGAGCGGCGCGTCCACTTCGTCGAGAATGCAGAAAGGGCTTGGCTGATACCGGAAAACGGCGATGAGCAGCGCCAGCGCCGTCAGCGCTTTTTCGCCGCCGGATAGCAGCAGCACGTTCTGCAAGCGCTTGCCCGGCGGCTGCGCCACGATGTCGATCCCCGCTTCGCCCGAGCTATCCGGCTCGCCGAGACGCATCTCGCCGTGGCCGCCGCCGAAGAGCGATTGGAACGCCGTTGCGAAATTCGCGTTTATGAACCGGAATGCCTCCTCGAATTTCTGCCGCGACACCTCATCGAGCTCGTTGATCGTCAGCTGCGTGTTCTCGATGGACTGCACCAGGTCGTCCCGCTCGCGCCGGAGGAAGCTCTCGCGCTGCTCGCATTCCTGGAACTCCTCGAGCGCCATCATGTTCACCGGCCCCATGGCCTCGATGCGCGCCTTCATTTCGTTGTAGTTCGTTTCGGCGGTCACCAGATCTTCGCCGACCAGAAGCTGCGTCTCCTGTGCGATCAGCTCCTCCGGCTGCGCGTTCAATTCCGTGACGCATGTCTGCCGGAGGTAATCGCGGTCGGCATCGTTGCGCGCTTTTTCGATCTGTCGCTGGCCGCGCTCGGCGCGCAGCTCGTCGAGCGACTGGCGCCTCCCGCGCAGCGTGTCCTCGATCTGTCCCGCACGCGTGCGCGAACCGTCCCACTCCTTCTCGAGGTCCTGCTTTCGTTCTTCGAGGCGGACCTTTTCGCGCCGCATCTCCTCCACCTGCTTGCCGAGCTGCGCGCAGGAAGCCTCAAGTTGATTGCACTCGTCAACCAGCGCGGTGTGCTGCTGCCCCAGCGACTCTGCGCGCTCCCTTGCCTGCGCCACTTCGTCCGCCAGGCGCTGTTCCACTGTCTCGGCGCTCGCAAGCCGTTCGGCCATCGCCGCCAGCTCTTCCCGCCGCGCAACGACCCGTTCCTGAAGCGCCTGGAAATCGCGGCGCAACCCACCCAGCGCCTCCCTCGCCTGTGCGGTCTCCGTTTCCGCTGCCGTTCGCGCGCGCAGGGCTTCCGAGTATTCGCGCCGCGCCTGTTCGACCCGCGCCGTCGCCGCTTGGGCCTCGGACTGGAAAAACGCGATCTCCTGCTGCTCGGCCGCCAGCCGCTGTTCGATTCGGCCGTGCTCCGCGCGAACCTGGTCGCGCATGTGGCTCGCGCCTACAAGCGATTTCTCCGCCTCCACGTGCTGCGCGATGGCCGTCGCAACTTCGGATTCGCCGCTCGCGATCGCCGCTTCAAGCTGCGCCAGCTTCGATTGTTCCTCTTCCGCCGCGCGTTCAAGGCGTGCCGCTTCCGTTTCGTGATGGCGAAGCTCGCGCTTCAGCGCGAGCGGCCCCGCTTCGCCTTGCCTGCCTCCACTCACCATGCGCCCGTGGTAGCAGGTTCCGTCCGGCGTCAAGTAGAAGCTGTGAGGATTCTCGCTCGCCAGCTGCTCCCCCACGCCGGCGCTTTCGACCAGGTAGGCCGTCCGCAGCTTCGTTAGAAAATGCTTTGCGGCCGGGCCAATCGGATCGCGGAACTCCACGAGGCGATCGAGCCTCGCGAGCGCGCCCTTCGGCAGCGGAAGCTCCGCATCGGCTTCCGTCGTGTCAATGTTCAGGCTGCTCAGCGAATCGACAAAGAACGTGGCGCGCCCGCCCAGATCGTTGCGCAGCAGCGCGACTCCCGCCCGCGCATGGTCGAATGATTCCACGACGACGTACTCGAGTTCCTCGCGCAGAAACTGCTCGATCACGCCTTCGTACTTTTCCTGCACCTCCGAATAGTCCGCCAGCAGGCCGACGGCCCGGAAGCCGCGCGATTCCCCTTCGCCGTTCATGTTGAAGAGCTTCTGCACGGCATCCGCAGTGTAGGCGCGCTCGCTGAGAATTTTTTCTATCGCGGCGTGCCGTGCCCGCTCGGCGGAGAGCGATTCGCGCGTCTGTTTCAGCCTGTGCGAAGTCTCCTGCTGCGCCGCACGGTTTTCAGCAAGCTTCGCCTGCGCGTCGCGCACCGCTGTGCCCAGCTCCCGCGCGCGCCGCTCCGCCTTTGCGTAGGATTCCTCTTCGGCCTGGACGCGCAGCCCTGCCGCCGCCCATTCGACACCTGTCGCGCGCAGCGCTTCTTCGCGTTGTTCTTTGGCGGCCTCGTGGCGTGCCGCAGCCTCTTCGGCCTGCACGGCCTCGGCCTGTTCGCGCGCGGATTCCTCCACCAAGCGGCTTGCAAGCTGGCGAAGCTCCTCCATCCGCGCTTCCAGACGGCTCTGCTCGGCGGCGCTCGCCGAAACCTGGCCGGTTGCATCGCGCAGTGCCGCTTCAAGCGAGGCAGTCTGTTCGCGCAGCGACGCGACCGATTCCCGCTGCGCCACTAAGCGCGCCGCGAGCTCCGATCCCTGTCGCCTCGTCTGTTCAATCTCGACTGCCAGCCGCGCGGCGCGCGCATCGATCTGCGCCGCCTGCTCGCGATTGAACGTGATCCGGTTTTCCGCGCGGTCCAGTTCGAGCGCCGTCTGCCCGAGTAGGTTCTGCGTCTGCCGCAGCTCGGCGTCGAGTTCGTATGTGCGGTTGCTCAGGCGCTCCTGCTCTGCTTCCAGTTCGCGCACGGAGAGCGATTCGCGCTCTTCCGCGGCGTCCATGTCGCGCAGCAGGTTCTCGAGACGCGCCGCTTCGATATCGAGGTGTTCGGCCTTGCTTGCGAGCATCACGCGCAGCAGGCTGCGCATCTGTTCGCGCAGCTCCGCATACCGTCGCGCCTTCGACGCCTGCCTTTTCAGCGACGCAAGTTGCTTTTCGACTTCCACGAGAATATCGTTCACGCGCGAAAGATTGATCTTCGAAGCCTCGAGTTTCGCTTCCGCGAGCCGCCGCTTCGTTTTGTACATCGTGATTCCCGCAGCCTCTTCGATGATCGCGCGCCGGTCCATCGGCTTGGAGTTCAGGACCTGCCCGATGCGTCCCTGCTCGATGATTGCGTAGCTGTCGGGGCCGAGCCCCATGCCCATGAAGAGTTCTTGCACGTCGCGCAGCCGCGCCACTCGGCCGTTGATCAGGTATTCGCTTTGGCCAGAACGATAGAGCCTCCGCCCGACTACAACCTCGCCGGGTTTCAGCGCGATTGCCGGCTTTTCCGGGGCACGCTTCCTCCAGGGTTTCTTCGCGGTGGTTTCTTCCGATGTGCTTCCGTCCGACGAAATCTCCTGCGTGATCGCCTCACCATCCGAACTCTCAGCGGCAACAGGTTCAGCTGGGTCGCTCGACGTTTCCTGATGCCCCTCGATCACCTTCGCGACGGCTTCCGATAGCTCAGGGTCAACCAGCGTGAGAGTCACTTCGGCGAGGCCCAGTGGCGGGCGCTTTGCGGTGCCGTTGAAGATGCAGTCGGACATCCGCTCGGCGCGGAGCATCTTGTGGCTCTGCTCGCCGAGCACCCAGGAGACAGCGTCCACGACATTCGATTTGCCGCAGCCGTTCGGCCCGACAATGCAGGTCACGCCGCTCCCGCTGAACGTGATCGGCGTCTTCTCGAAGAACGACTTGAAGCCCAGCAGCTCGACTTTGCGAAGTTTCAGCACCGGTCCCCCGCGCAGTTTGCTCCCCGCACCTCGTCGGCGGAAGGAGCATCGATTCGATCGTTTGAAGGAGGTCTATCGAGACAGAAACGTGGGAGGGTCAATAATCGATGGCCCTGCCGCCTGGCGCTATCGGGTCGGCGGTGACGCGACCCAAAGTAACACGCTGTTCCGGGCGTGTAAAGCGGCCATTTACCATAGTGTCGAGAACGACCAGCCGGTCCGGCGATTGACTTGTCCGGGTCCGCATCCTAGCATGTCGCGCGCTGGAGGGATGTCTTGGATCGCGAAAACATTCCTGGGATTCGTAGGATCTCCATCGCCGCCCTCGTCCTGGCGGCGGTTCTCGTCCTTTCCTTCGAGTCCTTGCGGCCTCCCCGGCCTGCGCCCGCAAGCGCCCCTGCCGACCAATTCTCTGCGGCGCGCGCCGTAGACACGCTCCGCCGCATCCTTGGCAACGACGCTCCGCATCCTGTCGGCAGCTCGGCAAACGAAGCCGTGCGCGTCCGCATCATGGACGAGCTTACGAACTACGGCTATCAGCCGGAGGTGCAGACCGGCTTCGCCTGCAGCGAGTTCGGGGAGTGCGCCACCGTGAACAATATTGTGGCGCGGCTCGACGGCCGGGAGACCGGCGATTCTATCCTCGTTGCAGCTCACTACGATTCAGTTCCCGCAGGGCCGGGCTATTCCGATGACGGAACAGGCATGGCCACAGTGCTGGAGATCGCGCGTGCCCTGAAATCCCGGGCCGCTCCGCGCCACTCCGTCATATTCCTCATAGATGAAGGAGAGGAAGCGGGCCTGCTCGGCGCTCGCGCCTTCGTTGACTCGCATCCCTGGGCCAAAGAAGTCCGCGCAGCCGTGAACCTGGACAATCGCGGCACGTGGGGCCCGAGCATGATGTTCGAGACCGGCAGCGCGAACGACTGGACGGTCCGCCTCTACGCGCGCCATGCGCCTCGTCCGGAAGCCAGCTCCGTCTCCTATACGGTTTACAAACTCCTGCCGAACGACACCGATTTCACGATCTTCAAGGCGGCGGGTTACCAGGGTCTCAACTTCGCCTACATCGGAGGCGTGGCGCACTACCACACGCCGCTTGACAACTCCTCTAATGTCAACGCCGCGAGTGTCCAGCATCACGGAGAAAACGCTCTGCCTTCCGTGCTCGCGTTGGCCGAAGCGGATCTCTCGAGCGTGCCGCAGCAGGACGCCGTTTACTTCGACGTCTTCAGCCATTGGGTCATTCGTTGGACCGCGCGCCGGACCGCCCCGTTTGCCATTGCGGCCCTGTTCCTGCTTCTCGCGCAAATCGGCTGGATGATATACGGCAAGCGGCTGACGCTGAAGGAGTACCTCCACGGGCTGCTGGCGTGGCTGATTGTTCTTGCCATCATTGGAGCCGTGGCGCTCGTTCTTCAGACCCTTATTCGCCTCTTGGGCGCGTTGCCGGTTACGTGGGTTGCCTACCCGCTACCACTCCAAGTGGCGTTCTGGTCTCTCGGCGCAACCATCGTTGTGATGCTTTCCGTCTTCTTTGCGCGGCGCGCGGGTTTTTGGGGATTGTGGAGCGGCGTGTGGACGTGGTGGGCCGTCCTCTCCGTCGTGGTTGCTCTTGAGACGCCCGCCCTCGGTTACGGCCTTTTCGTGCCGACCTTCGTTGCGGCCATCGCCGGTTTAACGGCAACCGTGCCGCGCAAAGACATCGCCATCGTATCGGGCCTCGCAGCGATCCTGCCCCTTGCTGCAGCGGGAATCGTCAACTTCCCGCTCTTGTTCTCGCTGTACGCCGCCCTGGGCAACTCGGCGCTGGTGATCATGGCGTTGATTGTCGGGGTTGTTTTGACGCCACTCGCGCCTCTGTGCAGTGATCTGCGAGGAGTCTCCGGCCTGCGCGGCCTTGCGTTCTCTTGGATTCCCCTCCTGGCCACGGCGCTTGCAGTTTTTGCCGCCGTTGTCGTCCCGGCGCATTCTGCGAGAGCGCCCGAGCGCGTGAACATCCTGTACTGGCAGGACGCAGATTCGGAGAAGTCAGAGTGGGTCGTTCAGCCGGCGTCCGGGAGGCTTCCGGAACCGATTCGCATTGCAGCGTCGTTCCGTTCCGCGGACCAGAGAGTCTTCCCCTGGGACACGCGTCGCAGTTTCGAGGCCGACGCTCCCGATCTCAGTCTAGCGGCGCCCACGTTTACGGTTTTGGAATCCACGCAGGCTGGCCAGCGGCGAACTTTTCGGATGTTGCTCCGCTCGGAGCGCGGAGCCCCGGACGCAGGTGTTCTGTTTCCACCGGGCACCGATGTGGATTCCGTGCGCATGCAAGGCCAACCCCTTCAGAGGGAAACCGGTCCGGTCCGCCAAGTCTTCAATGGCTGGACGTTCTACGGTTGCCCCGCACTGCCGGCTGCCGGGGTCGAGATCAGCTTTTCGCTTCCCATGGGCAAGTCTGTCGAAGTCTCCGCCGTGGATCGAAGCTACGGCCTGCCGCGGGAAGGTGCCTTCCTCTCAAGCGCGCGTCCACTGACGGCAACTCCATCGCAGGATGGCGACGTCACCATCGTCACCCGCCGCATCCAGCTCCTCCCGTAATGCGTATTGCAATCGTTTCCGACATCCACGGCAACCGAACCGCGTTCGAAGCGGTTCTGGCGGATTTGCGGCAAACCTCCCCCGACATGATCCTCCACGGCGGCGATCTGCCTCATGCAGGATCAAGCCCCGCGGAGATTGTGGATCGCATTCATGATCTCGGCTGGCAAGGTGTGCTCGGAAATACGGATGAAATGCTTTTCATGCCCGAGTCACTGACGGAGTTCGCAAGCCAGACGCCTGCGATGCAGCCGCTTCTCGGCGTCATTCAAGAGATAGCTGCGGCGACCCGTGAATCGCTCGGAGAAGAAAGGATCGCATGGCTGAGCCGCTTGCCTCGCATCCAGATTCATGGGCCGATGGGCCTCGTGCATGCCAGCCCCGACAGCACTTGGCGCGCGCCGATGCCCCAAGCAAGCGATGCCGAGTTGCAGTCCGTCTATGGATCGCTCAACCGGTCGGTTGCCGTCTACGGGCACATTCATCAGCCGTTTATTCGCACCATGCCAGAAATGGCCGTTGCCAATACGGGCAGCGTCAGCCTTTCCTACGACGGTGATACACGCGCTGCCTACCTTTTGTTGGACGATTCCAAGCCGACAATCCGCCGCGTAGACTACGACGTTGAAAAAGAAATCAAAGCTCTCTCCGCTTGCGGCCTTCCCCACTCCGATTGGATTGCCAAGATCCTCAGAACCGCCACTGTCCAGATGCCATAGGTTCCCGAGAGATACCCGGATTGGCTAATAGCTTGTTTTGACATCTCCGCGCTTTTGGCATAAGGTGTCGCCAAAAGAGAGGCTTCCGGGGCCGGAACTGGGTGGCGTGCGATGAGGCGTGCGGCGACGGTTCGCATTTTGGTTGCCGATGATCACGGCATAGTGCGCGAGGGCCTCCGGAGCCTACTGGAACGGTCGCGCGGCTGGCAGGTTTGCGCCGAAGCCAGCAACGGCCGTGAGGCAGTAGAGCAGGCCAAACTCCACCAACCGGATATCGCCATCCTCGATGTCACTATGCCCATTTTGAACGGCGTCGAAGCGACTCGCCAGATTCGCCAGCTATCTCCCAACACTGAAGTTCTCATCCTCAGCATGCACGAGTCGGATGTGCTGTTGCGCGAAAGTGTGGAGGCCGGCGCCAAGGGCTACTTGCTCAAGGAGGATGCGGATAGCGATCTTCTTGCTGCTGTGGAGGCTCTTTGCCGCCACACGCGTTACTTCTCGCCAAAGATTTCCGGCTCACTTCCCAGGCCAGCCCTCGCTGGGACGCGATATGGCCGGACCGCTGCCCCGCGCGGCCGCTTGACCCCGCGCGAACGGGAGATCGTCCAGTTATTGGCCGAAGGGAAGAGCAACAAGGAGGTGGCGACGCTTCTCGCCATCAGTGCCAAGACGGTCGAAACTCATCGGGCGAACGTCATGCTCAAGCTCAACCTCCACTCTATAACAGACCTGGTGCGCTATGCTATCCGCAATGTACTTATTCAAGGTTAGTTAATCCCCTCCAATACAGTATTTCCCGTAGGTAACCTAAAGGATACCAATGCAGTTACTTAAATCCATAATTTCATTCCATGCTCACGATTCAATCGTCGAGCAGGGATCCCAGCGATTCTCAAAATGGTATCAGGGCTCTGGTTGCCGCTGGATCTGCAGTGACCCGCGGCGGTATTTCAGTCCTTCTGGGAACCCAAAAGGATATCGAGGTCATTGCTACTGTTCGGGACGAAGTGGAGATGTTGCAAAGCGCCGCCACACTGCGACCCGACCTGGTCGTTATGGAACATGGCATTCTGTACGGGAGCGGATTTCAATGCGTGATGGATCTGCGGCGTTTGGTGCCAGACGCAAAGGTGATCGTGTTCATGGATTCGAAGGGCCACCTCTCGCCGGAGCCCTGCTTTGCCGCCGGCGTCGACTCGTGTGTCCAGAAGGAACAGATTCCCGAGGGCCTTGTCTCCGAGATTAAGAGGCTGTTTCAGGATCCCCCGATCCGGAAGGCATTGCGGGCTGGGAAGAAAGCCTAAGGAGGTGATCTATGGTCATCGGAAAGCAACTCCGCGACCTGAGGGCCGCGAAGGGGTTGAGCCAATGCGATATCGAGCGCCGCACCGGCCTCCTGCCCTGCTATGTCTCGCGCATAGAGAATGGCAGGACTGTCCCCTCCGTTGAGACTCTCAAGAAGCTCGCGGCCGCGTGCGAAATTCCCCTCTGGAAGATCTTCTACGACGGGAAGGCCAAGCCAAAGCCACTTCCCTTACGCGGCGCGCGCAGAGAATCCCCGAAAGATACGCAGTTCCTTGCCAGGCTGTCGCAGATGATGATCGACATGAATCAACGCGACCTGCACCTGTTGCTCCACATGGCTCAGGGGATGGCGCGCAGATCGAGAGCCTCCGAAGGCAAGAAGGGCGCAGCGGAGCAGTCTCCCCGGTCTCGCTAGGGCGCCCCCGCCCGGCCCCTCCTCAGAGCGCACAAAAGTGCGCCTTAAGGCCCCGTTAGCGTGCACATCCGTGCACTTTTGTGCCATTTAGCCAGGGCCGCTTCGAACGACTCTCTGCGGCGATTTGCTGCATCAGTTTGCTGCAATCCGCAGCGTCGGCTAGAATAGCCGTTTTGCACACGCGCCAAAATGGCTGAAATACGCCTGCACAACACGCTGACGAACCG
>Ga0187769_10000002_pt1 | contig 164747 bp, 149 predicted proteins | sample 0116_SJ02_MP02_1_FD_133140 | JGI IMG/M metagenome (GOLD analysis project Ga0187769, IMG submission 133140) | Tropical peat soil microbial communities from peatlands in Department of Meta, Colombia - 0116_SJ02_MP02_10_MG | ecosystem: Environmental > Terrestrial > Soil > Wetlands > Peat...
CTCCTGGATGTCCACGTAGGTGGTCGTCGTGATCTCGCCCGAGATCACCACCAGGCCCGTGTTCACCAGCGTCTCGCACGCCACCCGTCCCACCGGGTCGTCGCGCAGCACGGCATCCAGCACGCCATCCGAGATCTGATCCGCGATCTTGTCCGGATGCCCCTCGGTCACCGACTCCGACGTGAACAGGAACTCGTTGTCAGCAAGCATGGTCATGGGATCTCGAGCGTCAGCTCCGTCGTCGTGTCGTTCTCCCCGCTCGTGGAGCTCAGACCGATCGTGCGGACCTTCGAGAGGTCGGGCAGCAGCTCGCGGGGCGCGTGCCGCTCGTCAAGCCCGTCTGCTCCGCGAGGCTCAGGAGCCTGGTGAAGTCGCCAAAGAGTAGCGAGGACACCGGCCCCGACCCATCCGGAATCACGGCCTTATAGGCGGCGTCATCCGCGAGGGCGCGGCTGCGCGGCGCCACTTCGTCGATCGCCTGGATGCTCGTCGATACGACCGCGAGCCCGCCCCACACGCCGAAATCGACCTGCAAACCCGGACCGAGCTGGACCTCGTGCACCGTGGCATCACCGGCGGCGTGCAGCAGCTCCGGCGCCATCCGGTCGAGTCCGTCGACGTCGAGCATCAGCGTCGAGCCGGAGGGCAGCACCGACTGAAGCGTCGGCGTGAACGAGCGGGCCCCCGACTTCGCGCTCGCGGCCAACACGCTGTGGATGAGGATCTGCGCCCCGCTGGGCACCGCCGAGAGCGAGATCGCGGTGCCGGCGATCGCCGGACGGTCCAGGAGCAGGCCGATCGCGCCGGCGACCCCCGTCCGCCCGTCCAGCAGGCTGCCCGGCGTCGGACGAGTGGCGTGACCGCGGACATCGACGCCCGTCACTGAAGCATCCTTGGGCAGTTTTTGCGCCAGTAGGCGCCGCCGTCAGGCGCCGCCGACCGATCTATTCCCAGTGACGCGCCGACTCCCCGAGCTCGGGCTCAGGCGACCGCCGTGCGCCGCCGGCCGGGGGCCCGGCGCTCGTTGCGCTCGACGAAGTCGATGATCACCGGCACCCCTTCGAAGTGGTAGCGCTCGCGCAGTCGGTTCTCGATGAAGTAGGCGTAGTCGCGCGTCACCCGGGCCCGCGAGTTGACCTGGATCGAGAACCGCGGCGGCCGCTCGTCGGTCTGAGCCATGTAGAGCAGCTTCAGCCGGTGCCCGCCGCGCGCCGGTCCGCCGACCGGGGGCTGGCGGGCCGCCGTCACGTCGGACAGGAAGCGGTTGAGCTGCGGGGTGGGGATCCGGGCGGCCCGGCGGTCGGCCAGCGCGATCGCCTCTGCCAGCAGCCGCTGGATGTTGCGCCCGGTCTTGGCGCTCGCTGTCAGAACCCGAGGGCGCAGCCGGAGCTTCTGGTGGGCGCGGGCGCGCTCGTGGTCGAGATCAACCCCCTCCGCGATGTCCCATTTGTTGAGGACGAGTGCGGTGGCGCAGCCGCTGCGCATCGCGAGTTCGGCGACGCGCAGGTCCTGAGAGGTGATTCCGTCGCTCGCGTCGCACACCACGAGCGCCACGTCCGCCCGCTCGGCCGCGCGTCGCGAGCGCAGCGACGTGTAGTACTCGACCGATTCCCCCACCTTGGCGGCCCGGCGCAGGCCGGCGGTGTCGACCAGGATCAGCCGGCGCCCCTCGAACTCGATCGGGAGGTCGATCGCGTCCCGGGTCGTCCCCGCCACAGGCGAGACGATCACGCGCTCCGCGCCGGCGAAGCGGTTGACCAGCGAGGACTTCCCCACGTTCGGGCGTCCGATGACCGCCAGCCGCACGACCCCGTCTTTGTCACCGTCGTCCTCATCGTCCAACGACGGGCCGAGCTCGACGATCCGGTCGAGCAGGTCGCCGGTGCCGAGCCCTTGCGCCGCCGAGACCGCGATCGGCTCACCCAAACCAAGGCGGTGAAACTCGGCGGCGAGCGGAAGATCGCGGACGGTGTCGATCTTGTTCGCTGCCACCAGCACGGGCTTCGGCGCGCGCCGGAGCAGGTCGGCGACCTCGTGATCGCCTGGCCGCGGGCCGGCTTTGGCGTCGACGACCAGCACCGCCACGTCGGCGTCGGCCAGCGCGGCCCGCACCTGATCGTGCACCTGGGAGGCGAGCTCGGCGCGATCGTCGAGATCGACCCCGCCGGTGTCGATCAGCGTCAGCGAGCGGCCGTTCCACTCTGTGGGCAGCTCTTTGCGGTCGCGGGTGACGCCGGGCTGCTCGTGCACGACTGCCTCGCGCGACTCGGTGAGCCGGTTGACCAGCGAGGACTTGCCGACGTTCGGGTATCCGACGATTGCGACCTTCATGAGCGGGACCCGAGCGTAGTCGACTCGGGTCCGCCGATCGGGGCGGGAATCGCTAGCGGTGTGTGCCAGGGAGGAGCGCGGCGATCCGGTCGACCACCTCGTCCACCGTGATCCCGGTGGTGTCGACCTCCACCGCGCCGGCGGCCGGCGCCAGCGGCGAGTGCTTGCGCGTGCGGTCGCGCTCGTCGCGGATCGTCTGCTCGGCCAGCACCGTGGCCGGGTCGATGCCGAGCTCGTCCGCGCGCCGCCGCGCCCGCTCGGCCGGATCGGCGGTCAGGAACACCTTGAGCTCGGCATCCGGCGCGACGACGGTGCCGATGTCGCGGCCCTCCGCCACCCAGTCGCCGTGCTCGAGCAGATCTCGCTGCTTGGCCACGACCACCCGGCGCACTACCGGGTCGGCGGCGGCTCGCGACGCCGCCTCGGACACCGCCGGCATGCGGATCTCGTCGGTCACGTCGCGGCCGTCGAGCAGGGTCCGCTCCCCCGGCCCGATCGCCAGCGACTCCGCGATCTGTCCGGGCTCGACCCCCCGCTGCGACGCCGCCAGCGCCACCGCCCGGTACATCGCCCCGGTGTTCAGGTAGGTGAATCCGAGCCGTTCGGCGAGCGCCCGCGCGACGGTTGACTTGCCCGCGCCCGCCGGTCCGTCGATGGCCACGACGGTCACGACGCCAGCCGGGCCACGTCGCGAGCGAAACCGGGGTAGGACACATCGGCCGCCTCCATCCCCACCACCTCGACTCCCTGCTCGGAGGCGAGGCCGGCCACCGCCCCGAGGAGCGCCAGCCGGTGGTCGCCGTGGGCGTCGAGCACGCCGCCGCGCAGGCGGCCGCTCCCGGTGACCGCGAATCCATCGGGGAGCGCCTCGATCTCCGCCCCCAGGCCCCGCAGCCCGTCGACCACGGTGGCGATCCGGTCGGACTCCTTGATGCGGAGCTCCCCGGCTCCCCTCACCACCGTCTCTCCTTCGGCGAAGCAGCCGAGTAGCGCCACCAACGGAAGCTCGTCGATCGCCAGCGGCACCTCGTTGGCCTCCACGGTCGTGCCCTCGATCGGCGCGCTCGAGACGTCGATGTCGGCCACCGGCTCGCGCGGCATGAAGAACCCGGGCGGCTCGGCACCCGACAGCACGATCGCTCCCATCCGCTCGAGAATGCGCAGGAAGCCGGCGCGCGTCCAGTTCACCCCGACCCCCTCGAGCACGAGGCGCGAGTCGTGGACCAGGACCCCGGCGGCGATCAGAAAGGCGGCTGAGGACAGATCGCCCGGCACCTCGATGAGCTCGAGCTCGAGCTCATCGGTGTTGGCGACGGTGGTGCGATAACCCTCGCCCGCCCCGCCGACCCGCTGCACGGGAGCCCCGGCCGCGGCCAGCATCCGCTCGGTGTGATCGCGGCTGGCGACGGGCTCGATCACCGTGGTCGAATCGGTCACGAGTCCGGCCAGGAGCACGCACGACTTGACCTGGGCGCTCGCCACCGGGAGCTCGTAGACGATCCCACTGAGCGCGGCGCCGTGGACGGTGAACGGCGGGTAGCGCCCCTCGCGCGCCTCGATCCGCGCCCCCATGCGCTGCAACGGCTCTGCGATCCGATCGACCGGGCGCCGCCGGATCGACTCGTCGCCGTCGAGCATGAAGCTCCGCCCCTGCTGGCAGGACAGCCACCCGGGCAGGAGGCGCATCAGTGTGCCCGCGTTGCCAACGTCGATCGGGTCGGTGGGTGCGAGGGCGTTGCGCAGGCCGCAGCCCCGGATCACGAGCTCCTCGCCGCGGTCCTCGACGCTCGCGCCCAGCCGCTGGATGGCGGCGAGCGTGGAGCGCGTGTCGGCCGCGTCGAGATAGCCCCGGACCCTGACCGGCTCGGAGGCCATCGCGCCGACGATCGCGGCGCGATGCGAGATCGACTTGTCCGGCGGCACGCGAATCGTCCCGCGCAGCGGCGGCGATGGGTCGAAGCGAAGGTTCACGCGCGCGCCACCGGAAAGCCCAACGTGCCCACCAGCTCCTCGGCCCGGCCCGCCTGCTCCTCGCCGGCGATCCACAGCGCGACCACGCCCTCGCGCATGTCCGGGGCGGGATAGAGCGCCATGTCGGTGATGTTGACGCCGGCTCGCCCAAGCTCGAGCGCGAGCTGTGCCACCACGCCCGGCCGGTTCGGCACCGAGGCCCGCAGCTCGAACAGCGGGCCACCGGCGAGCTGGGCCTCGAGCAGCCGCCGGCGATCGGCCGCCGCCGCGTCGTTCCAATCGGTCAGGCGGGGACCGTCGGCCGCGTCAAGCGCGTCGCGCACCGCCTCCAGGCGCGCGATCGTGTCATCGATCCCGGCCGCCAGCGCGTCGCGGTTTGAGATGTAGATGTCGGTCCAGATCGCGCTCGGCGCGCCGGCCACGCGGGTGGCGTCGCGGAAGCTCGGGCCGGTGGCAGGTAAACGCTCGCCGCCGGCCTGGAGAGTCTGCGCAGCCTGGGCGACGAGCACGTTGGCGAGGACGTGCGGCAGGTGGGACACGGTGGCCAGGATGATGTCGTGCGTCTCGGGCTCGATCGCCACCGGCCGGGCCCCGAGCGTGCGCAGCAGCCGGTGCAGGCGCTCGTACAGGATGCCCGAGGTGGTCGGCGTCGGCGTCAGATACCACGTGGCGCCCTCGAACAGGTCCTCCCGGGCATACCTCACGCCGGCGGTCTCGGCGCCGGCCAGCGGGTGGCCGCCGACGAATCGCGGATCCTCCAGGGCGGCCACGATCGCGCGCTTGGTTGACCCGACGTCGGAGATCACCGCGTCCGCCGGCGCGGCCGCGATTGCCGCCTGCACCGCGTCAGCCAGCCGGCCCACCGGGACCGCCACGAACACCGCCTCGGCCTCGCTGACGGCGTCGGCGATGCTGTCGGCCGGGCGATCGATCGCTCCCCGCTCGCGGGCGAGCTCCAGCGCCTCGGCATCGGTGTCGTAGCCCGCCACCGTCGCGGGCAGCCGCTGTCGCGCCGCCAGCCCGATCGAGCCGCCGATCAGCCCCACGCCGACGAGCGCGATCTTCAAGAGTTCGACGACCCGTTATACGGCGGCGAGCGCCTTGCCCGCGACCTCGGCCGCGGCCAGCACGCGCGCCATGTACTCGGGGAAGTCATCGGCGACCAGCTGTTGCGGGCCGTCGCAGATGGCCTGGTCCGGGTGCGGGTGCACCTCGACGATGATCCCGTCGGCCCCGGCCGCGGCGGCAGCCAGCGACAGCGGCAGCACGAGGTCACGCCGGCCCGCGGCGTGGCTCGGGTCGACGATCACCGGCAGGTGGGTGAGCTCCTTGAGCACCGGGACGGCCATCAGATCGAGGGTGAACCGGTAGGCGGTCTCGAACGTGCGGATCCCGCGCTCGCACAGCATCACCGCCGGATTGCCCTCCTTGAGCACGTACTCGGCGGCCATCAGCAGCTCTTCGAGCGTGGCGGACAGGCCGCGCTTGAGCAGCACCGGACAGCCCGAGCGCCCCACCTCGGCCAACAGGGGGTAGTTCTGCATGTTGCGCGCGCCGATCTGGATCACGTCGGCCACCTCGAGCATCTGGTCGAGATCGCGCTGGTCCATCAGCTCCGTGACGATCGGCAGCCCGGTCTCGGCCTTTGCCTCCGCGAGCAGCCGCAGCCCCTCCTGGCCCAGGCCCTGGAACGCGTAGGGGGAGGTGCGCGGCTTGTACGCGCCACCGCGGAACAGGGTGGCGCCGGCGTCGCGGACGATCCGCGCCGTGTCGAGCGTCTGCTCGCGCGACTCGACCGTGCACGGCCCCGCGATCATCGCGAAGTTGCTTCCGCCCAACTTGCGCCCCCCGATGTCCAGCACGGTCCGCTCGCCGTGCTTGAACTGCACCGACGAGAGCTTGTAGGGCTTCAGGATGGGGACGACGCGGTCGACGCCCGCGTAACCTTCGAGCTCGAGCCGCGCGACGTGCTCGCGATCGCCGATGGCGCCGATCACGGTGACCTCCTCGCCACGGCTGACGTGAGTGCGCGCACCGACGCTTCTGACTCGCTCGACGACGGCTTCCACCTCCTGCTGGGTGGCCGTCGGTTTCATCACGATCATCATCTGCTGTCCTCTCTGAGTGACTGGAGACTGTACGAAAGCGGGAGCGGCCGGTTTCACACCCGACCGGGGGGTTTTTCGGCGCTCGGCTCGACGGTCGCGCAGGCCCGCTGTTCGGCTCGCGGGCGAGGACTAGGGCAGCCGAGCGCCTAGCTAAATCGCCAGGCGTACGGGTACGAGTAGCCGCGGAAAGCGAGATAAATGCGGCTACCGGTACTCATCGCGAGCGTGTTGTACCAGACGGCCGGCGAGATGCCAAGCGTTACGCGAGCACGGCTGCCAGAGCGTCGCCGAAGCGCTCGTTCTCGTCCGCCGTCCCGATCGTCACCCGGAGCGAGCGCTCCCGGCCCAGCGCGGCGCCGGCGCGGACGAGCACGCCGCGGTCCTTCAGCCCGTTGACCACCTCGGCCTCCTCGACGTCCTCGGGGAGGTGCAACCAGATGAAGTTCGCATCCGACCGCGCCACCCACAGGCCGAGCGCGCGCACCCGATCCTCCATCGCAAGGCGCTCAGCGATCGTCTCGGTCACCCGCTGCTCGACCTCGTCCTGATGGCGCAGCGCCTCGACCGCCGCCGCCTGCGCGGCGGCGTTCAGGTAGAACGGCTGGCGGACCTGGTCGACCGCGACCCGGAAGTCCTCGCTCCCGCACAGGCCGTAGCCGACTCGCAGGGCGGCGAGTCCGTACACCTTGGAGAAGGTGCGCAGGAGCACCAGGTTCGAGTGCCGGCGCAGCAGCTCGAGCGAGGCGTAGGTGTCGCCCAATGTCAACGCGAACTCGCAGTAGGCCTCGTCGAGGATCACGCAGACGTGACTCGGAACCCGCCGCATGAACGCGTCGATCTCGTCGAGCCCAACCGCCGTCGAGGTCGGGTTGTTGGGGTTGCAGACCAGCACCAGGCGCGTCGCCACCGTGACCTCCGCGGCCATCGCGTCGAGGTCGTGGCGATCATCGGCGTCGAGCGGCACCTCGATCGCGCGAGCGCCCGAGGCGGCAGCCAGATGCGGATAGACGCTGAACGCCGGCCAGGCGTAGACGACCTCGGCCCCGGGCTCGAGCAGCGCCTCGCCGGCGGCGAGCAGGACGTCGCACGATCCGTTGCCGAGTGCGATCCGCTGGGACGGAATCCCGTAGCGGTCGGCGAGGGCCCTGCGGAGCGGCGCGTACGCCGGGTCCGGGTACCGGTGGGCACCGGCGATCGCGCGCGACGCGGCCTCGACGACCGACGGCAGCGGCGCGAAGCACGACTCGTTGGAGGCGAGCATCGCCACGTCGCCCCCGAGGTCGTAGCCGGCGGCCAGCGGGTACACGGGGATGCGGCGCGTGCGGGCTGCGAACTCGAGCGGCATCGGCGGCCTCTAGCGTAACTGGGAGATTGTCGGCGGCGCCTGGCGGCGGCGCCTTGGGGCCGCCTTCGGCGGCGTCCTTGGGGCCGCTCCGCCGGGCATCCCTGCCCGGCGGCGCCGTCCTACTGTGCTGACTCGAGGTCGGCCCGGAGCACCCGCGCCTCGCGCAGGTAGACGTGGTACGGCTCGTGGTCCTCCGACGCGTAGTAGTGGATCAGGACCCGGATCACGCGCGGCAGCGACCCCGGCACCGGCACCTCGCGCGAGCACAGCAGGGGCACCCGGCTCAGGCCCAGGTTCCGTGCCGCCACGGCCGGAAACTCAGCATTCAGATCGTCGGTCAGCGTGAAGATGCAGCTCACCATCGCCTCCGGCTCGAGCTGGTTGCGCTCCATCAGCTCGCGCATGAGCTCGTCGGTGGCGGAGAGGATCGCCGCGGCTTCGTTGGCGGTGACGCTGTTGGCGCCGCGCAGCGCGAAGAGCCGCATGGAGGGGCAGTCTGCCAGAGGCCGCTGCGAGTACTCAGTCGGATTGTCGGCGGCGCCTGACGGCGGCGCCTTATTCGACCTCGTACACCGCCGCGCATCCAAACGAATGCGTCGAGCGGATGACGGGACCGAGCAGCTTGCGCATGTCGGCGGTCGTCTCGCAGTCGGCGAGCACGAAGCGGACACCGCTCGAGAGCACGAACCGGCGCGAGACCGACGGCGAGAGCGTGCCGCTGAACAGGGACTGCGCCTTCCACGCCAGGTCGAGGCACCCCGGCTCTGACCACAGGCAGTCCCCGATGTACGTGTGACGGCCGGTGCGGCCTGGCACGACGGCGCCGAGGTAGCTCCGCGTGAGCACGCTGCCCGGCTCCTTGTCGCTGGCCAGCCAGTTGAGCGCATCGTTCTCGTCGGGCCTGATGAAGTTGGCGTTCTCGGGGGTGGGGGCCGACAGCTCGTGGGCGGTCTTCAGCTCGTCGATGGTCGCCGGGATCGTGAACAAACCGACCAGAACCGCCCCGATCAGGACCGGATGGCGCAGCCGGCGCCAGCCGAGCAGCTGCAGCCCCTCGACGGCCAGGACGCTCAGCGGGAGCGTGATCCCCTGGAAGGAGTGAAGTGGCGTGGCCCCGAGGCTCGTGCCGGACAGGAGAAAGATCCCGAAGGCGGCCACCGGCCACGTGCGCGTGGCGGCGGCCAGGAACGTGGCCGGGCGCTTGCGGTACGCGACGAGGGCCGGGAGCAGTAGCGGCAGGACCGCGATCAGGATCCCGGTGAACGGGAACGAGTGCTTGCTCGCGATCTGCGCGAGCCTCCAGTTCAGATCGGCCTTGCCGAGGATCGCGTAGTAGAGGAGCGCCACGCCCGTTCCGATCACGGTCGCGGCGGTCAGCCGCACGTACTCACGGCGGTAGCGCCGCCCCAGCAGCAGCACCGCCTCGGCCCCCAGCACGAGCACGATCAGGAGCTCTCCGTTCCACGGATGGAGCAAGGTGGCCACCGCGCCGAGCAGGCCCGGCAGCCACCACCGACGGGCGCCCAGACGGGCATCGTCGTAGGCCACCAGGGCCCACACCATCGCGGCCAGCGCCATCAGCCCGAACACATAGCCCCAGGTCAGGAAGCCCGGGAACAGGTCGCCGAGCACGCTCCAGTTCCCGTAGATGTACGTGTAACAGCCGAAGAACAGCGTCAGCACGAGCACAACCCGGCGGGGCCATAGCCCGGCCAGGCTGCGCCGGGCGTACGCCCGCACCCCGAAGAAGAAGGCCGCGACCGCGACCGGCTTCCACAGCAGCAGTGACACCCACGGGGCGACGCCCAGCGCGGTGAGCCCGCCCGAGATCGCCACGGCCGGCTGGAAGTAGTCCGCGGGCGTCGAGCGCAGGACAAACAGGTTCGACACCAGCAGGTGCTGCGAGGCATCCTTGATCCACGCCAGGTACTGCATCTGGTCGACGATGTAGACGCCGTCCGTCCCGGTCCACACCGCGCCGTCGAAGACGACCCGCGCTACGTCGAGCGCGAGCACGAACACCGACAGCGCGGCGAACGCAACGAGCACCCCGACCTCGAAGCGGTCGAGTCCCCGGCGCCGGCGAGGCCCGATCCAGATGGGCGGTAGGTCCGACGCCGGACCCGCCCGGCCGGCTCCCCCGCCATCGATCAGCTCTATTTCAAGACGCATCGATGCGCGACGCTAACACGATCCTAATAATCACGGCATAAACCCAGCGGAGCAGCTAGGAGTTGCGCTAGACAGGTCTCCGGAGGGTGACTTCCTCCGTGCGTCCAGCACGCGTGGCTCGCGGCGTAGCCGCAGAGGCCGGACAACGCCTCACTGGTACCAAGATAGCTTGCCCTGAAGAGTCTGCGACGCCTGTCCGGCGGACCCGCTCAGCGGGTTGAAATTCAGGAGGCTCCACAGCGTGCCCGACGAGGGCAGGAACGTGATCACCAGGAACACCGTCGCCACGAGCGCCGCGCGTCGCAGCCGCAGGCTCGTCCCGAGCGCAGCTAGGGGCAGCACCCAGATCACGTACCACGGCATCACCCAGGCTAGGCTGGCGATCAGCGCCAACGTTGCCCAACCGGCGTGGCTGAGCCAGTCGCCACGGCGGCGGACCAGCAGCACGACGACGACGATCAGCGCGACGTCGGCCAACCGCAACAGCGCCGGCGTCCCGCCGCCGATCCCGATCGCGTAGCCGAACAGGTTGGGGACGCTGAACGGCGTGAGCAGCGTCCCCTGCTGGGACAGGTTGGGCAGCGAGAGCCCGAACAGGGCCAGACTCATCACGACCAGCGGCACCGCCGCGAGCACGGCTCCCTCCACGATCGCGCGCCGGCGTGCCCCGGTGTGCGCGGCGACGAGCAGGAACGGTAGGAGCAGCACCGCCGTGAACTTGACGGCGACCGCCAGCATCAACACGGCGCCGGCGCTGCGGTCGCGCCGCGCCAGCAGGAGCGCGATCGCAGCCGTCGAGGGCACCAGCATGAAGAAGTCGTTGTGGAAGCCGCCCACCGCGTACACCAGGTAGATCGGGTTGAGCCCGACGAGCACGGCGGCGTAGCGCGGGTCGCGCCCCAGGCGCCGCGCGCAGTCGCAAACGAGCGCGATGAACGCCAGGCTGAGCGCCACCGTGACCACCTTGACGATCCAGTAGGCAACCGGCAGCGGCAGCAGCGCCAGCGGATAGCTCAGCGCGGTGAAGAGCTCGCCATACGGGCTGTGCAGGTTCAGCCACGTCGCGAAGTGATAGACCGGGTCGTGCATCTCCTGGCCGATCACGTGCGTGTACGGGTTCAACCCGTGGAGCCCACCGAGGCGCGCGTATCCGAGGTAGTTGAACATGTCGGTGAGCTGGAACGGCGGCGCGAGCACCAGGAGCAGGTGGGCGGCCACGATGCACGCCACGATCATCCGCATCGACAGGGTGCGGAGCGCCGCCAGCGCCACGCCGTAGGCGGCAAGCATGATGAGGATCAAGGCGCTCAGCGCGTAGCCGAGCGCGGTCGACCCGGGGTGAAGGCCGCTCACCAGCCCGTACAGCGGCCCCGCCTCCCACGAGGCGAAGATCTGGCTCGAGCGCGGCACGAGCTGCGTCGGGCCCCCGGACTCGTAGACCACCATCACGAGCACGCAGACCACGATCGCCGCGAGCGCGATCCGTCCCGCGCGCGGTTCTCGCAGCGCCTGCGGCACGCGCAGCGCACGCGGCAGGCGCAGCGAAGGCAGCCCGCGCAGCGCCACGGTCGCCTCCCCGTGGCCCGCGCCGACCGCCGTCGCGGACAGGATGCCGGTGCCGTTTGCGGTCGGCGTGGGCGCTGAAGCGCCTTCGATCTGGCTCGAGTCCTGTCGCATCAGTCAGAAATACTGCCCTGCGCGAGATACGGAGGCCGTCTGCGCGGGTTGAAATCTTGTTAAGGGGTTTGCAGCCTCTCCAGGGTATCCGTGCCCAGCCTGGTCATAAGATCTCGCCCGTGAGCGTCGGTACGGCGGCACCCGACCTGCGCGGTCCCGCGGCCCGGGCACCGGTTGCGCGCACCCGCGCGCTGCTGGCCGATCCCACCGTGACCGCGGTCGCGGCACTCACCGTGCTGGCAGCCGTCCTGCGTTTTTACCGGATCGGTCATCAGGGCTTCTGGTTCGACGAGGCCAATACCGCGCTGCTCGTGCACTTCTCGCCGGGCAAGATGCTCGGGCTGATCCCGCAGACCGAGTCCACTCCCCCGCTCTACTACTGCGTGGCCTGGGTGTGGGCACGGGTGTTCGGTTACACCGAGGCGCCGCTGCGCGCGTTGTCGGCGGTGTGCGGCGTGCTGCTCGTACCGGTGGTGTACGCGGCCGGGGCGAAGCTGGTCTCGCGGCGCGCGGGGCTGATCGCGGCCGCGCTGGCCACGTGCAGCCCGTTGCTCATCTGGTACTCGCAAGAGGCGCGCTCGTACGAGATGCTCGCGCTGCTGTCGAGCTTGTCGCTGCTCGCGTTCGCGTATGCCCGTGCAAATCCGACTCCACGTTCGTTGACGGCGTGGGTGATCGCGTCGGGGCTGGCACTGGCCACCCACTACTACGCGGTCCTCGCCGTCGTGCCGGAGGCGATCTGGCTGCTCGTCGTCCATCGCCACCGGCGGCCCGTCCAGATCGCGTTCGCTGTGGTCGGGCTGTGCGGCCTGGGTCTGATCCCGCTCGCCATCAGCCAGCACGGCACCGGCAAGGGCAACTGGATCGGGAACTCGCCGTTCGGCCGGCGCCTGGGCCAGCTCGTTCCGCAGTTCGCCGCCGGTTTTGATGGGCCGGCGCACGGGGTGATCGAGCCGCTTTCGATCGCGATCGTGGTCCTCGCGCTGGTGCTGCTGCTCACGCGCTCCGCCCCGGAGCCGCGCCGCGGCGCCCTGCTCGCGGGCGGGCTCGCCCTGGCGGGATTCGTGCTCAGCCTGATACTCGTCGTGGCCGGGTTCGACGACTTGTTGACGCGCAACATGCTCGCACTGTGGGCGGCATGCGCGCTGCTCGTCGCCGGCGGCCTGGCCGTGCCTCGCCCGCGCTTCGTGGGCACGGTTGCGGCGGTCGCGCTGTGCGTCATGGGGCTGATCACCACGGCCGGCGTGGCCTTCGACCGCAACCTCGAGCGCCCCGACTGGCGTGTGGTCGCGAGCGCTCTGGGACACGCCCCTGCAGGCGGTCGCGTGATCCTCGTCCAGCACTACAAGGACCTGCTGCCGCTGTCGCTGTACATGCCCCGGCTCGCGTTCTGGCGCGGCCACGAGTCGGTCCGGACCCGCGAGCTCGACGTGGTGTCGTTCACCGCGCCGCCCAGCGCCGGCTTCTGCTGGTGGGGTTCGGCCTGCAACCTGTGGCCGTCACGGATGCAATCCAGCTATCCGGTCTCCGGCTTCCACGTGGTCTCGGTCCGTCACGAGCTCCAGTTCTCGATCCTGCGCATGGTGGCGGCGAGGCCCGTCCGGCTGACCCAGGGCGCGATCTCCCGCGTGCTGACGTCGACTCGACTCGTCAACGACGAGCTGCTAACCCAGCGCTAGATGGGCGAATCGCGCGACCGCCGGCCCGGTGAATCGCGCGATCGCGGGCACCGGCCTGGCTCACGGTCACCTGCGTAATTCGACAATCGGGCGCGCACCCGCGTGGCTGTGACGAGCTACGCAGCCGGGGAGGCTGACCTGAAATACGCCCGGATTTCCTCCCTCCGTCCGAACTTTGGCGATCCGGCTGACAAATACGGGGGGTAAATCGCCAAAGTCCGCTTGGTTCAAGCGTGCCGGTCAGCCGCAGCAAGTCGCGACATTGTGCGCCGACCACAACGACCATCATTTATGCGACAGCGTTCGGGCATGCTTACGTCGTCACCGTCGCTGACGGCGGCGTGCCGTCACGAGTTACATAGGTCGCGAAGCGGCCGCAGTCAGCGTCTCGACCTCGGCGTCGGTCAGCTTGCGCCACCGCCCGCGCGGCAGGTCGCCCAGCTCGAGCGGGCCGAAGCCGATTCGCTCGAGCCGTTTCACCGGATGCCCCACCGCCTCGCACATGCGTTTGACCTGGCGCTTGCGCCCCTCGTAAATCGTGATCTCAAGCGTGTCCGCGGACACGCGCCGGACGCGCGCCGGCGCGGTGGGACCGTCCTCGAGCTCAACCCCGGTTCGCAGTGCCCGTAGCGCCCGCTCCTCGAGCGCCGGCCCGCCGACGACGACCCGGTAGGTCTTCTCGACCTCGAAGCTCGGGTGGGTGAGCCGGTGCGCGAGCTCGCCCTGGTTGGTGAGCAGGATCAGCCCCGTGGTGTCGATGTCAAGCCGCCCGACCGGGTAGAGCCGCTCGGTCTGCGGGACCAGCGTGACCACGGTCGGGCGCCCCTGGGGGTCGCGCGCGGTCGAGACGACGCCGGGCGGCTTGTTGAGCGCGTAGACGACCCGCTCGTGGGTGGCGGACACCGGCTCGCCGTCGAGCGCGACGGCGTCCTCGGGGCCAACGTCCCGCGCCGGGTCGGTGACGGTCTCGCCGTCGACGGTAACCCGGCCGGCACGGACAATCGCCTCGCTCGCTCGACGCGAAGCGACGCCTGCGGTGGCGAGGAACTTGGCGAGCCGCATCTTGCTGCCACCATAGACACCGTGGATCTGAAGTTGCTCGACCAAACGCTGGCCGAACTCGGCGAGCCGCGCTACCGCGCCGGCCAGGTGTGGCGGTGGGCGGCGCGCGGGACCACGGACTTCGAAGACATGTCGGACCTGCCGCTCGGCCTGCGCGCCTCACTCGCGCACGCCGTCCCGTTCTCGACGCTGACCGTCGAGCACGAGGCCCATGCTTCCGACGGCACGGTCAAGGCGCTGTTCCGCACGCACGACGGCCGGCCGGTCGAGGCGGTGCTGATGGTCTACCGCGACGGCCGGCGTTCGATCTGCTTGTCGTCGCAGTCGGGCTGCCCGCTCACCTGCACCTTCTGCGCCACCGGCCAGATGAAGTTCGGGCGCAACCTAACCGCGTTCGAGATCCTCGATCAGGCGCTTCACTACCGCCGCCTCGGCGCGGTCGATCACGCAGTATTCATGGGCATGGGCGAGCCGATGATGAACCTCGACAGCGTCCTGGCCGCGTGCGAACGGCTGCCCGACCTCGGGATCACCCACCGCCGCACGGCGATCTCGACGATCGGGTGGATCCCGGGGATCGAGCGGCTAGCCGACAACCCGATGCCGATCCGCCTGGCGCTGTCGCTGCACGCGGCCGACCCGGCGCTGCGCACCGAGTTGATGCCGGTCAACGAGCGCTACCCGCTCCCCGACGTGATCGCCGCCTGTGAGGCCTACTACGAGCGCAAGCGTCGCAAGGTGTTCGTCGAGTACGTGATGCTAGCCGGCGTCAACGACTCGTTCGCGCAGGCGGCGCAGCTGGCGGCGATCCTCGACCCGCGGTTGTTCAAGGTCAACCTGATCCCGTACAACCCGACCGACTCGGGCTTCACCGGCTCGAGTCCCAAGGCGATCGCCGCGTTCCGCGAGGAGCTCGAACGCCACGGCCTGGATGCCACCGTCCGCCTCACCCGCGGGCGCGAAATCGACGCCGCCTGCGGACAGCTGGCGGCCCACGCGGTGTCGGCGTCAGCTTGACGGCCGGGTGCCGACCGCCACCCGCGCCGGGACGGACGGGGCGGGTGGCGATCGGATCAGCTCAACCGGTGAACGTGGGAGGCCGCACCGCTGCCGCGGCCCGCACGGTCGCGACGTCGACGGCGGGATCGGCGTTCGCGGCGGCGGCGACCGCCATGTCCGTCTGCAACCCCGTTCCCGTCACGAGCATCGTGGCGTGGACCGTCCGCTTCTCCCCGGGCGCGAGGTCCCCGAGATTCCAGATGACGGTGCCATCGCTTTGGAGGGAGCCATGGTCCGCGACCGCCACGATCCGGCCGCCGGGGGGCGGGGTCTCGTGCAGGCGGCCGGTGTCCGACGTTCTCCACGGTGATCGTGATCGGCACCCGATCGCCGACGCGCGCGTGGACGGGCATCTGCTTGGTAACCGACAGGCGTGGCGCGGCCGCCACGTGACCGCACTCGGGGATGCCATTGTCGATGTCTGGGCATTCCGCCGGCGGGGTGGGCGGCTGCGGGGGCGGGCTCCACCTTGCGCGTGTTGGTGATGGTGCACACGACGTTGGCCGCGCTCTTCAGCTTCACCGAGACCGGGTTGCTCACGGTTCCCACGCCAGATGCGACCTTCTTGCCGGTGGTCGTGTTGACGCAGGTGGTGCTGGTGTCGTAATCATCGAGCGAGATCGCGTTCGCCTCGGGGGCGCTGATGCGCTCACTGACCTTGTACGTCCCGCGCTCAAACTCGAGCGAGCCCGTCGTCCCGCCGTCGCCGACCCCTCAGCGAACGCTGTACCGTCGACGAGCAGCTGAGATGGACGTTCCCGTGCTCGGTCCTGCGACCACCTTGGTCCCGTTTAGACAGATGATGGTGCTCGAGTAATCAGCGAGGTCGGTCCCGGCCGCCGCGGTCTCGCTGACCGTATGCGTGCCGAGCGCAAGGAGGCGGCGGCCCGTCCCCTCGAGGTTGCCGGCGGCCGCCCTCCACACATTGCCGTCGACGAGCAGGTTGAAGCGCCCCGGGTCGTTCTCTGGATCCAAGTGCTTGGTGACCGTCAGTGTCTCTGTTATGAACCGTGCACTCGGCATAGGCGAAGTCGAAGTCCGGCCTCGAGTTCTCGCGGACGAGCGTCAGCGTCGCCTCCTCGGGGTGGGTGAGCTCCCACTCGAATCTGGCCGTCCCATCGGTGTCGGTGACCAGGCTCACGGAGTCCACCGAGCCCACGTCCGGCCTCACCCACCTATGTCCTGACGTGGTCAGGGTCGCGGTGAACCTCCACTCCCCCGTCCGCGCCTGGGTCCACCCCGTTCCGTTCGGTGTGGATTCCCACTTGATGCCGTGGCAGCACCCTTGAGGGCGTCGGCGGCGGCGACGGCGGGCGGCATCACGTCGACGCCTCCGTCCAAACTGGTAGTGAAGCTGGTCGTCGAGTTCGTGCCGTTGGGATCGCCGTCGGTCACGAACACGACGAGGTTGGGAGTTTGCCGAGAGTGTTGACCTGATCGAGTGCGCCCTGCCAGTTCGTGCCGCTGCGGGTCCCCACGGTGGCGGGCGGGTAAAGGTAAGCGGGGCTAGCCGTGCCGTTGATGAAGGGCCGGAAGGTACTACCGATCGTCGTCCCGCTGACCTCCGTGTAGGGGACCCCCGTACGGGCTCTTTGCGCAAACGCGATAATCGCCACGCTTGCCCCGGTGCCGCTCAACGCTTCCACGAATCCATTGGCGGCGGCTCGAACATGTCCGGCGTCAGTTGCGTTGATCGAGGCCGACTCGTCCAGCACGAGCGCCACCCTCAGCCCGCAAGGAAGTGTTGTGGGCGGGTTGGCCACCGGTGCCGTCACCGTCACCGTGCCGCCCGAGACCGTGGTGCTACTCGTACCTCCACAGGTCGCGCTGGAATACGCCGTGAAGGAGATCGTGAACGTGCCGGGTGCCCGCGGCAGTGCCGGGGTGACGTTCTTGGCTCCATTTGAATTGCTCGCTGTGACACACCCAGACGCGCCCACCGCCGGGGTCGGACTGTAGGGATACCTAATCGAACCTAAAGTGGTGGTGGGTGTGCGCTTCTAGTAACCGTGACCGTCCGAGTAGGCGACGCCACTGGCGCCACTGCTGTTGATCCCGCCGATCAGGACCGCCCCGGGAGGTCCGCTGCTTCTGGCTAGACTGACGCTGTTGATCGTGAGCGCCGCCGACGCAACGGCCGGGATCGCCGCCATAAACGCCATGACGGCTGCGACGCCGCACACGAGTCGCCCGATCCACAACAAGTGACGCCAACACGAACCGTCTGACGACGCGTCAGTCATTGGGACCTCCCCACTGAATCCTCTATTGACGTTCGACTCCAGCCCACCTTCCCCTTGGCCTCGGTAACCGGACCCCGAACGTTTCGGGAGCTACGACGGCGGCGTCGCGCTGTCAAATGATGGAAAACCAGTCACATTCCTCAATGCGCTCGGGATTCGCGGGGCATACACCCCGCTAGGCCTTCCGGACCTCTCGCCGGCGTCCTGTCGGCGCTACGCTTTGGCGCGGACAGACGTGCGCGAGCTCCGCTTTCCCTACGCGAAGTACGTCGGGCGGATCGGGGGGCTGCTGTGCGCTCTAGTGGCCGCCGGCGGCGCCACCGCGAGTGCTTCGACGGTCGCGCCCCTGCCGCGTACGGTCGGAGCGATCAGGTCCTCTCGAACGAGACCACGTTCACGCGCTGGGCGTACGTGAACCAGACCGCCTGGATCCAGCGTGCGCCGAGCACATCCTCCCCCCGCGTTGGGCGACTGACCCGGTACACGCCGGATGGCCTCTCCTCTGACCTACCTGCTCCTGCGCGCGCACTGGGACACCGCCGGCCAGGAATGGTTGGAGCTGCGGATCCCCGGCCGTCCCAACGGGCGGACCGGCTGGGTCGAGAGGAGTGCGCTCGGTCCGTTTCACCTCACCCACCTGCTGGTGGTCGTGAACCGTGAGCGGATGCGGATGTACTTCTATGACCGCGGCCGGCAGATCTGGACTGCGCCGGTGGGCGTGGGCAAGCCAAGCACCCCAACGCCGGCGGGTGACTTCTGGATCGACGAGCGCTTCAAGATCAGCGATCCAAGCTCGGGCTACTACCCGTACGCCTTCGGCACCACCGACTACTCGACGCTGACAGACTGGCCGGGCGGCGGGGTGGTGGGCATTCACGGCCCGTACTACGACCCGCAGGGCATCCCGGGACAGATATCCCACGGCTGCATCCGCCTCGAGATCGCCGACGACTTCTGGCTCGCCGAGCACCTCAAACTCGGCACGCCGCTACAGGTGGTCTAGAGGGACCGGCCGTTCCCGGCGATCATCCGGCGGCGCGGGCCTCGCCGGCCTGGAGCAGCCGCTCGCGCAGCTCGGCCTCGAGCTCGGGCGAGGGGTCGAACTCGCCGATCTCGGGCAGCTCGTCAAGCGATCCCAGGCCGAACAGCCGCAGGAACAGGTCGGTGGTCCGGTACAACACCGCACCGAACTGCGAGCGGCCGGATTCCTCCACCAGCCCCCGCTCGAGCAGGGTGGCGGCGGCCGACTCGGCGTTGACCCCCCGGATGCGGGCGATCTCGGGGCGGGAGACGGGCTGCAGGTAGGCGATGATGGCCAGCGTTTCGGCCTGCGCCGGCGTGAGCGCCGGCGTGCGGGGCTTCGCCAGCAGCCGGCGGGCGGCCGGCTCTGCCTCCGGGTGCGTCGAGAGGACCCACCCGCCCGCGAGCTCGCGCAATACGAGCCCGCGCCGTTCGAACTCGTAGTGCTCACGCAGCTTCTCGAGCGCGGAGACCACCTCGTGCAGCTCGGCTCCGGTGGCGCCGGCGAGTGCGTCGGCCTGCACCGGGTCGGCGCACAGGAACAGCAGCGCCTCGATCGTTGACTCGAGCGGCAGGCTCACGCCGTCAACCTCTCCGAGGCCGCCGCCGTCGGGCCGCTGGCGCGCCCGGTCTGACGGGCCTCGATCGTGATCTCGGCGAACGGCTCCTCCTGACTCCAGGTCAGCTCGCCCTGCTTGTAGAGCTCGAGCACGGCATAGAGCGTGACTGCGATGGTCACCCGGTCCGCGCGCGCCACCGCCTCGTCGAAGTTGAAGCGGCCGCGCCGGAGCAACTCCCGCAGGTGCGCCAGGCGCTCGGCCACGGTGACGCGCGAGCCCACCATGTGGCGCACGTCGACGGGCTCGGGCACCTCGAGCAGCGTCCCGATGGCCGCGGTGAGCGTGGCCGCGTCGTACACGGCATCGGCCTCCAGTAGCGAGGCGCGCCGCAGCGACGGAGGCAACGGAGCAGAGCGAAAGCGGTGGCCCTCCTCGGCGGCGAGCCGGTCGCGCAGGTAGGTCGAGGCGGACCGGTAGCGGTGGGCGTCGAGCAGCCGCGCCAGCAGCTCCTCGGCGGCCTCGCCCGGCTCGAGCTCGATCAGCTCCTCGATCTCCTCGCCGGGCAGCAGCAGCCGCGACTTCAGCTCGAGCAGCGCCGCGATCAGGACCAGGAACTCGGTGGCGGCCTCGAGGTCGAGCTCGCCGCGGCTCTCGAGGTGGTCGATGTAGGCGATTACCACCTCGGCGAGATCGACCTCGAGCAGGTCGATCTCCTCCCGCAGGACCAGCGTCAGCAACAGGTCGAAAGGTCCAGCGAAGACGTCGAGGTCCAGCTCGAGCTCGGCAATCCGCATCGTCGGCAGGCTACTGGCGCACCCGGACCGGTCCGACTCCCATCGCCTCGCGGACGTCGATCATCGTGTCGGAGGCGATTGCGCGGGCCTTCTCGGCCCCTTGCTCGAGGATTTCCTCCAGCGCCGCCGCGTCGGCGCGCAGCTCCTCGTAGCGCTCCCTCACGGGGGCGAGATAGTCGACCACCGCGTCGGCCACGGCCTGCTTGAACGCGCCGTAGCCGGCCCCGTTGAACGACGCCTCGACCTCGTCCGGGGCGACTCCACGCACCGCGGCGAGAATGTCGATCAGGTTCGAGATCCCCGGCTTGTCAGGCGCGCGCACGACCTCGGTGCCCGAGTCGGTGACGGCCGAACGGATCTTCTTGGCCACGGTCGCCGGATCATCGAGGATGTACACCGTGCCCTGGGGGCTTCCTCCGGTAGTGGACATCTTGCGGTCGGGGAACTGGAGGTCCATGATCCGGGCCCCGACCGATGGGTAGCGGCCCTCGGGGACCACGAACGTCTCGCCGAAGCGGGCGTTGAACCGCTCGGCGACGTCGCGCATCAGCTCGATGTGCTGGCGCTGGTCGTCGCCAACCGGGACCTCGTTGGCCCGGTAGACGAGCACGTCGGCCGCCTGAAGAACCGGGTAGACGAAGGTGCTCGCCGACACCAACTCGCGCCCGAGCGTCGCCGACTTCTCCTTGAACTGGTGCATGCGGGTCAGATCGCCGTACGCGGTGACCGCGCACAACAGCCAGCACAGCTCGGTGTGCTCGTGGACGTCGCCCTGGCGGAAGAAGATGCAGCGGTCCGGGTCCAGGCCGGCGGCGAGCAGGGTGGCCGCCGTGTCGTATACCGCCTCGCGCAGCCCGCTCGGTTCATAGGGAACACCCGTGGCGTGCAGGTCGACCAGACAGTAGATCGCCTCGCCGCGCTCCTGGAGCGCGACCCACTGCACGATCGCCCCGATGTAGTTGCCCAGGTGCTTGCGCCCGGTCGGCTGGATGCCCGAGAACGTCCGCATTGTCACCTGGAGGCTAGCCCCTCGCCGGCTGCTGCGTTCCAGCGGGGTGCCGGTTTCCCGCTCTAAGCGGTGATCGCTCGGTCCAGCGGGTTGGTCGGGCCGGAACCGGTCTTCGCGGGCCGTTCGCGCCGCAACAGGTAGGCCGCCACGACGCCACCGATCGCGCCGCACACGTGTCCCTGCCAGGAGATCCCGGAGTGTGGAACGACACTCGACACAAGCGCTCCGCCCCAGATCACCCCCACGATCAGACCGGTCAGGAGCTCGAGCGCGCTGCGGTTGAAGAACCCCCGGGCGAACAGGTACGTGGCGTAGCCGAATACCACGCCGCTGGCACCGTCGGTAACCGAATGCGAAGGAGCTACCAGCCACGTCCCAACGCCGCCGACCACGATCACGATCGCGGTCACCTGCAGTAGTCGGCGGGCCCCCTGCAGGGCGATGATCAGTCCCATGAACACGAACGGAACGGTGTTCGCGATCAGGTGCTGCCAGCTGAGATGGATGAACGGGGCGGTGAAGATGCCCCACAGGTGCTCGAAGTTACGAGCCCAGATGCCGTCGCTGTCCAAGCGGTTCGAGTCGAGCGTGTTGACCGCCTCGATCAGCCACATCAGGCCGACGATCCCCGCCAGCACGATCACGCCTTCGAGCTGGGTCTGCCCGCGGCCATTCGGGAGCCGTGGTCCGGTGCGGGTCGGAGTCGTCGCGCTCATATCGGAAAGGATCGCATGTGCGTTGCGCGCCCGATGAAGGTTCGGCTAAGAACGCGCGGCTCAGATCCCGAGCACCTCGGCCGCCAGCGCCAGCGCCACCTCCGCCCGATCGCGGAACGACGGCGCGAGCACGAACTCACCGGGATTGTGCGCCGCGCCGCCGCGCGGCCCCAGCCCGTCGACGGTCAGCGGGATGGTCGCCGCGAAGTGGCTCGCGTCGCTGGCCCCGCCCCGCGAGACCCCGGCGATCGGCCGCCCGAGCCGGGCACCGGCCCGCTCGAGCAGCCCGCGCGTCGCCTCGCGCGAGTCCATCCCGGGCCACACGCGTTGCAACGCCACGTCGAGGCCGACGCCGTCGAGGTCGGCGGGAACGGCGGCGCACACGGCCTGGAAGGACTCGCTCCGATCGGCGCGCATGTCGAACAGCAACTCGCCCTCGGCGGGCACGACGTTGAAGGCGTCGCCCGAGCGCACCACGGTGGGAACCACGCTGAGGTGCTCCTCTCCGCGCGGATCGTGGAGCTTGGCGATCTCGATCGCGGTGGCGGCCAGCGCCAAGAGCGCGTTCCGCCCCTGGTCCGGGGCGCTCCCGGAATGCGCGGCGCGGCCGGTGGCGGCCACCCGCATCGTCCCCGCCGCCTTGCGCTGGACGACCACTCCCTCCATGCCATCCGCCGCGAGCTGACCTCCCTCGAAGCACAGGCAGGAGTCGTAGGAAGCGAAGCGCTCGACATGGCGGAACGGCTCGACTCGCCATTCCTCGTCGGTGACGAGCAGCACCGATACCTCGTCGAAGGCGTCGAGGCGTGTGGCGAGCGCCCGCGCCACCCCGAGGGCCAGCACGTCGCCACCCTTCATGTCGACCGTGCCGGGACCGTAGAGCCGCTCGCCCTCACGCCGGAGCGGAGCGTGCGAGGAGTGGCCGATCACGGTGTCGACGTGACCGAGCAGCAGCAGGCGACCCGATCCCCGGCCCTTGATCCGCGCGAGCATGTCCGGGGCGCTGCCTGGCGTCGAGCACGGGATCCGTTCGATGGCGGCCTGCGGTGGCAGGAACGCGGCGCACAGCGCGATCGCCTCCTCGGCGCCGTCGATGTCGCCCGAGGGCGAGGACACCGCGACCAGCGCCTCGAGTTCGCGTTCCGATCGGGACGCGATGTCGGCGGCGCTGTCAGCGACGAAGGGATCCATCTGTGTAGTTTGGCGACGAAGCGTGCTCGAGGACCTCGCCGGCGGATACTGAGCTCGGCGGCCGGCGTTCCCGGACGTGCCGGGCCGAGAGCTCGCACAGGGCCTGGCTGACCGGCGCGGGCACGCCGTGCAGGCGAGCCAGCAGCACGATCTCGCCGTTCAGATAGTCCGTCTCGACCGGCAGGCCGCGGGCGACGCTCTGCCGGGTGGAGGAACCGGCCCGCTCGCGTCCCGCGATCGGCTGGACCTCGAGTCGCTTCCAGCGCGCCAGCACGTCGTTGACCTCGTCGGCCACGAAATCGATCTGGGCAGCGCTCAGCACGGCGCGACCCTCCTCCTGCACGAGCCTGATCAGCTCATCGGCCTCCGGCCCAGGCTCGACGATCGCGTCGACCGCGTTCGGCAGGTTGCTGATCAGCTTCGCGTACTTGAAGCGCATGATGTCGGGCCGCGGCTGCGAGCTGAAATGAGAAGCCGCGAGCGCCTCGGCGATCTCCTGGCTGCGCTCGTCGACCCCTGAGGGGTAACAGCCGACGTCGATGACCCCGGTCATCCAGGTCCCGTAGGCCTGCACAACCCCGGGCTCGAGGTGGGCGGTCGGCGCCATCACCACCGCTCCGTACACGTGCTCGAACAGACGCAGCGCCACCCGCTCGTTCTCGACGGCGTTCTGCAGGCAGACCACCGGTGTGTCGACCGGGGCGGCGTCGCGCAGGGCGGCGAGTGCGCCGGCCGTGTCCTGGCTCTTCACCGCCAGCAACACGACCTCCTCGCCGCTCCAGTCGAGCCCGTCCGGCGAGTCCGCCACCGGGATCTCCAGCACCGCTCGTTCCGCGGGTGTCTCGAGCGTCAGCCCGGCCTTTCGGATCGCCTCGTAGTGGGCCCCGCGCGCGATCAGCGCCACGTCGTAGCCGGACTGGTGCAGCCGCGCGCCGACCACGCCGCCGATCGCGCCCGCGCCGAAGACGACGAATCTCATGCGGCCGGTACAGGCCCGTTGTTAATCGAATGGTCGGCGGCGCCCGGCGGCGGCGCCTTAGACTGGCGGACGACGGGGTGGCGCGCGGCGCCGGCTTCGTCGAGCCGACGCACGGGCGTCGTGTAAGGCGCGTTCTGCGCCACCGACGGGTCGTCGCGAGCCTCGCGCAGGATCTTCGCGACGATCTCGGCGAAGCGGTCGAGCGTTTCCTTGGTCTCGGTCTCGGTTGGCTCGACCATCAGCGCCTCCTCGACGATCAGCGGGAAGTACACCGTCGGGGGGTGCACGCCGTGGTCGAGCAGCCGCTTGGCCAGGTCGAGAGTCTTGACGTGGAGTTGGTGGCGCATCGGCTCGCCCGAGAGCACGAACTCGTGCATGCACAGCCGGTCGTAGGCGGCCGGCAGGTACTCGGCCACGCCGTGCTGGCGCAGGCGCGCGAGCAGGTAGTTGGCGTTCAGCACCGCGGTCTCGGACGCGTCCCGGAGTCCCGGCGCTCCGAGCGAGCGGATGTAGGCGTAGGAGCGGACGAACACGCCGTAGTTGCCCTGGAACCCCCGCAGGCGCCCGATCGATTTGGGCCGGTCGTAGTCGAGGTCGTAAAACGGCTCGGAGCCGTTGCTACCCAATTCTCCACGGACGACCTGCGGCCGCGGCAGGTAGGGCTCGATCCGCTCGGCCACCGCCACCGGCCCCGCTCCCGGGCCGCCGCCGCCGTGCGGCTGGGTGAACGACTTGTGGAGGTTGAAGTGCACGATGTCGAATCCCATATCGCCGGGACGGCTGATGCCCATGATCGCGTTCAGGTTCGCGCCGTCGTAGTAGAGCGTGGCGCCCACGCCGTGCACGATCCGCTCGATCGCCTCGATCCCGGTCTCGAACAGCCCCAGCGTCGAGGGGTTGGTGAGCATCAGGCAGGCCACGTCCTCGTCGGCCTTGGCCCGCAGGTCGTCGAGGTCGACGTTCCCGTTGGCGTCGCTTTGGACCTTGACCATCTCGTAACCGCCCATCGTCACGGTCGCCGGATTGGTGCCGTGCGCGGTATCGGGCGTCAGCACCTTGGTCCGCCGCTCGCCGCGGTCCTCGTGATAGGCACGCGTGAGCAGCACCCCGGCCAGCTCTCCCTGCGAGCCCGCCGATGGCTGGAGCGAGACGTACGGGAGTCCCGCGATCTCGCCGAGCGCCTCCTGCAGCCGCCACATCAGCTCAAGCGCGCCCTGAGCCCGTGTCGGGTCCTGCAGCGGGTGCATCCGGGCGTGACCGGGCAGCCCGGCGATCCGCTCGTGCAGCTTCGGGTTGTGCTTCATCGTGCACGACCCGAGCGGATAGAAGCCGGTGTCCAGATCGAAGTTGCGCTTCGACAAACGGTTGTAGTGGCGAACGATCTCGGGCTCCGAGACCTCGGGCAGCCACGCCGGCTCGCTCCGGCGAAGCTCGGCGGGGAGCAGCTCGTCGAGCGAGCGGGGAGGGACGTCCAGCGCCGGCGCGACGAACGCGCGCCGGCCGGCCTTGGAGCGCTCGAAGATCGTGAGCGTGTCGTCGGCCTCGGCGATCACGCCTGGATCCCCACCGCTTCGCGTTCGGCTACCACGGCCGCGGCGAGCACGTCCGCCAGGCGATCGATGTCGGCCCGGCTTCGCCGCTCCGTGATCGCCACCAGCAGCCCATCGGGATGCTCCGGGTACTCGCGCCACAGCGGATACCCCGGATTGACGCCCTGCTCACGGCAGCGCGCGATCACCGCTCCGACCGGAGCGCCGATCTCGACCGCGAACTCGCGCACCACCGGCCGCTCATGCAACGGGGTCACCCCAGCGATCTGAGTCAGCCGCTCGCGCGCGTAGGCCGTGCGCTGGAGCATCAGCTCGGCCAGCTCGACGATCCCCTCCCGCCCCAGCCAACTCAAATAGATCACGCCCGCCAGCGCGTTCAGCGCCTGGGCGGTGCAGATGTTTGACGTGGCCTTCTCGCGGCGGATGTGCTGCTCGCGGGTCTGAAGCGTCAGCACGAACCCGCGCTTGCCGTCGACGTCGGTGGTCTCGCCCGCGATCCGCCCGGGCATCCGCCGCATCAGCGCCTCGGTCGCGGCGAAGAACCCAAACGACGGGCCGCCGAAGTCCAGCCGGTTCCCCAGCGACTGGCCCTCCCCCACCGCGATGTCCACGCCGCACTCCCCCGGCGTCTTGAGCAGCGCCAGTGGCAGCGGATCGCACGCGGCGATAGTCAGTGCGCCCGCGGTCCTCGCGGCGTTCGCGACCGCGGTCAAATCCTCCACCGCCCCCAGGAAGTTCGGCTGCTGGACGATCACCGCGCTCGCGTCCTCGCCCAGATCCGGCAGCTCGGTGACCCCTCCGTTCAGCGGCGCCTCCGCGACCTCCATTCCCCACGCATGCGCGTGCGTGCGCAGCGTCTCGCGCGAGTGCGGGTGTACCCCACGCGAAATCACGAAACGCCGGCGGTTGTTCGTGTGCTTGGCCACGTACCCCGCCGCGGCTACCGCGCTCGGCCCCTCGTACACCGACGCGTTCGAGACGGGCAGGCCGGTCAGCTCGGAGATCGCCGTCTGGTACTCGAACATCGCCTGCAAACCACCCTGGGAAATCTCAGGCTGATACGGCGTGTACGGCGTCAAGAACTCCGAGCGCCCGATGATCGAGTCGATCAGCGCCGGCACGTAGTGGTCATACATCCCGGCGCCGAGAAAGCCGATCTCGTCCTCCGCCGACGTGTTGCGAGCCGCCAGCGCTCGGAACTCCTCGAACACCTCCAGCTCGGAGCGCCCGTCACCGAGCGAGAGCTGACGGTTCAGCCGCAGGCTCTCCGGAATGTCCTCGAACAGCTCCTCGACCGCGGCCACGCCGATCGCGGCGAGCATCTCCTCGCGATCGGCATCGGTAGCAGAGGTGTAACGAGTCATGTCTGCGCTACTCCAGGGTCGCCTCATACTCGGACGAATCCATCAACAAATCGGCCTCCGACGGGTCAGACAACTTCACCCTGACCAGCCAGCCTTCACCGTACGGATCGTCGTTGATCGTCTCCGGGCTGTCGGCCAGCGCGTCGTTTACCGCCGTCACCTCCCCCGACAACGGCGCGATCACATCCGAAACCGCCTTGACGGACTCGACCTCGGTGTAGGCCTGGTCCTTGCTCACGGAGGCCCCGACCGCCGGCGCATCGAAGAACACCACCTCACCCAGGGCATCCTGGGCATACCAGGTGATCCCGAACGTCGCCGTATCCCCATCGATACGCGCCCAATCGTGCTCGGGGTGGTACTTGAGGTCGTCCGGGTAACTCGGGTCGGCCATTGATTCATGCTCCCTAGGGGTTCGGAGATGGATAACGACGAAGTTGAGGGGTTCGAGGACCGAGCATGGCAAGGACGCAGGGGCGCCGGCGTAACAGCGCTGCGTCAAGCCCCGAGGACGCGGCCAGGCGATGGTCATAAGGGCCCTTCAACGAGCCATTATCCATCGACGGACCCCTTTCTTCGATACAGAGGCTTGGACTCGATGACCGCGGGCCGGACGCGGCCCCGTACGTCGATCTCGAAGTGCGTCCCAGATTCCGCGCCGGCGCTGGAAACGTACGCCATCCCGATCCCTCGCTCCAGGCACGGCGAGAACGTGCCGCTCGTCACCTCGCCCCCACCCACTACCGGATTGCCCTGCCGCGCGATCCCCTGACCCTCGATCACGAACGCCACCAGCTTCTCCGCCGTCCCCTCGCTCCGCGCCCGCGCCACCGCCTCGGAGCCGATGAACCCGGTGGCCTCCTTGCAGCACCACCCGAGGCCCGCCTCGATCGGACCGCGATCCTCGCGCAGATCGTTGCCGTACAGGTGAAAGCAAACCTCTAGCCGCAGCGTGTCCCGCGCGCCGAGGCCGACCGGCGTCGCGCCCGCGGCGACGATGGCATCCCAGACACTCGCGGCGTGATCCGGATCGAGCAGTAACTCGACGCCGTCCTCGCCCGTGTAGCCCGTACCGCACACCAGGGTCGGGACGCCGGCCACCGCGCGCTGGCAAACATGGAAGCGCGAGGGCAGCGACCCGTCGGTGAGGCCCTGCACGAGCCGACGGGCGGTCGGACCCTGGACCGCCAGCATGGCGAACTTCGAGTGCGCGTCGATCACGTCGACGTCGAACTCGCCGGCATGTCCCTGGAGCCAGGCCAAATCCTTCTCGTGGTTGGCCGCGTTCGTGACCGTCAGGAACTCGCAGTCGGCCAGCCGATAGCTGAACAGGTCGTCGAGCACGCCACCGTCTTCGCGGCACATCACGCTGTACTGCGCCCCGCCCTCGGGCATCCGGCGGAGGTCGTTGGAGAACATGTGCTGGAGGAAGCGCAGCGCGTCGGGGCCGCGCGTCTCGACCTGACCCATGTGGGAGACGTCGAACACGCCGGCGCCCGTACGAACCGCGATGTGCTCCTCGCGGATACCCGCGTACTGGACCGGCATCTCCCAGCCGGCAAACGGGACAAGCTTGGCGCCGGCGGCGGCGTGCCGGTCGTAGAGCGGTGTGCGGCGTAGTTCGGTGGTGGATGTCACCGCTGATGCAGGCTAGTACACGCTCCGGTGCGTGTCCCACCTGATGCCGCCCGTCGCCACGCGCGGCGGATCCACCGCCTCCGGCACCGTCCAAAACGCTCAAGAGCGCCACCGTGGTGCGCGCCGCATAAGCACCGCCGGTGCGAAGCACCCGGGTGCGCTCATGTCCCGATCGGGGAGGCGGAGACGGCGGTTTCGGGCCTTGTGTGCGGCCACCGCGCCCAGGATGTAAAACGCGCCAAAGCCCCGCCTTCGCCGCGGGCCTTGGCGACATAAGCATGGCCACGCTGCTTACGTCGCCAAGGTCCGCGGCAGAAGGGCGGCTTCGTCAGGTTTTGCAGGTCCGGTGCAGCTCCGGTCGGGGGCTCGCACGGGCGAATCGCGGGCTCGCACGAGCGGACCACGGGATCGCGCGGCTCGCGGTCACTGACCGGACGGGGTCCCCGGCCCCACGGACGCCGAGCGCAGCGAGGCCCAAAAGGCCGTTACGGAGGAGCGATCTGCTGCGTGGAGTGGTAGATCTGCGACACCACCGACCACGCCGGCTTGGGATTGCCGTTGAAGTCCAGCAGCCCCTTCTGGTTGTACGGCGGATCCGGGAACGGGTTGCCGCCCGAGTACTGGGGGAAGGCCACGTAGTCCTGCAGGACGAAGTACATCGCTCCGGACAGCCACGGCTTGGTGGCGAATACGCCGAGGTGGAACGCCACCGAGTTGGCCTGGAACTCGTACGTGCCCCGCTCCTCGACCGGCCCGTCGCGGTTGGCGTCGAACCCGAACTCGGTGATCATGATCGCCTGCTTCGGATAGCAGGCCCGGACGCTGTCCAGGAACGGGCTGAGCGCATCGCGGTCGTCGTCCCCCCCGCCACCGGCGTCGAACCAGCCGAAGTACTCGTTATCGCCGATCACGTCGAGAGGCGCCCACGCCGCCTGACACCCCAGCGCGGGCCAGTTGCTGACGGCCATCCCGACCGGGCGGGTCGGATCGAGCTGGTGCGCGAGCGATACCGCGCCCGAGATGTAGCGCGCCTCTGCCGGCGTGGCCGGCGAGGGCAGCTCGTTGCCGATGCTCCACAGGAGGATCGAGGGGTGGTTCTGGTTGGAGAGGATGTTGTCCTCGAGCATCGCGTGCGCCCGGTCGATCACCGCCGGCTCAGCGAGGTACTGGGATTGGAGCTGGTAGACGGGGATCTCGGACCAGATCAAGATCCCGTCGCGATCGGCCATCTCCTCCATTTCGGGCCCGACCGGGTAGTGCGCGCGGATCACGGTGGCGCCGAGCTCCTGAACCCAGGTCATGAGCTGGGCGATCTGCGCGGGGGTCATCGCCGCCCCCGTCTGGAGCGTCTGCTCGTGGAGGTCGACGCCGCGCAGGTTCAGGAAGCGGCCGTTCAGCTGGAGGCGGCCGTCGACCACTTTGATCGTGCGGATACCGCTGTAGGTGAAGTAGCCGCCGAGGCGCCGACCGCGCGAATCGGACAGGGTCAACGTGGCGGCGTATAGCTTGGGATGACCCGGCGCCCATAGGCTCGGGTGGGGGATCCGGACCGAGGCGTTGGCGGTCCACGTCCCGTGCGGCGCGATCGTCGCCGAGCCGAAGTCGATCGGCGCCCGGCCGTAGGAGCCCCGCAGCGACACCCGCTGGCGGGCGCCGGTCACGTTGCGCACCAGCACCTGCTCCTGAATCGTCGCCGCGCACGTCGGACAGGGGTGCAAGGTGTGGATCTGGACACGCTGGAGGTCGGCGTCCTGTACCGCCCGCAGGTAGACCTCGCGCAGGATCCCGCCGTAGTTCCACCACTGGCCGCCCGGCCCCGGCGGAAGGTCCGCCGGGGTGCGGCGGTTGTCGACGCGCACGATCAGGCGGTTGACCCCCTTGCGCAGGTAGCTCAGGTCGAACTCGAACGGGAGGTAGGCGCCGGTGTGGCTGCCGATCTCGTGACCGTTCAGCCACACCGTGGCGCGGTAGTTCACCGATTCAAACCGGATGATCCAGTGCCGGCCCGAGGCCGGGACGTAGCTGTCGAATGCGCCGGCGGGGAGGGTGAAGTCGCGCCGGTACCACCCGACGAAGCCGTTCATGCTCGCCTGCGAGAAGTCGCCGGCGTTGTAGGCGTTGGGGATCGAGACCGTCGTCCACCCGTCGGTGGAGGCGACGTTCCGCCACCAGCCTTCGCTCAGCCCGACGTCCCCCGTGTCAGCCCGGTACAGCCAGGTGCCCCCCAACAGGTAGCGGCCGGTTTGACCGTCCTGGTACCAGACGTTGTTGTTCGGCGGCGACGCGCTGTACGCCGGTCCCTGGGCTCGCGCCACGCCCGCGGCGCCGAGCGTCAGCAGGACCGAGAGCAGTAGGGCTCGCCGGATCAGCTGTGCTCGCAACCCGGCCTACCTCGAAGCGATCCGCACGAGCTTCACGACCTTGGTGCTGTTGCCGGCGCGATCGGTGACGAGGACGGTGATCTTGTAGCGCCCCGGCCTGCGGTAGGCATGGACGTCGCTGTGCATTCCGGGGGTCAGATGCACCACCGTCCCGTCCCCCCACCGGATCGTCAGCTTCTCGACGCCCGATGCGTCGCGCGCCGGCAGCCCCTTCGGTGGCGCGTCCCGATAGCGCAGGGTGAGCACCACTCCCGAGCCCACGCGCCGGAGCCCGCCGACCTTGACCGCGAGCGTCGGCGCCACCGTGTCGACGAACACCCGGGCCACGCCCGAGCCCCCGGTCACGCCGGCCGGATTGACCGCGGTGACCTGCCAGCTGTGGACCCCGTCACGCAGGGCGACCGGCACCTGGAACGAGGTCGAGGTGGTCTGCCCGACCTGGACGCCGTCGACCGTGACCGTGTAGTGGTCGGGGCCCCAGCGACCCGCGGCCGCCGACCAGGACAAGAGCGGCTCGGGGCTGCGGGCGTAGATGAGCGACTTCGCCGGCGCCACCGACCCCGGGGGCTGATAGAGCTGATCGACCACGATCTCACTCGAGGCGCCGGTGCCCTGGACCCACGCGGCCGCCGCGTCCCCGCCCGCATCGCCGGCGGCGGCCAGGCCGAGCGAGGCGTCGGTCGGTCCCGACGCCGGCGAGGAGACGACCATCTCGGACCCCAGGCTGGACGCGCGCGGCTGGTAGCGCAGGCGGATCTCGGCGGGTCCCGTGGATCCCGGGTCCTGCTGCCAGACGATCAGATCCGAGAACAGGCCGGCGGTGGCCGGAACCGGATACGGCGGCGAGCTGTACGCGACGCTGTTGACCTGGAACGGGTTGCCGTAGGCGCCGTTGTCGCCCAGCTCCATCGCGATCACCTGGCCGGCGTTCTCCTGGGCCGCGGTGACGAACCCGGCCCCGTACTCGGTCATCGCCACCTGCGGGTCGTCGGCGGTCCCGCCGCCGGCGTCCGCCGCGGTGGGCCCGTTGTACTGCGAGCCCTGGAGCCGGTTGACCAGCACCCGGGTCTGCTGAACGCCCGCGCATGAGACGGTCTCCTGGAAGGCGACATCGGCGTAGGAGGAGTCGCCTCCGGCCGATGCTGCCGGCTCGCCGGCCGACACCTCGCCGCAGCCACCCACCGAGGACGGATCGGCCTGCTCGTCGACGACGCTCGGCGCGGTCCCCCACACCCGGCGCGAGTAGATGTGCCCGTTCTCTCCCCAGGCGACAATCGCCACCCCGTCCCCGGCCGCGGCGACGGCCGCCGCGCCGCTGCCCGTGCCGGCGTCGTCGGCGGGGGTCGCGTTGAGTGGCGCCGACTCGAGCGCCCAGGGGCCTCCCACGTTGTAGTAGGCCGCCCTGACGTCGAACCCGGCGCCGTCGGCGACCGTGAAGGCCAGGTAGCCCTTTCCGAAATTGGTCATCTGGAGCGACGGGTTGCTCGCGCCCGCGGCCAGCCCCTCGGGCGCGCCGAAGGGCGACGAGCTACCTGCCACGTCGACGACGTACAGCCCGCCGCTGTTGATGAAAGCGACAAGGAGCACGCCGCCGTTGCCGGCCGCGATCACCGGCTGCGACGAGGCGCCGGCAAGCCCAGCGTCGACCTCAACCGGTGCCTGGAACTGGCCCCCGACCAGCCTCGAGACGAACACGCGCTCCAGGCCGGCGACCGTCTTCAGGTAGACGAGACCACCGGTCCCGTCTCGCGCGACCGACAATCCTCCCAGCGAGTCGATCGCCGAGCTCGGCCCGTCGATCACCTGCGGCGGTCCTGGCGAGGGCTGGGCCACCGCCGCGCCCGCGGTCCCGAGCAGCAACGCAAGTGCGAACGCGCCGGTGCGCGCCCACAGCATGACTCCCCCCTGAATCGATTGTCGGCCGTAACGTCTGACGGCCCTAGAACAGCTCAGGCCACGCAGGGTTGCGGCGGCAAGGCGATTCAGTGAGATTTGTCGGCGGTTGCCGAAATTTGATTTTTCGGCGGTTGCCGAAATTTCATTTTTCGGCGGTTGCCGCCTTAGCGATCCTTGAGGAACGACGGGATGTCGATCTCGTCGTCGCGGATCTCGAGCGAGGACCGCTGATCCTCGTCCATCGTCACGTCGCGGTCGCGCCGGGCTCGGCGTGTGGTCTCGCGAGCGGTGCTGGGCCGCGAATACCGGTGGTCGAAGCCGGTCGCGATCACCGTGACTCGCACCTCGTCGCCCATCGAGTCGTCGATCACCGCACCGAAGATGATGTTCGAGTTCTGATCGGCGGCGCTTTGGACGATCTCCGCCGCCTCGTTGACCTCGAACAGGCCGAGGTCGTGGCCGCCGGTGATGTTGAGCAGGATGCCCGTGGCGCCCTCGACCGACTCCTCCAGCAGCGGCGAGGAGATCGCGGCCTTGGCGGCCTCGGCGGCGCGGTTCTCGCCGCCGGCGTTGCCGATGCCCATCAGCGCGGTGCCGGCGTCGTGCATGATCGTGCGGACGTCGGCGAAGTCGAGATTGATCAGCCCCGGGATCGTGATCAGGTCGGTAATGCCCTGGACGCCCTGGCGCAGAACGTTGTCGGCCTCCCGGAACGCGTCGAGGATCGTCGTCCGCCGCTCGACGATCGCCAGCAGCTTCTCGTTGGGGATCACGATCAGCGTGTCGACGTGCTCGCGCAGCTTCTGGATCCCCTCTTGGGCCTGGCGGGCGCGCTGCGTGCCCTCAAACGCGAACGGGCGCGTGACACAGCCAACGGTCAGCGCGCCGATCTCATTCTTGGCGATCTCGGCGATCACCGGCGCCGCGCCGGTGCCCGTGCCGCCGCCCTCGCCCGCGGTGACAAACACCATGTCGGCGCCCTTCAGCGCCTCCTTGATCTCGTCGCGCGACTCGGCCGCCGCGCCCTGCCCAATGTCTGGGTTGGCGCCGGCTCCGAGGCCCTTGGTGAGCTCGTGACCGATGTTGAGCTTGATATCGGCGTCGCACATGGCGAGCGCCTGAGCGTCGGTGTTGCACGCGATGAATTCGACTCCCCGCAGGCCGGCGTCGACCATTCGGTTGACCGCGTTCGTGCCGCCGCCACCGACGCCGACGACCTTGATGACTGCGAGATAGCTGCCGCTTTCCATGTGTGACCGTCCGAGCCTTGAGTTAGAGTTGAACGTTTCGTGAACAGTCGCTCGTAGCGGGAGTTTCGCACGTTATGCCCTGGAGTTGCGGGAAGTCAACGCCAAGCGCCGGAACGCAAGCGCTGTTGCAGATCCGGAAACCCTCGATCGGCGTCTCAGACTTCGCGATTTTCGAGAGTAAAGCTGTAGTTGAGGGTTAGCTGTAGTTGAGGGTTAGTCTGTCCTAGGGCGCGGAGGGCGCGCCGCCGAGGCCGTTTGCCGACGAGCCCGTCGTGGCCAGGCCGGCGGCGGCGACCGCCTGCTCGCTCACGCCGGCGACCGGGCTCGCGGGGTCGTTGACGTCGATATAGCTCGCGCCGGCCGAGCTCGGGTCGGCGAGCACATCGGTGGCCGACACCCATTTGGCATAGAGGTCGGTGCCGTCGCCGAAGTAGATGCTCGGTCCGGAACGAAGCTGGACGACGAGGCCGTAGGCCGAGCTGGTGGTGACCTGGGTTATGTGGGATACCAGCCGCGAGGGCGCGGCGGCGAGCAGCGCGAGCGCGTCGAGCACGGCGCCGTTGGTGACCTGTGAGCCTCCCGGAAGCGACGCGACCGGAATCGTCGGCAGCGACGCCGTGGGCGAATCGCGCAGGAGGGTCCCATCGCCGCTGGCCGCGACCTCCTGTCCGCCCGCCACCAGCGCGCCGAGCGGGAGTTGCTCGACGACGTCGATGCGCATCCCGTGCGGGAACTGGGTGCTCACCCGCAGGTGCTTGACGATCGGGTAGGGCGCCACCGCCATGCGCAGCTCGTTCTGGCGCACGTCGAGCGTGGTCATGTTGAGCGCCGCCAGGCGCAGTGCCGAGCGGATCCGGCCGGCGTCGGGCCCGTAGACGCCGGTGATGCTCACGCGCCGCACGGCGACGAGCGGCGAGTCGCGCAGCCACAGCCACGCGCCGCCGAGCAGCGCGAGCGTGGCGAGGACGGCAATCGCGACCTTCACGCGCAACCCGATCCGCCGTTTGACGGTCACGCGCGGCCCCAGTCGGCGGGCAGCTCCACCGGCCCGAGCGTCTGCACCTCGGGCTCGAGCGCGATGCCGAACCGCTCGAGCACCCGACGGCGCCCCTCGGCCATCACCGCGACCACGTCCGCGGTGCTCGCCTCGCCGTGATTCTCGACGAAGTTGGCGTGCTTGGCCGAGAACCCCGCCCCCCCGATCCGCAGCCCCCGGCAGCCCGCCGCGTCGAGCAGCTGGCCCGCGGTGCGGCCCTCGGCGCGTGGATCGTCAGGATTCTTGAAGGTCGAGCCGAACGTCTTGATCCCCGAGGGCTGCGCCGCCTTGCGCCGGGCGCGCATGTCGGCGAGCGTGGCCTTCACCTCCTGGCTGGGCGCGTCGCGCAGGCCGAAGCAGGCCCGGGCGACGATCTCGCCACGGGCCAGGTTCGACCGGCGGTACGCGAAGCCCAGCTGCTCGGGCTTCCGCCGCTCCGTGCCCGCGGGGCCGGACACGTCCACCCATTCGAGCACCCGCGCGAGCTCGCCGCCGTACGCGTTGGCGTTCATGCGCACGGCTCCACCGACCGTGCCCGGGATGTTGACGCCGAACTCGATCCCGGTCAGCCCGGCCTGCGCGGCCCGCGCCGATACGGACGGGAGGCGCGCGCCCCCGCCGCAGCGGATCCGGGTTCCGTCCAGTTCGATCGTGCTCAGCTCCTTGTCCAGCTTGAGAATCAGCCCGCGGACGCCCGCGTCCGCCACCAGGAGGTTCGACCCCGATCCGACGGTCCCTACCTCGAGTCCCTCGGCCTGCGCCCACGCGAGCAGCCGCTCGAGCTCCTCGACTGACCCTGGCCGCGCGAACAGCTCGGCGGAGCCGCCGGTGCGGACCGTGGTCAGGCGCGCCAGCGGGTAGTCGCGCTGGACGCCGGGAGGCAAATCGGCCATGCGGGCAGCGTAGAAGGCGCCTCGGCGCCTTCAGTTACCGCCTCGACCGACCAGCGACCGCGCCAGCGCGTCGATGTCGCCGGCCCCCATGCACAGGCACAGATCGCCCTCGCGGAGTGTCTCGAGCAGGAAGCTGCGGGCGGCGTCGAATGAGGGCATCCACGCCACCCTCCTCCCCGAGGCGGCGTCCGCGGCCGCCGCGGCCACCAGGTGTCCGTCGACACCCGGGAAGTCCTCGGCCCGCTCGCGCGCGGGATACACCGGCAGGACCACCGCGAGGTCGGCGGCGGCCAGCGCACGGCCGAACCGACCCGCGAGGGCGCGCGTGCGCGAGTAGAGGTGTGGCTGGAACACCGCTACGAGCCGGACGGGAGCCAGGGTGCGCGCGGCGGCGATGGTGGCGGCGACCTCGGTGGGATGGTGGGCGTAGTCGTCGTATACGGGGAGGTCTTTTTCTGTGCAGCCCAGGAGCTCCAACCGCCGCCGAGCGCCTCGGAACTCGGCCAAAGCCGCCGCCGCCAGGGAGGGGTCGGCGCCGGCCAGCGCCGCGGCGGTCAGCGCGCCACTGGCGTTGACCGCATTGTGGACCCCCGGCACCGACAGTGCCACCTCGATCCCGCGCCAGTGAAACCGGGATCCGTGCGGCGACACCACCACGTCCCGAGCGTCATAGGCGAGCGCGTCGGGCGGGCACAGCGCCCGCAGCGCGGAGCGGTCCCAGACCACGGCTGCGACCGTCGCCCGGCCCATGAACTCGCGCAGGGTGTCCTCGAGGTCGAGGCGCGAGCCGTAGGTCGAATGATGGTCGAGCTCGGCGTTGGTGAGCACGGCGATGTCCGGGCTGAGTCGAAGCAGCGAGCGATCGGATTCGTCGGCCTCGACCACGATCCACTCGCCACTCCCCCACCCGGCGTTGGCCCCGGTGCCCCGGAGCTCGCCGCCCACCACATACGCGGGGTCCAGGCCACAGGCGCGCAGGACCTGCACGATCATCGCCGCGGTGGTGGTCTTGCCGTGGGTGCCGGTGATGGCCAGGCAGCGACGCAGCGCGGCGATCTGGGCTAAAAGCTCCGAGCGGTGCAGCTCGCGTCCGGCGGCGGCGCGCCGCTCGGGATTGTCGGGCGGGACGGCGGTCGAGAACACCACCTCCGCGCCGGCCGGAACGTTCTCGGCCCGATGCCCGAGGATCGGCTCGATCCCGGCGCCGCGCAGCAGCTCGGCGTAGCTCGAGCCGGCCCGGTCAGAGCCGGTGACGCTCGCGCCGAGCTGTCGGGCGATCAGCGCCAGGCCGCTCATCCCAGCGCCCCCGATCCCGACGAAGTGCAGCTTGCGAGCCGACCAGTCCGCGTCGGCGATGCCTGCGCGGCTCGGCCCCGTCACTCCTGTCGCTCGAGGACGACCACCGGAATGTCGCGCCTGGTCTTGCGCTGGTACTCCTCGTAGGCCGGCCAGCGGCCGGTCATCATCCGCCACAGATCAGGCTTTTCCGCGTCCGTGGCCGTCCGCGCATGCGCCTTGAAGCGGTCGCCGCGGACCTGCACGGTGACCTCGGGCTGCTCGGAAAGGTTCAGGTACCACGCCGGATGTTCCTCAGCGCCCCCCTTGGAGGCGACCACCACGTGGTCCATGCCGTGCTTGCCGTAGATCAGCGGCGTGCTGTGCGGCTCGCCCGAGCGCCGCCCGGTGGTCGTCAGGATCAGCACGGTCGTGCCTTGCCAGTCGTGCCCCTCGGCGCCGTCGGTCTGTAGATAGCGCCTGACATGCTCCTGGCCGAACAGCATCCCTCCACCTCGTTTCGAAGCCTTGCGGACGCGAGGCTATCCAAAGCCGCGGTGTTCCGCATAGGCAAACTGCGGCGGCGCCTCACGGCGGCGCCTTGGCACGCCCGCTGGATCGCGCTCGGCTCAGCGGCTTCGCGCCGCCGCCAGCAGCTCGTGCGCGACGTCACGTGCGGCGTCCGGTCGCGCCAGGCTCGCGGACGCGCGGGCCATCGCGGCCAGCCGGCCGCGATCGGCCAGCAGCCGCCCCACCTCGTTGGCCAGCCGCGCGGCCGTCAACTCGTCGTCGGGGATCACCACCGCTGCGCCGGCGCGCTCCATCCAGCCGGCGTTGGTGGTCTGATGGTCGGCGGTGGCGTACGGATACGGGATCAGCACGGCGGGCTTGCCGTGCGCGGCGATCTCGAAGATCGAACCGCCGGCGCGCGCCACGACCAGGTCACACGCCAGCAGCGCCTCGCCGAAGCGCGATACGTAGCCGCGCAGGTCGTAGTGCGGGCCTGGCGCGTGCAGGTCGGGCAGGTCCCGCTCGCCGGCGGCGTGCAGCACCCGGAAGCGCGCGCCGGCAAACGCCTCGATCGCCGCGTGGTTGATCGACCGGGCGCCCTGAGAGCCGCCGAACACGAGCACGCAGGCGTCGCGCAGGCCGATCCCGAACCGCGCCCGCGCTGCCTCCCAGTCGGTGGCGGCCGGCGGCACCGGCCGGCCCGTGATCAGGTACCGCCTGCCGTCGCGCCCCTCGATCGGGAAGGCCAGGCAGACCCGCCTCGCGAACGGCGCCAGCATCCGGTTGGTCAACCCGAGGTGGCTGTCCGCCTCGCTGAGGACGAGAGGCACCCGGGAGACGACTGCGGACACTCCCACGGGGCCGGCGGCGTAGCCGCCCGCGCCCAGCACCGCCACCGGACGCAGCCGACGGAGCGCCGACTGAGCCTCCCGCACCGCCCCGGCCGCGATCAGCCCGGCCCCGAGCGCCTTGAGCGGGCGCCCGCGGGGAAGCGGCGCCACCCGCAGGCGGCGCAGCTCATAGCCGGCGGCGGGAACCAGCTCGACCTCGGCCCGATCGCCGCCGAGGAAGATGACCTCCGCGCCCTCAGCCCGCAGCGCGTCGGCCACCGCCAGCGCCGGCACGACGTGCCCGGCGGTCCCGCCGGCGCCGATCACGATCCGCGGCGCTGTCAACTCTCGTGTTCCGGACGACTTGCAGCCGCCTTCCCGGCCGGGCGATGTTCAGCAGCAGGCCGACACTGCCGAGCATCACGCACAGATTGGTGGGGGCGTAGGAGATGAACGGCAGGGGCACCCCGGTGAGCGGAGCGAGCCCCAGCACGACGAACAGGTTGAGAATTCCCTGGCAAAGAATCAGCGAGGTCAGGCCGGTGGCCAGCAGCTTGGCATACCGGTCGGTGGCGCGGCGCGCGGTGCGCAGCCCGGCGTAGGCGATCATCCCGTACAGGCAGATGACCCCGAAGATCCCGAGCACGCCGAGCTCCTCGCCGATCACGGCCAGGATGAAGTCGGTCTGCGCCTCGGGCAGGTAGAAGATCTTCTGCACGCCACGCCCCAGGCCGACCCCGAGGAGACCCCCCGAGCCGAGTGCGATCTGCCCCTGCACGGCCTGGTAGCCGGGTCCCGACTTCGTGGCCGAGGCCCACGGGTGCAGGAAAGAGGTCAGCCGCGCCCGCTCATATGGCTGCGCCGTGGCGAGCAGCACCACGCACAGCGCGACGATCCCGGCCAGGGCGGCGACATAGCGCATCGGCATGCCGGCGGCGATCAGCAGCGCGGCGACGGTCAGCGCCACCACGATCGTCGTGCCCAGGTCGGGTTCGACCACGATCAGCAGGCAGGCCGGGCCGGTGACGACCGCGATCGGCGCCACGGCGGCCCGGAAGCTCCGCATCCGCTTCGGATGATCGGCCAGATACCGAGCCGCGTACAAGACCAGCGCGAGCTTCATCACCTCGGAGGGCTGGAACTGGATCGGACCGGCCGAGAACCACCGCCGCGCGCCGTTGACGACGACCCCGAAGCCCGGAACCAGGACCAGTAAGAGAAGCGCGAACGATCCCAGCAGCAGGATGGTGACGAGGCGCGGGGTGATGATCTCGAGGCCGTGTCGCGCCAGCACATGCATCGCGATCAGGCCGAGGCCGCCGAACAGCAGGTAGCGCACGAACTCGCCGGTCCCGGTGCCCCCGCTCGAGAGCACGCCAAGCGGCGACGACGCGCTGTAGACCATCACCGCGCCGAAGGCCAGCAGGCACAGGGTCGCGGTCATCAGCATGCGGTGCTCGAGCGGCGGGGGGACGCGGCGCGCCGCCGTCCGGGAGCGCTTCGAGGTCCGGCCCGGCGATGTACCCGCGGCCTCGCGCGCGCCGCCACCAGCACTTGCGCGCGCCGCCGCGGCCCGCGCCATCAGCCGCGCTCCACGAGCGCCCGGAAGTGATCGCCGCGGGCTTCGAAGTCGGTGTACTGGTCGTAGCTCGCGCACGCCGGTGAGAGCAAGACGATCTCGCCGGGAGCCGCGGCCGCCCGGGCCAGCGCGACGGCGTGCTCGAGATCGCCGGCCTGGTGAAGCGGGATGCCGGCGGACGCCAGCGCGCCGGCGAGCTCCCCGGCCGCCTCGCCTATCAGGTACACGGCGCGGCAGCGCTCGGACACCGGCCCGGCCAGCGGGGAGAAGTCCTGCTGCTTGCCGCGGCCGCCGGCGATCAGGTGAATGCCATCGAGGAAGGCGTCCAGAGCCACGATCGTGCTCGCCACGTTGGTGGCCTTGGAATCGTTGATCCAGGTGACTCCGTCCCGGGTGGCGATGCGCTCGAGCCGGTGGCGCACCCCGGCGAAGGTGCGCAGCCCGGTGGCGACTGCCTCCCGGTCGACGCCACGCGCGAGGCACACGGCTGCGGTGGCCATCGCGTTCTGGATGTTGTGGGCCCCCGGGAGGGCCAGGTCCTCCACGCGCACGAACGGCTCCTCCCCCCACCACAGATAGCCGGCCCGCTCGGATAGCTCCGGGCCGGGGCCCGGCCCGAATGTCACGCGCCGCGCGCACCCACCGAGATCCTCGACGTCCAGATCGACCGGGGCAACCGCCACGTCGTAGTTGCCCTGGTTGGCGAAGATCCGGAGCTTGGCCGCGACGTACGCGGCGTAGGTTCCGTGCCGGTCGAGGTGGTCGGGCGAGAGGTTGAGGAGCACCGCCGCCTCGGGCGAGAACGCGAGCGTGTCCTCGAGCTGGAACGATGACGCCTCGCACACCACGGTGGTGTCGTCCGCCAGCCCGTCCACCAGCGAGGAGGCGGCCGTCCCCACGTTGCCGGCCACCGCGACGGGCAGGCCGGCTTCCCGGTGGACGTGGCCGATCCACTCGGTGGTGGTGGTCTTGCCGTTGGTCCCGGTCACGGCGACGAACTCGTTGGGGATGAGCCTCCAAGCCAGCTCGAGCTCACCGAGCACCGTCGCGCCGCGGGCTCGCGCCGCACCCAACACGGGCGCGTCCTGGGGTACGCCGGGGCTCTTGATGAGCGTCCTGGCGCGGGCGGCAAGATCGACGCCTGACGCATCTAGCCGTACTTCGACGCCGGCCTCGCGAAGCCTTCCCGCCGCCTGCTCCAATCCCGGCCGGGCCGCGCCGCCGGCGTCGACGCCGATCACGGTCTCCCCGAGCGCTCGGAGCGCGAGCGCGGCGGCCACCCCCGAGCGGGCCAGACCGACGACGAGATATGGCCCTCCCGGAAGCGAGGGCCTCGGTTTACCCACGAATGCTCAGGCGGTACACCGTGAACGCGATCGCCGCGCAGGCCGAGGCGACGATCCAGAAGCGCAGGATGATCTTCGTCTCCGACCAGGCCTGGAGCTCGAAGTGGTGGTGGATCGGCGCCATCAGGAAGACGCGCTTGCGCAGCATCTGAAACGACAGGACCTGGATCAGGACCGACAGTGCCTCGATCACGAAGATCCCGCCGAGCAGGATCAGGAGCACCTCCGTGTTGGTCATCACCGCGAGCCCGGCGATCGCGCCGCCAATCCCGAGCGAGCCCGTGTCCCCCATGAAGATGCTGGCTGGGAAGCTGTTGAACCAGAGAAAGCCGATACACGCGCCGACCAGGCACGCCGACAGCAGCGTCAGGTCGTCCTGGCCCGAGATGAACCCGATCCCGATGTACGCGAGCAGGACGATCGCCGCGGTGCCGGCGGCCAGTCCGTCGAGGCCGTCGGTGAGGTTGACGGCGCTGGTCGTGCCCGCCACCACGAGGTAGATGAACACCGGAAACAGCGGGCCCAGGTCGACGCTGGCGTCGACGAACCGCAAGCTGATCGTGTCGCTCACCCCGGCTTTGTGGGTCGCCACCCACCACAGCCCGAGCGAGATCGCGATCGTGACCACGAGCTTGGTCCGGGCACGCAGACCCAGCGACCGGCGCTTGACGATCTTCGTGTAGTCGTCGGCGAAACCGAGCAGGGCGCACGCCACCGCCGCGCCCAGGACCCCGACCGACCGCCAGTCCCGCGTGGACAGGATCAGGAATGGGATCGCGAAGGTGAGCATGATGATGATGCCGCCCATGGTCGGGGTGCCGGCCTTGGTCTTGTGGCCCTCGGGTCCCTCCTCCCGGATGTTCTGGCCGAACGCCCGCCGGCGCAGAAACTCGATGAACTTCGGGCTGAGGAACAGGCACAGCAGCAGCGAGGCCGTGCCTGCGATCAGGACTCGACCGGAGACCGACCCCATCACACGCCGGCTCCGGCGCCGTTGGCGGATGGCGCGGTGGCGCTCAGCGTCCGGCACACCAGCTCGAGCCCGACGCCGCGTGAGCCCTTGATTAATACGACGTCGCCGGACCGGAGCAGACCCGGCACGATCCGCGCGGCGGCCGCGGCGTCCTCGGTGCGGTGAGACTCCCCATCGAACTGCTCACCGATTGACCCGGCGAGCGGGCCGACAGTGACGAGCAGCTCGACCCCGGCACGGCTCACCTCCCGGCCGAGCTCGAGGTGATAGCCGCGGGCTTGCGGGCCCAGCTCGAGCATGTCGCCGAGCACCGCGACGGGGCGGGCGTCGCCCATCCTCGCGGCGGTTTGGGCCAGGTCCTCCAGCGCGGCGCGCATCGACATTGGGTTGGCGTTGTAGCAGTCATCGATCAAGGTCACCCCGGCGGGGAGGGCCACACGCTGCCCGCGCCCGGGGGACAGCTCGAGCGCAACCCATCCCTCTGGGGTCACCCCGACCGCCTGCGCCGCGGCGACCGCCGGGAGAAGGTTGCCGCGCAGGTGCGCCTGGGTGAACGGGACCTCAAGCACGATCGACCGGCCGCGTACGTCGATCTCGACGAAGTCTTCCTCGGAGCGCACGAGACGGACATCCCCAGAGTCCCCGAAGGTGACCGTCTCAAGATCGGCGCGAAAATGCGGGTAGAGCAACGGCGCGTTCGCCGGGACCACCGCCGTGCCTCCGGGCCTGAGCCCGGTGATCAGCTCCGCCTTGGCCGCGGCGATCGCCTCGATCGTCCCGAGCAGCTCCAGGTGAACCGGCCCGATGCTGACGATCACGCCGACGTCGGGCTCGGCGACGGCGGCGAGTTCGGCGATCTGGCCGGCTCCCCGCATGGCCATCTCGAGCACCAGCACCTCGGTGCCGGCCGGCGCCGCGAGGATCTCCAGCGGCAGGCCGATCTCGGTGTTGTAGTTGGCGCGCGAGGCGACGGTCCGACGGTGGGGCGAGAGCAGCGCCAGCAGCAGGTCCTTGGTGGAGGTCTTGCCGGTCGACCCGGTCACTCCGATCACGCGGGCGCCCAGCTCCCGCCGCCAGGCGGTCGCCAGGCGCTGCATCGCACCGAGTGGATCCTCGGCCGCGAGCAGCGCACCCGGAGGGGCGCAGCGGGCGTCCTCGGCGTGCTGCGGCGTCGTCAGCACCCCCCACGCGCCCGCGGCCAGCGCCTGCGGGGCGAACCGCCCACCGTCGGCGTTCTGTCCGTGGAGCCCCACGAACAGCGATCCGGGCCCGGCCTGGCGCGAGTCGATGATCGCGCGCTCCGGACCCATCGTGGTGGGCGCCGGCGAGATGAGCCGTGCTCCTGCCGCCCGCGCGACCTGCTCGGGTGTCCAGCTCCTCATGCTCCGAGTGCAGACTACTTGGCGGGTCGGGTGGTTAGTCGCATGGTCGGCGTCCCTCAGCTCGTCGCGGGAGCGCCCTGGAGCGCCTCGCGGGCCACGGTCACGTCGTCGAACGGGATCTTGCGCCCGGCCTCGAACTCCTGGCCCTGCTCGTGGCCCTTGCCGGCGATCACCACGACGTCCCCGGGCGCCGCGCCGCCGATCGCGCCGGCGATCGCGCTCCGCCGGTCGGCGTCGTGCTCCACGTCGGGCCCGGTACCGGCCAGGATCTCGTTGATGATGGCCTCGGGATCCTCCGAGCGCGGGTTGTCCGAGGTCACGATCACCCGATCGGCCAGGCGCCTGGCGATCTCTCCCATCATGGGGCGCTTGCCCCGGTCGCGGTCCCCCCCACAGCCGAACACCACGTGGAGGCGGCCGTCGGTGAGCTGCCGCGCGGCCGACAGGACGTTCTCGAGCGAGTCCGGGGTGTGCGCGTAGTCCACCAGCACCGCGAAGTCCTGGCCGGCGTCGACGGGCTGAAAGCGGCCGGGGACGTGTCCGGCGGTCCCGATCGCGGCGGCGGCGACGCCGAGCGGGACACCGAGGGCTCGGACGGCGGCAAGTGCGCCGAGCACGTTGTAGACATTGAACCGCCCGGGGAGCGGCGAGCCCAGCGTAACCGCCCCGTCCGGGCCGTGCACCGTGAAGCGCGAGCCGGTCAGGTCGGTGCGTAGATCGGTGGCCCTGTAGGTGGCATCGCGATCGATGGCGAACGTCTCCGCCTCCGGCAGCTCGGCGGCCAGCCGGGCGCCGTAGGGGTCGTCGACGTTGACCACTGCGTGGCGCAGGCGAGCGTCCCTGAACAGCCGCCGCTTGGCCAGGAAGTACTCCTCCATCGTCCCGTGGAAGTCGAGATGATCCTGGGTCAGGTTGGTGAAGATGGCGGCGGCGAAGTGGATCGCGTCGGCGCGGTGGAGCTCGAGTGCGTGCGAGGACACCTCCATCGAGCACGCGATGTCGCCCGAGTCGAGCATCTCGCGAAACGTGCGCTGGAGGTCGATCGCCTCGGGCGTCGTCCGCTCGACCGCCCGCTCGACGCCGCCGATCACGCTCTTCACGGTGCCGAGCAGCCCGGTCTGGCGACCGTCGGCGTGTAGCAGTTCATGGACCAGGAAGGCCGTGGTGGTCTTGCCGTTGGTGCCGGTAACGCCGACCGTTTGCAGGGTTTTCGTCGGGTCGCTGTAGAACGCGGCGGCCGCCGGGGCCATGGCCGCGCGGACGCTCGGCACCTCGATCTGTGGGACGTCGAGGTTGAGCGGCCGCTGGACGACGAGCGCCACCGCGCCCCCGGCGACCGCCTCGGGGGCGAAGTCGTGGCCGTCACGGGTGAAGCCCGGCACGCAGAAGAACAGGGTGCCCGGCTCGACGGCACGCGCGTCGTAGGCCAGGCCGGTGATCTCGAGACCGCCGGCGCCGTCCGGCGCATCCAGGATCACATGGTCCAGTCGCATGCGCGCAGCGTACCTGCGACGCTGGCGTCAGCCGGCGAGCGCTTCGTGGAGCACGTCCGCCGCCAACGGTCGCTCCTGGATCTCGCCGGGAACCTCGACCGGCCGCCCGGCCTCCTCGACGTCGGCGGCGGTGATCCGCTCCTCGATCGCGACCACCAGGTCCCATTCTGCCAGTTTGCGGGTCAATTGGTACTGGTGATCGTCGACGTGCTCGCCCAGGGCGGCGCGGCGCGGCACGACGATCGGCCGGCGACCGGCGGCGAGCGCCGAGGAGATGATGCCGGCGCCACCGTGGCAGACCACCGCTGTGGCTGAGTCCAGCGCCTCCTCGAGCTCTCCTGAGCCGAGGAAGGGCGTCACCTCGGCACCGGCCGCGCTCTAGGTGGCCGGACCCACCTGCGCGCGGACGGGCTGCGGAAGCGTCCCTTCCTCGACCGCGCCGTGGACGATGTCGAGGAGCCGGGTGTAGGGCTGCGCGGTGCGTTCCGACGGCGACGAACGTGCCCGATCCGCGCGAGCCCCTGCCCTCCCGAGGCCCTCGAGGAGGGGGGGCCGGGATACCTCGGCCCGGGGGCAGTGCGGAGGCCAGCTCGGGCCACTGAACGACCACCCGCGCGGCGACCCGGGACAGGAGCCGCGCCGTCATGCTGGGACTGCTCACCCGAGCCATCGTCTCCACGAAGAGCAGCCGCGCCCCGGCCAGATGGGCCAGCAGACAGAACGGCGCCACCACCCCGGCCCCGGACGTCACCACCGTCCGCGGCCGGCGCCGGATCACCACCCCCAGCGGCGGCAAGCACGTTCCGGAGCGCGCCGATTACGCTGCGCCCGTACTCAGGGAGGAGCTCCACCTGCGCGCCGTCGCGTCGCAGCCGCTCGCTGCGCGGCGTGCGGGAGGTCACCCACACGGGATCGGTGCCCTCGACCGCGTCGGGAACGATCGCCCGCGGCCGCGAGCTCGATTCGCTTGTGCGGCACCAGCTCCGTGACGGCGAGGAAGTAGTCGTCGAGCTTCTCCGAGGGAAACGCTCAACCTCAACTGGAGGGTGAACGATGTCCGAATCTCGGCCGTAGACCTCCTTAATCCGGCCCTGGCTGTGGCGCGAGTTGGCCACGTAGCGGGTCACGCGGCGCGACGCGCTCCGATCCAAGCGCCGGCTCGAGCTGACGCCCGGCGCAACCGGCCACTGGCAGGTACTCGGCTCGAGCCGCGTCCCGCTCGACGAGATGGTCGCGATCGATTATCTGTACGCGGCCAACTGGTCGCTCTGGACCGACCTGAAGCTGCTGCTGTGGACGATCCCGCACGTGTTGACGGGCCGCGGTCGCTGATCCGAGAAATCGGCGCCGCGGCCCCGCCTCCCGGTCAGCCCCGTCCGAATCCCCGCGCGCCCCGGGCGAGCTCGCGATGGTCGATCACGCGATCCACGAGACCGTAAGCAACCGCCTCGGCACCGGTGAAGAAGCGGTCGCGCTCCATATCGGCATGCACGCGCTCGAGCTCCTGGCCGGTGTGCTGGGCATACAGCTCGTCGATGCGCGCACGCAGCGCGAGCACCTCGCGCGCGTGGATCTCGATATCGGTCGACTGTCCCTCGAATCCGCCGGAGGGCTGATGGATCAGGATCCGGCTGTTCGGTAGGGCAAGGCGCTTGCCCGGTGCCCCTCCGGCGAGCAGAAGCGAGCCCATCGACATCGCGATCCCGTAGCAGATCGTCTGCACATCCGGCCGGATGAACTGCATCGTGTCGTAGATGGCCAGCCCGGCATAGATCGAGCCACCGGGGGAGTTGATGTAAAGGTGGATGTCCTTGTCGGGGTCGTCGGACTCGAGGTGGACTAGCTGGGCGACGATCAGGTTGGCGGTGTCCTCGTCGACCACGCCGCCGAGGAACACGACGCGGTCGTTGAGTAGGCGGGAGTAGATGTCGAAGGAGCGCTCGCCGCGAGCGGTCTGCTCGACGACCATTGGAACCAGTGGCATGAGACCTCCTGACGGTTTGGTAAGGTGCAACCAGTTGGTTGCAGAGGAAAGTAGCAGACGCGCAACTTTACGGTTGCGCATGACAGGAGGCACTAATGACCGAACGCATCGAGCGTGAGCTCTGGCTCCCCGCCACCCCTCAGGAGGTGTGGGACACGGTGACGAGTGACGGATGGCTGGGCGACCGCGTCAGCCTCGAGCTGCGCCCCGGCGGCGACGCCGAGTTCGAGTCGGACGGCCAGGTGCGGACCGGGTGGGTCGAGGATGTCTCGATGCCCGAACGCCTGAGTTTCTGGTGGGCGGTGGACGACGAGCCGGCGAGCCGGGTCGAGCTGAGGATCCTGGAGCGCGACAACGGGACTCGTTTGCGCATCGTCGAGACGCGTCCCCTCGACGTGCTCGACTTGGTCGGTGTGCCCCTGCCCGGTACTGGCGGCGCCGCCTATGGGCCGGCTCTCGTGGCCGCGTGAGCAGAAGTCAGCCAGATGATCGCGCCGGCGCAGTGTTCGGCGCGCTCTCCGATTCCACCCGGCGCGCGCTCCTCGCCGCGATCGCCGAGCATCCCGCCACGACGGCCACCGAGCTCGCAGCACAGCTCCCGATCTCGCGCCAGGCGGTCGTCAAGCACCTGAACGCGCTGGCCGCGGCCGGCCTGCTCGAGCGGGCGCGCGCGGGTCGCGAGGTGCGCTACCGCTTCACGCCGGCGCCCTTGTCGGACGCGGTCGACTGGATGACCGCGGTTGGAGCCGAATGGGACGAGCGACTCGCGGTGTTGAGGCGCCAGCTAAGCGCCGGCAGACCGATGCCTACCTCGGCGGGATCCCGAGATACGGCACGGCCCAACCCACGATCTGCTGGAAGGCCGGCGCCGCCACCGACCCGCCGTAGATCGACCCCTGCGGCTGGTTGACGACCACCGCCACGACCAGCCCCGGGTGGTCGGTTGGCACCATCCCGATGAACGAGGCCACGTACGCACTGTCGGAGTACTGGCCGTCGATCGCGATGTTCGCCGTCCCGGTCTTGCCGGCCATGTCGTAGCCGGGGATCTCGGCTCCGGAGGCCGTCCCCCCATCCGCGAATACGCCACGCAGCATGTCGCGCAGCTCCGACGCGGTGCTCGCCGAGATGATCCGGTGCCCCGGTGGCAGCGGCGTCGGCTCGCCGCCGACCGACTGCACGACGTGGGGCGCGCGCAGGACGCCGCCGTTCGCGATCGCGTCATAGGCGGCGATCATCTGCATCGGCGTGACGGATTCGCCCTGCCCGAACGGTAGGTTGTACATCGACGCGCCTGAGTACTGCGAGGGCGACAGGACGATACCGGCGCCCTCGCCGGGCAGATCGATCCTGGTGGGAGACCCGAACCCGAACCGGCGGACCCAGTAGTTGAAGCGTTGCGGGCCGAGCCGCTGACCGATCAGGTCGGCGCCAATGTTGCTCGAGACCTTGAGGATCCCCGCGACGTTGAGGGTCTCGTAACCGTGGTCCTCGGCATCATGGATCGGGGGCTCGTTGGCGGCGAACGATAGATCCGGCGGGATGTCGAACTCGGTGCTCGGAGTGACGAGCCCGTCCTGGAGCGCGCCGGCCACGGTGACCGCCTTGAACGTCGAGCCCGGTTCGTAGCTGAAGCCGACGGCCATGTCATCCGGACCGGCCGAGCTACCCGCGCTCGATGAACGCCAGTTGGCCAGCGCCAGGATCGCGCCGGTGCTCGGGTCAGTGACGATCGCGGTGGCGCTTTGGGGCGAATACTCGCTGCCCACCTGCGAGAGGACGCGCTCGACCTCGTGCTGGAGGCCGGAGTCGATCGTCAGTGCCACCGTCCTTCCCGGCACCGCCGCATGCAAGTCGTCGACCGAGATCGGCTGCCCGATCGCGTCGCTGACGACCCGGCGCAGGCCGTTCGTCCCCTCCAGCACGTTGTTGTACTGGTACTCGATTCCGCTGGAGCCGTCGCCGTCGAGGTAAACGGAGCCGACTACCTGGGCGGCCTCGTCGCCGCGGGGGTATACGCGCCTAGTTTCTGGGATGAGCGAGATGCCCGCGATGTTCATGTCGGCCACCGTGTTCGCCTGCGCCGCGGGAACCAGGTGCGCCAGGTACACGAAGCCTGTGTGCGCCTCGGTCAAGAGCTTGATCATCGTCAGCTGGGGAATGCCCAGCGCCGACGCGAGCTCGGCCGACGCCGACACCGGGTTCTTGATCAGGTACGGATCGGCGACGATGTCGTCCGCCGACTCACTGATCGCCAGCTCGGCGCCGTCGCGGTCGGTGATCGTGCCGCGCGGGGCGGGGACGATCACGTCGCTCACCTGCTGCGTGGCGGCCGCGCGCTTCAGCGACGCGGCCTGCACCGAGCCCAGGTAGGCGGCGCGGGCCAGCGCGATCGCCAGCAGCGCCACAAACGCGATGAACAGGATCCCGATGCGGCGGTCGATGAGCGCCAACGCGCCGCTAGCCCCCGCCAGGCTGCTGGTTGGAGTCGGCTGGCTGGATCGCTGCCGCACCGGTCGCCGGACTTTGGCTGCCTGGGTCCGTCGAGACCCCGGAGCCGGTCTGGCCGGTACCCGCTGCTGCCTGCGAAATGGTCGTCTGAGCTTGGGAGGTCGCGGCCGGCGCCTGGGAAGTAGTGGCCGGCGCCTGGGAGCTCGTGGTCGGCGCCTCGGAGGTCGTCGTCGTCCCCGGCTGCACCGTGCCGCTCGAGGACTGTGACCCGCCCGACGCCGCGGTGCTGCCGGTGGTCGACCCGGTGGCCGCGCTTGATGCTGTGCCCGTGCTGAGCGCCGCGGCGGCGCCCGAGCTTGTCGTCACCCCGGTCGTGGCCGGCGGCACGGGGGCGCCTGGCAGCGACGGGAGGGTGGAGGTGCCTGGACCGGTTACGAGCGCCCCGTCTCCGTCCTGCGGCGTCAGGGCGACGAAGGCGGACGGATTCGGAGAGTGGATGTTGGCGAGCGCTCCGCTCACGTTGCCGCTGGGCCCCGAGGATAGGTACCCGACCGCGCCGGGCGGCGGGAGTACCATTCCCATCCCGCTCGCGAGCCGTTCGATCCGCCGATCGTCGCCGAGCATGGCAACGCTTTCGCGCAGCTGCTCGTTTTGGCTAGTGAGCGTCGTGGTCTGCTCGATCGCGCGCCCCATGCTGGCGCCCAGCTTGAGGATCTCGACCTGCATGGCGACGATCCCGGCGAGAAGGACGCCGAGCACAGGAATCCACGCACGGCCGCGAACGAGGCGATCGAGCAACGCATGGTCGGGCAGCGAGGCCACGAAGGCGCCGATGCGCTGCGCCGGGCCGCCGGCCGGCTTGACCCTGGTCCGGCCTCCGGCGAGCGGGCGCAGGGGCCATGCGATTGCGCCGGCGCGGGGGGCTGCGGCGACCGCGGTGGCGGCGGCCACGCGCGGGCCGGTGGCGGCCGCGACTGCGGCCGCGGCTGTGGCCCTGAAGCGCGGAACCCCGGAGGATCGGGCCGCGCCGGAAACGCGAGACGCACCCGAGGATCGGACCGCGCCGGAAACGCGAGACGCACCCGAAGATCGGGCCGCGCCGGACGCGCGAGACGCACCCGAAGATCGGGCCGCGCCGGACGCGCGAGAAGTTCCCGAGGCCTGACCGGCGCCCGAGACGCGAGAACTCCCGCCACCGCCGCGAAGCGGCCCCGAGATCCGGCGCGGCGGTCGGCCCGGCCGCGCCACTTGGTCGGAGCGCGGCGCTCCGGCGGAGCGCTGCTTGGTCCGCGGCTCCGCCGACTGGCGATACGACTTGGCCCTTGGTTGCGCAGCGTCACGGCGGGACGGTTGGGCCGCCCGGCGATGTGAAGCGGCGCTGCGGGCGGCCTGGGTCAGCGCCTTCGGCCTCACTGAGGCGCGCCCTCCAACTTGCGGGCTGCGCGCAGGTGAGCCGACTTCGCCCTGGGGTTCGCCTCGATCTCACCGGCGGTCGGAGCGAGTGCCCGCCGGGTCAGCAACTCCGCCTCGGGGTGGCGGCCGCACACGCAGACGGGCAGCTCGGGCGGGCAGACGCAGCCGCGCGCAAGACCGGTGAGGAACCGCTTGACGCGTCGGTCCTCGAGCGAGTGGAAGGAGATGGCCGCGAACCGTCCGCCGGGCCTCAGCACCTGCCAAACCGCCGGTAGCGCGGCGTCGAGTTGGGAGAGCTCGTCGTTGACCGCGATCCTCAGCGCCTGGAACGTACGGCGCGCCGGGTGACCGCCGGCGAACTGGGCGGGGGTCGGAACGGCGCCCTTGATCACCTCCACCAGTTGCTGGGTGCACTCAAGCTCCTCGCGGGCGCGAGCCCGCACGATTCCCCGCGCAATCCGATTCGCGTAGCGCTCCTCGCCGTATTCGCGCAGCAGCCGCGCTAGGCGGCGCTCGTCCCACTGATTGACGATCTCGTGTGCGGTCAGCTCCTGCTCGGGATCCATCCGCATGTCGAGCGGCGCGTCGTATGCGTAGGAGAAGCCTCGCTCCCACGTGTCGACCTGCATCGAGGACATGCCGAGATCGAGGTAGGCGAGATCGGCCTTGACCCCCTCGGCTTCGAGCCGCCCGAGCGCGGTGGCGAAGTCGGCCCGAATGAACCGCGTTCGACAGTGGAGCTCGGCGGCGATCTCGGCGAAGCGCTCCTCGGCGATCGGATCACGGTCGATCCCTATCAGCGTGCCCGTCGGGCCCAGCCGGTCCGCGATCAGGCGTGCGTGGCCGCCGCCACCGAAGGTGCCGTCCACCGCGGTCTCACCCGGGTGCGGATCAAGCACATCGATCAGCTCCCCGGCGAGCACCGGGGTGTGAGTACGGGTCATGTCAAGGAGTGTGGCCAAGCTTCGCTGCGATGTCGGGGACACGGGTCAGGACGTCGTCGCTGTAGCCGGCGTACCGGGAGCGGTCGAACACCTCCAAACACTCGCCCGAGCCAACCACCACGACTTCGCGGTCCAGGCCGGCGTAGTCCATGAGCGAGGGCGGGATCATCACGCGGTTTGCTGAGTCGAGCTCGGTGTCATGGGAGTAGTTGAAGAAGAAGCGCTTGAGATCCCGGGCCTCCGGTGAGATCGGGCTCAGCCCGGCGAGCGCAGCGGCGGTGTAGGCCTCGTACGCCTCCGGCGTCCACACCGCGATCGAGCGCGGCGCCGACGCGGTCGTCTCCGGCGACGCGGCCAGCACCACCCCACCCGCCAGCGCGGCACGGAACTTCGAAGGCACCGTCAGCCGGTGCTTCGCGTCGAGCGCGTGTTCGAAGGTCCCGCGGAAGATCAAGGTTTCTCATGCGTCCGTGGCGAAATCTGAACCCGGGTGGCTGGGTGGGAGGAGCCCTGCCACCCGGGTTCCGCGATGCATGACCATGCGTGTCCCACTCTACCCCACTTCTTCCCACAGTGCAACCCAATTCCCACTTTGTCCCCCACACGTCCTACTCGATCGCCCCCAATCCGGCCGATCGCCCGCCCGCAATGGGAAACGTCGCCTCGGCGGGGCGCCGGCGCGGGTGCACGGGCGCTTGCAGGACGGAGAAATGGACGGTTGGTTGCAGGATCCGGCCCGGCTCCGTCCGGAGCGTGTGCAACGCTCGTCCGGGGCGTGGTGGCCCTGGGGCCGGGGGTGCTTTTGCTGGGGCGTGTTGGCGGCGCGGGAGGGCGAGGCGGACCCTGCAGGGGCGTCGGCGGCGCGCGAGGGCGAGGCGGACCCTGCAGGCGCGCCGGCGCCACGCGAGGGCGAGGCGGAGTCTGCCGGCGCGCGGGCGGCGCGGGAGGGCGAGGCGGAGTCTGCAGGCGCGTTGGCGGCGCGCGGGGGGGCACGCCGCGGGGAACCGGCCCGATCCTGTGCGGCCTCACGGGCATGCATAACTTGTTAAGGCGCGCGTCCCAAGCCGACCGTGTCGACTTATGCACGACTGACATGCGGTACGCGTCAAGGCCGTCCGCGCCGGCGCGAATTGTCGTGTTATGCATGTCCGCCGCCCCGGTGGCCGGGCAATGGACGCCTAGGTTGCGGCCGGCCGGTGCCGACGCGGACGTGTGTCCGGAAAGCGGTGGCGCTCCCAGGCGGCCGTGGCCAGGAGACAGGTGAACATGCCATCCGGCACGTTCACGCCAAGCCGTGGCAGGCCGCGCATGTCGTCGGCTGCACAACTTGCCGAGGCCTCCACCGAATCGCTTCGCCGGCAAGTTATGCCCGTCGCGGGCCGACACGACAGGCGCTCAGAGACCCGGTCGCTGTACTTGGCGATGGGCTAGGACTGCCCGCCGGCCCGGCTCGCCGGCAGCTCGACCACCAACCGCGCCCCACGCGCACACGGTGCCGCCGCCAGCCGACCACCGTGGCTCGTGATGACCGCGCTGGCGATCGCCAGCCCGCGACCCCGCCGGCCCCGCCCGCCATGGGGCCGGCGCGCCAGCTCGGACACGGGCGCGGGCAGCCCCGGCCCGGTGTCGATGACGTCGATCCGCACCCGGCCCGGCTCCCCCCGTCCTCTCACCGAGACCGCTCCCCCACCGTGCTCGATCGCGTTGGCGATCAGGTTGCCCGTGGCCTGGGCAAGCCGGAGGCGATCGCCCCACACGGCCGGAGACGGGCCGGACCAGGACACGTTCAGAGCCGCCCCCCGAGCCGCCGCCGCCGGCCGCCACGCTTCAACCGAGTCCGCGATCAACTCTCGGAGGTCGACCGGCTCGGGCGCCCGCCGGGCTCGCGGACGCCTCCCGCCGGCGGCGTCGAGGTCCTCCAGCGCCAGGGCGGCGCGGCCCAGCTCGAGGTCGATCGCGCGGAGGCGATCCGGCGACAGCTCACCGGTGCTCGCGCCGAGCTGAAGCCCCAACCTGGCCGCGGTCAGCGGCCCGCGCAGCTCGTGGCACGCGCGTGCAACGCTTTCCATCCGCCCGGCCAGCGCGCGCCACGCGGCACCGGCGCCCACCCCGGCGCCGCTCGCCGCCAGCCATCCGCTAACCGACAGGGCGATCACGACTCCAGCCCCCCGTCCACCAGCCGGTATCCGACGCCCCAGACGTTGATCACGAATCGGTCTCCCGCCCGGTTCAACTTCTGGCGCAGGCGGAACGCATGTGAGTCGAGCGTGCGCGTGTGACCGAGCGCCACGAAGCCCCACACGCCGCGCAGCAGTTCCTCGCGCGTGAACACTCTCGTGGGCTCGCCGGCGAGCGCCCGCAGCAGCGCGTACTCCTTCTTGGACAGCGCGACCGGCTCGCCGCGGACCCAGACCTGCCGACTCGCGGCATCGAGCTCGAGCGACCCGACGCGGACCCGGGCCGCCGTCGGCCGGCGCTGTGTCCGGCGCAGGAGGGCCCTGACCCTCACACTCAGCTCGTGGTAGCTGAAGGGCTTGATCATGTAGTCGTCACACCCCCGATCGAACCCGCGCAACCGGTCCAGCTCGCTCACCCGCCCGGATAGCACGAGCAGCGGCAGGTCGGGATCGAGGCGGCCAGCGATGCGGTCGGCGTTCCGCACGCGGGCCAGCAGGTCCAGCCCGTCGCCGTCGGGGAGCCCCAGATCGATGATGGCGAGATCGGGGAAGGCGCTCTCGAGCAGACGCCGGGCGTCGGACACGCCCTCAGCCTCGATCACGTCGTAGCCATCGGCCGACAGGTTGTCGGCGAGAAAGGTGCGGGTGGTTCGGTGGTCCTCGACGACGAGGATCATGGCCGCTGACTCCATGTCCCCACAGAGCCTCTGGCGGCGGACTTCCTCCCCCTCCCCCGACGCAAGACCCGGACGCCGGCGCTCAAGCAGAGGCGTCAGTCACGACGAGCCTATACGCGCGACGCCGACCATGCGCTCCGGCGCGCGCATGGTCGGCGTCCCGCCGGCGCGGTCGGACGCCTCCACCCGGATGTCGTCCCCAGCGCGTGTGATCGTCAGGTCAAAGCCGCAGTCGGTGTGCCGGATGCAGTTCGTCGCCAGCTCCGAGACCATTAGCTCGACCGCCTCGAGCGTCTCTGGCGAGATGCCGCGAAGGACGCTCGTCGCGAACCGACGCGCTTCGGGGACGGACTGCGGCTCATGCGGGAAGGAGCGCGTGCGGGTCATGGTGTCACGTTCAGAGTTTCGGCGAGCCCCATAGATTCGACCACCCGGCGCATCAGTGGCGCGGCGTTGCGTAGCTCCATCTCGGGCACAGTGCCGGCCCTTGCACCCACAGCGCGATGGCCGAACTGTCAGCGAAGCGCAGCTCTCTGACATCGACGACCATCCGCTGGGGCCCGCGCTCGAGTCCGGGCGCGAGGGCGGACGCGAGCGCGTCGACGTTCGTGATGTCGAGCTCGCCCGCCAACCGTACGGTCACGGTGCGGTCGCCGCTCTCCGCCACGTCGAACGTCATGGTCTCGCGGTGATTGGCGCCTAGTTCAGCCACCGCAGCGGCGCGATCGCGGTGTCGTCATCGTCCCCGTCGCCTCGAAGGTCCGAGATCAAACGGTCCAGGAGCTCGTCCAAGTCGCCGTACTCGCCGACCGCGGCCCGCTCCAGCCGCTCCAGGCCGGCATCGATGCTCTCTCCCCGTCTTTCTACCAACCCGTCGGTGAAGGCCAGCAGCGTCGCGGCCGGCGGCGCATCGACCGCGGTGGACGTGTATCCCACGCTCGAGCGCACGCCGATCGGCACCCCGACCTCGCTGTGGATGAACGTCCCGCTCCCGTCGCTGATCATCAGGCGGCGGCAGATGACCGGCGCTGGTGACCGTGACGCGGCGGCGCTCGATATCGACCATCGCGAACAGGATCGTGGCGATCTGGCCGCTCGTGTCGACGTTCACCAGCCGTGACAGCTTGCTCAGGATCACCGCGGGCGGATCCTCCTGGGCGGCGTAGGCATGGATCGCGAAGCGAAGCTCGGCCATCGTCGCGGCGGCGCGCAGCCCCCGTCCCGATACATCTCCCACAACCAGGAGCAGCCGCCGATTGTCGAGTCCGATGAGGTCGTACCAGTCCCCGCCGACGTCCACGCCCTCGACTCCCGCCTCGTATCGCGCGCTCGTCTCGATGCCCCGGATCTGCGGCAACTGCGCCGGCAGCAGCGCGTGCTGGAGCGTCTGCGCGATGGTCCGCTGCTCCGCGTACAGGCGGCGGTTCTCGTCGGCGGTCCGCTCGAGCGAGCCGGCCAGCCGCTCGGCCTGGTTGCGTCGCGCCAGCAGCTGGGGGGTGAGGAATGCCGCGCCCAGGCTGACGAGGACGCCCACGATCCCGATCACCCACGGCAGTCGCTGTGCGAATGTGCCTTCGAGCGGATGCTTGGCCGCGACCACGAAAGTGAAGGCGCTGTCCCCGAATGGGATCGTGGTCGACGCGCGCCGGCCCCGAATCGGCAAGTTCTTTAGATCGGTGACGAGCAGGTTCGCGGTGTTCTGCGTCCGGCCGAGGTAGAGCGCATAGTGAAGGTCCGCGAACGACGAGCTGCTCTGCAGCCTCGAGCGGCGATTGGCCGGCAGCGCGCTCTCGCCGTAGGCGACGAAGTGACCGGTCAGGCCGGGGGACTTGAACGCGTAGCCCAACCGCGGACTCGGTCCTTGCAGGAGCCCGATCACGCTCAGCTGAGCGCTGGCGGTAGCGCGGGTGAAGAAGCTGGCGGCACGCGCCGGCGACTGCGCGAGCTCGGGGTTTGTCCCGACGACCGACAGGAGGCGAGGCCCGCCTGCGCCGAGCCGCCACAGGGAAACGGAGGCGTACTGCGGGTGGGCGCCGCCCGCGTACGGAGTGATGAAGGTCATGAACCTCTGGATGTCACCGCCGGTGGCGTCGGCCAGCGCCGCCGCGGAAGCCAGCGGAGTCTGGACGCTCGGCAGGGCCTCGGCGATCAATGACCCGGCGTCCCGCACGCGCAGATTCAGAAGCCGGTTCTCGTTGCTCGTGTACGTGGAGGCCGCCAGGGCGGCGAGCACGCCGGTGATGGCGAGCCCGACGACGGCCACGGCCACGGCAGGCCAGTACGGCCAGCGGCGGTGCGCCACCGCAGGCGGTCGCTCTTCCCCCGGATCCCCACCCGCCGTCGCCTCCCCCGCCGGCGCGTCGGAGCTGGACACCGGGCCACTGTCCATCATCGGGACACCGGCATCATCGTGCGGCACGGGTACCGGCCTACCAAAATCCGGCGCTCCAGGCCGGGTCCGGCCGTCCATTCTGCAACGTCCATTTCAGCCACTGCGGGAGGGCAGGAATCAACCATATGATGCCGACGCCCCATGTACCAGCGCGGCAACTACAGCTCCGGTGAAGACTTCGTGCTCGAATACGGCGAGCTGCGCTTCACGTTCAACGAGCGGGACTTCAGGGAGCGTTGCGAGCAGGCGGCGCGCAAGCTCGGGTTCATCGGGGGCTCGGTGGACGAGGACGAGAGCGAGGATCTGATCAACCTCGTGGTCAACGGCGAGGTCGCCGAGCCGGCGTCGGCCCTGGGCGAGCACGTCAACGACTGCTGGCCCGATCTGGTCGGACCTTCAGACCGCTCGCTCGTCCATTGGCTGCGCCGCTTGATCTTCCGCGGGGCATGGCTAGACCAGCGGGTCAAGGAAGGGGAGCTCGACATCCGGTTCGACGCCGACGCCCAGACGTTCGTCTACATCCAGCCCGACCGGGGCGGCGAGGCAATCCAGCTCGCGGCGGAGCCGAGCTGGAACCGCGTGGCATATGTTCGGCGCTAGGAGCCGCTGAGGCCCCGCCCTGAGGCCCCGCCCTGAGGCGCCACCGTCAGGCCGCCGATCTTCTCTGTCAGGCGCCGCCGACCATTTCCGAGATCGCCGTTAGCCGCCCGAACCGAGGACCGCGGCAATGTTCTGCACGCGTGGCGGCGGATTGTCGAGCAGCAGCCTGGGCACCGTCACCAGCTTATAACCCTTGCGCCGCAGCCTGGCGATGATCCGTGGAAGGGCCGCCACCGTCTCCGAGCGGTCACCGCCGGCATCGTGGAGCAGGATGATCGCGCCCGGACGGGCCCCGGCGACAGCAGCCTTGACGATCGCCGGTACGCCTGGGCGCAGGTAGTCGTTTGTGTCAATGGTCCAGAGCACCATGAGCATCCGGTAGCGGTGCAGCAGCGCAAGCGTGGTGGCGTTCCAAAGCCCGTAGGGCGGACGGAACAAACGCGGGAAGCTCGCACCGTAGCGGCCCACGGCAGCGGCCTGCTCGAGCAGCTGCGCCCGCTGCTGGGGGCGGGTCAGCCTCGACATCTCCGGATGTATCTCGGTGTGGTCGCCGATCACGTCGCGGTCGGCGACGATCCTCGCCGTCGACGCATAGAAGTACCGCTCGGCCACGCCGACCTCGAAGAACGTCGCCGGGACGTGCTCACGTTCGAGGATCGAGAGGACCTCCGGGGTGTAGGGGCCGGGACCGTCGTCGAAGGTGAGCGCGATCTCCCGATGCTGGGCGCCGGCGATGCGAACGTAAGGCGTGTAGGCCAGCGTCCGGTTGATCGCCGCGTTCGCCGCCGCAGCCTCGCGCGCCGCGGGCGACAGCGGGCGCGCGCTGCGAAGCGCGCGCGCAGTCGTTGCCGCTCCCCCGCGAGCCGGGTCCTTTGTCCGGCGCGCTTCCGCGCCGCCGAGAAGCAGCAGCGTGACCGCCAGTAGAACGACCCCGCCGATCGACACGAGCGCCACCGCTCGGCGGCGCCGGTGATGCGGCGCCATGCTGACGCGGCGCGCCTTGCGCGGGCGCTCAGGGATTCCGGTTTGCTCCGGCGGGTTGCCGACTTCGACGCCGCGTTCCATGGTGTGCCCCGCCGAGCATGATGCCGGGTGGGCGCTTGAGGCGCATCCGTCACACGATCGTGCCCACGCGCGAAACGGCCGCCGGAGGTCCGACCGGCCGCCCCTCCCATTACGCTCCCGGACGATGCACGAGAGCGTCTGGGTCGTGATCCCTACCTACAACGAGGCTGAGAACGTCGAGGGCATCGTTAGTGCGACGTTAGCTGAGCTCCAGCGGGTGGCTCCGGACTCGCACCACGTCCTCATCGTCGATGACAACTCCCCGGACGGAACCGGGGCCCTCGCCGACGGGCTGGCCGACCGCCACGCGCAGGTCGAAGTGCTTCATCGCCCGGCCAAGAGCGGCCTGGGCCACGCGTATCTGGCTGGATTCGCTCACGCGCTGGCCGGAGACGCCGAGCTGGTGATCGAGATGGACGCCGACTTCTCCCACGATCCCCGCTATCTGGAGCTGTTGCTTGCGGCCGCGCGCGAAGCGGACATGGTGCTGGGATCGCGCTATGTCCAGGGTGGAGGAACCGAGAACTGGGGCATCGTGCGACGTCTCATCAGCCGCGGTGGTTCCATCTACGCCCGAACGATCCTGGGGGTCCACATCCACGATCTCACCGGCGGCTTCAAGTGCATCCACCGGCGCGTGCTCGAGGCGATCGGTCTCGACACCGTGCGCGCCGAGGGATATGTCTTCCAGATCGAGGTCACCTACCGCGCGCTGCTGGCCGGCTTTCGCGTCGTCGAGGTTCCGATCGTGTTCCGCGACCGGCGCGTGGGCACGAGCAAGATGTCGGCCCGGATCGCGCTCGAGGCGATGTGGGCCGTGCCCCGCCTGCGCCGGAGCGCACCGTCCGCGGTGGCGCGTCGAGGCACCACCCGCAGCGCGATCGGATCGCCTCATGACGGGTAGTTGGATCCCACCCAGCGACGCGAACGAAGGACGACAACGGAGAGGCCCGAACCGAGGAACATTGCGGGGGCAGGTTCCCTAACGTAATGGCAACAATGACCAAACTCTTGCCGCCGGGGCGTCGGGCAACCTTCTTGCGATGAGCGTCGACAGTCCGCCGCTTGGCGCTACGCACAGCGGCGCGTTCGAGCTGCGGGCGCCCGCGCTCGAGACGCGCACAACCGTGTCTCGCACCTGGATCGGCCGCCTCGGCTTGGCCGGGATGCTGGTCACGGGTGTGCTCGTCGCGCTCGGAGCTGCCGACACCCACAACCTCCTGCCGCAGACGCTCAGGGTCGGCATCGGCCTGGTCGGCCTCGCCGGCTCATTCGGATCGACCGGGATCAACCTGGGAAGTGTCGGCCTGACCGCGGTGATGGTGGTCATGTTCGCGTCCTACTTCGCCACCGTCGCCGTCGCCGACCGCCTCTCCCCCCTGCTCGTGCTGGGCGTTATCGCGGCGCTCAATGCGTTGATCCTGCTCGCGCCGCCGCTGGTATCGACCGACGTCTTCAGCTACCAGTTCTACGGCCGCCTCGGCGAGATCTACCACGCCAATCCGTACGTGACCGGCCCGTTCGCCCTTCACTACGACCCGCTCTATCCGCTCATCGGCTCCAAGTGGATCTCCGCCCCCACCGTCTACGGCCCGCTGTTCACCGCGATCAGCTACCTGCTGGCCCCGCTCACGATCCCTGCCAACGTGTTCGCATACAAGGCGATCGCGGGGCTCTCGAGCCTGGCGATCGTCGGGCTGGTGTGGAACGGAGCGCGGCTGCGCGGGGTGGACCAGGTCAAGGCGGCGGCGCTGGTGGGACTCAATCCGCTCATCGTCGTCTACGGCGTGGGCGGCGGGCACAACGACCTGCTGATGCTGGCCCCGGCTCTGGTCGGCGTCGTCTTCATCCTGCAGGGACGGGGCCGCCTGGGAGGGGGCTCGATCGTCGCCGCCGCGGCCGTCAAGGCAACGGCCGGGCTCCTGCTGCCGTTCGCGCTGGCCGATTCGCGCGGTGGGCTGCTCCGTACACGCCGACGGGACATTCTGATCGGAGCCGGCGTCGTCTTCGCGGCGGTGACCGCTTTTGCCTTCGCGCTGTTCGGAACCGGGCCGCTGCATCTCCCCGCCACGATCGAGACCGTTCAGGGCAACGGGAACTGGCAGAGCATTCCCAACTTCATCGGCACCCGGCTCGGTTTGGGTACGGTCGGGCACCCGGTCGCGCTGCTCTTGGGCGTGATGTTCGCGGCCTCACTATGCTGGCTCTTGTGGCGTGTGTGGCGTGGCCGGCTCGACTGGATCGCCGGCGCCGGCTGGGCGGCGCTCGCGCTGCTCGTGACCGCGGCTTCGCTGCTGCCGTGGTACGCGGCCTGGTTGATGCCGCTGGCGGCGCTGGGGCGCGATCGGCGCCTGTGGAGGGCCTCGCTCGTGGTGACCGCAGTGATGGGCACCTTCCAGATCCTTTCCTACATCCCTCGCGCCCCCGCGGTGGGACTGTGAGGCCGTCGTGAGCTCGCTACAGAACCCCGGCGTGAACCAGCCACTCGGCCCGTCAGACGGCGGCCGGTCCCTGCGGCTACTCAGCGTGGTCGCTCCCGTTTACAACGAAGAGGCCACGATCGAGCAGTTCTACGCCCGCGTGTGCACGGCGCTCCACGGTCTGCGGTTCGAGCTCGTGCTGGTCGACGACGGTTCCACCGACGGCTCGGAGATCGAGATGGAAAAGCTGGCGTCGAACGACCCCCGGGTGCGGGTCGTGCAGCTGTCGCGCAACTTCGGCCATCAAACCGCGCTTACGGCCGGCCTTGACCACGCTCGCGGCGATGCGGTCGTAATGCTCGACGCCGACCTCCAGGACCCGCCGGAGCTGATCCCCCGGATGTTGGACCACTGGCGCGCCGGCTGCGACGTCATCTACGCGGTCCGCGAGGAGCGTGAGGGCGAGTCCCGCTTCAAGCTCGCCACCGCGCGCTGGTTCTACGCGCTGTTCGACCGCCTGGCCCAGGTGGACCTCGAGCACAACTCCGGCGACTTCCGGCTCCTCGACCGCCGGGCGCTCGACGCGCTGCTTTCGATGCGCGAGCGCAATCGCTTCCTGCGCGGGATGACCGTGTGGGTCGGCTACCGGCAGGCGGCGGTCCCGTACAAGCGCGATCCGCGCTACGCCGGCACGACGAAGTACACGATCCCGAAGATGCTGAGGTTCTCGTTCGACGCGATCTCCTCGTTCTCCCATCGCCCGCTCCAGCTCGCCACGCTGCTGGGATTCCTGATCTCAACCCTCGCCTTCGTCGCGATCCCGGTCGTGATCGCGCTGCACTTCATGGGGTCTTACCTGCCGGGATTCGGCTCGCTGACGATCGCGGTGCTGCTGCTGGGCGGAATCCAGCTGATCGCGATCGGGCTGATCGGCGAGTACGTGGGTAGGATCTACGACGAGGTCAAGGGCCGCCCGCTATACCTGGTCCGCTCGCGCGTGAACATCTCCGAGCACGAGACGCCGACGGGACACACGCCGTCGGCGCATACGCCCTCGGCGCAGGCACCGTCCGCGCCCAGCGACGCGGGCGACACGCTCTAGTCGCACCGGCCGTCTCCCGCGGGCCCAGCCGCAACCGGCGCTCTATCCGCCGGCCGGGTTCGGACCGACCGACCGGTTCACCCGGCTTGCGGCGTCGCCCGCGTCCTCTCGAGTGTCGGTCGGCCGCAGCGGCCGCCCGTTGGCTTCGGTGGCGCCGTCGCCGGCCTGCTCGAGTGCGGAGATCCGGCTGGCCAGGGTCTTGATCGCATCCGCGATTGGGTCGGGTAGATGCACCCAGTCGGCGTCCGGGCCCTCGGGCCGGCGGCCCTCCACCCGCACGGGATGGCCCGGGTTCCCGACCACCGTGGAGTTCGCGGGCACGTCGTGGATGACGACGCTGTTGGCGCCGATCTTCGAGCCATGCCCGACCGTGATCGGTCCGAGCAGCTTGGCGCCCGACCCGATCGTGACGTTGTCCTGGACCGTCGGATGGCGCTTGCCGGTGGCAAAGCCGGTGCCGCCGAGCGTCACGCCCTGATACAGCGTCACGTCGTTGCCGATCTCGGCCGTCTCGCCGATCACGACGCCCATTCCGTGGTCGATGAAGAACCCGCGCCCGATCCGGGCGGCGGGGTGGATCTCGATCCCGGTGATCGCGCGCGACAGCGCGGCTACCGCCCGAGGCAGGAACGGCACGCCGGTCTCGCGCAGCGTGTGCGCGACGCGGTGGGCGAGCAGCGCGTGCACGCCCGGCCAGGTAGCGAGGATCTCGACGGGCCCGACGTCCCGCGCGGCCGGATCGCGGGTCCGCGCGGCGGCGATGTCCCCCCGCACCTCGGCGAGGGTGCGGCCGATCAGCCCGAACCCGAGCATCCACAAAGCCTAGCTACCGGAGGATCTCGAGTTTGTTGGCATGTATGGCGATGGCTATCCGGCGGCGAAACGACCACGGGATCGGTGGATCCAGGCTCATGGCGCGAAGAACGGAGTGGACACGTAGCGCTCGCCGGAGTCCGGGAGGATCGTGACGATCCGCGCATTGCGGGACTCGGGCCGCCGCGCCAGTTCGATCGCCGCCCACACCGCCGCCCCTCCGGAGATGCCCGCCAGCACCCCTTCGCGACACGCCAACTCGCGGGCGGTGTTGATCGCGTCCTCGTCGTCGACCCGCATCACCTCGTCGACGATGTCCCGGTTGAGCACGGCCGGGATGAAGCCGGCGCCAATCCCCTGGATCTTGTGGGGACCGGGGGGCCTGCCGGACAGCACCGCCGACGCGCTCGGCTCGACCGCGATCACGCGGCAGCGAGAGTTGTGAGCCTTGAGCACCTCGCCGGCTCCGGTGATGGTGCCCCCCGTTCCCACCCCGACCACGAACGCGTCGATATCCCCGTCGAGCGCTTTCCATATCTCGGGGCCGGTGGTTTGGCGGTGTATTTCGGGATTCGCCGGGTTGGAGAACTGGTCGGGCAGATAGACATCGGCCTCTGACGCCATCGCCCGAGCCGCGTCGACGGCCTCGTTCATGCCGCCCAGCGACTCGGTGATCTCCACTCGCGCGCCGTAAAGCCGGAGCAAACCCTCGCGCTCTCGGCTCATACCCTGGGGCATCGTCAGCACGAGCTCGTATCCCTTGGCGGCGCACACGAACGCGAGGGCGATCCCGGTGTTGCCGCTGGTCGCCTCCACGATCGTGGTTCGCCCCGGCTCGATGATGCCTTCCCGCTCCGCGGCCTCGATCATCGAGACGCCGATCCGGTCCTTCACGCTTCCGCCCGGGTTGAGAGCCTCGAGCTTGGCGAACAGCCGCGCCTGGACACCCGGGATCATCCGGGTCAGCTCGACCATCGGGGTACGCCCTACGAGCGCCTCGATGTTGCTCGGAATCTCCACCATCCGGCGGGTAACGGTACGAGAATCACCCGTTTGCGGTCCCGTCGCGGCGAGTGGTCGGGTCAGCGGACGCGGATGCGTACGGTCGCGCTACGACCTCGGGCGTGCCCGTTGTCAGGTCCGACGACGACGCGGTAGCGGCCGCTTCGCTCGATCCGAACGCGGACGCCGTAGACCGAGACACCCCCAGCGGCTGCGCGCAGCCGCGTGCGCCTGATCGTTTGCCAGCGCCCGCGCGGTCCGAGCCATTGGACAAGGACCCGGAGCCAGAAGTGCGCCGGCCGCACCTGGCCGTGGAACCGCACCCAGCTCCCCCGCACCGGGTGCAGGCTGCTCACCCGGACGCCGACGCGGAACCGAACCAGTACGAGCACGGGCCCGCTCGTCGCGCCGTCGGCGAGTGCCCGGTAGTAGATGTCGGAGGTGGGCGCCGTCGGCCGGAACGAGTACGCGCCTGACGTCGTGGTGGCGCTCGTCGCCGTGTCGATCCAGGGCCCGGCGGCACTCGGCGCACTCTGCAGCGTTACGGCGACGTGGGACGGCCGGGGAGGCAGCACGTGGCCGCTCAGAGTCGTCGATCCGCCGAACGTGACCGTGCCCGGGAACGCGCCGATCGTGACTCCACCCGGAACGGCGGCGGTCGTGAACGACACATCGTGGCCGTAGGTCGTGCCGGCGGCATTGCTCGCCACCAGCCGGTAGTGATAGGTGGTGTCCGGAGCGAGCGGCCCGAGCGTCGCCGATACGTCAAGCGTCGCCGTTCCCGCTCCCGCGCTGCCCGTCGGCGTCCGGCTGCCGTAAGCGACGCTGGTCCCGTACTCGAACACGTAGCTCGTGGGCTCCCCCTCGGGGTCCACCGTCCCGGTCAAGGTCGCCGCGGTCTGCGTGACATCGCTCGGGTGCTTGGTGTCCACCACAGGCGAGGGTCGACGCGGCGTCGTGAACGACACGTCGGCGCCCAGCGTGGTGCCCGAGGCGTTGGTCGCCACCAGCCGGTAGTGGTAGGTGGTCTGCGGGGCCAGCGACGCGATCGGCACCGAGACGTTGACGCTCGCCGTTCCGGATCCCGCGGCGGCGGTCGCCGTCTCGCTCCCGTACGAGGTGGTCGTCCCGTACTGGAAGAAGTAGCTCGTCGCCTGCCCCTCGGGATTGACCGTTCCGTTCAAGGTCGCTGACGTGGCGGTGATCGCGGTTGCGGTGCCGGTGGCGACGACCGGCTCGCTGGCCGCCGGTGCCGCCGGGGCGGCGACGGCGATCACCGCGACGGCGCAGACGATCACGCGCAGGAACCTCCGCATCGTCCGAACTCAACACGGGCGACCCGCCAAAGTCGCGGCCCGGGCGTCGACGGGAAGACAGCGCGAGCCATCAAATGTGGTACATCGGCGCCGCGCGCGTTTCCGCCTCGGCCACGTCCGCCACCGTCGACTGCGCGAGCACCCCTCGCGCCGCCTCGGCCGCGTCGGCGAACACGCCGGTGGCCCCGGCACCCACCGGCCCGTCCAGCAGCTCCACCAGCTCGAGCACCGTGATGTCCGCCGCCGGGCGCGCGAACGAGTAGCCGCCCTTGACCCCACGCTGGGAGCGCAGCACCCCGGCCCGCCGCAGGGTGGCGAAGAGCTGCTCGAGAAACTGCACCGGGATCTCGCGCCGGCGGGCGAGCTCGGCGATCGGCACCGGCCCCCGATCGCCCTGACGATGTAGCTCTACCAGCGCACTCAGCGCATACGGCGATTTGGTGGTGATCGAGATCACGCCACGCCGATCATTGCAGGAATGGATAGGTTTGGCTGGGTCCGCGATCTGACCCGGACCGGCTTTACAGGAGGTCAGGCCCGCGACCAGCTGAAGAGCGAGCCCGGGAGCCCCCTTGGGCGCCCTCGCGTGAACGGCGATCACCGTCCGACCTTCGTCCGACGAAGCCGGGGCGCCCAAAGGGGGTTCGGGCGAAGCGACTAGCCCGGGCGCCCCGAAAGGCACCGAGGCGAGCGCTTTAGATCCAGCCGCGCTCGGTGGCGATCAGCACGGCCTGGGCGCGATCCATCGCGCCGAGCTTCCCGTACACGTTGTGCAGGTGCGTACGGACGGTGCTGGTCGACAGCCCGAGCTCGGAGGCGATCTGCTTGTAGACCATCCCGCGCGCGAGCCGGCGCAGGACCTCGACCTCGCGGGTCGACATCGGGCAAGGATCGATCTGGCGCCGGCGCCCGCCGGAGCTTGGCAGCGGCAGGTCGTACATGACCGTGCGCAGCTCGGTCGGGGCGATCCCGACCAGGCGCGCCACCGACAGGAGCTCCGAGGGAGACACCGACGCGCCGAGCGTGTAGTGCGCGAGCATGTCGGCCAGGCGCACCAGGGCGGCCTCGCCGTCGACGTCCTCGCCGTGGTGGCGCTCGATCACGCTCGCCACCGACTTGGGAAGACCCCACCGCCGGGCGAGGACGCCGCCGACCAGGGCGTGGTCGACGCCGAGCTCGCGGCGCTCGGACTGGAGGCGCTCCTCGGGCGTGCGCGCCTCGGCGTGGATCTGACGCGGATAGCCGGGATAGGCGTGGACGAGCACGAGCTTGCCGATGTCGTGCAGCAGCGACGTCACCATCAACCGGTCGCGCGCCTCGTAGCCGAGCTCGCGGGCGATCCGGTCGGCGGCCCGCTGGGTGGCCACCGCGTGGAGGCGGAAGCGCTCGGGCACGCCCTGCCACACGGCGGTGCGCTCGAAGAAGTCGAACGTCCGAGCCTTGCTGGCGATCGAGTGGACGGTGCGGGGTGAGAGAACCTCGACGCCCTTCACCGCGCTCTCGACGCGGCCGCGCATCCGGCCGTCGACGCGATTGGCGAGCCGCAGGACGGTAACGGCCAGCGCGACGTCGGCCTCGACGGCGGCAACCACGTCGGCGGTCGAGGGCTCGCCGCTTTCGAAGAGGCGCAGCACGCGGTTCCGAGACTCGGCGAGCATCGGGAACGCCTCGAGCGCCTCGAACGCGGCGGTCAGCCGACGACCGTGGCCTTCATTGTGATGGCGCTCGCGCGATGCGTATGGGTCGGTGGGAGTCTTTACTGCAGCTAGCGTGGCCACGACGGACGTGCTCGCCTTTCTCGGAGGTTCAGAAGCGGTTGGCGGTTCAGCAGAGCTCATGGCCGCCTCAGCCTGCGTTATCGGCACACATACGATGTTCGTTTAGTCGGGGCCGCTCGGGTTGGGGTGGGCGGGCGTTATTCCGCATGTTCTAGGGCCCGGTCGATCCGGGCAAGTGTCTCGTCCCGGCCGAGCAGCGCGACGCTCTCGAAGATCCCGGGTGACACGGTGGTGCCGGCGATCGCCACCCGCACCGGCTGGAACACCTTTGCCGGCTTTGCGCCCTTGCTCTCGACGACGCCCCGCAGCGCCGCTTCCACGTTCTCGACCGTGAACGGCTCGGCCTCCGCAAGTGCGGCGCGGGCCGCCTTCAGGTTCTCCACCCCTCCATTCGAGGCGATCACCTTTTGGAAGGCGGCGGGATCATCCGCCGGCCCATCGAAAAGGAACCCGACCAGCGGCCAGAATTCGGCGAGGGTCTGGATCTTCTCCTCGGAGATCTCGACTGCGTCGTGCAGACCGGTACGCCCGGTGAACTCCTCCAGCCGCCCGGTCAGCTCGTCCGTTCCGAGCTCGCGAATCCAGCGTCCGTTCAGATGCCGCAGCTTGCGCTCGTCGAACACCGCGGGGTTCTTGGAGACCCGCTCGAGCCGGAAGCGCTGCGCAAGCTCGTCGAGCGAGAAGAACTCCTCGTCGGAGGCGAAGCCCGCGCCGAGCAACGCGATGTAGTTGTCGACCGCCTCGGGCAAGTAGCCCTCCGCTCGGAGCTCCTGCACCGACGCGGCGCCGTGGCGCTTGGAGAGCTTGCGACCGTCGGGGCCGTGCAGCAATGGCAGGTGGGCGTAGCGCGGCGGCAGGATTCCGAGCGCGTCGACCACGAGCAGCTGCTTGGGGGTGTTGGAGATGTGGTCCTCGCCCCGGACGACGTCGGTGATCCCGGCGTCGAGGTCGTCGACCAGGTTGGCGAACACGTACAGGACCGACCCGTCGGCGCGCGCAATCACGAAGTCGTCCATGCTCGCGTTGGCGAAGCGGATCTGCCCGCGGATCACGTCGTCGAACACGGTCTCCCCCTCGTCGGGCACGCGCAGGCGAACCGCACCAGAGTCCTCCTCGAGACCGCGGAATCCGCGCTCGAACCCGTGGCGCTCCTTGAAGGCGTGCACGTCGTCGGCGGTCGCCGTCGAGTGGTAGGCGTGCCCTGACTCGAGCAGCTGCGCGAGCACTTCGCGGTGGCGCTCGGAGCGCTCGGACTGGAACACAGGGCCCTCGTCCCAGTCGAGGTTCAGCCACCGCAGCGCGTCGAGGATCTGCTCCACGTTCTCTGGGGTCGATCGCTCGCGATCGGTATCTTCGATGCGCAGCACTAGCGTGCCGGGCTCACCGTCCGGCCCGTACGCCCGGCCGCGGGCGAGCAGCCAGTTGTAGAGGGCCGTCCGGGCGCCGCCGATGTGCAATGCCCCGGTGGGGGATGGAGCGAAGCGAACGCGCATGACCTACAGAATCGCATGCTGATCGGAGCACACGTCTCAAACGCCGGTGGCCTATCCCGCGCGGTCGAGCGCGGTGTCGAGCGCGGCTGTGAGGCAATCCAGATATTCAACCAGTCGCCCCGGATGTGGCGGCCGACGGCCTACAGCGAGGACGACTTCGCCGAGTTCCGCGAGGCGATGAAGGCGAGCCCGATCAAGGCCGTGATGATCCACGCCGTCTACCTGATCAACTGCGCCACCGAAGACCCCGACATGCGCGAGAAGTCGCTCGCCTCGCTGATCCAGTCGTTGCACGTCGGCGTCGGGATCGGGGCGGTCGGCGTGGTGCTCCATCCCGGGTCTGCGAAGCAGGGCGACGTCCCGAAAGCGATCAAGCGCGCCGGCAAGGTCATCAAGAAGGCCTTGGACGAGACGGAAAAATGCCCCCTACTCCTCGAGGACACGGCGGGCGCCGGCGGCACGCTCGGCCGTTCGTTCGAGGAGCTCGCGGAGTTGATCGACGCCGCCGGCGCTGGCAAGCGCCTGGGGACCTGCCTGGACTCCTGCCATCTGTTCGCGTCGGGCTACGACGTGCGGACTCGCGACTCGCTGGCCGAGGTGATCGACGAGTTCGACCGGACGCTCGGGTGCGACCGGCTCGGCGCTCTCCACGTCAACGACTCCGCGGTACCGCTCGGCTCCAACCGCGACCGCCACGCGATCATGGGCGAGGGCGAGCTCGGCGAGAAGGGTTGCGCGGTGTTCATTTCCGAACCCCGGTTCGACGAGCTGCCGGGCGTGCTCGAGACCGGGCGCGACCACGGCAGCCCCGCGGCCGAGGACGTGGCGCTCGCCAAGAAGCTGCGCGGACGCGGCAAGTCCGCGCGGTCGAGGGCCAAGCGGTAGGTTCCCGCGCATGAGCGACCGACCATCAGACGCCCTCGCGGTGTTCGGCATCACGGGCGACCTCGCCCGCAAGCAGACGTTCCGTTCGCTCTACCGGCTCGAGCGGCGCGGACTGCTCGGCGTAACCGTGGTCGGGGTCGCGGCCGACGACATGACCGATGATCAGCTCCGCCAGCGGGCCCGGGAGTCGATCGAGCAGGCGGGCGAGCAGCTCGACGAGGACGTCTTTGACCGCTTCGCCGGCCGCTTGCACTACGTCAAGGGCGACTTCGGTGACGAGCAGACCTACTCGCGCCTGGCCGACGCGCTCCACGACTTCGAGCAGCCGACGTTCTACCTCGAGATCCCGCCGTCGCTGTTCGCCACCGTGGTCGCGGGCCTGGCGAAGGCGGGCCTCGTCTCGCACGGCCAGCGCGTCGCGGTCGAGAAGCCGTTCGGACACGACCTCGCATCGGCGCGGCAGCTCGCGGCCGACCTGCACCAGTACATCGACGAGTCCCAGCTCTACCGGATCGACCACTTCCTGGGCAAGATGGGTCTCGAGGAGATCCTCTACCTCCGGTTCGCCAACACCATGCTCGAGCCCGTGTGGAACCGCAACTACCTCGCCTGCGTGCAGATCACCATGGCGGAGCAGGTCGGGGTGGAGGATCGCGGACGCTTCTATGACCCGGTCGGGGCACTACGCGACGTCGTCGTCAACCACCTGCTGCAGCTGTTATCCATGGCGGCCATGGAGCCACCCGCCGGGAGCGACCCGGACACGCTGAAGGACACGAAGGCCGCCGTGTTCAAGGCGATGGCCCACGCCCACCCGCGACAGTACGTACGCGGGCAGTACGACGGCTACCACGACACCGTCGGCGTGGCGCCCGACTCGACGACGGAGACGTATGCCGCGCTGCGGCTTGAGATCGACAACTGGCGATGGGCCGGCATTCCGTTTTTCATCCGGACGGGGAAGCACCTCCCGGTCCATCAGACAGAGTTGCGTCTCCTCTTCCGCGATCCGCCTCGCGTGCGCTTCGTCCGCGACCAGCGGCGCTTGCCCGAGCCGAACCAGCTCGTGTTCAAGATCGACCCCTCCACGGGGATCCAGATCCGGCTCGACGCACAGCGCGCGGACAAACCTGGGATCAACGAGATCGAGTTCGACATGGAGTTCGCCGAGGAGGGCGGCGAGGCTCCCACGCCATACGAGGTGCTGCTGCACGCGGCGATGGTCGGCGACAGCACGCACTTCACGCGCCAGGACATGGTCGAGGAGACTTGGCGGATCGTCCAGCCGCTGCTGGATTCCCCCCCGCCCGTGCACCCTTATCCCGAGGGTTCTTGGGGACCCGAGGAGGCGCACGGGCTTGTCGCCGCCTTCGGCGGCTGGCACGGACCCTGGGTGCCGCCGGCGACCTAAAGAAGCAGGTTGAGCGGCTGCTCGAGCAGCTGGCGGACGCGCGTGATGAACTCCGCCGCGGGCGCTCCGTACAGGATCCGGTGGTCACAGGTGAGGGTCACGCTCATGCCCAGGCCCGGGACCAACCGGCCGTCGAGCACCGCCGGCAGCTCGCGCACCTCGCCGACGGCGAGGATCGCGGCCTGCGGCGGATTGATGATCGCCGAGAAGCTGGCCACGCCGTACATCCCCAGGTTCGACACCGTGAACGTGGCGCCGGACAGCTCCGCGGGAGTGACGGTGCGCTGGCGGACGCGCTTGGCCAGCGCACGTGCCTCGCGCGCGATCTCGAGCAGCGTCTTTTGGTCGGCATCGAACACGGTCGGGACGATCAGGCTGTCCTCCGCGGCGACCGCGATCCCCACATTGACCCGTCCGTAAAGCTCGAACGCTCCGTCACGGTAGGCCGCGTTGGCGCGTGGATGCTCGCGTAACGCAATCGCGCACGCCCTCACCACCATGTCGTTGTAGGAGGGGATCACGTCGCCGCCGTGGACGCCGCGGCGCAGCTGGTCGCGCAGCGCCACCGCCTGGCGCATGTCGACGTCGGCCTGGAGCGTGAAGTCGGGGATCGTGGCCCTCGATTCGGCCATCCGCTGGGCGATCTGCACCTGCGTACGGGACAGCTGCTGGATGGTCACCGCGCCCTTGTTGCCGCGCGCGGTCGCCGTAGCGCTCGCGGTTGCCGGTTCGACAGCCGGTGTGGGCGCAAGCTCGGGCGGCGGCGGTGCAGGACCTGCCTGGTCAAGGTCTGCCTTGACGATCCGGCCGCCGGGGCCGGTCCCGGTGAGCCCGTTCAGGTCGATGCCGACCTCCCGCGCGATGCGGCGGGCCAGCGGCGAGGCCTTGACGCGCCTAGCCCCGTTGCCGGCGCTCGACGGTGCGGAATCGGCGGCCGGCGCAAGCCCGGCCGTGTGGGCGACCTCTACGGCCCTCGCGGATTCCCCGATCTGCGCGATCACTGCTCCGGGCGGCACCGTCTCCCCCTCCGCCACGAGGATGTGCAGCGTCCCGTCGGCATCGGCCTCGAAGGTCACGGTGGCCTTGTCCGTCTCGACCTCGGCCAGCGCCTCGCCCTGGGTCACCGGTTCGCCGTCTTGCTTGAGCCAGCGCACGATCGTCCCCTCCTCCATCGAGTCCGACAGGCGCGGCATCACTACCTCAGGCATCTCGGTTCACCTCGCGGCCGCCACGCCGGCGCGCTCGCGCACGGCCGCGGCGATCGCGTCCGTGCCGAGGATGAACGCATCCTCGAGCGTGGGGCTGTAGGGGATCGGCAGCTCGCCCGTGGTCAGCAGCCACGCGTCATCGAGGTCGTGCAGGCCGTGTTCTGCGACCTGGCCGAGCAGCCCCGCCGCCCACCCTCCGGTGGCGGGTCCCTCCTCGACGGCGAGCAGACGGTTGGTGCGGCCCACGGAGCCGAGCACGGTATCGAGATCGAGCGGCCGGAGCGTGCGCAGGTCGATGACTTCGGCTTCGATGCCGTTCTCGCCGGCGAGCACGGCGGCGGCCGCGAGCGCGTCGGAGACGCCCTTGCCGGCGGTTGCAATCGTGAGGTCCTTCCCCGCCCGGGCGACCCGGGCGCGGCCCAGCGGGATCGCACCCTCGCGGCCGTCGGGGACGTCGTCCACGCGGCCCTTGACCGAATAGAGCCGCTTGTGCTCGAGGAGGATCACCGGGTTTTCGTCGCGGATCGCCCCCTTGAGGAGGCCCTTGGCCTCAGCCGGGGACGATGGGAACGCGATCTTGAGTCCCGGGATGCCCTGGAACCAGGTGGCGTGCGTCTGCGAGTGGATGGCTCCGAAGCGCCCGCCCCCGCCGACGGCCGAGCGCACGACGAGCGGCACGCTGCGCTGTTCGTTCGACAGGCACCAGTACTTGGCGGACTGGTTGACCAGCGAGTCCATCGACAGGCCCATGAAGTCGCCGAACATGATCTCGATGATCGCGTCGCGAATCGCCTGCCGGAACTCGAGCATCGCGTCAGACCTCACGGCGCGAACTCCGTGGCGGTCTCGGCGCCGGGATCGGGATACGGCGCGGCCAGCGCGTGCTCGACGGCGCGCTCGATGCGGGACTCGATCGCCGCCTCCGTATCGGCGAGGTCCTGCTCCGAGATGCCCAGGTCGGCGAGCCGCCGGCGCGTGACGTTCAGCGGATCCCGGGCCAGCCACTGCTCGACCTCCTCGGGCGGGCGGTACTTGGCCGGGTCGGCCGTGGAGTGGCCGTGGTGACGGTAGGTCTGGCACTCGAGCAGCGTCGGGCCGTCGCCCGAGCGGGCGCGCTGTACCGCCTCGAGCGCGGCCTCGCGGACCGCCCACAGGTCGTTGCCATCGATCGTGACCGCCGGAATCCCGAACGGCACCGCTCTCGCCGCGATGTCCCCGCCGGCGGTCACCTTCAGCATCGGCGTGAACTCGCCGTAGAAGTTGTTCTCGCACACGAACACCGCCGGCAGCGCCAACACCTTGGCGAAGTTCAGACACTCGTGGAAGTAACCCTGGTTGGTGGCGCCGTCGCCTAACATCGCCACCGACACCCGTCCCTCGCGCTGGCCGGTCAGCGCGGCGCCGGTCGCCGCGGCGATGCCGCCGCCGACGATGCCGAAGCATCCGACCAGCCCGTGGTCGACGTCGATCACGTTCATCGACCCGGCTCGGCCGCCGCACACGCCGGTGGCGCGGCCGAGCATCTCCGCCAGCAACGCGTCCGGGTCGGTGCCCTTGGCCAGCGCGTGCCCGTGGCCGCGGTAGGTCCCGGCCAGGTAGTCGTCGGGCTCGAGCGCGGAGCACCCGCCCACCGGCACCGCCTCCTGACCGGCGCACAGATGGGTCGTGCCGTGCACCTCGCCCCTGAGGAACAGCCGCTGCATCTCGGTCTCGAACAGGCGGATCAGCAGCATCAGCCCGTACCGATCGAGGTGGGCCACCGGCGTCTCGGTGCCGACGGTGGCGCCGACCGTCACCCGGCGCGCCCCAATCCATCCGACACCGGCGCCCCCTCGGGCCTTAGCTCGAGCCCGGACAGCTTGGCCTGGAGCTCGATCAAGGCGGCGAAGTCGACGTCGGTGTAGCCGTCGCCGACCAGTCCCTGCACCACCTGCTGGGCCGCCGACGCCACCGGCATCGGCACGCCCAGCTCGCGCGCCGCCTGATAGCCGAGGTCGAAGTCCTTGAGCAGCAGCGGTGGCGTGAACGTCGGCGAGAAGTCCAGGTTCACGTAGGCCGGGGTCTTGTAACGGGTGAACGTTGAGCCGAGCGCGCTGTTGTTGAGGAACTCCATCATGCTGGCACGCGAGACGCCGCCCTTCTCGCCGAGGACGAGAATCTCGGCCAGCGTCTGCGCGATCACCCCGAGCATCAGGTTGTGACAGACCTTGACCAGCCGCGCCCGGTCGCCGTCGCCGGCATAGGTCACGCCGCCGCCGGCGAGGACCTTGAGATACGGCACAGCCTGCTCGTACGCCTCCTCGGGTCCCGAGATGACCATCGTCAGTCGCCCGGCCTTGACGACCTTCGGGTTCCCGCTGACCGGCGCGGCCAGCAGCGCGGCGCCGCGCGCCGCCGCCTTCGCCCGGACGTTCTCGGAGACCTCGGCCGAGATCGTCGTCGAGTCGACGATGATCGAAGGCGCTGCACGGTCGTTCGACAGCAGCCCACCGGGGCCCGCCACGACGTGCTCGAAGTCCGCCGATCCCGCGAGGGTCGTGAACACGATCTGCCGGTCTGCGAGATCCGCCGGCTGGTCGACAACCGTCGCGCCGAGCTCGGCCAGCGGCTCGGCCTTTGACCGGGTGCGGTTGTAAACCGCCAGGTCACACCCCGCCGCGAGGAGGCGCGTCGCAAGCGCTACGCCCATGCGGCCGCAGCCAACCCAGCCGAGCCTCTTGTCGTTAAGCCTTCCATCTTGCATAGGGTCAGCCCCTAGCCCAATCTCCCGCCGCCATGTCGTTATGCAATCGATTGCACAGTAACGTACAGTCAGTTGTGGCGTCAAGCAGCCGAGAGGAGTTCGGGATGGGACTGCACGCCTACGGGACCGTGGCTGTCGACTGGGAGGAGCGGATCCGCTTCGATCGGCTGCGCGAGGAGCGGCTCGCGCGGATCGGCCGGCTGCTCGCCGACTCCTCGATGGGCGCGCTGCTGTGCTTCGACATGGCCAACATCCGCTACATCACCGCCACGCATATCGGCACCTGGGCCCAGGACAAGCTCAACCGCTTCTACCTGCTGCCTCAGAACGACGAGCCGATCATGTGGGACGCAGGCGCGCGTGATCAAGACCAGAGACGAGATCCTCCTCTTGAACCACGCGTGCTCGATGGTCGACGCGGCCTACGAGGAGCTCTACCGCGCGATGAAACTCGGCATGCGCGAGAACGAGTGCGTCGGCCTCGTCAACAAGGTCCTATACGACGCCGGATCGGAGTTCGTCGAGGGGGTCAACGCGATCTCGGGCGAGCGCTGCAACCCGCACCCCCACGTCATCAAGCCCGGCGCCACCACGGGCGAGGTCGTGAGCGTTTGGCCGCAAGCCCAGGACTTCGGCTTCGCCGACGAGGAAGCGGCGTTCGCGCTCCACGCTGAGGATCTCGTCATCGCCGGCAAGCCGTATTACACCGTCGGCGGCTCGCTCCCGCTCGAGCGCGAGGTCACCTCGGAGCGCAACACGGTGCTCGACCACGACAGTCACGAGGCTGCGCCGGCCAACGGTAAGCCAACCGGCGACGTGGGCGCAAGGCTCCCGCTCGCCTGATCGTTCTTACTGGGCCTCGCTGCGCTCGGCGTCCGTGGGGCCAGGCGACCCCGTCCGGTCAGGATCCGAGCTTCGGCACCTGCCACAGCGTGAACCGAGTGCACAGCCCGGCTCCGGGCGGCGCGTACCGGCAGTTCCTCTGCCGGACCGACTGCAAACGTTTGCTGCAATCGTGTGCGACGTTACCGTCGTCACTGTGAGGTGTCAAGGGAGGCTGCGTTGTGATGTGTCTTACGGCGTCGCGTATTCGTGCGCTTGACTCGCGGGCGCGAGGGGAGGTTGGATGATGCTGGCGGCTGCCGCGGCGGGGCGGTGGAGCTGCGGACGACCAGTTTCGGGGCCAGCAGCAGCTGGCGGGGACGGGCGCCGCGCTCCCGCAGCTGCTCGAGCATGAGCTCGGCCGCGGTGGCGCCGAGCTCATAGTGGGGAACGCGAACCGTGGTCAGGGGCGGCCGGAAGCGGTCGACGAACGGCATGTCGTTGTAGCCGACGACGGACACGTCCTCGGGGCACCGCAGGCCGCGCGCCTCCAGCGCGTCGTAGCAACCGAGGGCCAGCAGGTCGTTGCCGGCCACGATCGCCGTGAAGTCCCGCCGGCGCTCGAGCAGCTGGCCGCAGCACCGCGCGCCCTCGCGTTCGGTGAAGGCGTCGCTGAACACGATCAGTCCCTCGTCGACCTCCAGGCCGCTCGCCCGCATCCCGTCACAGAAACCTTGGTGGCGTGACCAGCCGGTGTAGAGCGTCTGGGAGCCGGCCAGGTGCGCGATGCGGCGGTGCCCGAGCTCCGCCAGGTGCTGGACGGCGAGCCGGACCCCTTCGTGGTCATCTCCGGTGACGGCCGGGATCGCGTCGCTGTCGACGCGCCGGTTGACCAGCACGAGCTTCGGCCCCGACTCGACCCGATCGGCCAGCAGCCAGTGGTCGCGGCGCGCGGTGGCGGCGATGAACCCGTCGACCTGCCGGGCGCTCATCGCCTCATATGCAACCCGCTCCCGCTCGGCGTCGTTGTCGGTGTTGGCGATCAGCGGGGTGTACCCGGCCTCGCGCAGCCCGTCCTCGATCCCGCGCACCACCGCAGCGAACAGCGGGTTCATCAGGTCCGGGACGAGCACCCCGATCGTGTTTGACCGGTTCGTCCGCAGTCCCCGCGCAATCGGGTTCGGCCGGTAGCCGAGCTCCTCCGCGGCGGCCAGCACCCGGCGGGCCGTCCGCTCGTTGACCAGCCCCCTGGTCTGCGGGTTGAGCGCGCGCGAGACGGTCCCAGGATGCACCCCGGCCACCCTGGCCACATCTCGCAACGTCGCCGGCCCGGCCAGCTTGCTCGTCGCCATCGAAACGGATTATGCACTCGATTGCAGTCGCTGCGGCTGCTCGCCCCATTGGCACCCCTCGCTCTTCCAACAGTGCTGGTCAGCGGCGGTGACCGGTCGCGAGGGGTGCCAATGCGGCGCCGCAGCCTCCGCTAGAGCTCGTGGTGCCCGTCGGCCCACGAGAGTTGGGCTCAAGCTGGGAAGCGAGCGCTCCGCCGCCCAGCTTCAAGCGAGCGCGAGACGGCCGGGGCCGGCGGTCGCGTCGCCCGTTAGCCCCAGGCGAAGCAAAGAGCCCTTACGGCGACAACGACAACGGCACCGAGCTGGTCGCGCGGAGCCCCGGTTCTCTCCCGGGAGGCTGGTGAGGCTCCGGGTACTGGGGCACCGGCGGCAGCGGGCAGCTGAGGGGCGTACCCGGGGTGACCGTGATCTTCTCGCCGTGGTGGATGAGCTCGATCGGGTCGCCGTCGATCAGGTTGTAGACGGCGTGGTCCGACTCGACCTCCACCCGCAACCGCCGGCCGCGGTAGAGCAGGCCGAAGCTCATCCGCGTCAGGCGCGGAGGCATGCGCGGCGCAAAGCTCAGGCCGTCGCCGTGATCGCGCATGCCGCCGAACCCGGCGACGACCACGTGCCAGGCACCCGACAGCGCCGCCAGGTGAACGCCGTCGCGGGTGTTGAAGGCGAGGTCGCGCAGGTCGATGAACGACGTCTCGGTGAGGTAGTCCCAGGCGAGGTCGAGGTGGCCCACCTCCGCCGCCACGACGCCCTGGATCGCCGCCGACAGCGAGGAGTCGCGCACGGTGACGCGCTCGTAGAAGGCGAAGTCGCGCGCCTTCTGCTGCTCGTCCCAGCGGTCACCGAAGAGGTATATGGCGAATACCAGGTCGGCCTGCTTGACCACCCGACTCGAGTACAGGATGTAGTTGTGGTGATGCAGGAGCAGCGGGTAGTCCTCGGGCGGCGTGTGCTCGAAGTCCCAAGCGCGCAGCCGGGTGAACCCGTTGCACTGCTGGGTGATCCGCGCGTGCCTGTCGAACGGAACGACGATCGCCGCCGCGGCGTCGCGCCAGCTCGCCACCTCCTCCTCGGTCACGCCGAGCTGGTTGGCGTGACGCATGTGACGGACGGACAGGTCGGCGGCGACCTCCATGTTCCGGGCCGCGATCAGGTTCGTGTAGACGTTGTTGTCGCACAGCGCCGTGTACTCGTCGGGCCCGGTGACGCGGTCGAACCGAAAGCCTCCCTGGGCGTCGTGGTGGCCCAACGAGCGCCACAGACGCGCGGTGGACACGACCAGCTCCATGCCCGGACCCGCCTCAAAGTCGCGATCTCCGGTGGCGAACAGATAGCGCCGCACCGCTTCGGCCACGGCGCCGTTGATATGGAAGGCGGCGGTACCCGCCGGCCAGTACGCCGAGCACTCCTGGCCGCGGATCGTCCGCCACGGGAAGGTGGCGCCCTCCAGGCCGAGCTCCCGGGCTCGCGACGTGGCCAGGTCGAGCGTGGCGTGACGCCACAGCAGCGCGTCGCGGGCCGTATCGGGACACACATACGTGAGGACGGGCAGCGTGTAGGCGTCCATGTCCCAGAACGTGTGGCCGTCGTATCCGGTGCCGGTCAGGCCCTTGGCGGGAATCGCGCGGAGCTCGGCGCGAGCGCCGGCCTGGACGAGGTGAAACAGCGCGAAGCGCACCGCCTGCTGGAGCCCTGCGTCCCCGTCGAGCTGGATGTCAGCGCGATACCAGAGGTCAGCCAGAAAGTCGTGCTGGTCCTTCAGGAGGCCCTCCCAACCGGTGCGACGCGCGGAGGCCAGCGCCATGTCGACCTGGTCGCGCAGCGACGGCGCCGAGCGCTGGCTCGACCAACCGTAGCCGACGAACTTGATGATCCTTAGCTTCTCTCCCGGCTCGAGCTCGGTGCTGACCGTGACCCGCCCCAGGTTGGGCTGGCTCTCCGACGAGGTGACGGTGCCCTCGGGCCCCTCGACCACGTGGTCCATCCCCGCGGCCACGGTCAGACCGCTCTTGTGTGTGGAGTGGAGCAGGTTGACCCGTAGCCCGTCGTTGGAGTGGAACATGGGGACTAGCGGCGCCTCCAGCGCGGCTGCCTCGCGGGGGTCATTGGCGACGCCGCCGGATGCGACCGGCTCGTTGGCCACCAGCTCGGATTGGACACCGATCCGCGCCGAGTCCCCCACCGCCTCGACCTCGTACAGGATCGCGGCGATCGAGCGATGCGAGAACGACACCAACCGCGTCGAGCGCACGATCACGGCCTGACCGGCCGGTGAGGTCCACTCCGCCACTCGACGGAGCACGCCCTCGCGCAGGTCGAGCGTGCGCTCGTGACGCGTGAGCTTCCCGTAGCGGACGTCGAACGGCTCATCGTCGACGAGCAGACGGAACACCTTTCCGTTGACCACGTTGATCATGGTCTGGCCGGCCTCCGGGTTGCCGTAGGCCGATTCGGCGTAGGGCAGCGGCCGGACCTCGTAGAAGCTGTTCAGGAAGGTGCCCGGCGAGCCGGCCGGCTCGCCCTCGTCGAGGTTGGCCCGCAGGCCGATGTGCCCGTTGGAGAGCGCGAAGATCGACTCGGTCTGGGCGAGGAGATCGAGGTGAAGCTCGCGCTCGGTCACCGACCACGGCTCGACCGCGAACACGTCCTCGCCGATCACTTTTTCTCCAGTAGCTCGGACCGGTCCTTGACCACGACATCGGCACCGTGCGCGCGTAGATCCTCGGCCTGACCGACGCCGAGCGCTCGCGCCCCAGCCAGGAATGCATCCGGGGTCGGCTTCCCGGCCAGGTGTTCCTCCTCGGCGGTGTTCCCGTCGATCCGCGCCTCGAACAGGTCCTCGATCCCAGCCGCCTCGAGAACGTCCTTGGCGTTCGTGCTCGACGAGACGACGGCCCGGCGCAGGCCGTGCTCGATCGCCTTCTTCACGAACGCCACCGATCCCACGCAAGGCTCGACGCCCTCGTCGTGGATCAGCCTGAGGACGATGTCGTTCTTGTGCGTACCAAGCCCATAGAGCGTTTCGGCCCTGGGCAGATCATTGGGCGAGCCCAGCGGCAGCTCGATCCCTCGCGACTGCAGGAAGGAGCGCGTGCCGTCGAGATGGGGCTTGCCGTCGACGTATTCGTCGTAGTCGGCGACGGGATCGAACTCGCGAAACGGCTCACCGGTGCGCTTGGACCATCCGTGCAAGAACTCGTCGAACATCTCCTTCCACGCCTTCGCGTGGACCTTGGCGGTCTGGGTCAGAACTCCGTCGAGGTCGAACAGGCAGGCCGTGATCTGCTCAGGCAGGTCGAGCACGCCGGGAAGCTTATGCGGCGGAGGCCGTCAGCTTGCGGCGATGCTGGCGCGGCGCTCGCTCTCGACGCTCACGTTCTCGGCGCCACTATCGCCGCCCGCGAGGATCGCGTGGCCGAGGAGCGCGTCGAGCTCGGCATGGAGACTGGCGCAGTGATCGACGCGGTAGTCGGAACCGAGCCTCAACCGGCGGTTGCCCACCGAGGTACTGAACTCAATCACCACGTCGCGATCACCCGGGAAGCCCGCGAGCACGTCCTTGAGCTCGGACAGAACCGACGCCGCCAGCGCGGTGGCGTCGAGCCGCAGCCGCAGCGCGCTCGGCACGGCGATCTCGCGGGCGGCCTGCTCCTGGGCCTCGGCCACCTCCTCAGCGGACGGTTGGAAAGGGTCGACTTGCTGCACGATGATGCACGTCGTCTCGCGGTCCTTGTGGTCGACCCGCCCCCGCACGAGCACGATCGAGTCGGGCGCGAGGAGCTCGCCGGCCGAGTTCAGCGCGTTGCCGAACACGAGCAGTTCCACCGACCCCTCGAGGTCGTCGAGCGTGGCGAACATCATCGGGTCGCCCTTCTTCGTGCGGATCTTCTTGGTCTCGGTGATCATCCCTCCGACCGTGGCCCAGTCGCCGTCGCGGCGGCCGGTCAGCTCGGACAGCGGGCAATCGACGCGCAGGCGTAGCGCCGCCCTGACCTCCTTGAGCGGATGAGCCGAGATGAACAGCCCGATCGACTCCTTCTCGGCCGCCAGCAACTCGGCACGCTCGAACTCGACGGCGGGAATCGGGGCGTGGCTGGGGGTCACGAAGCCGCCGGCGTCGCCGCCACCCCCATCATCGAGACCATCGAAGATCGATCCCTGCCCGATCAGCGCGTCCTGCTGCGCCTTCTGCCCCGCCCCCTGCGCCTGCTCGAGCACCATCAGCATCCCCTTGCGCGTGGCGCCGGTCGAGCCGAATGCGCCGCACTTGATCAGCGCCTCAATCGCCTTCTTGTTGACGGCGCGGTTGTCGACCCGGGCGCAGAAGTCGAACAGGCTGATGAACGGTCCCTTCTCGTTCCTGGCGCGCTTGATCGCCTCGACGGCCTGGTAGCCCACGCCCTTGACCGCGTCGAGCCCGAACCGGATGTTGCCGTCGACGACGACGAACTCGTGATCTGAGAGGTTGACGTCGGGCGGAAGGATCGAGATCCCCATCTGTTCGGCCTGGGAGACGAAGAACGGGACCTTGTCCTTGGTGTCCATCACCGAGGAGATCAGCGCCGCCATGTATTCGGCCGGATAGTTGGCCTTCAACCAGGCGGTCCGGTAGGCAATCAGCGCGTAGCACGCGGCGTGGGAGCGGTTGAAGCTGTAGTCGGCCGACCGCTCGTTGGTCGTCCACAGCCACTCGATTACCTGCTCGCTGGTCCCCGAAGCACGGCACCCGGCGACAAACTCCGGCTTGAGCTTGGCCATCGCCTCACGGTTCTTCTTGCCGATCGCCTTGCGCAGGTCGTCGGCCTTGGCGCCGCTGAAGCCGGCCAGATCCTTGGCGATCTGCATGGCCTGCTCCTGGTAGAGGATCACGCCCTTGGTCGCCTCGAGGATCGGACGCAGCCGCTCGTCTGGGTAGGTGATCAGCTCGGGGTGATGCTTGCCGCGCGCATAGGTCGGAATCTGGTCCATCGCTCCCGGCCGGTACAGCGCGTTCAGCGCCACGAGGTCGTCGAACTCGTCTGGCTTGACCTTCTTGAGCGCCTCGCGCATGCCCTCGGACTCGAACTGGAACACCCCGACGGAGTCGCCGCGGGCCATCATCTCGTACGTGGGCGGGTGATCGAGCGGCAGCGTCGCCATTTCCGGGCGCTCGCCCGTCGAGCGCCCGATGATGTCGAGCGCGTCCTCGATCACGTCCAGGTTGCGCAGCCCCAGGAAGTCCATCTTGAGGAGCCCCAGCTGCTCGACCGGCTTCATCGAGAACTGGGTCACGGTGCGGAACACGCGCTCGCCGTTCTCATCGCTGCCGGCGTCCGCGATCTGGAGGGGGACGATGTCGGTCAGCGGGCGGTCGGCTATGACCACCGCGGCGGCATGGATCGAGGAGTTGCGCACGATGCCCTCGAGGCCCTGGGCCACCTCGACGATCTGGCGCGCCGTGGGGTCGCGATCGACCTCTGCCCGCAGCGGCTCGCCAGGCTTCAGGCAGTCCTCGAAACTGGGTGGCCGCCCCATGATCGGGTCCGGGATCAGCTTGGCCAGGCGGTCCCCGGCGCCGTAGTCGTGCCCGAGCACGCGCGCCGCGTCGCGGGTCGCGGCCCGCGGGAACATCTTGCCGAACGTCACGATCTGCGCCACCGACTCCTTGCCGTACTTGTCGATCACGTAGCGGATCACGCGCTCGCGGCCGCGGACCGAGAAGTCGATGTCGATGTCCGGCATCGACACACGCTCGGGGTTCAGGAAGCGCTCGAACAGCAGGCCGTAGCGCAGCGGGTCGACGTCGGTGATCTGCAGCGAATAGGCGACCAGCGAGCCGGCCGCCGATCCGCGGCCGGGCCCGACCGCGATTCCCGAGTCCTTGGCGAACTTCACGAAGTCCCACACGATCAGGAAATAGCCGCTGAAGCCCATCCGCTCGATCACCTCGAGCTCGTACTCGGCGCGCTCGAGCGCCGCCGCCGGCGGTGGGTCGCCGTAGCGGAAGCGGAGTCCCTCGAGCACCTGTGAACGCAGGTACTCCCCCTCGCTCGCGCCGTCGGGGGTCGGATAGCGCGGGATCAGCTGGCGTCCAAGCTCGAGCTCGACGTCGCAGCGTTCGGCGATCTCGAGCGTCGAGGCGATCGCCTCCGGCCACTCCGCGAACGCCCGGGCCATCTCCTCGCTCGAGCGCAGGTAGAACTCGTTGGCGTCGAAGCTGATCTTGGGCTGGCTGAGCGTCGACTTGGTCTGGACGCACAGCAGCGCGGCGTGATGGCTGTAGTCCTCCCGCCGCAGGTAGTGCACGTCGCCGGTGCCGACCAGCGGACGCCCGACTTCCCGCGCGATCTGCACGATCCCCTCGTTGGCCTGATCCTGCGCCGCCACCCCGTTCTTCTGGACCTCGAAGTAGACGTCGTCGGCGCCGAACGTCTGGATCAGCTCATCGGCGTGGGCGCGCGCGGCATCGGCCCGCCGGTCGAGCAGCAGCTGGCAGAAGCGAGACTGCAAGCAGCCGGTGAGCGCGATCACGCCGTCCGCGTGGGCAGACAGCTGCGCCATGTCGACGGACGGTTTGCCCCGCTGGTAGCCCTCCAGGAATCCCGCCGAGCAGAGCTTGACCAGGTTCCGGTAGCCCGTCGGGGTGGCCGCCAGCAGCGTCAGGTGGAAGCGGTCCAGACGGCCGGGAGCGCGCCTTTCGTGGTCGTCGACCACGTACACCTCGCAGCCCAGCAGCGGCTTGATCCCGTGCTTGCGGGCCGCGGTGAACAGCTCGACCGCGCCGTTCATCACCCCGTGGTCGGTGAGCGCGACAGCCGGCTGATCGAACGACGCGGCGCGCTCCACCAGCGCGTCGATCTTGCACGCCCCGTCGAGCAGCGAGTACTCGGAGTGGACGTGAAGGTGGACGCAGGCTGGGGTCACAGGGCGGGGATTCGGGCAGCGAAAGTGCTCTTCTCCGAGCATAGGCATCGCCGCGGATAGATGGGGCCCACCCACCCCCGGCTGGCTGCGTTCATCCGCATTGTGCGCGCTCGAGCCACTGCAGCAGCAGTGAGAGCGGGCGCTGATCGCCCGCGATCTCGGGAGCGGCGACCGAGCCACCGAGGACGGCCATGAGCTCCTGGGACGCGCACACGATCACGGTCGAGACGAGGCCGTGGGGAGCGATGGCCGAGGCGAGCGCCGCCCTGCCGTCGCGGACCTGGAGATAGGCGTCGGGCGACGGATCCTCGGGCCGGCGGTGACCGATCGTGAAGCGTTCGCCGGCCGTCCACTCGGGCTCGATCATCAGCGCGGCGAGGGTCATGGCCAGGAGCGGGTCGAGCTCGACTCCGGCCGCACGCAGGTCTCGCAGCGCCAGCGGGGCGGTCAGGAGTCGGTCGAGCGCCGGAAGACGGCGGCGATCGCCTCGCACCCGCGCGAACCGTCGCCCCGGCGCCAGACGGCCAAGACGGCGTCGGAACCGACCGGCCGCGAGCAGCCTGGCGATGCCGGCCAGATCACCCACGAGCTGGAAGTCGACCTCCGAGAGTGGCCGTGGCGTCGGATCGAGTTGCACCTGAACGGTCACGCTGTCCACGGTCACCTGCGCCCAAAGGACGTCGCTGAGCGCGAGGTCGTAGGCGACCGGGTGGGGATCCGCGGCGCGCTGGGCCGGCAGCAGCGCCAGCAGCAGATGGCCGGCCGTCGAGGAATCCTGCTTGGCGAGAGCGCGGAACGCCTTGCCCATCCACGGCTTGACAGGCCTGCCAAACGGGGCCGGCAGTGGCTTGAGGGCCTCGGCCGCCGGCGCCTCCTCGGGGACCGGTGCTGCCTCGGCCTCCGGCTCCGTCTCGTCGGCATCCTCGGACGAAGGGACCACCGGGGTCCGTTCGCGTAGGCGGGTGAGCGCCTCGCTCAGCCGCTCGGGCTCAACATGACCGGCCGCCGGCGGCGCGGGGGTCCCCGCCGCGGTTGGGCCGGCGCGGCTGGTGGAGCTGCCCGGGAGCGGAGGCGACGCGGTCGCCTGGCCCGTGGCGCGGAGCTGGCGAAGCTCCCCACGGACGAGGTCGATTGCCTCGTAGGCGCGGGCGGTCCGCCGGCGCTGGGCGTCGATCTCGTCCCGCTGAGCCTCGATCTCCTGCCGCTGGGCCCGGACCTCCTGCCGTTGGACCTCGATCTCCTCGTGCTGGGCGCCGATCTGCTCACGCTGCGTCTCGATCTCCTCGTGCTGCGCGCCGATCCGCTCACGCTGCCTCTCGATCTCCTCATGCGCGGCGGCGAGTTCGCGCTCGAGCGCGGCCATCCGTTCGGCCCCCGCGCCGGACCTCGCGGCGCGGGCATCGGCCATGGCCACCTCCTGCCGGAGCGCGATGCCGTCGCGTGCGTGCTCGGGCGGCAGTTGGGGCACGACCTGCGGGACACCCGGCGTCGCGCTCCGGAGCGCGAGCTCACGGCGGATCGCCTCGGTTCTGTACGAGGTCGGCGGTGAGCCCGACGAAGGCGGTGACGGCGGCGGCGGAGCCGGGGTCGGCGGCGCGCGCTCGGCCAGGCGACGCTCCGCCGCGGCCCGGGCGGCCTCGGCGGCGGCGGCCAGATGTCCGGCCTCGTCGACCGCGCGGCGCATCCGCGTCAGCTCGCGCTCGAGGTCCGCGACGCGCTCGTGGAGCGCCGCGAGGTCGCGGCGCGCCGCGCGCGTGTGCCGTGTCAGTTCCTGTTCGAGGTCCGCTCGGAGCGCCCGCTCGGCGTGGGCGTCCTGCTGGCTGGAGCGCAGCCGGCGCTCGCGGTCGGCGATCGACTCCCGCAGCCGCTCGGACTCCTCCCGGGCCTCGGTCAGGTCGTGCTCCAGCCCCTCCACGTGCGCGGCGAGCTCGGCCACACGCCGACGGGCGCTCTCGGCCGCCAGCTCGGAGCTCCGCGCCCGGCGCGCTTCGATCAGATCGGGGTCCGGCTCCTCCGTCGATTCATCCGCAACCACCACGTCGCCGATCGGCAGCGGGACCATTACCCCGCCGAGCTGGAGGTACGTCCTCCCTGGGAGCGACGGCGCCAGCTCCGCCGGCACCGAGAAGCTCATCCGCCATGTGCCGGGCGCGGCGCCGGTGAGCGAAGGAGGCTCCGGCATGGCGAGGAACCGCTGCCGCCCGGCCGGACCGTCGAACACCACCATCATCTGCCCGCGCAGCTCCGCGCGGCGCCGGCGCCACCGACCGGTCACGCGCACGGTCACACGGGCGCCCTCCGAAACGAGCTCGACCGCCTCGACTCCGAGCGAAGAGGGCAGATCGGTCATCGGCGCGGACGGTAAGGCCGCGCGCGGACGTTACCGGCAAAAAAATCGGGGCCTGGCCCCGGCGCCTTCGCTTATTCGTCGTCGTCGCCGTGGTGCAAGGCAACCGCGACGCCGCCGGCGACGACCAGGCCCGCCGCGCCGGCGATGGCCAGCTTGCGCGGCAGCCTGGGATAGCGCCCGCGCACGTATAACCGCACGCCCTGCCACACGACGAAACCAAGAAGCTTGTAACCCATGGGCGGAGCCTACCCGTCCCGGTCGCGATCACGCAGGCGCCAGGCCATCCGCGACTGCAGCGACCACAGCTCGATGAACCCCGGCGAGGCGGCCTGCGCGAACAGCCCGCCCGACTCGGTGAACGTCGCCAACTGGGCGTCGTACACCGCGTGCGGCGAGGAGCGCGTCACGACCCGGGCCGATCCCTTATACAGCTTGATCCCGATCGCCCCGGTCACCTGGGAGTTGGCCGCCTCCATATACGCGTCGAGATCGCTGCGGAGCGGGTCCCACCAGAGCCCGGCGTAGACCAGATACGCCCATTTCTGGTCGAGGATCGGCTTGAGCTGGTTCTGATGGATGGTTCCGACCAGCTTCTCGAGCTCGCCGTGGGCGAGCAGCAGGATCGTCGCCGCCGGCACCTCGTAGATGTCGCGCACCTTGAGGCCGACGATCCGGTCCTCGATGTGGTCGACGATGCCGACCCCGTGCCGGGCGCCGATCTCCCCGGCCCGCTCGAGCAGCGAGACCAGCTCGAGCCGCTCGCCGTTCAGCGCTACCGGCACGCCGCGCTCGAACTCGAGCGTGACGATCTCGGGTTCGTCGGGCGCCTCCTCGGGACGGGTGACGAGCTGGAACACGTCGTCTTCGGGCGCGTGGTCGAGCTCCTCGATCCAGCGCCCCTCGCTCGAGCGCCCCCACAGGTTGTCGTCGATCGAGTACGGCGCGACCTCGGTGCCGCCCTTGACCGGAATCCCGTGCTCGCGTGCGTACGCGACCTCCTCCTCGCGGCCCATCCGCCAGCCCCGCACGGGCGCGATCACCTTCAGCTCGGGACCGAGCGTCGCCACGGTGGCGTCGATCCGGACCTGGTCGTTGCCCTTGCCGGTGCACCCGTGCGCGATTGTGTCGCAGCCCGACTGACGCGCATACTGCACCGCAAGCTTGGCGATCAACGGGCGCCCGAGCGCCGTGAACAGCGGATAGCCGAGACCATAGACCCCGTTCGCCTTGATCGCGGGGATGACGTACTCGCGCGCGAACTCCTCGCGCGCGTCGACCACGTGGCAGTCGATCGCGCCGAGCCGCAACGCCTTGCCGCGCACGACCTCGAAGTCCTCGCCCGGCTGGCCCAGGTTCACGGTGAGCGCGACTACCTCGGCGTCGTAGCGCTCCTGGATCCACTTGAGCATCACGCTGGTATCCAGCCCGCCGCTGTAGAGCAGCAGCACGCGGTGGACGTGTGCGGGATCGGCCTCGTAGGTGGTGGTGGGCAGCGGCCCGATGTGGGTGCTCACGGAGCGGAAGGGTATTGGTACCGCAAGTTGACGACCGGGCCATGTAAAACGCGGCAAACCCGGTCCCCGCCGATCCGCCCAGGCGACATAAGCATGCCCACGATGCTTATCTCGCCAAAGCCGGCCGGCAAATGGGAGGTTTGGCACGTTGTGCAGGGCGGGGCGGCGGGCGTCATGCAGTGTCCCGAATCAGAAATTGGATGGCATTCGAGCGGCCGAATTTCTGCCTCGGGACATTAGCGGGAAGGGGGCAGGCCCCCTCCCGGCCTCCCCCCGTTGAGGCCGGATGGTCGGGCGGGCGAAGCCCGCCGTTCGCGTTGACCATGCGGGGATGGCGAGCGTGGCGAACATCAACGACGTGCTCGAGGGTCATGTGACGCTCGAGATCGAGTGCGTCGATCGGACCTTGTTGAACGCGTACGTCCCGGGCCTGCAGGTGCCCGGCCAGATCGTGCGGTTTGTGTGCGGGCATCTCGGTCATCCAATCCCCTCACCGGCGTTGCTGGGACGGATCGGCGATCGTTTCCGAGCCGAGACCCGGCGGTTTGTCCGCGCCCGGGGGATCCCGGTGTTGCGGCTGGCATCACCGAATCGGTCGCGGTGGGATGACCGCAAGCTCGATCACGTGCGCCCGCACCTGGAGCAAGCGGAGCGGGAGGGTCGCTTCGGCGTCGTCGCGCTGGTGGTGTGCGAGGAGTTCCAGCGGGTGTGGAGCGCCCGGAACCGTTCGCGCACACCCGGGGTCGCGAGCCTTGACGTCTTCTGGGAGAAGCGGCGCGTTGGGGCCTACTACTTCTACCTGCTGGACCCGGAGTTCGGGCCCGCGTTCATCAACATCTGCACCTACGCGCCGTGGACCACGAAGGTTTGGCGCAACGGCCACGAGTGGGCCAAGCGCCAGGCGCTGCGCGCCGGGCTCGGCTTTAGCGAGCTGCACAACCGGTTTGGGTCCTGCTCGGAGCCGCAGCGCTCGCAGGCGATCTACGACAGCCTCGGCCCCGAGCACATCCAGGCGTTCCCCGACCATTGGATCGACCAGATACCCACCCCGCTCACGCCCGAGGACCGGGCGGCCGGCTACTGGTTGGAGCTCCACAGGTCTCGATGGTGTTCGCCCGGCAACCGCGCCGACCCACCCAGCACCGCTACCAGACCCGGATCTTCACCACCGGCACCGAGATCCGGATCGACTTCCGCTACAAACACTTCCGCGTCAAGCAGTACCTCAAGGACGGCCGCGCGCTGCGCATCGAGACGGTCATCAACCGACCCGAGGACCTCGAGGTCAAACGAACCGGAGCCCTGGGCTTTGGGGACATCAGAGCAGCAGCCCCGGCCGGCGCCCTCTGCCACGTACTCGGCGCCGTCACCGGCTTCACCAACAAAAGCCTCCGCGGCCTCGTCGCCGCGCATCTCCGGCACGACTACAACCAACACCAGACGAGCTACGACCTCCGCCGACTGCGCCCGCACGGTCTCATCCAACGCTCCCCAAAACCAACACCCACGTCCTAACCGACCAAGGCTTCCGCGTCGCGGCCTTCTACACCAAGCTGCGAAACCGGCTCCTCCGACCACCCCTCGACGCCGACAAACCACCCGCAAAACTCCAGATCAGACAAGCCCTAAAAACCTTCGAGAACGCCGTCGCCGAATACATCCACGCCGCCCGCCTCACACCCGCAAGCTAAAACGCGTCACAACCTCACGGCTTTCAGCCACCAAGTCGAACTAGCTAAACGTCTCCTTGACCACGAGGCGCTGTTGTTTGGCGGCGAACTCGGCGAACCGTGCGGCAAACTCGCCGCGCGCCGCCGCTTCTTCCTCGCCCAAGCGGGCGATCAAGGCCCCAAGCGCCAACAGCGCCGCCTCCCCGTTCTCGGCTCGAGCGACCTCGGGCGCGAGTGAGCGCAGCAGGACGATCTGGACCTCGCGGTCCTGGTGGCGCCCGAGCACGTCCTGGAGCGCCTTGAGCGTCTTGATCATCGGCTTGACCACCTCGCCCGGATAGAGCGGCGCGCCGAACAGCTCCAGCAGGTAACGAAGCTCCTTGCCCTTCTTGCGCATCTCGTGGTACTGCTCGGCCGGGCTGGATTCGTCGATCGCGCTCCCCATCCGGACCATCTGCCGGTACACCTTCCGGATCCGCTCGCCGGCCACCGCGGCGATCGGCCGCGCGGCGTCCGGGCGCTGCTCCTCGTCGGACACCTCGAGCCCATCGAGGAACGACCTCCATGCGCTCAGCAGCGTCAGGGTTCGTTCCGAGCGAAGCGCCGTCACGAGCGCGCGCCGCGCGCGGGCGCGCCGGCCGCGGAGGACCTCGAGCAACGGATCGAGGTCGTCGCGCATCGACTCCGGCACGAGCGCCTGCATCGCGGCGAACTCGAGCACGTGCACGTCGAGGTCGCGTGCGTCGCCGGTGGCCTGCTGGAGCCAGCGGCACTCGGCGCGGAAATGGGCCAGCTCGGCCGGTTCGAACACTCCCTTCAGCTCACGCTGCACCGCTCGGGAGCGCCGCACCGAGACGCGGAGGTCATGCAGGAACTCACTGTCGAGATCGGCGATCGTCCCCTCGAGGTTCGCCTCGATCACCTCGAGCAGCGCGCGCAGCACGAGTGCGGCGGCCGCATCCGCCCGCTGCTCTCCTCGCAGCGGCACCTCGATCTTGGAGGGCACGCCGCCGGGCGCGCGCCCGGCCGCCCGGACCGCCTCGTCGACCAGCGGCTGGTCGGCGGCCTTGAAGCCGAGCTCGCCCAGCGTTGCCTCGACCTGGAGGCGCGCCTTGTCGTAGCCGCGTATCCCGGTGATCCGCAGGCGCGGGCGCAAGGGCGAATCGGCACCGGCCGGGTCGACCAGCTCCGGCTCCTCGAGCGCGAGGCGCACCACGGTCTTGCCTTCGTCGTCGAGCACCGAGATAAGTCTTTCGCGAGCATGCACGTGGACGAGCGGCAGTAGCGCCCGCACGTCGGTGAGCGCTGACAGCGACTCACGCAGCGAGCCGGCCGGAAGCGCTGAGGCGAACAGCGGCTCGGTCGGAGCCTCCGCCGGCAGGGACGCCCGGGCAACGCCCGAGTCCACCTCGAACAGCGACAGCGCACCGTCGGCGTGGACGAGCGACAGCCCTGCGGCGTGGAGCAGGCCGTCGAAGGTGTCGTAGTAGACACGATCGTGCACCCCCTGCACCCCGTCCTGCACCCGCAGCGCCGCGGCCAGCGCGTCGCCGGCGCCGCGCAGCGTCATCCGGTCGGGGAGCAGCAGCTCGGAGCCGCTCATGGCGCCAGCGCCCCCAGCCGCGCGACGGCCTCGTCCACCTCCTCGTCGGTGACGATCAGAGGCGGCTCGAGGCGGATCGTGGCCGGCCCGGTGGCGTTGACCACGAGCCGCTGTTCGAACAGCGCGCGGCGCGCCAACTCGGCGGCATTAAGGTCGGAGTCCACGTCGATGGCCAGCATAAGGCCGCGCCCGCGCACCCGCACGACGTACGGCAGCTCCGCGAGCGCCGAGGCCAGCCGCTCGCCGGCGGTCCGCACGCGCGCCAGCAGATCTGGGTCCGAGCAGATCTGGAGCGCCACCAGCGCGGCGGACGCCGCCACCGGGCCGCCGGCAAACGTGGAGCCATGATCGCCGGGCTGGAACGTGTCGGCCAGCCGCGGGCCGGTAACGAGCGCGCCGATCGGCAGCCCACCCCCGAGTGCCTTGGCGCTGGTCATCGCATCGGGGACGACATCGGTCTGCTCGTAGGCCCACAACGTGCCGGTCCGTCCCATCCCGCATTGGATCTCATCGAACATCAGCGCGGCGCCGGTCCGGTCGCAGGCCTCCCGCGCGGCGTGCAGCAGCTCGTCGGAGAGGACGTTGATGCCCGTCTCCCCCTGGATCGGTTCGAGCAGTACCGCCGCCGTCTCATCGTCGACCGCGTTCTCGAGCGCCTCCGGATCCTTGGGCACCACCACAAATCCCGGCACCAGCGGTGCGAACGGCGCCTGCTTGGACTCCTGGGGCGTCGCCGACAACGCGCCGTACGTCCGCCCGTGGAAGGCCGCCTCCAGCACGATCACCTTGCCTCCAGGACGCGCACGCCGGGCAAGCTTGATAGCCGCCTCATTCGCCTCGGCTCCCGAGTTGCACAGGAACACCTTGCCGCCCAGCGAGCTCTCGGCAAGTTGCGCGGACAGCCTCATCGCCGGCTCGGTGTAGTAGAGGTTGCTCACGTGCGTGAGCCGCCCGGCCTGCTCCCGGATCACCTCGACGACACGGGGATGGCAGTGGCCCACGTTCAGGACCGAGATCCCGGCGAGGAAGTCCAGGTACTCGTTGCCCTCGGAATCCCACAGCCGGGAGCCCGAGCCGCGCACGAACTCGACCGGGTTGCGGACGTAGGTGGGGATCGCGTGAGCCGCCTCAAGGCTCTGGAGTTCGGCCAGGCTCATATCGCCGGGCCGATCTTGGTTCCCTGCCCGGCATCGGTGAAGAGCTCGAGCAGGAGAGAGTGGGGCACGCGGCCGTCGACGATGTGGGCGAACGAGACGCCGCCGTCGATCGCGTCGACGCACGCCTGGAGCTTGGGGCGCATTCCGCCTGCGACCGTCGGCAAGGCTTCCTGGACGAGGTCCGCGCCGACCTCGGAGATGACGCTCGAAGCGTCGTCGGGGTCGCGCAGCCACCCGGGCACGTCGGTCAGGAACATAATCTTGTAGGCGCGCAGCGCCCGCGCCACCGCGCCCGCCGCCTCGTCGGCGTTGATGTTGTACGAGTTGCCCTCGCGGTCGGCGCCGACACTGGCCACGACCGGGATGTAGTCCTGCGCCACGTGCGTGAGCACACCCGTGTCGACGCGCTCGATGGCACCCACGAACCCGATGTCCTGGCCGCTCGGCGCGGTCCGGCGGGTGACGCGGAACAGCAGGCCGTCGTCGCCGCAGAGCCCGACCGCGGGCTGGCCGTGGCGGTTGATCAGCAGGACGATGTCCTTGTTCACCTTGCCTACGAGCACCATCTTCGCGACCTCGACCGTCTCGGCATCGGACACGCGCAAGCCGTCGACGAATTGCACCGGAAGGTCGAGGCGCTGCATGTAGCCGGTGATCTCGGGGCCGCCGCCGTGGACGATCACCGGGTTCATGCCGACGTACTTGAGCAGCACCACGTCGCGCGCGAACTCCTCCTTGAGCGCCGGGTCGGTCATCGCCGCGCCGCCGTACTTGATGACCACGGTCCTGCCGTGGAACTCCCGGATGTAGGGCAAGGCCTCGAGCAACGTGGTGACGTCGCGCACCGGCCGCTCGTTATGCGTCATGGAGCTAGGTGGTGTACTCGGCATTCAGCGTCACGTATTCATGTCCCAGGTCGGAGAAGTAGCGCTCCACCTCCGCCCCCTCCCCCGGGAGCCCTACCTCGTACTCGATCTCCTCGCGTTGCACCGCGGTCCGCAGGGCATCGGCGTCGTGGGGCACGAACTGGCCTGCCCGGCACACCTGCACGCCCTCGATGGCCACGTCCACCGCGAGCGGCGCGGTGCCAGGCATCGCCATGCCGACGGCCTGGACGATCCGGCCCCAGTTCGGGTCCCCGCCGTACAGGGCCGTCTTCACCAGCGGCGAATCGGCGACAGCATGCGCGACACGCGCGACAGATCTGTCGTCTCCCCCACGCACGACCACGCGACCGATCCGTCGCGCTCCCTCCCCGTCGCGCACCATGTAGAGCGCGAGCTGACGCAGCAGGGCGTCGAGCCCCTCACCGAAGCGAACCTCGTCCTCGGTCTCGGGATCGACTTGCACGCCGGACTCGCCGCTGGCCTGGAGGATCACCGTGTCGCTCGTCGAGAGCTGGCCGTCGACGCTGACCCGCTCGAAGGAGCGCTTTACTGTCACCCCGAGTAGGAGTTCGCACGTCTCGGGCGACAGCGCAGCGTCGGTCTGCACGAAGCAGAGCAGCGTGGCGAAATTGGGCGAGATCATCCCGGCGCCCTTGGCCTGGGCGCTCAGGCGCACCGTCCCCGCCTCGAGCCCGACCTCGAGGCTGGCCTGCTTGTCGAGCACGTCGGTTGTGCGGATGGCGCGGGCGAAGTCGCCCTCCCCATCGGGCCGTAGCGCGTGCGTCGCGGCGACGATCCCCTGCATGACCGCGTCCATCGGCAGCGGCACGCCGATCACGCCGGTCGACGCGACCGCCATCGCGCTCTCGATGCCGACGCCGCTGGCCAGCGCCGCGGCGCCCTGCATCTTGGCCGCGTTCTCGAACCCGGGCCGGCCGGTGGCCGCGTTGGCGTTGCCGGCGTTGACCACGACGCCGCGGATCCCGTGGAGGTTGCAGCGCTCGCGGCACAGGAGCACGGGCGCCGACTGGGTGCCCGAGCGCGTGAAACGCGCCGCGCTCGTCGTGGCCGGCGCGCTCGAAGTGAGCAGGCCAAGGTCGAGATCCCCGCTCGGCTTGATCCCGCACGCCACGCCGGCGGCTCTGAACCCGCGCGGAAGGCCGCCCTCCGATTCGATGACGTTCCCAGGGACCTCAACCCAGCGCGACTTGAAGAACGAGCCGGTCGCGGTCACCGAACCACCTCGCGCGCGGATGATCCTCTCACGCCGATCCCCTCGTCCTCCGGCAGCCCGAACATCAGGTTGAGGTTCTGCACGGCCTGCGAGGCGGCGCCCTTCCACAGGTTGTCGAGCGCGGCGAACACGATGACCCGGCCCGTGCGCTCATCCCGGTGCACCGAGATGCGGCAGATGTTCGTCTCGCGCACGTCGCGGACGCCGGGCGGCCCTGCCGCGAGCTCGACGAACGGCTCGTCGGCGTACGCGTCCGCGTACAGCCGCTCGAGGTCTCCGGCATCGCTGCCGTCGGCGAGCGTCACGTAGCAGGACACGAGCTCCCCCTGATCGAGCGGCACGAGGTGCGGCACGAACGTGATGCGCAGCTCGGCGCCGAGCGCCGTCAGTTCCTGCTCGATCTCGGGGATGTGACGGTGGCGCGGGACGCCGTAGGCGTTGAGGTTCTCGTCCACCGTGACGAAGTGCGTCTTGTCGGTCGCGGTGCGGCCGGCGCCGGACACGCCGGACTTCGCGTCGATGACCACGTCCTCGATCAGGCCGGCGCGCGCCAGCGGCGTCAGCGCGAGCAGCGAAGCCGTCGGGTAGCACCCCGGGTTGGCCACCAGCGAGGCGCCGCGGATGTCGTCGCGGTAGAGCTCGGGCAGGCCGTAGACCGCGCCGCCGAGGAGCTCGGGGGCCTGGTGCTCGCGATACCACTGCCCGTACACCGCCGGGTCGCGCAGACGGAAGTCCGCGCTCAGGTCGACCACGCGCACCCCCCCCGCGCGCAGCTTGGCCACGAGCGGCGCGGCGGCGCCGTGCGGGTAGGCGACGACCGCGGCATCCACGTCGGCGTGACGGTCGAGGTCGAGTTCCTCGAGCTCCATCGGCACGCGGTGGTGCGGGTAGAGGTCGTCGAGCCGGCGGCCCTGGTCACTGCGGGCGGTCAGGGCCTTCAACTCGAACGAGGGGTGCCGGTACAGCAGGCGCGCGGTCAGTGCGCCCGTGAAGCCCGCGGCGCCGAACACCGACACGCTAGGCGGCACGGATCCTCCCTCCCACCTCACGCTCGAGCGCGGCAGCGATCGCCTGCCGCCGCTCGGCCACCTCCTCGTCGGTCAGCGTGCGATCGGCCGCGCGGTAGGTGAGCCGGAGCGCCAACGAGACGTTTTCGGGCCCGAGCTTGTCGGGGTCGCGGTAGACGTCGAACACCTCGACGGCGACCAGCAGCGAGCCGCCGGCGCCGCGTGCGGCGTCGATCACCTCGGCCGCGCTCACCTTCTCCGAGACGACCACCGCGAGGTCCTCGCGGACGTCCGGGAAGTCGCTCACCGCGCGGTAGAGAGTGGTGACCGGAACGGGCACCACGTCGAGGTCGAGCTCGAACCCCGCCACGGTGTCGCCTAGATTCCACTCGGCGGCCACGAGCGGGTGGATCTCGCCGATCCAGCCGACCGGCTCCCCGTCGGCGAGGATGCTCGCCGCCCGCCCCGGGTGCAGGAACGGCTCGCTGCCACGCACCACCGTCCACGGGACGCGCAGGGCGTCGAGCAGGCCGGCCAGGACGCCCTTGGCCGCGAAGAAGTCGACTGCCCGTGGCTGGGGGTCGCGCCAGGTCGCGGGACGGGCGGAGCCGGTGAGCAGCGCGCCGAGGTGGTAGGGCTCGCGAGGGAGCCGGTCTTCGTCCTCGGGTAGGTAGACGGCGCCGGCTTCGAACACGCGCACGGTCGCGGCACCGCGGGCGCGGTTGTGGCGCGCGATGTCGAGCAGCGAACCGAGCAGTGTCGTGCGCAGCACCGACTGGTCGGACGACAGCGGATTGGCGAGCGCGACCGCGCGGCGCAGGGGGTGGTCGTCGCCCAGCCGTAGGCGGTCGCTGACCTCGGGGCTGGTGAAGCTCCAGCCGACGATCTCGTGCAGCCCCTGCGCGATCAGCGCGTCGGATGCCTGCCGGCGCAGTCGCTGGCGCGGCGTCAGCTTGGCGTGCGCTTCGTGGCGCGACGGCAGGGTCGCGGGCAACTTATCGAGGCCGTTGATCCGCGCGACCTCCTCGATCAGATCCGCCTCGCGCGTGACGTCACCGCGGCGGAACGCGGGGACCGTCACCTCCAAGCCGTCGTGCGCCCATGCCGTCCCGAACTCGAGCGCCTTGAGGATTTCGGCGCTGCGCTCGCGCGGGATCTCGACCCCGAGCAGCCCGGCGACGCGCGCGTCCCGCAGCGCGATCGTCTTCGGCGGCGGACCGTCCCCTCCGATGTCGATCGTGCCCCGGACGAGCCGCGCACCGGTCAGCTCGAGCATCAGCTGGGCCGCGACCGCCTGCGCCTCCATCGCCTGCTCGGGCTGGATCTGCTTCTCGAAGCGGCTCGACGCCTCGCTGCGCAGCCCGAGCTTCAGCGAGGTGCGGTGGATGTTGGCCCCGTTCCAGTTCGCCGCCTCCATCAGGACGCGGGTGGTGCCCGGCTCCACCTCGCTGCGCGCGCCGCCCATGATGCCGGCGATCGAGGTGGGGCCGTCGGCGTCCTCGATCAGGACCATGTCCGAGTCGAGTATGCGGGTCTGCCCGTCCAGGGTCTCGATCGTCTCGCCGTCGCGGGCGCGCCGGACGGTTAGCTTCGCCCCGGACACACGGTCGAGGTCGAACGCGTGCAGGGGCTGGCCGGTGAGCAGCATCACGTAGTTGGTGATGTCGACCACGTTGGAAATCGGACGCTGGCCGGCGGCCATCAGCCGCGCCTTGAGCCAGAACGGACTCGGCCCGATCGTCACGTCCTCGAACGCGCGCGCGGTGAAGCGCGGGCAGAGATCGGGACACTGGACTTCGACGCTGGCCGCGGTGAGCTCGCCGCGCGTACCGGGGTCCTCGCTCCAGGGCGGCGGCGACAGCGGCGCGCCGGTCGCGGCGTGAGCCTCGCGGGCGACACCGTAGACGGCCAGGCAGTCGGGGCGGTTGGGCGTGATCTCGAGCTCGAGCACGTCGGTGGCGATCGGCAGAACGCGTTCCAGCGGTGTCCCGGGCGGGAGACCGTCGGTCTTGAGGACCATGATGCCGTCGTGGTCGGTGCCGATCGCGACCTCGTCCTCGGCCAGGATCATCCCGCTGGACTCGACCCCGCGTAGCTTCGCCTTGCCGAGCTTCGATCCGTCGGGCATCACCGCACCGGGTTTGGCGACGGCCACCGTCTGGCCGGCGGCCACGTTGGGCGCGCCGCACACGATCTGCTGCGGGCTGCCGCTGCCGATGTCGACGAGGCAGACGCGGAGACGATCGGCGTTGGGGTGCTGCTCGGCCTTGAGGACGCGGCCGATCACGAAGTTCTCGAGCGCGCTCACGCCGTGACCGTGGATCGCCTCGACCTTGGTCCCGGTCATGGTCAGCCGGTCCGCAAGCGCGTGCGTATCGAGCGGCGGATCGACGTACTCGCGCAGCCAGTGGAGCGGAACGCGCATCAGCCGAACTGCTCCAGGAAGCGGACGTCGTTGTCGAAGAGCTTGCGTATGTCCGGGACGCGGTGCTTGAGCATGGCGATCCGGTCGATGCCCATCCCGAAGGCGAAGCCCTGGATCTGCTCGGGGTCGTAGCCGTGCTCGCGCACGTACTCGAACACGTTCGGGTCGACCATCCCGGAGCCGAGGATCTCGAGCCACCCCTCGCCTTTGCACACCGGGCACCGGCTGCCGTCGGGCATGAATCCCTCCCGGCAGTTGAAGCACGACACGTCGACCTCGACGCTCGGCTCGGTGAACGGGAAGAAGTGCGGGCGCAGGCGAACCCGGCGGTCCTCGCCGAAGATCGCGCGCGCAAACGCGAGCAGGGTGCCCTGCAGATCGGCGAGCGTGATGTCGGTGTCGACGGCGAGCCCCTCGATCTGATGGAACTGCGGCGTGTGGGTCGCGTCGTTGTCGGGCCGGTAGGTGCGCCCGGGGACGATGATGTAGAGAGGCGGCGGGTGATGCTCCATCGCCCTGATCTGCATCGGCGAGGTGTGCACGCGCAGCAGCTGCGCGTTCGGGTCGAAGATGTCGGGCACCGGCTCGACGTAGAACGTGTCGGTCATCAGCCGCGACGGGTGCGTCGGCGCGTGGTTGAGCGCGTCGAAGTTGTAGTAGACCGTCTCAACCTCCGGACCCTCGGCGACGTTGAAGCCCAGCCCGATGAACACGTCCTCGATCTCGCGCCGGGTCTGGGTGACGAGGTGAAGCCGCCCGATCTGGTGGGCCGGGTCAGCGGGGAGCGTGACGTCCACCCGGTCGCGTTCGAGGCGTTGCTCGAGCTCGATCGCCGCCAGCTGATCGGCGCGCTGCTCGATGGCGGCCTCCAGGGCCTTGCGCGCCTCGTTGGCCGCCTTGCCGGTGGGCCCGCGCCGCTCGAGCGGTAGCTGGGCCACGTTCCGCAACAGGTTGGGCAGCTCGGCCTTGCGCCCGAGGTAATGAATGCGGACGTCTTCGAGGGTGGCGGTGTCTCCGGCGGTGGCGATCGCCTGTTCGCCCTCGGCCCGGATCTGCTCGATGCGCTCGGTCATTCCGTGGCCATCCTAAGGCTCAGCTCGTAGAGGGCAACGGTGGCGGCCATCGCCGCGTTCAGGGAGTCGGTGGCGATTGGGATGTGAGCTAGATGATCGGCGCCCGCAACGACCTCGCCCGGCAACCCGTCACGTTCTGCGCCGATCATCAGGGTCGCCTCACATGGTTCTTTGGCGCTGGAGCTGACATATACGCCGCCTGAGCGCCAAAGTTCCGGCAAGGGTTCGCCGGCGCGGGGCACAAGCGCGATCTTCAGGCCCGGCAGCGTGTCCAGGGTGCCCCGCGCCAGGGGTACTGCGAAGACCGCGCCCATCGACGCCCGCACCGCCTTGGGGCTGTACGGATCGGCCGTCCCCGGCCCCAGCGCCACCGATGAGGCGCCGAACGCCTGGGCGGAGCGCAGGACCGCCCCTACGTTCCCCGGGTCGCGGACGCCGTGGAGATACACGCACAGAGGTCCGGCCGGCGCCGATGCCCACCGCTCCTCGTAGACCGCGAGCGTGCGCGTCCCCGAGCCGAGGCCCGACGCGGACGCCAAGACTGAGGGCTCGACCTCGGTCCCTGCCAAACCGCTGCCCGCCGCCGCATATCGCTCGATGGCGGTCCACCCCTGGGCATCGGCCACTGTCAACAAATCCTCACCCTCGGCCACGAACAACCCGGAGCGCTCGCGCCAGCGCCGCCGTTGGCGAAGCTTGCGGATCTCCTTGAGCCGTGCGTTATGGTGACTGGTGATGGGCATGGTGCGTGGGCTGTTGTTGCCGTGCTGCTGTCTGGTGATCGCGGCGCGGATCATCGCCAGCTACCGGCAGGCCAAGGTGCAGGCGGCCGAGTAGGCGTGCGCAAGCGAGATCAAGCAGGCCTCCCCGAACCTGGCCAACGTCACCCCCGCCGAGCGGGAGCGGCGGCTCAAGGAGGCGACCGTGTTCGCGCAGTGCATGCGCGCGCAGGGCATCAACTTCCCGGATCCCACGACCGCGCAGGCCAATCCCCAGGCCTACCTGAAGGCGGTCAGCTCGATCGACACGAGCAGCCCCGCCTACAAGGCGGCCGCCCCGAGCTGCCGGTCGCAGGCGCTCAAGGTCGCTTCCGCGTGAGTCTCTTCTGATGTCTGTCGTCGCTGTCGGGGTCATGGTCATCAAAAAAGGCGCCTCTCCGTAGGAGCGGCGCCCGGTTGGCGGTGCTGGGTGGTCGGCGTCTCGTCAGCCGGCCGCCAGCGCCTCGCGGGCGCGGTCGGCAAAGCGTCGGAAGGTGTCGCCGTCGCGGACGGCGATGTCCGCGAGGATCTTGCGGTCGAGCTCGACGCCGGCGAGCTGAAGACCGTGCATGAACTGCGAGTAGGACATGTCGTGCTGGCGCGCCGCGGCATTGATACGGGTGATCCACAGCCGCCGGAAGTCGCGCTTGCGGTTACGCCGATCGCGGTAGCGGTACTGGTCGGCCTTGAGCACCGCCTCCTTGGCCACGCGGTAGTGACGGCTGGCGTCGCCGCGATAGCCCTTGGCCAGCGCGAGCGTGGCGCGGCGCTTCTTGCGCGCGTGGACCGAGCGCTTGACCCGTGTCATCCGCGCTCCCTCCGCTTGGCGCCGAGCAGCTCCTTCACCCGCGGCTCATCGTGCGGACTGATCCACGACGGCTTCGCCTGGCGCCGCTTGCGCTTGGGCGTCTTCTTCTCGAGGATGTGGGTCGAGAACGCGCGCCGCCCCCGGACCTTGCCGGTGGCGGTCAGCTTGAAGCGCTTCTTGGCGCCGGAGTGCGTCTTCATCCTGGGCATCGGAAACTGCCGCTAGTAAAGCAGACGTCAGCGCCGCACCGCGAACGTCGCCGTGCTAAACGACGCGGGCCAGCGGCGCCACTCCGCCGGAGTGGTTCAGGCGGCGGCGCCGCGTGGACGCGAGGCGGCCGCCTCGTCGTCGGGCTGTCCGTTGGGCGCGGCGTCGCCCGTCCCGTCCGCGGACGCCTCGGCTTCGACGGCGGCGGAGTCGGTGGGCGCCGCCGCTATCGGCGGGCGCTCGTCAGCCGATTTCTCCTGATGGCCGTCTTTCTCGCTGGCCAGCACCGCCTTCGACGGGGCGAGCAGCATGGTCATGTTCCGTCCATCCTGAACCGGCGACTGCTCGACGACCGCGATATCGGAGAGCTCGCCGGCCAGGCGCTCGAGCAGCGCCGTCCCGCGCTCCGGGTGCGTGACCTCACGCCCCCGGAACATGATCGTGATCTTGACCTTGTCGCGGTGCCGCAGGAACCGGGCCACGTGGCCCTTCTTGGTGTCGTAGTCGTTCTGCGCGATCTTCGGGCGGAACTTGATCTCCCGCACCGTGATCTGCTGCTGGTGCCGGCGCGCGGCCTTCTGCTTCTGGGCCTGCTCGTACTTGTACTTGGAGTAATCGAGCACGCGCACCACGGGCGGGCGCGCGTCGGGGGCGACCTCGACCAGGTCGAGATCACGCTCCTGGGCGTACGCCAGCGCCTCGGACGTCTTCACGACTCCCACCTGCTTGCCGTCGTCGCCGATGAGGCGAACCTCGGGCACGCGAATGCGGTCGTTGATCCGGGTCTGGTCCCGTTCGGGCAGGCGCCGATCGAACTTACGAGGGACCGGCACTAGCTGCGATGAGAGGGGAACGTCAAGCGGTGACGGGCCCTATGTGATGACGCACATGAATCAACGAGTACGAGTATAGCGGCGGATCTACAGGTTGGCGCGGGTTTTCACCAGTTCTGAGAGCCGGGCGATGAAGGCGCCGACCGGCTCCGATCCGACGTCCCCGCGGCGATGCTCACGGACCGCCACCTGCTCTGACTCTTGCTCCCGGTCGCCCACCACCAGCATGTAGGGGATCTTGCGCAGCTCGGCGTCGCGGATCTTGCGGCCCACCGACTCGGACCGGTCGTCGTACTCGGCCCGCAGCCCATCCGCTTGCATCCGGCCCGCTATCGCGCGCGCGTAATCGACATGACGGTCGGTGATCGGCAGCACGATCGCCGGCACCGGGGCCAGCCAGGGCGGCAGCTCTCCGTTCAGATGCTCGAGCAGGATCCCGATGAACCGCTCATAAGATCCCATCAGCGCCCGGTGGATCATCACCGGTTGGTGCTCGGCGTTGTCAGCGCCGGTATAGGTGAGGCCGAACCGCGCCGGCATGTTGTAGTCGAGCTGGCAGGTCCCGAGCTGCCACGAGCGCCCGAGTGAATCGGTCATATGCATGTCGATCTTCGGGCCGTAAAACGCGCCCTCCCCCTCGCTGACGGTGTACTCGAGCCCCTGGCTCTCGAGCGCGTCGAAGAGGGCGGTCTCAGCGTGGTCCCACAGCTCGTTGTCGCCGATGCGGTTCTCTGGGCGAGTCGAGAGCTCGAGCTTGACGTCGAGCCCGAAGACGGCATACGTGGCGAAGGCGAACTCGAGCACGCCCGCGACCTCATGCTGGATCTGGTCCTCGGTGCAGTAGATGTGGCTGTCATCTTGGGCGAAGTGCCGGACGCGGAGCAGTCCGTGCAGCGTGCCGCCGGGCTCGCGCCGGTGCAACAGACCGGGCTCCCAGTAGCGGACGGGGAGCTCCCGGTATGAGTGACGACCGAGTGAGTACAGGTGACAGTGGCCCGGGCAGTTCATCGGCTTGATCGCCATCTCACGGTCCTCGTACTCGGTGACGAACATGTGCTCGCGGTACTTGTCCCAGTGGCCCGAGGTCTTCCACAGCGAGCTGTCGTAGATCTGCGGAGTCTTGACCTCGACGTAGCCGCGCTCGCGGCCCATCTCACGACTGAGGGCGACCAGCGAGTTGAACACCTCGGTGCCCGCCGGCAGCCAGAACGGCGCGCCCGGCGAAACATCCGAGAAGGTGAACAGCCCAAGCTGCGGGCCAAGCTTGCGGTGATCGCGCGCCCGCGCCTCCTCGAGGCGCTCCAGGTAATCCTGCAGGTCCTTGTCGGAGAAGAACGCGGTGCCGTAGATGCGGGTCAGCATCGGACGGTTCGAATCGCCCCGCCAATAGGCCCCCGCCACCGACTGGAGCCTGAACGCCTTGATCCGTTTGGTCGACGGAGCGTGCGGCCCGCGGCACAGGTCTGTGAATGGGCCGTTGGTGTAGAGCGACACGGTGGGCACGCCGTCGTGCTCGACGAGGTCCTCGATCAGCTCGACCTTGTAGTCCTGGGCCTCTCTCAGGAACCGGTCCAGGGCAACGCTCGCCGGCACGTCCTCGCGCACGAACGGTTCATCGGCGGCGATGTGCTCTCGCATCTTGGCCTCGATCCGTTCGAAGTCGGCCTCCGACACGGTGACGCCCCTGGGGAAGTCGAAGTCGTAATAGAAACCGTTTTCGATCGGCGGTCCGATCGAGATCTTCACGCCGGGGTAGAGCTCCATCACCGCGGCGGCGAGCACGTGCGCGGCATCGTGGCGAATCAGGCTCAGGGCCTCCTCGCCGCTGCGGTCGGTCACGATCTCGAGCTTGATCGGACCCTTGTGACCGTCGGACCCGTCGAGCAGCGGCCGCGCCAGGTCGCGGAGCTCGCCGTCGACCTTGACGGCTAGCGCCGCCCGGGCCAGCCCGGGACCGATCGCCGCCGCCGCGTCGGCGCCGGTGGCGCCGTCGGACAGCGCGAGAATGTTGCCGTCGGGAAGCTCGAGCTCCATTGCTCCTCGGATGCTAGTGCCGGGAGCGGCACTGCCCGGCGCTGAGCCGGGCGCTGGTGCTCAGCCGCGCGTCACGCGGAAGCTGAACGTGCCGACAACCTGAGGCCGGATCGCGATCTGGGGACACGCAATGTCCCCAAGCGGCGGCCCGCAGCGAACCGTCTGGTAGAGCCACACCTGTCCGTGGTAGGTGCCGGTGCACCACGCCGAGCGCTTTCCCGGCGCGAGCGTGACCCGGACCGTCGCGCCGGCTGCCGCTGCCGACGCCGGCGCGGACGTGCTCCACTGGCATCCGGTTCGCTTCCCCGTGCCGGCGTCGACCCGGTAGCTGCGGGTCAGCAAACCGCTCTGCCCCGTCCTCACGCCGGCACGGAAGCTGACCGCAAAGTGGCTGCTAGTCGATCCCGTGGGCGGCTTGACCGTCACAGGCACCGCGGCCGCGCGTCCTTGTGCGGCATCCGAGACCGCGGGAATCCCGGCGATCCCCACCACCGCCATCAATGCCACGACCCTCCACCTCATCTCGCGCTCGAGTCTACCCCGCCGACCGTTGGGTCAAGCCGGGTCGATACATTTATGAACCTCCCGGGCGATTAGCTCAGCTGGGAGAGCGCCGTCTCGACAAGGCGGAGGTCGCTGGTTCGAGCCCAGCATCGCCCACTACGCCGTTGCAGGGATTCGTCGGGAGGGTCGGGTCGGTCTTCTGCGGAGTACGGGTGTGCGCACAGATTGCGCACACCTCAGGTGGCTGCGGGCGTGCCGGATCGCCTCGTTCTGCCCGTCGTGGGAGCTTCCCGTCGTCGCCATCCGAACTCAAGGCACTCTGAGGAGAGTGAAGTTGTGTGCTGCAAAGCGCAGCGCAGCTGAGCTCCGCTTGCAGGTAGCCATTCGCCGTGCGTGGTTGGAAGTGGCCGCGTACAGGATCGCGACCGCGGCTCGGTCGGCGAAATTCCGCGTCTTCGTGACACGCGGGGCATGTCGTTTCGCCTGAGGGTGTCGACGGGAATGCTTGTGTTGCGATGGTTGCAAGCCCGCAGGCATGGCGCGTCCCCCCCTGACGTAGCGGATGCGGCGCGACGCCGCGAAGCGGAACGGTGGCACGCGGAGACCGCGCGACTGTGTTCGCAGGAAGTAGAGGCACGGGCGGTGGTGGTGGCAGAGCGCCTCAATCGCAGGCCCGGATTCTCCGACGGCGGGAAGTCGGGATCCCCGCCGCCCCGGCGGCACGGCGCGTCAGAGAGCGGCTGAGTCGCGCGCACCGAAGCGCGCCGGCAAGGTCATCGCCGGTGGCGGTATCGTGGCCGTCAAGTGGACTGTGCGCCGGCTCCTTGCCAGGACCCGCCGCCCGGCTGAGCACCATCTGGGCGTGCGTAGTTGTTGCGGGGGGAGCCGCTGTAACCTCACGAAAGGTCAACGCGTGGCCGCTGGTGCACTGCGCGAGCCATCCACCGGCAAAGCCGACCATGGGCCAGTCACGCCACGGCGATCGAGATCAACCGCGATGACACATGGCCGCAGCTCGCGGTGCTTACGTACCGCCGCGCGGTCGAGTCATCGGAGCGACTCGCCACGCAGCTCGCGATTTCGCATCTCCCCCGCGTCGACGAGCGAGTAATGGCGGTAATGTGGCTGCTGGCGGAGGTGTGGGGCCACGTCACGCCGTCCGGAATCCGGCTACGGCTCGCCCTTACCCACGACGCCCTCGGAGAATTGGTCGGGGCACAGAGGTCGACCAGCGGCGGGCGGCTTGCACTGCTCGAAGCTGAACTGGCTCGCGTCCGGGATAAATACGCGCCCGGTAGAGGGCTCGCCCAGGACCTTGCGGATAACGCAAGGCAGCTTCGCGCCCGTACCCACGAGCTTGTGTTCGACGCCCACCTCCTCACGGATATCAAACACCAAGAGCGGACCGCGACCGCCTTCGCGACGGATCCTCGCCGAGCTCGTCTCGCCGGTCGGGGTGAGAAGGAGGGCCGCGCGACGTGACAGATGCGAAGGCCGCACCGGAAAACGCCAGGGACCGTGCCCGGCCAATAACTGAGCGCTTAGCCGAGGCCTATGAGCGGACAGCCCAGGCGCTTGATCAAAGTGCGACGCTCGCCGAGAGGCATGCCAAGCGACACGGACGGGCCGGGCAAAGCGACGCCGCTGAGGACGAGCATGTCACGGCCGACCGGGCTCGCAAGGCTGCCGGGCGAGCCCGCGAGGCGGCGGAGCACGCTCGTGAGGCCGCGCGCCGGGCTCGTTCGCTCCCTCCCGACCGCCCTGCGCCCTAGCCCTGCGGAGCCAACACCCGGACGGCCGTCTTGGTTCCCATCTTTCGTGTGATGCCGACGCTCGAGGAGATCACTAGGGGGAGAGCGAGCGGCCGGGTTACGGCGCTAGGCTGGATCGGGACCGGAAAGGACGGGTGCAGTGAACGCCACCGATAGCTCACGGGAAGGGTCAGGCCGGTTGGATGAGCCTGAGCCTCGAAATACGCGACTGACTGAGCTGATTCGCGTGGCTGAGGAGCGCGAGCGGATCGCGGATGAGCGCGAGCGGATCGCGGACGAGCGCGAGCGGATCGCGGACGAGCGCGAGCGGATCGCGGACGAGCGCGAGCGGATCGCGGACGAGCGCGGCGGGAGCATGCCGCGATCGAGGGCACAGACGAGCAAGACCAGCCGCTGGCCTGAGCTATCTCGGCTAGGCCCTCGACGGGACCTCGCCCCTGGCGGTGCGCTTGGTTGATCCACTGGTGCACGAGAGCTCCGCCCGCGCGGCGCACGAAGCTACGGTGCGGGCCGTCCAAGATCGGCGATCGTAGTAACCCCGGTTGCGCTCTCGATGGCGACGGCTCATGATTGGTCGGTGGTCGAAGGCGCCCACGACTTGGCGACGCTTGAGGAGCTCGCAGCTCGTGCGGAGCGACGCGCGACGCGAGCGCGCCAGCATGCTCGCGACGCTCGGCAACGGGCGGTCAACGAGGACGCGAACGGGCGCCCTGCGAGTGCGCGGCTCTACTGTCGCGAAGCACACGCCCACGAGCAGGCAGCGAGGGTCAACGAACGGACCGCGACGCTCTATCGCCGCCGAGCTGGGCGGCTGGCGAGCCCTCCGGAGCAATGAGCGACGGAGCACGGTCAGCCGTCAGCTGGGACTGGCAGCCGAGCCCAGCCGATCAGATCAAGCCGCTGTGATGCCTTGCTCCGGTCGTCGTCCGCTGCGCCTATCGCTTGTCGGGCTTTTCGGCCTCGGTGAACAGTCCGCCCTGGGCGGCGGCCGAACCTCTTAGCCCGCCGCCGGGCCCCCGGAGCACAAACGCGACGGCGACCGCTAGTGCGCCACCCACGATCGGCCCCGCGACGTATACCCAGTAGTCGGTGAACTTCCCTCCGACGAGATCAGGGCCGAAGGTTCGCGCCGGGTTCATCGACGCTCCCGAGATCGGACTTCCCCACAACCCGGCCAAGGCGATGTATCCGCCCACCGCCAGCGCGGCGATGATCCCGATGTTCTGCGCGCCCGAAGCCGTTCCGAGGATCACGCTCACCAGCCCGAAGGTCAAGAGCAGCTCCATCCAGAACCCCGTGCCGGCGCTGTACCCAGACGCCACGTAGTTCGAACCGTGAACCGCCGAGACGTTGATCAGCGCGTGCAGGACCAGCGCAGCCAATGTGGCGCCAGCCAGCTGGACGATGATGTAGCCCGGTACCCGCTGCCACGGAAAGTCCCGGCGCAGCGCGAATGCGATGCTCACCGCAGGGTTCAGGTGAGCGCCCGACACCTTCCCCATGAACATGATGATCGCCATCACCATCAGCGCGGGCGCGACCACCGCCGCGGTGCGGCTGATCGTGTTCGGAAACGCCGCCCCCATCATCCCTCCGCCGGCGGCGACCATCACGAGAAAGAATGTCCCCAGCAGTTCCGAGAACAGTCGGCGCCACTCCTGATTCGGATTCTGGAAGTCCGCAATCGGCTGGACGATGTTGTTCTGCAGCTCTGCGGAAATCCACCCAGTGACGCCGCCATCTCCGGTGGTCACTTGTTCTGTCACCGAATCTGCCCTCCAACTCGACGATCCGCCGGCGCTCAAGCCGGCGGCGAACCCACGTCGAGATAGCGAACCGTACGGCCAGCGATGAGCCATCACCCAGAACGGGTGAACAGCCCACGCGGTGGTCAGCAGGCGCGCGGGCGAGACACCATCGTGCATCTTCTGTCGCCCGTTGCGACGGAAGAGCATGGTGCCTCGCCCTGCGACCCCAACGAGGTGGGTCAGTCGACGCTCGCGATCCGGTCGCCATACGCGATCAACCCGTAGATCGCCAGGATGTCGAGCGTGAAGATGCACAGCGACCAGAACGGATACGCCGGCATCATCAACAGTTGCGCGATCGCGTTCGCGGCTAGAACCACGACGCCGGTCCACCGCGCGAATTGATTCTTGACGAACACGCCGCAGCCGACGAGCCACTCGAGCACGCCGATGCATAGCACGACCCAGCCCCAGGTTTTCAGGCTGCCGGCGATGTAGTGGGTGTTGGCGGCGAAGAAGTGCGCGTTGCCGATCGCGGCCAAACCCTCGATGAAGTTCAGGGTTCCCAGCAAGAGCAGCAGCACGCCGGCGAACACGACCCAGCCATAGCCGCGCTCGTCGTCGGCATAGCTCTCGTAACTGGTTGCTTGAGGTCCGGTTTGGATAGCCATTGAGGTCCTCCAAAACTTGTAACTGGACGGTCGGGACTCCTGCCAAGCCTCCGTGTGTTTGCGCCAACCGTCGCAGCATCCAAGTGAGCGAACATCCGTATCCGATAACGCCGAGCGACGGGTCAAGTACGGACAGCGGAGGTAGGTCCACCAGTGCCCGGCAGTCGTGTGCACCTGTCAGCAGCCGGGTGGCGTCACCCGCGTGGGTGATCGCCGGCTTGAGGTCGAAGGTGACCCTCTTGAGCGTTCCGGTGAAGGCGTAGGGCGCCTTGTCTTCGTAGGCGAGGTCGACGACAAGGCCGTTGTCGCGGCCCATGTCCATGCCGGCGTACGAGCTCGGCGAGATCGGAATCGTCTTATCGAGCCTTCCTTCACCGATCTGCTCGTCGTTCGCCCAGAGGGTGACGGTGCCACCGCTCCCGGGCTGTTCTCATCCGTCTCGAAGAGCATCTTCACCGTCACCTCGCCCGTCGGGATCGGCTTCGTCGAGGTCTGCTTGTAGGTCTCGACGCCGAGGAGCGAGTAGGTGTGATTGAGATGTCCCTTCTCGTCGACCCACAGGCCCCAGCCGCCGATGAAGTCGGCGTTGGCGACGAGCACGCCTTCCGCGCCGCCCACAGGAACGGAGATTTCCGCCTCGATTGCGTACGAGTGCCCGTAGATCCGCGGTACGAGGCCACGGTTGACATTCTCGACGTCGCCGGCGTAGGTCTGGCGCGTCTGGGTTGGGATCGGCGGCAGGTCGCCCATGAAGACGGCAACACAACCGAACAGCGGCAGAACGTGGTTGCGCTCCGCCTCCTCCCAGAACACCGCTTTGAGTTCCTCGAGCTTCGCCGGGTTCTCCGCGGCGACGTTCTTCGCTTGCGAGAAGTCGTCCGGCAGGTAATACAGCTCCCAGTCGTCCTTGTCGGGATCCCAACCCGATCCCGGCCCCCACCGCTTGAGTGTCTCAGGCGAGATGTCCCAGGGCAGCCGGTCTGGCCGTGCGCAGGCCCACCAGCCGTCCTTGTAGATCGCCCGGGAGCCGATCACCTCGAAGTACTGGACCGTATGGCGCTCCTCGGCGTTCGGATCGCCGAACGTGTGCGCGAAGCTGGTGCCGTCCATCGACTCCTGCTCGATCCCGTCGACGGTCATCGGCTCAGGGATCCCGGCCGCCTCGAGCACGGTCGGAGCGTTGTCTATGCAGTGGGTGAACTGCGAGCGCAGCGCCCCGCCCGCCTTGATCCGACCCGGCCAGGAGACGACCATCCCATCGCGGGTCCCGCCCAGATGGCTCGCGATCTGCTTTCCGTACTGGAACGGTGCGTTGCCCGCCCATGCCCAGGCCGCCGCGCAGTGCGGCGCGGTGTGCGACGCCGCCGCGGCGGGTCGCGACCGACGCCGACGAAGCCGGTCAGGCAGAGCTTCTGGCTTCGTGGCAACCTGGTGGACCGCGAATCAGCGGCCCAAGCTTCAAATTCTGTTGGCGGGTCATTTCGGCTCGCCACTCCTGTGCGCGACGGCGGGGGTCGCGCTGCACGGAATTCTGCGGCTCCGCAGCCGGGTGGTTGTATCGCCGGCTCGCGTAGAGATCGTCGGCGCCTTTCGGAGAAGAACGGTCGCGAGAGATCAGCCAGACCATTTCGAGCTAGGAACAACGATTCACGCCGGTGCTGACCCACGATGTGGGCGGCACCCCCACGCCCCGACTGCTCTCAGCGTCCGCCGGCAGCCGGCTGAGGCGTTGCTGGTTGTGGGATCACCCCGCGCACCGAAGTACCCTGGCCAGACTCGGAGCGGATCTCAAGCCGGCCGCCGACTGCCTCGAGCCGGTCCTGCATGCCGGTGATCCCGATCCCGGCGGTGTTGCCGTCGGGGTGCATACCGGCGCCGTCGTCGCTGACCGTGAATTCGATCAGTTCCTGCCGGCGGGCGAGCGTGACCGTCACCTGGGCGCTCTCGCCCGCATGCTTGGCAGCGTTCTGGATCGCTTCGCGAGCGCAGAAGTAAATAGCTGCCTCGATCGCATCCGGTGAGCGTCCGATGCCCTCGTCACGGACCCGAACGGGAAGCGAGAAGCTGTCCGCCACAGCGCGCAGCGCAAACGCTGGTCCGTAGTCTCGCAGCCAAGCAGGGTAGATACCGCGGGCCAGCGCCCGCAATTCCGTGAGCGCCGATTCAGCCTGGTCCGCGATCGAGTCCAGTTGCCTGATCAGGTCAGGGCGCTCGGCCAGATCCCGCGCCATGGAGAGCCTTAGCTGAATCTCGACGAGCCGCTGCTGCGCGCCGTCGTGCAGATCCTGCTCGATCCGCCGCCGCTCCTGCTCGGCAGTATCAACGAGCCGCGCCCGCGAAGCGCGCAACTCCTGCACGAGGCGAGAGTTCTGCAGCAGCAACAAGGAGGTCGCGGCCAACCCCTCCACGACGCCCGAATCCGTGTTCACCGCCGGATCATGAATCAGCACGGCCACGGGCTCGCCGTCGCGCGTGATATTCGTGACGCCTCGCGCCCGGGTGTCGCGCGGGAGCCCAACCGGCACGCCGTCAATGTCGACGTAATCCGCCTCGTCGGGATCCCATAGCGAGAGCCTCAGCGAGGAATCACCGAGCGCGTCACCGATCATCTTCTGCATGTCAGCCGGAGTGAACCGCTCACCGCTCCCCCACAGCGCGAGCTGGCCAAGCCTCTTGGCCGCGAACACGTCCCCCCGAAGCTGCCCCACGAGCATGGCGACCGGCACCGCCACCGTCACCATGCCCTCGACAAGCCTGAACGCTCCCCGGGTGCCGGGATACGCCGGGCCGACGAACAGAAACAGCACGAACTCGACTATGTTGGCGATGAACGCGATCGCCAACGGCGTCATCGAGCGCCTCTGAAGAGACGCCGAAGACCGCGCCTTGTTGAAGATCAACATCGCCAGCACGATCAGCGAGATCGTGCTCACGACGCTGAATGCGACATTGAGCGCCGCACCCGTCGCAGCGGACCCGTCGACGATCTGCAGCGCGTTGTGCGGGCAACGTGACCCGCAATCGGTGAACGGGCCCCCCGGCGGAAGCGTCGGCGACAGAGCCAGGATCAGCGACCACACCAAGGCGGTGCTCGCCGCGTACACCGCCACGAAGGTGCGCTCCACCGCCGATCCGAGCCAGCCCAGAGGAAAGCACAAGAACACGTACGCCAGGTACACGATGACCGCAGCCCACACGACCATTCCAAGCGTGTAGGCCAGCGAATTCCCCGAGGCATTCAGCGAGGCCACGCTGTACAGGAACCCAGCCCCCGCGACCAGCGGACCGAGCCGGCTGTCCCCGCGCCGCCACCACGTATACGTCCCGACCGCGATATACGACCCCACGAACGCGCCCCTCCACACCGCGGTCGCAACCGGGCTCCCCACGATCGGGCTGCGTGCGACTCCCCACGCTGTAAACACGGTCGCGGCGACCCCAGCGGCCCCAACCGCGACCACAGCAAGCAGCCTCGAATGGCCGCGCCGAGCCCACACGACATCACCAATCAATGCAGTTCCGGACCCCTCACCGCTGGTACGTAGGCATCTAATGCCCGGTCAACAGAGCGTCCAGCTGTCGGGAGTCTACCTGATGGCCTCCGTGCTCCTGCCGAGCCGCCGCCCTGCCCGAGCGGCCTCGAGATGAGCGATGTCTAGCTCAGGTAGCCGGGCTCATCCGACTCCCGCGAACGCATCGTCCTCTCGGAGGGCCTTCTCGACCGCCTCGATCTGAGCTCGGAGCTCGCGGTTCTCTCGCTCCAGCGCCACCACTCGGCGCCGCTCGGTGACCAGTTCCTCAGCCAGTCTGCGCAGCGCGGTGCCGAGCTGGTCGCCTGACATTTCGTCCACGGTAAGACGAGCGTGGCACGGCCTCGGGACGGCCGCAATGAGGCCAGCACCCGGAAACAACGCGTGTGCGCACCGTTGCCCCGGATTCCGTCTCGTTCGAGACTGTCACCGGTTCCGGTGCGCCTGCCGTCGCGACTCACTCTGTACGAGATCAACACCGCCACGTGGCTCGAGCGGCTCGGCCGCGCCCGTGGGCGCCCCCTCGGTCTCGGCGAGGTGCCCGCGGCGGAGTGGGACGCCCTCGCCGCTCTTCCCATGGACGCCGTGTGGCTGATGGGCGTGTGGCAGCGAAGCCCCGAGGGGCTTCGGATCGCGTTGGCCGACCCGAGCTTCGATGCGGGATTCCATGCCGCGCTCCCCGACCTGCGTCCGGAGGACGTGATCGGCTCCCCATACTGCGTGCGCGACTACGTCGTCGATGAGCGCTTCGGAGGCCCCGAGGGCCTCGCCGCGGCTCGCGAGCAGCTCGCGGCCCGAGGGCTGGGCTTGATCCTCGACTACGTGCCCAACCACGTCGCGCCCGATCACCCGTGGACGCGCGAGCGGCCGGACTGCCTGCTGCCCGGAACCGAGCAAGACCTCAAGGCGCATCCGGAGGCCTTCATCCGCATCCCCGGAGGCATCGCTGCCAGGGGACGCGATCCGTACTTCCCCCCGTGGCCCGACGTGGTCCAGCTCAACGCGTTCTCTCCAGCGCTGCGCGACGCCGTCGCGGACACCCTGATCGGCTTGGGGGCGCAATGCGACGGGCTGCGCTGTGACATGGCGATGCTGATGACCAATGAGGTGTTCGCTCGCACCTGGGGCGAGCGAGCCGGCGCCGTTCCCGCCGATGACTACTGGCCGACGTTGATCGGACGCGTCAAGCGCCAACACCCCGACATGCTGTTCATGGCCGAGGCGTACTGGGACATGGAGTGGACCCTGCAACAGCAGGGGTTCGACCTGTGCTACGACAAGCGACTCTACGACCGGCTCCTCCACGACCCAGCCGACTCCGTGCGGGGGCATCTCCAAGCGGACCGCAACTACCAGGAAGGGCTGATCCGGTTCATCGAGAATCACGACGAACCGCGCGCCGCCGCCAGCTTTGAGCCGGCGCAGGCGCGCGCCGCGGCGATCGTGATGTCGACGCTTCAGGGTGCGCGGCTCTACCACGACGGGCAGTTCGAGGGCCGCCGTATCCACCTGCCCGTGTTCCTCGGCCGCGAGCCCGAGGAGCCGACCGACGAGGAGCTGCGTGCGTTCTATCACCGGCTGGTCCGGGCGGTGGCGGACGCCCAGCTGCGCGAAGGCGAGTGGCAGCTGTGTGACGTCGAGGGCTGGGCCGACAACGACTCGTATCGCCGGCTCGTGGCGTGGTGCTGGTCGGCCCCCCAGTCACGTCACCTCGTCGTCGTCAACCTGTCGGCCGACGACGCGCAGGCACACGTACGCCTCCCGTGGAGCGATCTCGCCGGGGCGGCCTGGCGCCTCGAAGATCGCGTCGCCGGCGAGGTGTTCGATCGCGAAGGGGACGAGCTCGCCGGTGAAGGGTTGTACGTGGCCCTCGGACCGTGGGCAGCGCACTTCCTGTCGTTCTCGTCTCACCCGGTCGGGGTGATGCGGACTCCGCCTCGCCCTGAGACAGTGAACGCGTGAGGGCAAACCACAAGCGAGGCAGGTCCTAGTGAATCCCGTCACCCATCAGACCATCCGGCTTAGCAGCGGCAGGCACACATCCCCCGAAAAGGGCGCATGCGTGATCGAGCTCGCCTCGATGCTCGCGGGCGAGCCGTTCAGCGATCACCCGCACTCGGTGTGCCCGGTGATCGCCGCGCTGCTCAGGCGCTACAACGACTCCCTCGACGACCATCGGCGACAGGACCTTTATCCCTACGCCGCCAAGGTCGTCGGAAGTCGCGGTCCGGCGAGGCTCGAGCATGAGCGCATCGAGCACTTGAAGCAGCGCCTATCGGAGCGCCCTCGGCGGCGCTGGCCCCGCCTGTTCGGGCTCACCGATCCGTCATTGGATGCGCTGGCCAACCGGGTGGTTCACGAGCTGTCGCGTTGCGGCGAAGCGTCGCACGCGCTAATCCTTGGGCTGGTCGACGAACTGCTGGCGCTCGACACGCGGCCTAGGGTGCGGGTGCCCGCCACGCTCTGCTCGGTCGACTCCCAACCGGCGTCAAGTGTGACGGTCGCTGACGGCGGACCGCTCACAGGGACTCCAACCGGCGGCTGACGCCAATATGAACTAGGCGACCGGCACGGACCCTCGGACGAGGGTGCCTTGCCCCCGGCCGGAGCTCACCTCGAGCGTCCCACCGACCGCCTCGATGCGATCGCGCATGTTGCTGAGCCCACTGCCTCGACTTGCCGCTTGAGGGCTGAAGCCGGCGCCGAAGTCCCGAACTTCGAAATAGAGCAGCGCGCCGTCCTGCCTTAGCTTCACCGTCGCGCTCGCGCCGGGCCCGGCGTGCTTAGCGACGTTCTGGAGCGCCTCCAGGCAGCAGAAGTAGACCGCTACCTCCATGTCCTCCGTGTACCGAGTGACCCGTCTCGCCCGCACCTCGACCGGGATCGTTGAACTGCGGCCGACCGCCCGCAGCGCCTCGATCAGGCCGTACTGCGATAGCACCGAGGGATAGATGCCCCGCGCCAGCGACCGGACCTCGTTCAGGAGATCGTCCATCTGCTTCCCCAGGGCGGTGAGCAAGCGCTCGGCGTGCGCCGGATCGTCCTTGACGGTCTCGGCGGCCAGAGCGAGCCTGATTCGCACACTCACGAGGTGCTGCTGGACCCCGTCGTGCAAATCACGCTCCAACCGCCGGCGTTCGGCGGCCGCCATCTCCATCAGACGCACCCGTGACGCGGCCAGGTCAGAGGTGGAGGCCCTCAGGTCGGCCTCGAGCTGCGCGCTCTCCAAGCGGATCAGCGCGGCCGCCCCCGCCGCCCGGACGAATCCCTGGTAGTCGGCCAGCTCGCGGTCGTACATGACCGCGGCCACCTGACGGTGGTTGCGCTCGATCCACGTGACTGCCCGGTCGCCGGCGAGCTCGAGCACCGGAGCACCCGTCGCATCCACGTAGGTCCCTCGTCCCGGCCTCCGGTAGGCGATTCTCAGGGAAGGATCGCGTAGCGCCGCCGCCATCAACGCCTCCGGCTCGGCCTGGGGAGTGCCGGCGAGCTGATTCACAAACTCGGCGAGCGTCTGCCCCATGAACAGGCGTTCGCGGCTGAGCCCGAGAAGGACACCGAGCGGGATCACCACGCCGAAGCCGATGTACAGCGACCCGAGCGCGGCGGCTGGACCGAGATCGGTGTTGATCGAGATCAGATAGGAGATGAGGAGCGCCGCGGCCGCCGTCGCGATCGCCAGGACCGGCGCGAGCGAACGGCGGACCGGAACGGGACGGGACCGCAACCGGCGCCAGAGCAGGATCGGGGTGCCGAGGGTAAGGACGAGCCAGACCGACACCGTGGCCGCATGAATCGCGAGGCCGGCGTCGGCGCCCGAGCCCAACGAGAACGCGTTCGAGGGGCACGACGGCGCACACTCGAGCAACGGGGTCTTCAGCGGAGGCTGGCGTGAGAGCCCCACGCCGAGCAGCCAGAGCAGCGCGAGCGTACCGCCGGTCAGTGCCAGGAACCGTCGCTCGACGCGCGAGGGCAGATGCCCGGTCGGATGGACGAGCATCAGGTAGGCGAACGCAAGCGGCGCGGCACCCGAGCAGACGACGCCGACACTGAACAGTGTTCGGTTACTCGACCCGTTGAGCAGCCAGACCGCGGAGAAGAGCCCGGTGGCGATGAGGAACCCCCCCATCCGCGCCTGGATCCGGCTGGTCTGCGCGTAGAGTCCGGCCGCGATCGGCGTCAGGATGATCAGGATCCGGAGCAATGCGGCGACGTGCACCGGCGTTGCTGCCGGGTTGTGCGCGGTTGCGTAGGCAACGCCCGCAGCCGCGCCGACGCCGAGCAGCGCGACGCTCGAGAAGCGCCAAGCCAGCGGCGAGCGCTCCCACCGCCGTCTGGCTTGTTCGCCGAGGCGCACCGCCAGCGTGTCGGCACGTTGATCGGATGCGCCCTGGCGCCGCCGGCCCTCCAGCAAGTTCCCGGAACGCGAAATACCGGCGGCAAGATGTGAGTTCAAGGCGTGGACGGGTCGTGGGAACGTCCGGTGAAAGAGGAGGCCGGCTCCCCTGCCGACGCTAAGCCCTCTCGACATCCGGTCGTGTGTATTTTCCCGCACCGGCCTGGACGGATGTGAAGACTTGGAGATATGCGGGCGCCTTGCCGCTTAGAGAACGGTCCGATCTCCCGGAGAGAGCAGCCTCACGTCGACGGCGGGCGCGTAGCGTGCCGCGAAGGCGGCGAACTCTCTCGCCGGACGCCGCGGATCGGCGAGACGCCGAGCGGGACGCCCGAGCACAAGCGTTCCCCAATGGATCGGAATCGCGACGGCGGGAGCGATCAAAGCGGCTGCGGCCGCGGCTCTCTCGGGATCGAGGTGGCCCGCGCCGACGCCTGAGCCCCAGCCCCAGACCGGCAGCAGGGCCACATCTACCACGCCGCGCAGTTCCGCCATCGACAGGAACAGGTCGGTGTCGCCGGCGAAGTACACGGTGCTCGATCCGCGGATGAGGTAGCCGACCGGGTCAGCCCCGGGGCCGAGCGGTCGCCGGCGCCGATCGTGCTTCGCAGGCGTCGCGATGATTCGAACGCCACCGAGACCCATCTCCTCGCCGGCCCCCAGCTCGATCACCTCCGGCAGCCCCCGAGCCGTGAGCCAGACACGACTCCCCTTGGGCGCGATGACCGGCCCGGCGCGTCGCAGCGCCCGGAGCGTCGGAACATCCGTGTGGTCGGCGTGCAGGTGCGAGATCAGAACGCCGTCCACGACGCCGATGGCGCCAGGGCCCACGCCCGGAACGATGCGCACCAGCGGGCCGACCCTGTTGCTCAGCACCGGGTCCGTGACGAGCCGGACGCCATCCATCTCGATCAGCACGCTGGCGTGACCCAGCCAGGTGATCGCCGGCAACGCCCGTCAATCCGCCGGCTCGACTGCCCACGCTACGCCGGACATTTGGCCTTCGCGAACCGCCACTGCGCCCTCCACGGTGTCCCCGGTGCCCACGTCCGAAGGGTATTGATTCGCAGTCGCGGGTAACAATCAAGGTCGCTGCACCGGAACAGAGGATTAGCTCGGTCGATGGTCGCGCCGATGCGGGCCGGCGGGGCTTGGCGTCACCAGCGAACGGATTCAGGAGGAGCAACCGGCTTTGCCGACGGACGATCATGCGAGTGCGGGCTCGCGAGGAGCTGACCAGGTCACCATCCTGGTGGTCGACGACCAGGAGTCGTTTCGCTCCGCGTTGCGGGATCTGATCGACGCCACCGAGGGGTTTCGCCTGGTTGGCGAGGCAACGTCGGGCGAGGCCGCGGTCGCTTGCAAGCAGGATCTCACTCCTGCCCTGTTGCGAGAGGTCTGGCGGCAACACCGCTGGGACGGCCAGCCCCCGGCAGCCTCATCCATCGAGGATGATGCCGCGTCACCGTCGGCGTGGGAGGCTTCCACCATTGAGCGATCTCCTAGCCATCTTCCTGCTGTCGATCCTCGCGATGTTCAACCCTTCGTTGATCGCAGCCGTGACCGTCATGCTCCTGCTCCCGAGCCCGCGACGGTTGATGTTCGGCTATCTGCTCGGCGCCTATCTGACGGCCTTCACGGTTGGGCTGGTGCTCGTCTTCTCCCTGAACGACTCCGACTTCGAGAGCACGTCCAGGCACACGATCGGTCCGGCGGAGGACATCGTCCTCGGCGTGATCGCGGTGACGATCGCGTGGGTCCTGCGAACCGGGCGTGACCGGCCGTTACAAGAACGCCGGCGGGCGAAGAAGGACGCCAAGCTCAGAGCCCGGCAGGAGGCGGGGAAACCGACCGAGTCGCTCCCGCTGCGAATGCTCGGCAAGGGCGATCCGAAGGTCACCTTCGTGGTCGGAGCCATGCTGAGCTTTCCCGGGGTCTCCTACCTCGCCGCCTTGGGGCGCATGCACAACCTCAAGCCGGGAGTCGCCGCGACCGTCCTCCTGGTCGCGTATTTCTGTGTGGTCGAGTTGCTCTTTCTTGAGCTGCCGCTGCTCGGCTACGTGTTCGCGCCGGAGAGCACGCAGGACAGGGTCACGCGGTTCCGGAACTGGATGGCCCGCAGCGGTCGTACGGCGGCCGTGATCGGCGCCACCGTGATCGGCGCATGGTTGCTGATCCGGGGCGTGATCACCTTGCTGTGAGCGGGCCGCTCCGTCATGCGAAGGCAGCGGAGCTCAGGAAGCGTCCATTCCCTCTTCCGAGAGGAAGATCAACGTCGCCTTCACGCGGCGGCTGACGTCCTGCGTTTCGGGCAGGTTGAGCTTGGAGAAGATCGAGTTCACGTGCTTCTCGACCGCCCGCTTAGTGAGCACGAGCGACTCGGCGATCGCTCCGTTGCTCTTTCCAGCCGCGATCTCGGCCAGTAGTTCGCGTTCGCGTGGAGTCAACTGCGCCAGCCGGGACCGGGCGGCCCGAGTGCGAGCCTCGATGAGCACGTCGACGATCATCGGATCGATCACCGATCCGCCCTGCGCGACCGCCTGGATCGCCCCGATCAGCTCCTCTTTGTCGCGGATCCTCTCCTTGAGGAGGTAGGCGCGACCACCCGTGCCCTGCTCGAGCAGACTGATCGCGTAGGCGGGCTCGGCGTACTGGCTGAGGACGACGACGCCGACATCCGGGCGCGTCTCCCGCAACTTGCTCGCGATGCGAACCCCCTCCTCGGCACCCGACGGTGGCATGCGGATGTCGGTGAGGACGACCTCCGGATCCCACCTCTCGATTGCCATCTCGAGCTCCTTGCCGTTTGTGCAGACGGCCGCGAGCTCGATTGCCGGCGCCGCGCTCAGGGTCGCGGTCAGGAACTCGCGAATCACGTACGAGTCCTCGGCAATGACCACTCGGACCGGCGACGACGCCTCATTCTGCGCCCCCCGGTCGCGCTTGCGGGGCTCGGCGCGGGCACCGTCACTAGCTGGCAACCGATCCCTCACGCCTTCTTCGGTGGTGGACATTCACTCTCCCAACCCTTCTTTGATGCGGGCCCATACACGATGTCCAGTCGTGGAACGGGAAATACTCCTCCAGGGAGGACGCTTTCACAAGGGCGCGTGCCGGTTGAGCGTGGCAGGCATGCACCACCGTCGGGCGATCGCTCCAGCTTGAAGAATTCCCCAACCTCGGGACGAGCTGAACGGATCACGGTGTCATCCGTTCCGGACGATGCGTGGGGCCCTGGGATCCACGATCTTTGGCAGTCCCGCGCCCCATCGCATGGATCAGAGTCTCGACCCCTCGACCACCACCAGCCGGAGCAAGGGCTCCGGCGTGCGCTCCGCAGCCGATCGGGCCCGCCGCCGAGCGCTTGCTCGTCGCGATCGCCAGCGATACGGCCTTCTGCTGCTCGCGATCCTGTCCGCGTTTCTCGTGCAGGGGGTCGCCAGCCCCGGCCCGTGGGAGCAGGTCTTCGTCACCGTGCTGCTGGCACTGACGCTTCTTCTGGCGCTATGGGCCGCCGAATCGAAGCCGAGCGTAATGCGGCCGGCGCTCGGGATCGCCGCACTGGTCGTCATCGCCAGCATCACCGAGGCGATCGCCGGCGACGTGGACGGCGCCGCCGCCCGTCTCGCGAATCTGCTGCTGGTGGTGCTCGCGCCACCCGCCATCGTGGTCGGGGTGGTCCGGAGCCTGCGCGCACAGGGGGGCGTGACAATCGAGGCGGTGTTCGGCGTGCTCTGCCTCTACATCCTGGTCGGGATGGGGTTCGCGTTCGTCTACGGGGCGATGGCCAACTTCAGCGGCAATTTCTTCGCCGGCGGGCAAGCGGCTACGGGCGCGCGGTGTCTGTACTTCAGCTTCACGACGCTGACCACAGTGGGCTACGGCGACTTCACCGCGGCGACGAACCTGGGGCACACGCTGTCGGTGATGGAGGCGCTGGTCGGCCAGATCTACCTGGTTACGATCGTTTCGTTGATCGTCAGCAACCTCCGACCCCGCCGCGCGACCGCTGATCGATGAGCGCCGTGTCCCAGCCGCACCCCGCCGGCGAGAGCATGCGCTCCAGAGGGGACTGGCTGGCCGAGGTCGAGCGGGTCGATCGGGCGGTGTACGCAGCCATTGCCGGCACCGACACGCCGCGACTCGACCGCGCGATGCGAAAGCTCTCGCGTGCGGCCGATTATTCGAAGCTGTCGATCACCGCCGGCGCGATCCTCGCCCTCGGCGGCGGCGCGCGCGGACGGCAGGCCGCGCTGTCCGGACTGGCCTCGGTCGCTGCGACCGCCACGATCGTCAACCTGCTGGTCAAGCCGTTGGGACGGCGGCACCGGCCGGATCGCTCTGCCGAGGAGGTTCCACCAGATCGCCACGTCCGGATGCCGAGCTCGCGCTCCTTTCCCTCCGGGCACACGGCGGCGGCGGCGGCGTTTGCCGGCGGGGTCGGGCGGGTCATGCCGATCGCCGGAGTACCGTTGCACGCACTCGCGGCGGTGGTGGGCTACTCGCGCGTGCATACCGGGGTCCACTACCCAGGGGACGTGCTGGGTGGCGCCCTGCTGGGCGCGATGATCTCGGACGCCACCGCCGGCGTGATCGCGGCTCGTCGAGCCGCCCGGTCGCGCTGATCTATCGGCCCGGCGAGCTCGAGCGCGGTCCGGCAGCGGGCTCCGCCCCCATACGCCGGATCGCGAGCCCAAGCCCGGTCATTCCGACACCGTTGATGATCAGCCAGATCCCGAGGATGATGGCGAGCGTGGTGTAGCCGATGTGCGGTGCCGAAACGATCGCGATGCCGACCGCGATCTCGAGCAGCGCGATCACGATTCCCCAAAACCGCAGCGCGCCGAGCGCGAGTGCACGCAGCAGGCGAAGAACCCCCGCCGCGATCAGCCAGATTCCGATCAACAGGCCGATGGCCGTCACTGCGTGGGTCGGGTGTCGAATCAGGAGGATCCCGACGACAATCCCGAGGAGGCCGATGATGGCCGCGAGACCTCGGTTCTCGACCGAGTGCCCCAATGACTCGATCAGCTCGATGATGCCGTCGAGGAGCAGGAAGATCCCGGCCACGACGGCGAGCGTGGCGAGACTCTTGCTCGGCTGCAGGACGATGATCACGCCGGCGACGAGGCTGGCGATGCCAATCACGACGAACAGCCACCAACCTCTCGTCGCATCCGCCGCACTGCGCTCTGGGACCTCGATTTCCATCGTCAACCCCGTTCTCGCTCGTTCACTCATCGCCTTCGATGTCGTAGCCGATTGCCAACGCCAGCCGCGGGGCGCTCGAGACCACCCGCGCGAGCCCGACTGCCGGCGCGACGGAAACGAGCACACCGACGATTTCGGCTTCGGTGGCCCCCGCCTCGATCGCGCGGTCGACCGTTGCTCGCAGCGAGCTGGTCGCGGCCCCCAGGGCCAGCAGCGCACCGAGGCGGACGAGCAGGTCGACCTTCGGGCGCAGCGCTGCACCGCCGCCGGGGTCGAACCCGCCGGCCAGCACCAATCCGACCGATTCCTCGTCGTTCAGAGCCAACCGGCGGAGAAGGCGTTCGACTTCGTCCACGCAGACCAACGCTAGGGACAGGGGCGCGAGACGCATCCTCCCAACCGGGTGAAGCGCCCGGTCCCGGTCGTGCGGGCCCGCTCGGCAGGTCGTGATTCGCGAACCTCGGCCGTGGTGCAGGCCTATCCAAACACGGAAGCGCGCCTGCTTGTCTGCGACCCGCGCGTGGGGGACAACTCTCATGGCAGCGCCTGGCCAGGCGTGCTGATCGCGACCGAAATGACCCCCGCCGCAACCGCCCACATTCCTCGGCGGCATTCCACGCCGAAGACGCCGAAGACCCGACCAGCCTCGAGGCCCGAGAGCCCGGCGCGGGAAGGGCTAGTACGTGAGGGCTTCATCAGCCGCGCGGGCTTGGTTCAGACCCTTATGGCAGCGTCGACGGCACGTCTGGTGGCGGTCGTCGCGCCACCCGGATACGGGAAGTCGAGCGTGCTCGACGAGTGGGCGGCTCGCGACCCGCGCCATTTCGTGCGGCTGACGGGCACGGCCCTCGGAGACGACGATGCCGACCTTGCCGCCACGCGCGCGTCGGTTCGAGCGACGATGCAGTCATTGGAAGCCCACGGTTGCCGGTTCGTGCTGGCACTCGATGACGCCCACCTGGTCGCTGCCGAGGGTTTACGCCGGCTCGTCGAGGAGGTGATGCGGGAACTGCCCGAGGGCTGCTCGTTCGCGCTCGCCTCACCCAGCGAGCCGGCGCTGGCACTCGGTCGCCTACGAGCCAAGCGCACGCTGGTGGAAATCGGGGTCGAGGATCTGTCGATGAGCCCCGCCGAAGCGTCGATGTTGATGCGACTTACCGGCCTGGAGCTCGACTTCAGTTCAGTGCAAACGTTGGTGCGCCGAACTGAGGGCTGGCCGGCCGCCCTGTACCTGGCTGCTCTCTCGTTGCGTGACGAGACCGATCCGTGCGCCGCTGTCGAACAGCTTCGCGGCGGCGATTACCGGCTGGCGGAGTACCTCCGCGACGAGGTGTTTTCCAGCTGGGCGCCCGATCTGCTGGATTTCGCGATCCGGACGTCCGTGCTGGATGAACTGTCGGGACCTGTGTGCGATGTCGTCCTTGGTCGCAAGCGCTCCGCGGTGCGCGTGGATGAGCTGGCCGAGGCCACCCCACTCCTGCGGCCGCTCGACCCGGCGCGCGAACGGTACCGGTGGCACGCGCTGGTGAGGGATGCGCTCAGGGCCCGGCTCCGCCGGACCGAGCCGGACCTGGCACACGAATTGCATACCCGCGCGAGCGAGTGGTATCGGCGGCGGGGCGAGACGGATCGGGCAATCGCCCACGCGGTTTACGCTCGCGACCCGGTACTCACCGGAGACCTGCTGTGGGCCGGCATCGTCGGGTATGTGACCCAGGGACGCAACGAGATGGTCCAGGCGTGGCTCGGGCATTTCTCCCGCGCCGAGCTCGCCGGGTATCCGCCGCTGGCCCTATCTGCGGCCTACAGTTTCCTTGCGGCCGGCGACGCGGCGGAAGCGCGTCATTGTGCTGTGGCGGTGGCCGCGGCTGTGGACCGCGAATCGCCCGTTCTGGCCGACGCGTCGCTCGCCGCGGGCCTCGCGGGCATCGAGGCGATGGTCGCTGCGGCGGGGGTGGCGAGCATGGCCAATGCTGCCGAGCTGGCGTGCGCGCTCGAATCCGCCGACAGTGCGTGGCGGCCGATCTACTTGTTCCTGCACGGGACGGCGTTGCACTTGGGCGGTGACCGGACCGCGGGGGAGCGACTCCTGGCCGAAGCCGCCAGCCTGAGCGCGGTCACGGCGCCGAGTGTCATGTCGATGTGCCTCGCGCAAGCGGCCATGATCGCGATCGAGCAGCGGGACTGGGAAGCCGCCGCCGACCTGACCGACCGCGCCGGCAACGTGATTGCGGAGCGCGGCCTGGAGAGCTATCCGGTCAGCGCGCTTGCCTTCGCCGCTTCGGCGGCGGTGCGCGCCCACGAGGGCCGGGCGGATGAGGCAAAGCACGATCTGCGTCGCGGCACGGACCTACTGGCCGCCTTGGGCGACTTCATACCGTGGTATGGGGCGGAGGCGCGCATCCTGCTCGCGTACGCGTCCCTAAGGCTGGCCGACATCAGCGGGGCGCGCACATTGCTGGCGGAGGCCTCCCGCCTGGCGCGCAGAACAGAGGGTGCGGTGATCTTCCAACAGTGGTTCGACGACGCCTGGTCCTACATGGACGCGATGGCCGAGACCAGCCTCGCAGGGCCATCGTCGCTGACGATCGCCGAGCTCAGGATCCTCCGCTTCCTCCCGAGCCACCGTTCGTTCCGGGAGATCGCCGCACAGCTGGGAGTGTCCGCCAACACCGTCAAGACCCAAGCTCACGCGGTGTACCGGAAGCTCGGCGCCGCGTCCAGGTCGGAGGCGGTTGCTCGTGCTCTCGATGCCGGCCTGCTCGGACAGTAGACGGGTGATGGCGATGAACTTGTCAGAGCGAGCATCGGGGGCTCATCACACGATGCGGCGAAGCCTGCTCGCTCTCGCCCTCGCGGCGGTGGCGTGCCTGGCTCTCACGGCGTGCGGCAGCAGCAAGCCGGCGTACTGCTCCGATCGCACCAACCTGGAGAACTCCGTCAAGGGGCTGACCAGCCTGAATGCGAGCAGCGGGCTGAGTGGGCTCGAGGCGCAGCTGAAGAAGATCCAGACGGCCGCCACGTCGCTGGTCAGCTCGGCCAAGAGCGATTTTCCGAACGAGACCAGCGCGATCAAATCGTCCCTCGACGCCCTGACGAGCACCGTGAAGGGACTTTCCGGGAGTCCATCGGCCTCCCAGATCGCGACGGTCGCCACACAGGCCTCCAACTTCGCCAGCTCCGTCCAGACCTTCACGAGCGCCACCAGCTCGAAGTGCAGCTGACCGCGTGCCGCGGCATGTTCCGAATACGCACCTGAGGGGCGACCGATGACCACTAAGGCGGATTTCACCGAGCAGGAATGGAAGGCAGTGCTCGAGGGCCCCCCGAGCGCCGGCATGATCGTGATGACGGCCACGCGCGGCGGCACCTTTCGCGAGACGTTCGCGATCGGCAAGGCGTACGCGCACGCGCGCCAGGAGCACGGCGCAAGCGAGCTGCTCGACGAGATCGTCGCCGCCAAGCCGGAGGTCGACCACACGCGCTACGGGTCGTTCGAAGAGATCGAGCAGCACGGTCTGCAACATCTCCGGGACGCGGTCGCAGTGTTGGAGCAGAAGGCGTCGCCGGATGAGGTCGAGGACTACCGGCGCTTCGTGCTCACGCTCGCCAGACGAGTTGCCGCGGCCCACCGCGAGGACGGGACGGACGTCAGTCCGGCGGAAGAAGCGGCGATCGAAGCGATCGCCGCGAGCCTAGGCGCTGCCGCGGCCTGAGGAACGCTTCTAGGAGCGCTGCGCGCAGTTCGACCAGAACAGGTCGAACTGGACGTGCGCCAGTTGGCTCTTGGGGACGAACCCCCGTGCCCCGCTGACATCGGCCAGCGCGTAGAAGCCGCTGTCGAAGTCGATCGAGGTCAGCAGGATCGCCAGCCCAGGACGCTGCTCACGCAGCTGCGCGGCAAGCTCGAAGCCGTTTCCGTCCGGCAGGTGGACGTCGAGCAGCACGGCATCGGGAGACAGGCGCTTGACGAGCTCGACCGCGCCAGCCGCGCAGCCGGCTTCGCCCGCGACGTCGTACCCACGGCGCTCGAGCAGCTCGCGAATCACCCCACGACACGCGGGCGAGTCGTCGACGATCACGACGCGGTCCTTGCGCGGTCCCCGCGTGCGCCGGGAAACGCCGGGCTGCGCGACGTCCACTCCTCCATCCCACCTCACAGCACCATGATCCCGGCACCGGGCGTCCCGGTCCATACCGCGTTTGCGGTATTTACGGTGTTCAGTTCACATTTTGGTTGAAATACAACCCTTCCGCCAGGGCGAGCACGACCAGCTGCGCCCGCGAGCGCGCCCCCGATTTGACCATCGCGTTGCGCACGTGGGTCCGGACCGTGTTGTGGGCGAGCTGCAGCTCGTCGGCGACCTCTGGTCCCGTCAGGCCGTCGGCGAGTAGGCGGATCACGTCGAGCTCGCGGGACGAGAGCGAAGGCCGCTCAGGGGGATAAATTGTCTCTCCTGAGCTGCGCCGTGCGGGACGGCCTGTCCTCATCGCCACGAACAGGACCAGCTGCCGGCCGGTCACGATCTCGGGATGCCCGGCGAACTCCACCGCGACACGCCGGCCATCCGCGCAGAGGAGCTCGGCGACGCCGGTGAACTCTCCCCGGCGCAGCAAGGCTCGCCACTCTTGCGCGGAAATCAGCGGGCCATCGGCGACCAGCTCGTATACCGGCCGGCCGATCAACTGCTCCTTCGGGTAGCCCAGAAGCGCGAGGTAGGCATCGTTGGCGTCCACGTGACGCCGCTCGTCGTCGAGCAGGACCATCGCGTTCTTCGAGCGCCGGAACGCTTCCCAGAAGAGCGCTACCCACCCCGTCTCACCCGATTCCGTCTCGATGCTTGCCTGTCCGGTGCTCACCGCGACCCCTGTGCCTTGCTCCCTGTCACTGGTGTGCGTCCGACTCTGCCAGCCTTCCGCGCCGAGGCAATGGCGTGCGCCGGTGTGTGGGGTGCATGTGCGCCCCCCCGAAGGGGTGCACGCCTCCGTGGCCGACGCATGTTCGCTGTGTTGTTCAGCGGATGGATCGATGCCACGCTGACCTCGTGATCGGTCTTCACGCGGCTCGCCCGCGCACTGCCAACGTGGCGGTTCGAAGGTTCGCGATCTGGGCGGTGACCGCCTTGGTCGCAGGGGTGGCGGTTGGAGCCTTGGCCGGCGGCACGGTCTGGGCTGACACGACGAGCACGGACACGACGAGCACCGCCACGACGACGACGGAGACGACGACCAAGACGACGACCACCACCAAGCCGGCGCAAACCACCACCGTGACGAGTACGGAGACCGCGTCCGCGGCCCCTGGGACGACCAACAACACGACCAACAAGACGACGCACAACAACACCACGAGCGTGACGGTGGCCCCGGCGACCTCGACCACCGCGTCCGGGTCCGGGAGCGGCCTGCCGTGGTGGGGCTGGACGTTGATCGGGATCGGGGCAGTCGCGCTGTTGGCCGGGGTGTTCTCTCTGGGACGGCGTGGTGGTCACCAGGGGCCCACCCCGCCGACCGACCAGTTCGGCGCGCGCTCGGGCACGGGTCCAACCGCCGGACCCGGACCCGGACCCGGCCCGAGTCCGGGTGCGGGCCCCAGCGCCGGCCCCGGCCCGAGCGCGCCGCGGCCGTAACCCGGACCGCAGCGCAGCCTTTCAGATCAACTGAATCGCTCCGTTGTCCGGCGATCAGCCACCGAGCGGGTGCTCGACCTCGGGCAGCTGGTCGAGCGCGTGGCGCAGCTTGGCTAGAGCGCGGCGGTGCGCGCGTTCGGTCCGCACCCAGGCGAGCGCTCCCGGAGCTTCCCAGGCCGCGAACAGCGGGGCGCCGACGCAGACCGCGACCACCAGCGGCACCACCGGGGCCGGGGCCGGGGCCAGGATCGCGGCGGCGCACACGGCCATGCTCGAGAGCACCGTCACGAGGGCCACGATCAGCACGAGCCCCGGCCGCACACCCGACCGGAACCGGGCGCCGGTCAGCGGGGGCGGATCTTCGAGCAGCTCGCGCATGTCGGTCACTGTACCCCGCGTTATGGGGACCAGAAACCGGTATCGGTTGGCGCCCAGGATGACTTGAGCTGGAGCTCGCAGCTCGTGCCGGCCGGCACCCGGCCCCAGACGCAAACCGGCCCGGCGCACGTGCGCCGGGCCGGCAGCTGAGGAGAGGCCCAAGGGTTGGTTTAGGCTTCGCCGATTCGCTTTCCGTAGGCGACCAGACCGTAGAGGGCGAGGATGTCCAGCGCGAAGATTGCCAGCGACCAGAACGGGTAAGCGGGCATCATCAGCAACTGCACCACTGCGTTCCCGGCCAGCGCGATGACGCCGATCCAGCGCGCGAGCTGATTCTTGACGAACACGCCAAGACCGACCACGAACTGGAGGACGCCGATGCACAGGACGAACCAGCCCCACGTCTTGAGCGAGCCGGCCACGTAGTTCGTGTTGTGGACGAAGAAGTGCGCGTTGCCGATCGCCGCCAGGCCCTCGATGAAGTTGATGCTCCCGAGGATCAGCAGGAGCACGCCGGCGAACGTCACCCAGCCGTAACCGCGATCGTCCGCGCCGATCGCATCGTAGTCGCGGGCAGTAGGGCTCTGAGGGCTTGCGTGTACGGCCAAAGAGGACCTCCCGTTGGTAGCTTCGTGGCAGGCCGCGCCCGGCCCGTCGTGTCTTCGCCAAGATCCCAGCGCGCCGAGGAGCCAGCAATGGTGCGCCCTTGCGTGTGCCGGAAGGTCGACACCCCGCCGGGGTCGCGGGTCTGCCTCACCCCGATCAGGTGATGCCGACCCGGCACCGGGCGCCCAGCATCCCGGTCGTGGGCGCACGGGGCTACACGTACGCGACGCGCTTGACCTGGGCGGCTCGCTGATGGGTCACAGGCTTTGGGCGGCCTTGGCGCTCGTATTGACACTGGCCGCCGTCGGGCTGGCCATCGGGATCGCGGTCGCGAACTTTCCCAACGGGCTGACCGTGCTCGCCTGCGGCGTCGCCGCCCTGTGCGCGGCGTGGTACGGCTTACGCAGGCGCGGCCTGGCGCGCACCGCCGGTGCCGCCGCAGCGGTGCTGCTGATTTGCGGGGCGATCGTGCTCATCATCGTCGAGGGTCGCGTCCTGGCCGATGTGCTCGTGCTGGCCGCGATTGGCGGCGGGCTTGCCGCGGCGCGTCAGGCGTTCCAGGTTCACGCCGATCTGCCGCGCGCCCCTCGGCCCGATCACCCGGTTCTGTTCTACAACCCCCTGTCAGGAGGGGGCAAGGCGCAGCGGTTCCATCTCGCCGACGAGGCTCGCCGGCGCGGGATCGAGCCGATCGAGCTCAAGCGGGGGGATGATCTCGAGACGCTCGTGCGCGATGCCGTCCGGGGTGGCGCCGACGCGCTCGCGATGGCCGGCGGAGACGGCTCTCAGGCCATCGTGGCGATGGTCGCCGCCGAGCTCGACCTGCCTTACGCGTGCATACCGTCTGGGACGCGCAATCACTTCGCGCTCGACCTCGGCGTCGATCGCGACGACGTCGTCGGCGCGCTCGATGCCTTCGTGAACGGTGGCGAGCGGCGCGTGGACCTCGCCGAGGTGAACGGCCGGGTGTTCGTGAATAACGTCTCGCTCGGGCTGTACGCCGACGCGGTCCAGCGCCCCGGGTACCGCGAGGCGAAGCTGCACACGCTCCTGGACACGGTTCCCGACGTGCTCGGTCCGGAAGCACAGGTACCGGACCTTCGCTGGCGCGGCGGGCGCGGGGAGGAGTCGGCGGTGGCGATCCTCGTGTCCAACAACGCCTACCGGCTGGGGCGTGCGCTCGGATCGGGAACCCGCCCCCGGCTCGATCGCGGCGAACTCGGGATCACCGTGCTCGCGCCCATCCTGGTGGATGCCAACGGCGGGGCGTCGCGCCGGCTGACCATGCGGCAATGGACCACACCGACCTTCGAGATCAAGGCTGAGTCCTCGGTGGCCGCGGGAATCGACGGCGAGGCGGCTCACCTTCAGGCGCCCCTGCGCTTCAGCATCCGACCTGGCGCCCTGAGAGTTCGAATCGCTCCTGACCACCCCGGCGCGTCACCATCTGCCCTCGAGCCCGATCGGCCGTGGCAGGCGATCGAGTCACTGGCCACGTTCGTGGTGCACGGGGCGCCGGCGGGCGACTTTGAGGCGGATCGCTCACCCCATTCGGGTGATGACCAGGAAAGCCCTCTGGCGAATGCTTGATACGGGCGTTAGTCACGCCCGTATCGGTTCCGGGGCAGGAGCGCAGCGCCGCCGCCGGGTCACCACCATCGAAGGGAGACACTGGAATGGCAACGCTTGTTGCGATCGGCTATCCGGACCAGGGTACGGCTGAGCAGGCCAGGCAGACGGTCGCTCAGCTGGAGTCCGAGCTGGTCATTCAGGCCGACCAGGTGGCCGCGATCTCGCGGGACCTGGAGGGCAAATACCACGTGCACACCTCGCACGGCGGTGCCTCGGCCGGAGCCGGCGCCTGGTGGGGCGGTTTCTGGGGGTTGCTGTTCGGGTTGCTGTTCTTCATCCCGTTCGCCGGACTGGCACTGGGCGCTGGAATGGGCGCCTTGTTCGGTCACTTCGGCGAGAAGGGAATCGACAAGGCCTTCCAACAGCAGGTGCGTGACTACCTGAAACCGGGGACCTCGGCGCTGTTCATGGTCGTCGAGCAGGTCACGCCGGATAAGGCTATCGCCGCCCTACAGCAGTACGGCGGCACCGTGATCAAGACCTCGCTGTCCGAGGAGGACACGAAGCGACTGCAGGATGCCCTGCAGCCGCCCGTTCCCGTCTCTTGATCCCGAGAGGCTGCAATTACAACCGGAGAAGGAGATCACTATGCCTGTAGTTGGAGCGGTGACACATCAGACGCTGTCCGACATCTCCGCTGGCAACCCCGACATCCTGGAGCGCGCCGTCGCGTTGCGTGAGGGCGATCGCGAGGCCAGTGGACTCGATGAGCGGACGTTTGCGCTGGTCAAGATCGCCTCCCTGATCGCGCTTGACGCGCCGCCCGCCTCCTACGCGTGGCAGCTCGGCAACGCCCTCGCCGTCGGGGTCACCCCCGAGGACATCCTGGGCGTACTGGTGGCGGTGGCGCCTCAGGTGGGCGGCCCGAAGGTGGTTGCCGCGGCGCCGGAGATCATGGTCGCGCTGGGACTCGACGTCGACGACGAAGGCTAGGAGGCCGCGATGCCGTTTATGAGGCGACGTCCGCTGCTCCGCGCGGCCGCGGTAGGTGGCGGAGCCTACGCCTTGGGCAAGCACGCCGAGCGGTCCCAGGCGGAGGCGCAGGATCAGGCGTACTACGAAGGTCAGCAGTCAGCGATGGCCGCGGCACCTCCGCCGGCGGCTGCGCCTGCGACGGCCGGCGTGAGCTCGGACGACGTCGCCCGCCTGCAGGAGCTGGGCAAGCTGCACGAACAGGGCATCCTCACCGACGAGGAGTTCGCGCGGCAGAAGACGCTCATCTTGGGGGCGTAATCACCCTCGTCGTTCGGGAGGTCGCGTTCCGGTTCATCGTCCTTGATCAGGCACACGACCTCCCGCGGCGGCCCGCGGCTCCGTGGGCGCGGTCCAGTTAGCCCCTGTCTGCTCGCGGAACGTCTCGACTGCCTCGTCGAGAGTGAGGAAGAAATGGTCGGGGTTCAGCGGGCCGATCAGCTGATATCGCTCGAGCTTAGTTCGCACCGGCTCCTTCAGCTCCGCGAAGACGAGCGAGATGCCGGCGGCGTTCAGCTCCTCGTCGAGATCGGCGAGCATGTCCGCGGCGGTCGTGTCGACGTCGGTAATGGGCTCGGCGGCGATGAGGATCCAGCGCGGCGAGGGCTCGCGAGCGGCAAGGCGGCGGATCTCGTCACGGAACGTACGGGCGTTGGCGAAGAACAGCGGCGCGTCGAACCGGAACATGATGAGACCCGGAAGCTCCTCGGCATCCGGGTGCAGCTGGCGATCGTGCTGGCCCGGAAGATCGGGCACCCGGCCGAGGGTGGTCTGATACGGCCACCAGGCGCGCCGGAACACGTTGAGAATCGAGAGGGCCACGGCGACCGCGATGCCCTCGAGGACGCCGAGCAGGGCCACGCCGAGGAACGCGGTGATCGACAGAAGGAACTCGACGCGTCGCTGTCGCCACAGCCGTTCCGTCCCGGGCAGGTCGGCCAGCGACAGCGACGCGGCGATGACGACCGCCGCCAGGGTGGGGTTCGGCAGGTTCTTGAGGAGCCCGGGCACCAACACCAGCATCAGCACGATCAGGGCCGCGCCCACCACGCCGGTGAGCTGTGTCTTTGCTCCGGCCTGTTCGGCCACCGCGGTGCGCGACCCGCTCGTGCTGACCGGGAAGCCCTGGAAGAACCCGGCGGCGACGTTGGCTACGCCGATCCCGATCATCTCGCCGTTGCCGTCCACCTCCTGGCCAGTGCGAGCGGCGAACGACGACGCGGTAGAGATCGTGTCGGTCAATGCGACCAGAGCGATTCCGAGCGCCCCCGCGACGAGCAGCGGCAGGTCGGACACGGGGCTGGGCACGGTGAGCGGTGGGAACCCCTTGGGCAGAGTTCCCACGAGCGAGACGCCGTGGTGAGCCAGGTCGAACACCGCCGATGCTCCGATCGCGACCACGACCGCGACCAGCACGCCCGGGACCCGCGGCAGCCAGCGGCCGAGGGCCAGGATCAACGCGAGGCTGACCAGCCCGATCGCCACCGCGGCGCCCACGGCCTCACCCGCGCCGATTCCGTGCACGAACGCCCTCGCCTCGGCGATCAGCCCGTTGGCGTCGGTTGAGAACCCGAACAGCTTCGGCAGCTGTCCGACCAGGATGGTCAGCGCCAGACCGTTCATGTAGCCGATCTGCGTCGGCTTGGAGAGCAAGTCGGCAACGAATCCCAGCTTGGCGATCCCGGCCGCGATCATGATCGCGCCGACGATCAGCCCGAGCATCGACGCCAGCGCGATCGCCCGTTCGGGGCTGCCGCCGGAGCCCAGAATCGGCAGGATCGTGGCGGCGATCATCGGGCCCAGCGATGAGTCCGGTCCCAGCACCAGGATTCGCGACGGACCGAACGCCGCATATCCGAGCAGGCACAAGATCGTCGTGTACAAACCCGTGATCGCCGGCAGTCCAGCCAGTTCGGCGTAGGCCATTCCTTGAGGGACCAGCAGCGTGGTCAAGACGATTCCGGCGACTACGTCCTGGCGCAGCCACGACCTGTGGTAGGTCGCGAGCGCGCGGATGCCCGGTACCCGGCTCGACAGCATCGTTCAGTCACCCATGTGAACGTGGTTGCCGGGCATCGGGGGGAGTACGGTCCGACCCCATGAAGTGGGAGCTGGCCATCGTCGCGGCGTCGCTGCTCGTGGCCGCGGGTGTCTCGCGGCAGTTGACCGACACCTCGTTCACCCCGGCGATGGTGTTCGTCCTGATCGGTTTGCTCGTCGGGCCGCTGGTCGCGGACGACGTCGCCCCCGCGCCGACCAGCGAGACGGTTCGGGCGCTGGCCGAAGCCACGCTGGCCGTGGTGCTGTTCGCGGACGCCTCGCGCATCAAGCTGCGTCTGCTCAGGCGCGAGTACTCGGTGCCACTGCGTCTGCTCGGAATCGGGCTGCCGCTCACGATCGTGGCCGGAGCGCTATTGGCGGCTGCGCTGTTCGGTGAGCTGAACCTGGCCGAGGCGGTCGTCTTGGGCGTGCTGCTGGCACCGACCGATGCAGCGCTCGGGCAGGCGGTTGTGACGGAGCCGCGCCTGCCCTCACGCATCCGGCAGGGGCTCAACGTCGAGAGCGGACTCAACGACGGCATCTGCGTGCCGCTGTTGCTCATCGCCCTCGCCGCGGCGGACGTCGAGCGGCACACGACGACCGGCCACCACGCGGTCAGCATCGTGTTCGAGGAGATCGGCTACGGGATCCTCGGCGGCGTGGCGGCGGGTCTGGTGGCGGCGTGGGTGGTCTCCGTCGGTTCTCGCCGCAACTCGATCACCGGGCCCTGGCTTCAGATCATCCCGGTCGCCGGTGCGGGCCTCGCCTACGGCGTGGCGACGGCGCTCGGCGGCTCCGGGTTCATCGCGGCCTTTGTCGCGGGCGCGATCTTCGGAACGCTCGTCGCGCGGGAGTCTGAACTCGCGTCTCGCCTCAACGAGGAGATCGGCGGGCTGTTGGGCGGAGCAACGTTCTTGATGTTCGGCGCCGTGCTGCTCGGGCCGACGCTTCAACATCTGACCTGGGCGATGGCGCTGTATGCGGTGCTCAGCCTGACGGTGGTTCGCATGCTGCCGGTCGCGCTGGGCATGGTGGGCAGCGGCGCCAAGTGGCAAACCGTCGCGTTCCTCGGGTGGTTCGGGCCGCGCGGGCTCGCGTCGATCGTGTTCGCCGTGATCGCGGTCCAGGAACAGCACTTGGCGGGGGCGGCGACAATCGTGCGTGCCGCTTACTTGACGATCGGTCTGTCCGTGGTCGCGCACGGAGTCACCGCCGCCCCGCTCGCGCGGCGCTACGCCCGGTGGTACACCGATCACCCACGCGGTCAACCACCGGCGATGGAGAGCGTCCCGGTGTCACACCACCGCGCCCGTGGCAGTCCCCATCCGCACGTCACCTGACGCGGGCCCTTGCAGCGAGCGCCGCCAGCCCAGCAGCAGATCGTGCACCGCCGCCGCTCCGACGATCGCGTGGTCGGGCATGGAAAGCTCCACGGGGTGCAGGATGAAGGGCCGGGTCTGCGGGCCACCGAGACCGCCGTGGAATGAGATCAGCTCCTCGAACGCGCACGCTTGCTCGAGGTCAGGGTCGTAGAAGCTGTTCACCATGATGTCGGCGACGTGCTCGAAGCCGTCCGTCCGCCGAAGATGAGCCGCCGCGCGGGGTGGAAACGGAGCAAGCGGGTCGGAGCCCTCGACTCGGTCCTCGTCGAGGTATCGCGCCCCCTGCGCTCCCAACACCACGGGTCCGCGATCGCGGGAGCGTACGAGCAGAAAGCCGATGTCGGGATGGTTGCGCAGGGCCTCCAGCAGGCGCGGATGACGTTCCTCGATCTCCTCCAGGAAGAGGCGCCGGTGCTCTTCCATGAGGTAGATGAGGCCGAGGTTGCCCGACGCGAGCACGATCGCCAGACGATCGCCGCCCGGTGCGTCCGGGTCGTGGGCCCGGCCCGCCCCGCTTGCGCGGGGACGGCCCGTCGCCTCGGCGACCGCGTGCTGCACGGCGACATCGTTCTCATCGCCGGCACCTACGCGTGCGACCTTGCCCGCATCCAGCGAGCGCTCCACGAGCCCCTGCAGGTCGTAGCCGTTGCGCTGCTTGAACGTCGCCCCCTGCGTCTGCCCGTGGTCGGATAGGACCACGAGCTTGTACGGTCGCGGGGCGTAGCGACGAGCGCGATCGATCCGGCCGAACTGCTGGTCGAGCTTGCGCAGCGCCTCGAGCGTGTCCGGCCGCTCGAGCCCGGAGTGGTGGGCCACCTCGTCATAGCTCGAGAACGTGGCGTACACGACCGGACGGCCTCGCATCATGTCCGTGAGAACCCCGAACACGATCAGGTCCCGCACGCCGACGCACAGCGCCGCGCGCAGCAGTGGATACCTTCCACCGCGGTAGCCGCGCGGCCAGACCTTTTGCCGGCGCTGCCGGATCGCGGAGAGCTTTTCCAACAGCGCCTCCCAGAGGAACAGCACCAGCAGCCGCGTCACGTTGAAGCCGTTGGCGAGAAACGCGCGGTAGCCCGGGTTGGCCTTCTTCTCGGCGCTCATGTGGCTGACGGTCAGGATCATCGCGTCGGCCTCGCCCGAGAACAGATTCCCTCGGCTGGCACCGTCGTGGGTGAGCAGGCCCCGCCCGTTGGCGAGACGGCGCTCGATCTCCGCGCAATCTTCGGGCGAGGAGCAGGTCATTACCTTCCCGGTGGCCTTCTCAACCCAGCGGAAGGCCGGGATGTCCTCGTTAGAGCCGAGCAGGATGCCGGCCTGGCTGGCACCGGTCTGTGAGCTGAGGTCCGGTTCCCATTCGTCCAGATGATGGGTACCGTCCTGCACCCAGGCGGCCATCCGCGGCACGTTGCCGTCGCGGATCGCGCGCTGAAGAACGGGTCGGGCGAGCCCGTCGATCTCCAGGAAGATGATGCCCGGGTCATCCGTGCGCTCCATCCCGCCCTGGCGGCGCGCGATCCTCCGGATCACGCGGAGCGAGTAGGTGTCGTCGTCGTTGACGCCCAGGATCACTTCCAGCACGAGCATCGACGCCGCGATCACGAGCGATGCGAGCAGCGCCCACCCGAACGAGTCGACCTGGATCGTCCGCGTGCTGATGTGCGACGCCAGGAGGAGCATGAGAGCGTCGAGCACGAGCACGAGCAGGAAGCCGAGTGCGAGCGTGAACGGGAGGCGAAGCGCGGCGACCAGCGGAGGGAGGGCTGCGTTCAGCGCCGCGATCAGCACCGCGGCGGCCAGCGCATCCGTGAAGCTGCCAACGCTGACGTGGGGAACGATCGCCCCGGCGATGAACACCGACACCGCCGCCACCAGCAGCGACAGCAGCACGTGCAGCAGCCGGTAGCGCGGTGCCTGGGGGTTCCAGGCCATCTCCTCGCCATAGGAATCCGGTGCCGCGACCTGCGCAGAATTGCCGGGTTGGCTTGGCGTCATCGACACGGGATCATCCGCTCTGCGCTGCTGATCCATCTCATCCGCATCGGGTGATGGACAAGCGCAACCGGGCTGGGACGATCGACGGTTATGAGTACGACAACCACAAGGACAAGCACCCGCCCCGCACCGGTCGTGCACCTCACGGTCGACGAGCGGATCGCGCGCGGCAAGGCGGCGCGCGCAGAGGTACCGAGGTCGCGTCACGCCGAGTACGACAGTCCGGCGGACCGAGCTGACCCGATCGACCTGCTCGAGGCCCAGGCGACGACGCGCGTCCCGGAACTGGTTCCCATTCGCTACGGCCGGATGCTCGTGTCGCCGTTCACCTTCTATCGCGGGGCGGCGAAGATCATGGCGTCCGATCTGGCCGGCACGCCCCGGTCGGGTCTGACCGCTCAGTGCTGCGGTGATGCGCACCTGTCGAACTTCGGGGTCTTCGCGTCACCCGAGCGACGGCTCGTGTTCGACATCAACGACTTCGACGAGACACTCCCGGGACCATGGGAGTGGGACGTCAAGCGCCTCGCCGCCAGCATGCTGATCGCGGCGCGGGACAACGGTTACGCCGTCAGGGATCAGGACCGGATCGTGCTCGACACGGTCACCGCATACCGCAACGCGCTCCGCGAGTTCGCCGCCATGACCACCCTCGAGGTGTGGTACGCGCGGCTGGAGATCGAGCCACTCCTCCAGCAGTATCGGGCGCAGTACAAGGCCAGAATGGTCAAGCGGACCGAGAAGGCGCTCGCCAAGGCCCGAACGCGCGACAGCATGTCTGCCTTCGGGAAGCTGACCCAGCAGGTGGACGGAACGGCCGAGATCGTCGACCAATCACCGCTGATCGTGCCGTTGCGCGTGCTGGTTCCCGGGCCCGAGCAGGAGGAGCTGCTCGAGTGGCTGCGCGCGCTGCTGCGGGTCTACCGCCAGTCGCTCGATCACGACCGGCGCGTGCTGCTCGAGCAGTTCCACCTGACCGACTTCGCCCGGAAGGTCGTCGGGGTGGGCAGCGTGGGAACGCGCGCCTGGATCGGCCTGCTGTTCGGCCGCGACGGCTCCGACCCGCTGTTCCTGCAGTTGAAGGAGGCCGAGGCGTCTGTGCTCGAGGAGTACACCGGCAAGAGCCAGTTCAAGAACCACGGCCAGCGGGTGGTGACCGGTCAGAGGCTGATGCAGGCGACGAGCGACATCTTCCTCGGCTGGATCCACGTTAAGGCCGGGCTCGACGGCGTGCCCCGCGATTTCTACGGGCGCCAGCTCAGGGACTGGAAGGGCTCGGCGGAGATCGAGCAGATGGTCCCGGACGGCATGGCGGTGTACGGCAGGCTGTGCGGCTGGACGCTCGCGCGCGCCCACGCGCGCAGCGGCGATCGGGTCGCGATCGCTGCGTACCTCGGTGGTGGCAACACATTCGACCGCGCGATCCTCGACTTCTCGAAGGCGTACGCCGACCAGAACGACCGCGACTATCAGGCGCTGGTGAACGCGGTGAACTCCGGCCGGATCGCCGCACAGACCGGGCTCTGAGCTCGACTTCTACTGGTGCAGGAGCTGCGCCTTCGCGGCGCTGTACTCCTCGGGACTGAGCTCGCCGCTATCACGTAGCTCAGCGAGCTGCTTTAGCTGCTCGGCTGTGGTGGGCGCAGCGGCGGCGGGCGCTGCGTTCGCGCGTGGCGTCCGATCTCTCATGCTCGACCAACGTGCGCGCATCGCGTGCGCGGCGGCGCCCGAGCGGGCCTCGGGAAACTCCAACGCGGTCTGGCGCCTCAGCACCTCGGTGCCGATCAGCGCGAGCACGATGAACGTGATGATGCCGGCCGGCGTACCCGTGGCCGGGATCGGGTTCCACAGGAACAGGAGCGCCAGCAGACCGAGGGTGATCGCAAAGGTGGGAACCGGGCGCTCGCGCAGGAACGGCGCAATCGCCTCCCGCCCCGTGCGGGGCAAGCGCCCGGGACCGGCGAACCAGGCCGCGATTATAAGAATGATCGCGACGAACATAACCCCGGTGGCAACCTCCTTCAGCAGGCCGGTGCTGATCGCGATCGTGGCGCGAATCGCCGGCCGCAGCGATGTGTCGTCCGTGAGCGAGAGCGGGATCTGGTTCTCGAGAACCCTTCGTGCGAACAGTACGAGCAACCCGGCGAACAAGGCAGAGAAGCCGATCGTCATCAGCGTGCGCCGGCGACGTCCGGGAGCGAGAAAGACGGCCAGCGCGTAGAGCAGCGGGCAGAGGATGGTCAACCACAGCGCGAGGCCCTTGACCGCCTTCCCGCCATCCTGGACCGTCTTCAGCTGGTCGGACTTGAAGACCGTGAGGTTGGCCACGTTGGGCGGGAGCTTGTTGCTGACGGTCACGGGCAACCCGAGGCGGGAGGCGACGTTGTCGAGGATCGCGCCCAGATTGAGGCTCACCGCGCCGTGGTTGATCTTGACATTGCCCTTCCCCCCGTTGACGATGGCGATGAACGTCTGATCGGCCGCTCGGTTGGCCTGAGCCCAGAGCGCCTGCACGCGGGGACGGCTGAGCGCGAGCTCCGTCCCCTGAACGGCAGCGTTGCGTAGCGCGCCGGCGGCGGGTCCGGCCAGACCCTGGAACTGCGTCGGTAGCCCGGACTTGATGAGACCGGCAACGTTGACGTTGGCGTAGAGCTGATCGACCAGATAGTTGGCAGTGTTCGACCGAATATCCTGGTTCTGGAGCAGCTGGGTGCTCGCGTTCGACCAGTTGTCGGGGTTGAACAGCAGACGATTTGCCCACACCGCGAACATGGCGACGATCAGGAGCAGCGTGGTGACCCCGATCAAGATCCTCACCCAGATGAGCCGACCGCGCGAGCTGGTGCGGGTCGCCGGCTGCTGGCCTTCGTCCTGGCCCGCCTCCGCCGACGCCGGCTGATCCGTCACCGTCCCGGCCGGCTGGTCAGCGTCAACCGGGCTCTGGGTCGCGTCTTTAGTGCCGTCGTGCTCGTCAGCTTCCACAACAATCCCCGGTCACTCGCTCGAAAGTGTGGCCCAACGCATCATCGGCCCGATAGGCTGCGGAGTCATCGTCTGATTCGGGTGATGCGGATCCGCGCGCCCATGGCGAAGATGCGAGCGATGGAGAGTTCGGGCAATCACACAAACCACTCCGGACCGCGCGTCCTGAGGCCGCTCGCGGATCTCGGCGGCCGCGCCGCCGCGTCCACGCTCCGGCCATTCGGCGGGATGCTGAACGCCGCCGCCGGCGCCGGAATGAATTTGGAGCGGCTAGCCGTCGACCGCGTACTCGCGAGCGACGAGCTGGAGCGGGTGCTGACGGCCGCGCTCGACAGCGTCCAGGTTCAGGCGGCCCTGATCAACGCGCTGTCGAGCGACGCGGCCAAGCGGATCGTCGACGGCCTGTTCGACAGCGGCCTGATCGACCGGTTCCTCGACCGGCTGCTGGCCAGCGACGTCCTCTGGCACATGATCGACGAGATTGCCGCCAGCCCCGCGGTGACGGCCGCGATCTCGCAGCAAGGGCTTGGCTTTGCCGACCAGATGAGCGACGAGGTGCGCGCACGATCTCGGAAGGCCGACGACTGGGTCGAACGTACAGCCCGCCGGCTGATCCACCGCCAGCCGAGGCCACTGCCGGTCGGCCCGGACCCCAGCATGTGATGGTCAGTGTGCCGGGGTCCGCCGAGGGCGCGACGCCGGCCGTAACGCCGCCCGAGGCAGGGGTGCCGTATCCGGGCCTGCCACGCGCGGCATATCGTTTGCGGTGGACGCGGCGGTCATCAACCTGGTCGCGATCATCGTTGGAATCGGCGCCTCGCTGATCCTGTCGCTGCTGCACCTTCCAAGCGTTCTGAAGACGGTTCTGGCCGCCGTGGGCACGGCCGTGTACATCCTCTGGCTGGTCGGCTACTTCGTGGTCTTCTGGTCCACGACCGGGCAGACGCCGGGAGCCCGCATGATGCAGATCAAGGTCGAGACTCCGGACGGCGATCCGATCAAGCCCAAGCGCGCGCTGGTGCGCTGCGCCGGCGTCCTCCTGGCCTCGCTTCCACTTTTCCTGGGCTTCGTTCCGGTGCTTTACGACGAGAAGCGACGGGCGTTCTAGGACCGTTTCGCCGGGACCGTCGTAATCAACGCACCCGCCACCTCGATGCTCGAGATCCGCCGGGCTCGCAAACGGGAGGAGTACATGGCCTCGAAGCAGCTACCACCCGGTGAGACTGGTGGCTGAGGCCCCCGGACGCTCATCCCTTTCGGATGATGACCGGCCCCAAGGACGACCGGAAGCTAGGCGTGGATGCGGTTTCCCGGTGGGGAACCCGCGTCGCTCGTGTCAACTATTGCAAAGGAGATGATGCCTATGGCGACGCTCGTTGCCATCGCGTATCCGGACCAGGGCACGGCCGAACAGGCTATGGAAACGGTCGGGGAGCTGGAATCCGAGCTGATCATCCAGGCCGAGCAGGTGGCCGCGATCTCGCGGGACCTCGAGGGCAAGTACCACGTGCACACCCAGCACGGCGGCGCGTCAGCCGGCGCCGGCGCCTGGTGGGGCGGTTTCTGGGGGTTCCTCTTCGGACTGCTGTTCTTCATCCCGTTCGCCGGGCTCGCTCTCGGCGCCGGGATGGGCGCCCTGTTCGGTCACTTCGGCTCGAAGGGCATCGACAAGGCCTTCCAGGAACAGGTGCGCGACCACGTGAAGCCGGGTACGTCCGCGCTGTTCATGGTCATCGACCAGGTCACCCCGGACAAGGCGATCGCCGCGATGCAGAAGTACGGCGGCACGGTGATCAAGACCTCGCTGTCCGAAGAAGACACCAAGCGGCTGCAGGAAGCGCTTCAGCCCGAGGCGCCGGTCTCTTAGCAGCAGACCGCAGCAGGGACGACCGCCGGCGGATCCCGCCGGCTGTCGTCCGGTCTGCGGGCGCGACGGGTCCCGACCGCCGTTGGGGCGGTTAGCGGCGCACTCGCCCGGGCCGTCGTGTCGAGTGAGTCGCTAACCGCCAGACGTCCGGGGGCTGGCCGTGATGGGCGTTTCCGCGGGGTGCGACGCAGCCGGTGGCGGTGTCTCGCCGTCCGTCGCTCCGCCGGAGGCGCGTGCTATGGGCACGAGGCTCACCAAGTAGGCGATCACGACGGCGACGATGATCAGCGGTTCATCACCGGTGCCTGACTTCGCCGTCAGCAGCGTGGCCATCACCGCCCCCGAGAGCGGCAATCTCAACACCGCCGCCGTCGCCGCCCCCAGCCCGACGGCCACGGCCGGCGTGAGCGAGAACCCCGGCAGGTGGGAGGCCGCGATTCCCGCCGTCGCGCCGAGAAACAGCGCAGGGAACGTTGGACCTCCGCGGAAGCTGCCGAGTGAGACCGACCACGCGAGGCCCTTGAATACGATCAGCAACAGGAGTGCCGAGACGGACCAGGTCGCCGCTTGGGAGACGATCCCGGGGAGGGCGCTCTGGCCGGAAAACAGCACTTCGTTGACGTTCTTGCCCGTTGCCCCGTGGAAGGCGATCGCGAGGCCGGCGACGATCAGGCCGACGACGGGCAGTAACAACATCAATCGCCGCGAGACGACGCGGTGCGTGCCGAGGCCGCCGAACATCACGAGTCGTGCGACCACGGCGATCGCGAGGGCGAGCGCGATCGTCCAGCCGAACTCGGCGATGTCAGGGTGCCCGAAATGGGGCAGCTGGAGCGCGCCGAGGGCGAACGCGCTCGTGCTGAGGCCGGTGAACGAACCCATTCCGATCGCGACGAGCGTTCCGATGCCTGCCGCGAGGAGCCCGGGAACCAGGACCAACTGCAACCTGGGGCCCCCGATCGCGGTCGCCTCGATCAGGATCACGGCCGCGATCAGCGGCGAGTCGAAAATGAACGCCAGCGCGGAAAAGCTGCCCGCCGCGGCCACGACGACGAGTATCTGCTGGGGCATTTCGCGACGGGCGAGTTTGATCGTCAGCAGTGCCGTTCCCGAGCCGAGCGCGATCAGCGGGGCTTCGGGACCGAGCACGAGCCCGGAGCCGATGGTCGCGAGGCCGGCCAGAACCACCCCCGGCAGGTCGATCGTGCGCGGGAGCCCACCGCCGATGGCCAGGCCCTTGGCCGGCAGATGCCCGCCGTCGCCGGGAAGCCGGGAAATCGCGAGCGCGACGAGGAGGCCGGCCACGGCCAGCACCGGCAATGACCACCACAAGGGCGGCCCGCTCTTGTAGCCGAGGGCGTGAGGCAGATGCGTGTACAGCTCGCGCTGAAGCTGGTAGATCAGCTCGAGGAAGCACCAGGCCGCGAGCGAGACGATCACGCCGACCACGGCCACGACGACGAGGAGGACGACGAACCGCTTGCTCGTCATCGTCGCCGCGGCTTGCTGTGGTGTGAGGTCGGCAGCCATCATCCAATCCGGGGGAGCGGTCGCTGCATGTGCTCGCGCTCAGGCCCCAAGGACGCGGGCCTTCTCGGCGGCAAACTCCTCGTCGGTCAGGATCCCCTGCGCCTTCAGACCCGCGAGGTCCTTGAGCTTGGCGATGCGATCGTCGGCGGCACTCGGTGCTGGGGCAGGTTGGTAGGCCTGAGGCTGCTGGACGTATTGCGGCTGCTGGACGTACTGCTGGTCCTGCTGGGCCCAGCGGTTCTGCTGCCGCCGCGCGACGCGGTTGGAGACCGCCGTCCACGTCCCGGCGGCCACGGCGGTACGAGCTACTCCGCGTAGTAGTCCAGGCATGCTGCCTCCTCTCCCCTAGGCCACGGCCTCGGCCGCGTCGAGCGCGTCGATGAGCTCCTGCACACCGATGCGTTCGTTCGTGATCAGCACGCCCCCGTTGCGGCGGACCGCGTCGATGAACGGGCCGGCCCACCGGTTCTCGTAGACGATTATCACCGCCGCGCTCCCGGGTGCAATTTCCCCGGCTACCAGTGCGACGTCGTCGTCGCTCAGCAGGCCGGTGGCCGCACCCGCGAACTCGACCAGATCGCCGGCCGCGTTGCGGTCGAGATCGGCGAGGTCAAAGCCCGAGAATGTCCCGCTTTCATCCTTGCGCACGAAGCGCACATCGAGCACGCGGATGATGCCGCGATCGACCAGGTCCAGAAAAATCGGCACGGCTTCGCCGGTCTTGCGCGCCCCCGGCGGGTAGCCGATCACGACGACGTCGATCGGCCCCGGCTGTGCTTCATCGCGTTCGGTGTCGTTCATCCGCCGATCTCCTCGAGTCGCTCTGCGAGGATGATCCGCGAGGCCGCTTCGACCAAGGCGAGGTGCGAGAAGGCCTGCGGGAAGTTCCCCAGGTGCCGGCCGGTATCGGCGTCGTACTCCTCGGCGTAGAGGCCCAGCGGCGAGGCGACCTTCACCAGCCGCGCCATCAGATCGCGCGCGCGCTGCATCTCGCCGACGATGGCCAGGGCCGAGACGAGCCAGAACGAACAGATCACGAACGTGCCCTCCTTGCCGGACATGCCGTCGTCGGTCTGGTCGGTGCGGTAACGGAGCACGAAGCCGTTCTCGGTCAACTCGTCGGCGATCGTCAGCACGGTCGTCCGCAGCCGCTTGTCGCCCACTGGGAGGAACCCGAAGATGGCCGCCAGCAGAACCGACGCGTCGAGGGCGTCGGTGTCGTAGTGCTGGCGCAGGACACCGCGCTTGTCGACGCCGTGCTCGAGGATGTCGGCCTTGATCTCGGCGGCGGTCTCCGCCCACGTGGCGCCCAGGCCGGTCTCGCCTCGGATCTGCGCGAGTTTCGCCGCCCGGTCGAGCGCGACCCAGCACATCAGCTTCGACGAGACGTAGTGCTGCGGCGCCCCGCGCGCCTCCCAGATCCCCTGATCGGGTTGCCGCCACACGGCGGTCGCGCACTCCGCCTGGGACTGGACCATCGGCCACAGCCGGCGCGGGAGGCGCTTGCTGCGGCGCGTGTGCAACAGGACGGAGTCGAGCGCGGCGCCGAACACGTCGTTCTGGCGCTGGTCGAATGCCCCGTTGCCGATCCGCACGGGATGCGCAGCGGCGTAGCCGCTCAGCTCCTCGCGCAGCGACTCGGTCAAATCGCGCCGGCCGTCGATCCCGTACATGATCTGCAGCGCGCCGTCCTCGTTTCGCTCGAGGTCGGCGATGAACTGGATGAACTCGTCCGCCTCCCAGTCGAGGTTGAGATAGTGGAGCGCCTGCAGCGTGAACGTGGAGTCGCGGACCCATGTGTAGCGATAGTCCCAGTTGCGCTCCCCGCCCGGGGTCTCGGGTAGCGACGTGGTCAAGGCCGCCACGGTCGCCCCAGTCGGCATGTAGGTCAGGCCCTTGATCGTGATCGCGGAGCGCTGGATCAGCGGGCGGAGCTCGTGATCAGGAATGCGCGCCCTACTCAGCCAATTGCGCCAGAAGCGGGTCGTGGCCTCGAGCTGGGCGTTGGCTTCCGCCATGCTCCCCGGTGCCTTCAGTCCTTCGGCCCAGGACAGCGCGCAGTAGAGCTGCTCGCCCTGGCCAAGGGTGTGCCGCGCCCGCGCGCGGCCCGCCTCGATCCCGAGCAGCAGGTCGGTCGTCAGCCGGATGGTCTGGCCCGCGCCGGTGGCATCGGCGCTGTGGCGGTCGGTCGCTAGCGTCCACTCGGCCGGCGCACGGCCGTAGTCGAACACCGGCTCGCACACGAGCTCGATCTCGACGCTGCCGTCGATGCACTGCACGGTGCGCACGAGCACGTGCTCGGCGTCCTCGTCTGTCGGCGGACGGGTGTGCGGCGTGATCGTGTCCTCACCGTGGCGCGGACCCATGGTCAGAGCGTCGCGGACGATCGCCCACCCCGACGGCGACTTCCACGCCGTGATGAGGGTGTTGGTCCCGGGTTCCCAGGTGCGACCGCTCGGCACGTTGATCCCGAACGGCCCCAGGCGGAACGTGCCGGCACCGCGGTCCAACAGCGCGCCGAACACGCTTGGCGAGTCGAAGCGCGGCACGCACAACCAGTCGATCGCCCCGTCGGGCGCGATCAGCGCACCCGTATGGCAGTCGGACAGGAAACCGTACTCCGCGATCGGCGTGAACGGCGACGGCGCGGCGGCGCTCGGCCCCACCGCGGTCCGTGGCCTTGCTTCGACGGAAGGCCGGTGACCATCGGTGGGTTTGCCCGCCGAGGTGCGTCGACCTCGGACTGCGGTAGCCATGGTCAGTCCTTTCTGCGCTCTCGGGGTACGGACTTGTACGGATGGTCCGCTGAGTCTGGTCAGGGAACATCACCCAATCCGGATGAACGTCTGGAATGTCGCCGTGACGAGTCGCCAGCAGCCAGACCCGCTTTGAGCCCCAGATGTTCACCGGACTACGGATGATCACGGAGCGCCGCGTCGACCCGTCCACGTGCAGGCCGTGGCAATGAGCTCCCGGCCTGCGGTCTCCCGCCCATCCCCCTACGATCGCCCCCGCGCTCGCGCGGTGGACGGACGCGATCCGCGCCGCCGCCGACGGCTCTGGCTCGCTGTAGCGCAGCGCTGGTCCTCGATCCCCTTGGCCTGGAGGCTGTTCGCGATGGCGGGCATCGGTGCGCTGGCGGCGGCCGCGGTCGGCTACGCGGTGTCGAAGAATCCGGCCGCGACCCCCGCGCACCTGGGAGCGACCGCACGGGTGCTGATCATCGCCACTTTCGTCCTCACTGGCGTGTATGCCCAGACGAGCGCGATCCAGGCGCGGATCGGTCTGCTGCTCGTCGCCGCCGGGCTGTGTGCGTCGCTGTGGCTGCTGAACGGGTCGAGCGACCGGTTCCTGTTCAGCGTGGGTGTGCTGTCTACGGGTACGGCCCCGGTAATCGCGGCATACCTCCTGCTGGCGCACCCGACTGGGCGCCTGCGCTCGCGCGGCGAGCAGCGTTTCCTGTGGCTGACGGGCGGGTCCCTGGCGGCGCTCTGGGTTCTCGGCGTGCTCATGACGACTCAGCCACCGCTGACGACACCGCTGCTGCAATGCGGTCCGCACTGCCCGCCGAACGTGTTCTCGCTGGGCTCCGCCCCGGACCTCGTCGGTGTCTTCAGGGCTGCGATGCTGACGGCTTGGATCGCGCTGACCTACGGCACGGCCGTCTTCCTCGCGGCTCGCATGCGTTCCGCCTCGCGGCCGATGCGCCGGTCGTTGACGCCGGTGCTGCTGATCGGTTCCGCGCTCGCGGTCGTTTTGGCTTGCTATCTCGTCCTGGAGGCGGCGGGCGTCCGGCCGACCACCGCGATGGGCGCTGCCTATGTGGGCGTCGCGTTGGCCATCCCGCTGGCGATTCTCGTGGGGTTGAGCACCGAGCGGATGTTCATGGCGGGTGCGCTCGCGGATTTCGTGGGCCAGCTCGCCCGCGACCCCGATGGCGACCCGCAAGTGATCATGGCCGCGGCGCTTCGCGACCCGTCGCTGCGGGTCTGCTACGCCAGAACCGGCCATGGAACCTACATCGACTCCGCGGGCGCGCAGTTGACGGATGTACCTTCAGACCGCGCCGTGACCTGGATAGAACGCGACCACGAGCCGGTGGCAGCGGTCGTTTACAGCGCCGATCTGGCCGATCAAGAGCGCTTCGTCCAGGCAGCCGGGGCGGTCGCGCTCATTCGGATCGAGAAGGCTCAGGTCGAAGCCGATCTCAAGGCCTCCACCACCGATCTCGCCGCCTCTCGCGTTCGGCTGGTCGAGACCGCCCACGCCGAGCGCCGGCGGCTCGAGCGGGATCTCCACGATGGAGTCCAGCAGCGGATGGTCGGGTTGCGGCTCAAGCTCGAGATGGCCGCCGAGGCGCTGAAGGACGACCCAGCAGAAGCACAGCGCGCGCTTGCCTTGGTCGGGCGGCAGATGGACGAGGTACTGGACGAGCTGCGGTCGTTCGCGCGCGGCATCTACCCCTCGCTACTCGCCGAACGCGGCCTGCGCGAGGCGATGAAGGCTGCGGCGCGCAGCTCGCCGATCCCGGTCGAGGTGAGGACGTCCGGCATCGAGCGGTACTCGCAGGAGGTGGAGGTTGCCATCTACTTCTGTTGCCTGGAGGCGATCCAGAACGCCGCCAAGCACGGCGGCCCGAACGCGACGGCCACCATCACGCTCTGGCCGGACGGGCCGAGGTTGCGCTTCGCCGTCGACAATCCCGGACCGGGCTTCGAGCCGCATGAGGTTGGCTCCGGCAGCGGGCTGGTCAACATGCGCGACCGCGTCGAGGCGGTCGGGGGAACGCTGCAGGTCGTCTCCGGCAAGGGCTGCGGGGTTTCGGTACGCGGCAGCGTGCCGGTCGCGTAGCGGTACGAGCGGGGATCTCGGATGCGGGCCTGTGGGGTCCACTCGTGCACGCTTCATTGCCCGCGCTAGGCGTACGGGGCAGTCTGTTTGGACCCACACCCACCGAATCTAGAAGGGAGCGGCCGATGTGTCGCTGGCTCGCCTATAGCGGTTCGCCGATCCTCCTCGAGAGAGCGCTGTACTCGCCGGCGCACTCCCTCATTGACCAAAGCCTGCATTCGAAGCTCGGAGCGGAGGCGACCAACGGGGACGGGTTCGGGATCGGCTGGTACGACGACCAGCCCACTCCGGGCGTGTTTCGCAGCATCGAGCCGGCCTGGAACGACGAGAACCTCCGCGAGCTGTCCGCGCACGTCACCTCGGGCTTGTTCTTCGCGCATATCCGCGCGGCCATCGGATCGGCCGTCCAGCAGACGAACTGCCATCCGTTCCGCCATGGCCGCTGGCTGTTCATGCACAACGGGTTCGTCGCCGACTTCCCGCGCGTCAAGCGCAACCTGGCGATGGCCGTGGACGAGTCGCTCTACCCGGAGATCGCCGGGCAGGCGGATACGGAGCTTCTGTTCTACATCGCGCTGACGTTCGGTCTCGAGGACGATCCCCCGGAGGCGGTCGCGCGGGCCATCGGCCTCGTGGAGGCGGTGGGGCACGCGAAGGGCGTGAAGTACCCGTTCCAGGGAACGATCGCCACGACCAACGGCGAGCGCTTGTGGGCGTTCCGCTATTCGAGCGAAGGCAAGTCGCGATCGCTGTTCTTCACCAGCAGCGTGCCGACCGTGCGCGAGCTCTATCCCGATCTCCCGGTCCTCGAGGAGGTCTCGGACACGACCCGGCTGATCGTCTCGGAGCCGATCGGCGACGCCCCCGGGGCCTGGAACGAGGTTCCGGAGTCCTCGTACGGCGTCGTCGGCGGCGGCGACGATCAGCTGAGCTCGTTCAAGGTCAAGCCGCCGGCGAAGTCGGTGGCGGTGGGTGTCTGACCTGGCCGGGCCTACCCCGGACCGCTCCCGGCATTGACCTCCCCCCCGGGAACCGGCGGGATCAAGATCGACACGACGAGACCGATCAGGCCAATTCCGCCCAGAACGATCATCGCCGCGGCGTAGGAGGTGTTTCCCGACGACGCATCGGCGACGACGATCGTGCCGGCGATCGCCGTCCCCATCGATGAGCCGAGATTGGAGACCGCCCGCGACAGGCCGGAGATCTCGCCCTGCTTCTCCTCGGGGAAGGCGGACTGCACGACGTTGACCGACGGAGTCAGCATCAGGCCGATGCCGAGGCCCATGGTCAAGAGGCCGGGCGCGAATACCCACACGCTCGAAGTGACCTTATAGAGACCGAGCAGGAGGCCGATCCCGACCAGCGTCAGCGCGAATCCGGCCCGGATCAGCGCCCGCTGCGAGCGCTTCCGGGCGAGTCGCTGCTGGGCGAGCGAGGAGGCGAGGATCCCGGCCGTGGCCGCGGTGAAGACCACGCCGGTCTTGATCGCGCTGTAGCCCTTGACCACCTGGAGGAAGACCGACACCACGAAGGTGCTGCCCATCAGCAGCAGCCACTGGATGTTCTGCGTGACCATGGCCAGGTTGGAGACCCGGCTCCGGAACAGGCTGGTGGAGAGCAGCGGCTCCTTGCCGGCTCGCTCCTCGCGGCGGACGTAGAGGAAGAATGCGAGCTGGAGCACGACCCCGAGGGCAAGGAAGACCACAACCAGGGTGGTGCTCACGCCGAACTGAAGGATCCCGAGGACCAGGAAGAGCATGCCGGCGGCGGACAGGAGCGCGCCGAAGGCGTCGAAGCGACGCGTCGAGTCCGCGGGAAGGGGATCCTTCATGCGCCGACAGAGCAGGACGATCATCGCCACGATGGCCGCTTGGAGGAGGAATGAAACCCGCCAGCTGATCGCCGTCGTGATCAGGCCGCCGATCAACGGCCCGGCGGCGGCACCGATTCCGCCCGCCCCGCTGATCACGCCGAACGCCCGCGCGCGCGACTGGACGTCGCTGTAGTACAGCGTGGCCAGGATGTAGATCGGCGGGATCATCAGGGCCGATCCGACTCCCTCGAACGCCGAGTAGCCGACGATCAGCACGCCCAATACTCCGGCCAGCGCGGCGATCACCGCGCCCGCTCCGTACACGGTGAGACCCGCGATCAGGCACCGCTTCCGGCCCCACCGGTCGGTCAACTTGCTGCCCGGGATCATCAGTGCGGCCATGCAGAGCAGGAACAGGGTGATCGCGGTCTGCACGCCGTGGACATCGGTCCCGAGGTCCTTGGCGATGCTGTTGATCGCCACGTTCATGTTGGACCCGGCGAAGCTCGCGACGAACTGAGTAAGCGCCAGCGGCGCCAGCATGCGGCGCACGGCGGCGCGCTCCTGCTGCGCCAGCGCCGTGGCGTCGGTCGGGATCGCGCTCACGGCGCCACGGTTTCAACCCGGGTGGTCGGTCGCATCATCCCGACCGGATGAAGGAGCGCTCAGTCGCCCACTGCGGCCGTCTCGGCGGCGCGCGCCGCCATCTCGTCCGCCGGCGTGCGAAGACCGGCGCCGAGCAGGAACAGCAGCGCCACGGTGCCGGTCCACCCCGTCTGGTGGCTGGCGCCGATGCCGGCGCCGTCGTCGCCGTGGAAGTACTCGTGGAACGGGATCAGATCGTGCCAGTGGGGATCGGTCTGGAACTTCTCGATCCCGCCGTAGACGGGCCGGCGGTCGTCGTCGTCGTTGGTGAACGTCGACGTGAGCCGACGACCGATCTCGGCGGCGATCTCGAGCAGGTTCAGCTCGTTCCCCGACCCGGTTGGACACTCGACCTTCACCCGATCGCCGTAGTAGCGGTGGAGCTGGATCAACGCGCGCAGGATGACCAGGTTCATCGGGAACCACACCGGGCCGCGCCAGTTGGAGTTGCCGCCGAACATGCCGGTGTCGGACTCCGCCGGCAGGTAGTGCACGTTGTACTGCTGGCCCGCCCAATCGAAGACGACCGGCTGGTCTCGGTGCCGGCGGGAGATGGCGCGGATTCCGTGGGGGCCGAGGAACTCCTCCTCATCCACCATCACCGAGAGCATCCGGCGCAGGCGGTCCTCGTCGACCAGCGAGGTCATCCGTCGCCCCTCGGGGCTCGGACCCGGCATGTGGGCGAGCTGCGGCAGCGAATCGGAGAACCGGTTGATGAACTCGGTGAGCAGGTCGAGCACGCCGGGATAGCGATCGATGACATCGCTCTCGAACACGGTCGCCGCGCACATCGGCAGCAGCCCGACCAGCGAGCGCACCTTGAGGTCGATCGTCGTGCCGTCCGGCATCCGCATAACGTCGTAGTAGAAGCCGTCCCCCTCATCCCACAGCGTGGCGTCACCCTCGGGCGGGTTCATCGCCACCGAGATCCACATGAAGTGCGCGATGAACTTCAGCGCCATGTCGAAATAGGCCGGCTCGTGGCGCGAGAGCTCGACTGCAATCTGCAGCATCCACTGGCAGTACAGGGCCATCCATGCCGTGCCGTCCGCCTGCTCGAGCTTTCCCCCACCGGGCAGCGGCGCCGAGCGATCGAAGATCCCGATGTTGTCCAGCCCCAGGAACCCGCCCTGGAACAGGTTGCGGTCGTCCGGGTCCTTGCGGTTGACCCACCACGTGAAGTTGGTCAGCAGACGATCGAACACCCGGGCTAGGAACTCCCGGTCACCCTGGCCGCGGATCTGTCCCTCGCGCTCGTAGACGTACAGGGCTGCCCACGGCGTCACCGGCGGGTTGACGTCGCTGAAATTCCACTCGTAGGCTGGGATCTGTCCGTTCGGATGCAGGTAGCGCGTCTTGAGCAGCAGCTCGATCTGCTCCTTGGCGAAGTCCACGTCCACCAGCGACAGCGGCGCGCAGTGGAAGGCCAGGTCCCAAGCCGCAAACCACGGGTACTCCCACTTGTCGGGCATCGAGATGACGTCGCCCGCGATCATGTGGAACCACTGGACGTTGCGCACGCCGCTGGACGGCGCGTTCGGGCCCCAGGGATCCACTCCATGCTCGCGCACCCAGCGGTGCACGTCGTACTCGTAGTACTGCTTGCCCCAGAGCAGCCCGGCGAGCGCCTGACGCATCACCATCGCCTGATCCGGGCTCAGCGCCGGCGGGACGACCGTCGCGTAGAACTGGTCCGCCTCGGCCCTGCGGGCCTTCATCACGCGGTCGAAGCCTGCGCCCAGAGGCTTGGCCCTGGCGCCCCCGTTGCCGATCGAGCCACCCGCCGCCGTGAGGCGGACTCGAACCTGCACGCTCTCCTCCGCCGGTACCTCGAACACGTGGTGAGCGGCCACCTTCGTTCCGGTGCGCCCCGGATTGACCGCGCCGTCCGCACCCCCTACCACGTAGTCGTTCACACCGTCCTTCGCGTACGCCGACGCGTTCGGCGCGCCGAACAGCCGCTCGTTGTTCGTCTCGTTCTCGCAGAACAGAAGCGGCGCCGACGCGTCCATCGACCAGAGCCACTCGCCGAGCTGCGGATGGGTGGCACGTACCACGCCCTCGCTGACCGCAGCGAGCGTGGGCTTGGGGGCATCGTCGCCCCACGACCAGGTGTTACGGAACCACAGCGTGGGCAGGAGATGGAGCGCGGCCGACTCCGGACCGCGATTGTGCGCGGTCACGAGCATCAGAACGTCGTCGGGCGCGGCCTTCGCGTACTCGACGACCACGTCGAAATAGCGGTCGTCGTCGAAGATGCCCGTGTCCAGCAGCTCGTACTCCATGTCCTGCTTGCTTCGCCGACCGTTCGTGGCGACGAGATCCAGGTACGGAAACGCCCGCTGCGGATACTTGTACTGGCACTTCAGGTAGGAGTGGGTCGGCGTGCTGTCGAGGTAGAACCAGTACTCCTTGACGTCCTCGCCGTGGTTGCCTTCGCTGTTGTTGAGCCCGAACATCCGCTCCTTGAGGATCGGATCCGCGCCGTTCCACAGCGCCAGCGCCAGGCACAGCCGCTGCCGCTCGTCACAGACCCCAGCAATCCCGTCCTCACCCCACCGGTACGCACGCGATCGCGCCTGGTCGTGCGTGAGGTAGTTCCACGCGTCACCGTTTTCGCTGTAGTCCTCGCGCACGGTGCCCCACTGGCGCTCGCTCAGGTAGGGACCCCATGCCTTCCATGCCGCTTGGCCCGTCCGGGCCTGCTCGAGCCGCACGTGCTCGGGCGTGTTCATGTTCGTCTTTGCGCTGGCCATGGCGCGAGTCTGACAGCGGCGCGAACGAGCGCAACGGTGCTCGCACCCGACCCTTCCGGGATGCCCACCGGTGTGACGCGGCCGGCAGCTGGCGCGGGGCGCGAGCGGGGTTCAGTCGGGATGCTCCGAGTGGAGCGGTCGTACGTCGAATGTGCTGACGTCGGTCCCTTGGAGCACAGCGAACGTCCGGTCCCGATGGGCCTCGAACTCCTCCTGCGATCGCCAGACCTCGAACATCTCCACCTGATCCTCGCCGTAGGCCGCGTGGTAAAGGCGGCCCTCCGGCTCGCTCAGCCCCGACGCCTCGAGCTCGTGGATCATGCGGTCGTAGTCCTCCCTCGACATCTGTTTGGGGCTGATGCGCACGGCGACGGGCACGGAACGGAGGCTAGGCGCACGGCGCGTATCCGCCATCACCTTATTGGGGTGAGCCCAACGGCCACGGCGTGATCGCGGCAAGGCATATGAATGACGCCGCCATCAGCTCGTGTTCTTGCGCTTGGAAATGGAAGTGGCGATTACGCTCCTCGATCCATCGCGAATCGGCGGCCTTCCGACACGACGATGTCGGAAGCTGACCCGGCCTCATCATCCAATCTGGATGATCCGCGGTGCTGGTCGGCGCAGGGGTGTGCGCCCCACCTGCCTTTGACCGGCGCGCACGCTTGTCCCGACGGCAATGCACCGCGAGCCTGGCGGGGCATGCACCGTCGGCCTCGAGCCGAGGAAGGAAGCCAAGCCGTGGCGTCCACTCAACCGACCGAAAGCCCCGAGCCGACCGAAAGCCCGCAGCAAGCGGTCCGAATCGAGGTGGAGCAATCCTCGCCGGCCGCGGCGGGGATGGCCGTCGGCCCGCCGGCCGAGGACGTTGACACCGTCGGCAGCCCGCCGGCCGAGGACGTTGGCACCGTCGACAGCCAGCCGGTCGAGGACAGCGGCGCCGCCGAGCGTGCCAAGGGCGGGGCGCTGCTTCTCGCGGACGCACGAACGGCCTTCCTGCTGGTCAACCACGCCCGCAAGCGCGCTTTGGTGCACGCGTTCGGAATTTCGCCGGACCAGGCCAACGCCGTGACGGCGATCGGGCTGCTGCTGATCGCCGATGCCGCCCATGACAAGATCGCCCCGCTTCTCAGAGGCTCGGCGGCGCCGCCGCCGGGCGACGCGCTGATCGCGGGCGCGTCGGTGAGGGCCCTCCTCGGCGCGATCGCCGGACCGGCCGTCGACGAGACGCCCGGGCTGGGGACCCTGATCGTATTGGCGTTGGCGGCGACCGCCGCAGGACCAACAGCCGTCAGGTCGCTCCGCGCTTTCCGTGCGGGCTCGCACCGCCTCACCGTTGGGTTCCGTCATCGCTACGGTTACCTGGTCGACCCGGGACACCTGCGTGCACGTCGAGCGCAGCGGCGGCTGGCACGCGGCCGGGAACCGAGTACCTGAGCAGCGTCGCCAGGCGCGTAGTTCCGCGAGGTTTCATGCGAACGGGGTATGACTCTTGATCCTCCGCCGAATGAGCGCTGGAGCAATCGCCGGCCTTTGTGCCCTCGCGCTCGCGGCGTGCGGCTCAGGGTCAGTTAAGAGCGTCGTCAGCAGCCTCAGCACCAGCCTCACCCAAACGGAGACCACACGATCGCAGTCGACGCCCGGTACGACTTCGGCCACTACGCCGGAGCGGACCAAGACCGCGTCGGCCGCTTCCGCCTCGACCACCACGACGACGGGCACCTCGCCGTCCACAACGGCGACGGTGACCAGCAGCGCGTCTGCGACGACAACGACAACAACGCGGACCGAGACGGTGACCGGGCCCACGTCATCCACGACGGTGACGCACACTCAAACCGCGGCGGCGCCCCCGACGGCAAGCACGTCTCCGACGACAACTACGACGACTTCGACGAATCACGCTCCGGCGGCGGCCGTGGCTGGCGCGGCCGCGGCCTCCAAGAAGGAGCAGACGGAGTCCAGTGGCTTACCCGGCTGGGCGTGGGTCCTCATCGGCGCGGGTGCAGCTGGGCTCGTGGTCTTGGGCGTGATTGCCATCCGAGGGCGCAGACGACGGAACGCGGCGGCGGGTGGAAACGCACCGGCCATGGGGACAGGGACCGATTCGGCAGCACCAGATGACACTCCAGATCGCACGGCGCCACCGCGCGCGTGACGCCTTCGGATCTACGGGCTCATTGCGTAAGGCAAGCGAATCGCCGAAAGCGGGTGAAGCCGCCGTGGGTCACACCGAGCGGTAACTGCGGCCGCCGTAAACCACGAGTCCGTACATCACGACGACGTCCAGGCTCAGCAGAGCCAGCGACCAAAACGGGTACGCCTGCATCATCAACATCTGCGCCAGGGCGTTGACCGCGGCGAATGCGACGCCGAGCCATCGCGCAACCTGGTTCTTCACCAGCACGCCCACGCCGGTAATGCCTTGGGCCACGCCGATGACCCAGATCACCCAACCCCAGCTGTCCAGATCGCCGAACAGATAGTGGGCGCGCGTCACGAAGAAGTCTGATCCGGTGACCGCGGCGACGCCCTCGACCGTGTTCGTGCAGCCGAGAACCAGCAGCATCGCCGCGGCGAACGTCACCCAACCGCGGCCGCGGTCGTCCTCCCCCACCCGCAGCACTCGCGGCCCTGCCACCGCGACGCTCATTCTGATCCCCTTGGCAGCTCGACTTGCTCCAGGTCAAAGGGCACTTTGGCGCTCCAATGACCCACCCCAATGAGGCGTGTCCGTGCCGGGAGGAGATGCATGCCGCACGTCCCAGGGAGAATGTCCAAGAGCCCGCCGGGCGCCATCACCCCGATCGGATGACGACGCGCTGACCCGGGGGTGCGACGTTTGCACGATGGCTGAGACCGGCCTGTCGGAGAAGCGGCGCAAGCGGCTCGAGGAATTCGTCGAGCTCCTCCGGGTCAAGCCCGGCTCGCGCGTGAACCTGGCCAGGGACTTCGACCCGGCCTTCAAGGCGGGCGTGAGCAAGAAGAAGGACGGCGTCGCGCTTCTCGAGGAAGGAATTGCGCTCATGTGCGAGTACCAGGCGCGGCTCGCCGCCCAGGACACCTGGGGCGTCCTGGTCGTGCTCCAGGCCCTCGATGCGGCCGGCAAGGACGGGACGATCCGGCACGTGATGAGCGGCGTGAATCCCCAGGGTGTCTCGGTCAGCAGCTTCAAGGTCCCGTCAGCCGAGGAGCTCAACCACGACTACCTCTGGCGCTACGCGCAACGCCTGCCCGCACGCGGGCAGATCGGGATCTTCAATCGCTCCTATTACGAAGAGGTGCTGGTTGTCCGGGTCCATCCGGAGAACCTCGACCGCCAGAAACTTCCCAGGGCCGCGAAGAAAGGCGACGTGTGGAAGCGGCGCTACCGCGAGATTAACGACTGGGAGCGCTACCTGGCCGACAACGGATTCCGGATCGTGAAGCTGTTCCTGAATCTTTCCCGCGAGGAGCAGCGGGTCCGATTTCTCCGCCGGATCGACCTCCCCGACCACAACTGGAAGTTCTCGACCGCCGACGTCCAGGAGCGCGAGCATTGGGACGCCTACCAGCGAGCGTTCTCCGACATGCTGACGAACACGAGCACGGAGTGGGCGCCGTGGTACGTGATCCCGGGCGATCGCAAGTGGTTCGAGCGGGTGGCCGTGGGTATGGTGATCGCGCAGACGCTGCTCGACATCGATCCTCGCTTCCCAAAGGTGACCAAGCAGCGGCGTGACGCCCTGCTCGAGGTCAAGCAGACACTCGAGGCCCAAGCGCCGGCCGGCGCCGCTCCCGACCCGTTCACGGACGGCCAGCACGACGGGAAGGCGCCGGTCGAGACAGCGGCATGACGACGGCGACGACAGCGCCAACCGTCCGCCGACGCCCTGACAAGACCGACTGGTACGGCGTGGCGCCCGCCGAGGTAGCAGCTCGGCTTGGCGTCGACCCGTCGGCGGGACTCACCAGCCAGCAGGCCGCCGACCTGCTCGAGCAGCACGGACCCAATGCCCTCCCGGCCGAGGAGTCCGTCCCTACATGGAAGCGGTTCATAGGTCAATACCGGACCTATATGCAGTTGATCCTCGTCGCCGCCGCCGTGGTATCGCTGGTGATCAAGGAGTGGAGCACCGGCGTGCTGCTGTTGCTGATCACCGTGCTGAACGCCGTTGTCGGCCTGCGGCAAGAGGGCAAGGCGGAGAGCGCAATGAACGCGCTCAAGGCGATGGTGAAGGCGAGCGCGCGCGTCCGACGCGACGGAACCGAGGCCCAGATCCCCGCCGAGGAGGTGGTGGTCGGAGATGTCGTCCTTCTGGCCGCTGGAGACGACGTTCCGGCGGACGGGCGGATCGTCGAGGCGAGCTCGCTGCAGATCGACGAGTCCGCGCTGACCGGCGAGAGCGTGCCGGTCTCGAAAGGGGTTGAGACGCCATCGGGCGCGGACCTCGAGCCCGGTGACCAGACCGACATGGCGTTCATGCACACGCCGGTTACGCACGGCAGCGCGGTGATGATCGTCACCGCCACGGGCAGTGACACGGAGGTCGGGAAGATCGCCGGGATGCTGGCGACCACGGCCAAGGAGCAGACGCCGCTGAGCCGCCAGCTGAACACGCTCACGCTGTGGATCGCCGGCGCGGCCGGGATCACGATGGCGATCATGTTCGTGCTGGGGGCCCAGCGCGGCCTGTCTTCGACGGTGGTGTTCTCGAGCGCGGTCGCACTGGCAATCGCGGCGATTCCCGAGGCGATGCCGACCGTGCTTCAGGTGGTCATGTCGCTGGGCGCAGCAGATCTAGCCACCCATGGCGCGGTGCTCAAGGACCTTGCGTCGGTGGAGACACTCGGTTCCACCTCGGCGATCAACTCGGACAAGACCGGCACCCTGACCATGAACCAGATGACCGCCGTCGAGGTAGTCGACCCAACCGACCGCTACACGATCTCCGGCTCCGGGTACGAGCTCGAAGGCACGGTGCACCACGCCGCGGGGGCCTCGGCCACGATCGAAGACGCCATCCTCCCCTACGTCATCGCCAGTGACGCCACGCTGGTCAACGGAAAGGTCGTCGGCGACCCGACCGAGGGTGCGCTCCTGGTCCTCGCCTACAAGGCGGGCCTCGACATCGCGCAGACGCACGACCGTCACCCGCGTATCGCCACGCTGCCGTTTGACCCGACCTACAAGCTGATGGCCGCCTTCACCCGGACGACCGACGCCGCCGACCGAGAGAGGGTGCGCTGCTACGTCAAGGGGGCAGCGCCGGCGGTGATGAGCCACGCCTCCGCGGCATTGTCCGCTGGTCAGAGCATTCCGTGGGACGAGGACCTGCGGGAGAAGGCGGAGGCCCATGTGCAGAGGATGGAGAAGGCGGGGCTACGGGTCATGGCCGCGGCGTCCCGCGATCTTGACCCGGAGACGTTCGACCCGGACGGCGACCTGCTGGCCTGCGTCGAGGGGCTCGAGATGACGAGCCTGGTCGGGATGGTCGACCCTCCCCGGGGAGCGTCCAAGCAGGCCGTCGCCGACGCACAGAGCGCACACATCCGCGTGCGAATGGTCACCGGCGACGACGTCATCACGGGCGCGGCGATCGCCGAGCAGCTCGGGATCGACGGCGAGGCAATGCTCGGCGCCGATTTCGCCGCGCTCGACGAATCCGAGCGGCTGGAGCGGATCGAGCGGATCGGCGTGCTCGGCCGGGTGGCACCCGAGCACAAGGTCCTGCTCGCCGAGACGCTCAAAAAGAAGGGCGACGTGGTGGCGATGACCGGCGACGGAGTCAACGACGCGCCGTCGATCAAGGCCGCCCACATCGGCATCGCCATGGGCAGCGGCACCGAGGTGGCCAAGAACGCCGCTCGCATGATCCTCACCGACGACGACTTCGCGACGATCGTCCGCGCGGTCGAGCAGGGACGGAAGCTCTACGACAACCTAATGAAGTACGTCCGCTTCGTGCTGATCTCGCTCGTCGCGTTCGTGCTCACCTTCCTCGGTGCGACGGTGCTCAACATCGCCGCCGGGCAGCCGTTCACGCCGGCCCAGGTCCTCTACATCCACTTCTTCGTCAGCGCGCCGTTCGGCGTCGCGCTCGGTCTTGACCAGGCGACGCCGGGGCTGATGAGCCTGCGCCCGCGGCCCAGCACTGAATCGATCATGACCGGCGGGGTCAAGCTCACCTCCGGCCTCGTCGGCCTGTACATGGCGATCTGCCTCGACGCCCTGATCTACTTCGGCAAGGAGCACTACCACAGCGCCACGGTGGGATCCTCGATCGGGCTGAGCGCGTTCGCGCTGATGCTCGTGGTGGCCGCCTTCGAGAGCCGCGGCGCAACACGGTCGCTGCTGACCGGCGACACGTTCGACAACCCCAAGATGAACTGGACGGCCGTCGCCGAACTCGCGCTGGCGGTCATGGTCACCCAGATGGACCTGTTCAACCGTTTGCTCGACACCACCCCGCTGAAGGCCCCGCAGTTGGGGCTCGCGGTCGCCTCAGGCGTCCTCCTGCTCCTGCTCTGGGAGACTGGCAAGCTCGTCGCGCGTCGGCGGCAGCCGTCGGTGAGGCGTTGAGAGAAGTCACCGGCAACAGGATCGGCAACGCGCTTCGCGGACTGGCCGAAGACCTCGCATTCGAGCGGGGACGAGTCGCGCAGCTCCAGCGCGAGAACAGAGACCTGCGAACGCGCCTCACGGCGCTTCTCCTGCGGCGGGAGGAACAGGCGCCGCCGTCGGAGTTCTCGGAGGCCTCGGCTCGCGACACCGCGTCATGAGGAGCATTACCCCGTTAGGGGGATGCTGCCGCAGCCACCGAACCTAGGGACAATCCCCTTCGGCCTACAGGCGTTCAAGCTCGCGTCCTGCGCGCTGTGGCCGTTCGGGCGCAAGATCGTCCCCGTCGAACACGCCTCATCCGCGGGATTCGTGGTGTAAGCGGAAGGGCGCGCGGCGACTTCGGCATCAGCGCGACGGTAGTTGCTGTACCGACCACTTGTTGCCGTCAGGGTCGCTGAAGAACACGAACGACCCCCACGGAAACTCCTGAACCTCGCTGACCTCGACACCGCGACGCCTCAGCTCCTCGTGCGCCTGGCTGATGTCGTCGACGACGAGCTGAAGACCCACGACCGAGCCCGGCGCAGCATCGGTCAATCCCCTGCCGAGTGCGATCGAGCACGCCGAGCCGGGTGGCGTGAGCTGAACGAACCGGATCTCCTCGCTGACCGTGTGGTCGTGGTCGGCGTGGAACCCGGCCTTGTCCACGTAGAACGACTTGGCTCGGTCGACGTCGGATACGGGTACCGCCACCAGCTCGAGCTTGTAGTCCACGACGGCCTCCTTTCGATCGGTTCACCTGACGTGAGTCGCAAGCTTTCTGCCGCGCACCGTACGCCCGAACGAGGTCTGTTTCCGTCCGCGGCGTCGCGAGCGCGGCCGGTTCTACGCGGCGGTCTCGACGAACCGGCGGAGGGCCTCGTGCGCGTTGTCGACGATCGGCTCGCCGTGAGCCAGCAGCAGCAGGTCGAAGTCGAGCTCCAGCAGACGGCGGTAGGCATCCCGCAGCCCCTCCTTCGTCTGCTCCGGGTCGTCCATCAGGTAGTCCGGGACGAACTGGAGCTGGTCGCCGTGCCGCCACCGGACCACGCCGTCCGCGCAGGCCAGCGCGCGGTGGCGCGGGATGTGGAGTGCGGTCTCGTCGGGGCAGATCGCGTCGACCTCGTGCACGAAGATCCCGCCCGGCAGCTCATCGCCGAAATCGAACGCCTCCACCGGACCACGCCCCTCGAACTCGTGAACGCCGTTAGCGATGCAGTGGACCGTGCACCCGCAAATCTCGCGCAGCCGCCAGGCGTCCCGGTCGTGGTGGCGGTTCGTGAGCACGGCGTGCTCGGGAGCGCCGTGGGCGTCGAACCACTCGAGGCCGTCCGGCGGGATCATCGGGTCGATCAGGACGCGCTCCACCTCTAGGTAATAGGAACTCACCTCCGAGCGGATCGTCTCGCGTCGCGCCGTCCAGTGCCACACGCCGGGGGCAATCTCGATCACACTGCTTACCCTAGTCGCCGCCTGCGATTGACTGGTCAACTATAATCGCGAGCATGGACACAAGCACCGCACCCCCCGAGAACGAGACGCTCACCGTCGAGAGCGCCGACACCGCCCTCGCGGATGAGACGACGCCTGCCACTGCCGGCGGACCGTCCGGCTGCGCCGTGACGGCGGACGGGGAGAGCGCGAGCCTCGAGGGCGACGCGCTCGAGGCGTGGCGGAGCTACCTCCAGAGCCACGCCACGATCCTGCGCCTGCTCGACGCCGAGCTCGTGTCCGAGCACGGCATCACCACTCGGGACTACGAGGTGATGCTGTATCTCGCGCAGGCGCCGGACCGCCGGCTGCCGATGTCGGCGCTGGCCGAGAGCACGATGCTCACCCGATCGGGCATCACACGCCTGGTCGACGGCCTCGTCTCCGGCGGCTTCATCGAACGGGCCGCCTGCCCGAACGACGCGCGCGTGTCCTATGCGCAGCTCACCGATGAAGGCTTCACCAAGCTCGCTCGCGCCGGTTGCACGCACGTGCGGAGCATCCGCAGGCTGTTCCTCGAGCATTTCGGGGCCGAGGAGATCGCCCAGCTCGCCTCGCTCCTCGGTCGGCTGCCCGGTGCCCAGAGCGGCGGCGCGTGCACCGTCGAGCGATAGCGATGACGGCCTCCTCGCCACCCCTCGCGACGACCAGCATCGACCCTCGGACGGCGCTTGGTACCGTCCGACTGACCGTTTCGGACCTAGACCGCTCGCGGACGTTTTACGAGCGCGCGCTCGGGCTGAGGGCGACCGAGCGCGACGACGGGACGATGGTCTTCGAAGTCGCCGACGACCCGGCGCTGATCGAGCTGCGCGGCGACAGCACGGCGCCGCGTTTGAACCGGCGCTCCCCGGGGCTCTACCACCTCGCGATCCTGGTGCCGACCCGCACTGATCTTGCGTTCGCGCTGGCGCGGCTGGCAGCCACGCGCTGGCCGCTCGACGGCGCCTCCGATCACCTAGTGAGCGAGGCGCTCTACCTGTCGGACCCCGACGGGAACGGCATCGAGATCTACCGCGACCGCCCTCGGGCCGAGTGGCCACGTTCGGACGGACAGCTGCAGATGTCGACCCTGCCGCTTGACCTCGACGACGTCCTCGGCGAGCTGCGCGGAGCGCCCGGGCTACCGGAGCAGGCGCCGGCCGGCACGCGAATCGGGCACGTGCATCTCCAAGTGTCGGATCTGCCGGCGGCCGAGGCCTTCTACCACGGCGTGCTCGGCTTCGACGTGACGGTTCGCGGCTATCTGGGAGCGCTGTTCGTGTCCGCCGGCGGCTATCACCACCACATCGGGCTCAACACCTGGCACAGCGCCGGCGCGGCGCCCGCGGCGGCCGAGTCGGTCGGGCTGCGCTCCTTCACCGTCGAGCTGCCCGATTCGCGCGGACTGGCCACGGTCGCCGCGCGGATCGAGGCGACCGGCACCCCCCACGAGCGACGGCCGGACGGCATCCTCGTCCGCGATCCGTTCCAGAACGCCGTCTTCTTGACCACGCCGCCTCACGACTAGTCGCGCCGCGGCGTGGCGGCGGCCAGCAGCGTCGCTACCCTTCGCCTTCGCGGCGACGTGGCGGAGTGGCTACGCAGCGGCCTGCAAAGCCGTCTACACCGGTTCGATTCCGGTCGTCGCCTCTGCCTGATTAGCAGGGAAGACGGGATTCGTGACAAACCGCATGTGTCCCCGTTGTGTCCCGAGATTAGAGCACCGCGCCGAGGCGCTCTAAGCCTATGTGCGGCCGCCGGGAGCGCCGATTCCTGGCCGGACCGGTTCGTGGCCGCTACGCCGACGCACGCGCTGCGCTCGTCGCCTGGAGCACGTCTCTCGTCGTCGAGCAACGCAGGTCGCCGCCGTGAGAGGGAGCTTCACCGTGTCCCAGCGTTCCCGAAAGTTTCGGTTTTGCAGGACAAACCTAGAGTGGAGGGACGCTTAGATGCCCACGATGCTCAGCTGGAGTGTCCATATGGTGTCTGCAGCCGAGCAGCCCGAAGCGCGCACGGCATCCTTACTGCCCGCAGCGGTGGGGTGTGACCACACGGCGGGTGGCTCCCACGCGGGCGGGCCGGAGCCGGACAAGAGAGTTGGAGGCGAGCGCCGAGGCGGCGCTGGTGAAAACTAAGCAAACGCACCTTCCGCGGACGAAGCATCGGTCGCCAGAAACGACCGCCTAATTTGCAGAACGGAGAAGTGGCGATGGCACCAGAGCTTTCCTTCGTCAAGCTCCGGGACACTCCCGGCACGATCGAGGTGCACGTGGATGCGTTGTCCGGGGGGCTTACAAGCGGATCGGTGACTGGACCTCCGATATGTGGTGCGAGCGGCGCTCGCGCTCTAACACGGCCGCTACGCCCAGTGGCGCGTCACCCAGGTGTTAGCGACGACGAGTGATCAAAGCCGGAGCTTGCTCAGCGCCGGTCCAGTGCTCGCCGTCCTGGAAAGCGGGCACGGCAGGCCAATCCCGGATTCACGATCGAGGAAATCGGCGACGTCAGTGTGACCAAGGCATGCGACCCGCAGAATCAGGAGCGACTTCCAACCGACCGAGTTGTTGTCGATCCCGATGACGCTCCCAGTCCTGATCGTCGCGTTTGGCGCGCTCGTCGCCGCCGGCATCGCGCTGCTGCTCGGGCTCATGGCGGTGGTCGTTCCACTCGGCCTCGTTGCTATCCCAAGCCACGTCGGGCCGGGCGATGCCATCCCGCTCGCGGCACTCTGTTGTGTGTCGATCACAAACATTCGTGCGTGATGTCCGCAGCTGACGATCGCTGCTCGGTCAGGCGCTGCGGGAGCGCGGGAGGACACGCCGGCTACCGTCGGACCACCGGCACGACCGACCTTGCCCGAACGGGATCGCAATGCGGGGGATTCACAGGCCAGCCTCGCACCTACGAAGGGCCGGAAGCCCCGGCTCGGAGATCGGGCCCTCTCGCGCTCTCGCCCGGGAGGACCAGCGGCGTTGTGATGTCGGCTTCCCGTCGGCGGATCTGAACAGGGGACAGTGCCGGCTGTGTGCGGGAGCGCCGGAGCGCTCAAGCAGAACTGGTCCGGGTCAGAGTCCGAGCCCAGCGCTGCGGGTGCATCGTCGGGGGCCTTGCGGTCGTGGACCGCTCGTATGACCTCCTCGGCTGAGATGCTTCGCAGGTAGGTGCCCGTCGTCGACAGATACACGCGTTGGGTGGGCCACCTGGCGCTCGATCAACGGCGGCGGCCGGATCCCTTCGTGGGACAGCTCGCCCGGGGTCAGCACGCCGAAGCTGATCGGGCGCAAGCCGACCTCGAACCCCGCGTCAACCGCAAGGTGGCAAACCTCAGCCCGGACGGCGCTGCCTGACCACGCCGGACGGGGAACGGGCCTAAGGATTATCTAATCTGCCGGCTGCGACGATGAGCGACCCGCCGTTGACTCCCTACTCTCCGGGCGCGTTGCAGGCGCGCCGGGCCGCGAGTCGGCGGCGGCGGGCGCGTCGTCGCGCCGCGGCAGCTGTGGCTGCCGTCGCGCTGATGGCGTCGGCGGTCGCGGTGCTGGTCACGCAAGTCTCCGGTCGGGGGGCGACCGCGCACGCTAGCCGTCGGCTCGAGGCGTCCGTTCAGCCAGAGCCGCCGCAAAGGCCCTCGCCCTCGACCGCGCGGGCAGACGCGGCGCGCGAGCTTCTGGTCCGCGAGAACGAAGCGATTGACCGGCTGCTCCGGCACCAGCCATTCATCGCTGCTGGAGGCAGCGAGCGGCGCGAGATCGCGCTGACCTTCGATGACGGGCCCGGCCCCTACACGCCGCGCCTCCTCAACCAGCTTGCGCGCCTGCACGTCCCGGCGACGTTCTTCGAAATCGGCTTTATGTTCCAATGGTTCCACGGCTCGGTCACTCGCGAGCTCCGGCAGGGTGACGTGATCGGCGATCACACCGAGACGCATCCGATGATGGCCGAGCTCTCGCTCGCCGC